>Ga0302320_10000088_pt1 | contig 180118 bp, 152 predicted proteins | sample Bog_T0_3_FD_202130 | JGI IMG/M metagenome (GOLD analysis project Ga0302320, IMG submission 202130) | Peat permafrost microbial communities from Stordalen Mire near Abisko, Sweden - Bog_T0_3 | ecosystem: Environmental > Terrestrial > Soil > Wetlands > Peat | place: Sweden: Abisko, Stordalen... | reverse complement strand
GAACCTCGACGACGTCGTGGCCGTTGAAATCGCTGATGAAGACGTCGCCCGGGCCATCGACCGCCACGCCCAACTGGCTGGACAGACCGGAGCCTACGATTTGTTGACAGCCGCCGCTGGTGCAGCCGGCCGGAACCTCGACCACTGCGTTCAGGTCGTTATCCGCGATGAACAGATCGCCCGCTCCATCCACCGCCAGCCCCTGCGGGTACAGGAGTCCAGTGCCCACGGTCTGGAAGGTGCCATGCGCACCGATCTCCACTACTTGGCCGGTGCCGGCATCGGCAACGAAGATATCGCCCGCCGCGTCGACCGCTACGCCTGTCGGCCCGCTCAAAGGGTATGGCCCTGTGCTCTCCACAAAAGTCGTAAGGGGGCTGAAGGCAGCAGCCGCGCCCTGGCCGATGCCGTAGACCAGCTTGGTCGCCAACAGGTTTGGGATTGCGCTGTTGTCGAAGAGTTCCACAGCGCCCATGCGCAGTCCCGGCGCGATGGGGGCAAACGTAACGTTCACCGTGCAGGAGTTGCCCGCGGAGATGGTGCCGGTGCAGGTGCTGCCGCTGCCCAACTGAAAGTCGAGGCCGGTTGCGCCTTGTGTGACCACCTGGATTGAGCCGATGGTCGTATTCGTCGTGAAGTTGAAGGTCTCCGTCAGCGTAGCGCTGCAGGGCGCCGGAGTGGTTTGTCCCGTCGGGCAGACGTTGGCGTTGCCGTAACCGTGCGGCGTGAAGCTGAATCCCATCAGCTCATGCTGCTCAGTGCTCCCGCCGGTCGCAGCTGTAAAGCCAACGTAGGCGGCATTCCCATTGCTCAGATTGATGCGCTGGGTAATGTCGAACGGCCCCGAGAAAATAGGCGTCGATCCCGCGACGGGTGTGTGCGTGCCCGCGTTGAACGCCGGATCCAGATACACAGAGAGGTAGTTTGCCGGCGAATCGTTGGGGCCGTTGTAGACCATGACAACCTGGTGCGGGTTGCTGTCGGCGATGTAGTCTTCGCCGCTGCCCGCCGAAGAACTCGGATTGGAAGCGATGGCATACGCGCCGCCAAGCGAAACAAGGCAGGTGGTCGGCACAAAGTCAGGAGTCGGCGGCTCGAGATTGTTGTTATAGTGGGCTGGCGAGTTGGCCAGTCCGGGTCCGCAATCCTGCATGGCGATGTGGTTATCGTCGTAGTCGTACACACCGAAGTCCCACGGATCAAAGCTGTCGGGGAACGTGTCCCCCTCAAGGGCGATGCTGTTGTCGATGCCGCCATAGCCCAGACAGCCGCCGGCGCCGCCAAGGGCCGTTAGTCCCGAGCCGGTTTCGACGCAATTTGTCAGCAGGTCGGTTCCGTTGCCCTGGGCGTTTTGAATGACAAAAGCGAATCCATCGCCGGTGGGCGAGGATGCGTTTGTGATTCTGAAGGCATACCAGACTGTGAATCCCGCCGCCACATCCTGCGGGATCGAGTACCAAACGCTCGATGACTGGCTCTGCGCACTCTGCGTCAGGAGCAGCGCATAGGCCGAGCCACTGGTTGCATTGGGATCGATGGTTGTGGTGTAGGAGCTGTCCTGGATATAGCTGAGGCCTGCGCCGACGGAATTGAAGCAGAAAAGAACGCCGGGGGCTGCGGAGTTGGCGAAGCAGCTGCTTGACGACTGGCTGGGTGAGGCTGCCTGTGGAGTGTTGAAGTCGTAGTATGCGACCTGCTGGGCCGAGCTGCCGCGCGGGAAAAGGAGACCGAGGGCCATTCCGCAGAGAACCACAATCAGTTGCCGTTGAAAGCGTGTGAAACACACTGGGGAAGCCGATCGAGCGGACTGGGTGGTCATGCTAGAGATCTCCTGAGGAATGGAACAGCTGGTGAATGAGCCGTACCGGAGCCCATGAAGCGGGAAGCTCCGCGAAGTGAGTCGCAGCACCTAAAGGTGTCGGTTTGGACCGGATGACTTTGGGGAAGTCTGGGGTCTTTTCCTATTCAACCTGGAATTCGGCCAGGACGGTGCTTCACGAATGAAACTGAATAGATGGCCTAGTGTAGCGCGCGAAAGGCCGATTGGAAAGTTAAGATTCCAAAAAGCGCAAGGGTATTTGGTAACCGGACCCCATTACCGTTGGGGCAGTTCTCGCGTCCCACCAGCGATCCGAGATGAGTTACATGATGCAGTTTACGGTTTCTAATTGCGCCGGATTTACGAACGAGAGAGAGCGACGCCTAGACACGCTCGAATAGTGATTCGAAGTCGACTGGAAAGCTGCCGGCACGAGGCCCTGGGCGAAGGCCAGCCTCATCCGCAAGGAAGAGCAGCTGAACTGGTTGGGAACAGCGACCTGTTTTGCTTGATGCGGTCCGGGTGCTTTCAGAACCGGGCCGTTCTGTTTGGGAGGAGCGGTTTCGCCGCAGGTTAAGATCAAGAGGAGATTGACGCCATGCTTGAGGATCAAGGGTACGAAACGGTTTTGGAAGTGACGCTGCCGGAGGGAACGGCGAACTCGGTGGTTGTTTCGCAGACGCCGTTTCTCATGGGACGAGGAAGCGATACCGGGAATCACCTGGTGTTCGGGAATCCCCGCATCTCGCGGCGCTGCGCGGCCATTGTGGAAGTTGATGGCGGCTACCTTCTTGAAGATCGCGGGAACGGGCTTGGCATCTGGGTGAACGGGCGCCGGACCGCGCAGAAAACGCTGGTGGATGGGGACACGATCGAGTTCGGGCTCGACGACAGCCCGAAGATCGTCTTCCGACGACGGCCGGCGGAGCGCTATGTGGAAAGCATGTTGACAAGGCTTGGCTCGCTGCCTGCCATGGAAACGGCCGACAGCTCCGGGGGCCTAAGCAGGCTGAACCTGCTGCTGGAGGCCACGTCGCTGCTGCATTCGGCCCTGCCGCTGGAGTCGGTGCTGGGCACCATGCTGGATCACGCGATGTCGGTGACCCATGCGGAGCGGGGACTACTACTCGAGGCGGATGACGCGGACGTACTGAAGGTGCGGCTGGCGCGGGGCAGCGGCGGCAAGACGCTGGCCGCGGAAAGTATTGCGCCGAGCCAGACTGCGCTTCGGCGAGCGGTAAGCAAACGCACGGCGGTGATCACCGACGATTTGAACCTGGCCGATCTGAGCCTGAAGGGCGCACAGAGCGTAGTGATCCAGGGGCTGCACGCGGTGGTGGCCATTCCGCTGTATGCCGTAGCGCACGCCAACGCCGATGGGAGCGAGGCAGCAGCCGGGCGGCTGTTGGGTGCGCTGTATCTTGACTCGCGGCGCACGACGGCGTTCTCCAATGTCGACCGGCAGATTCTGGACGCGCTGGGCACGCAGGCGGCGAGCATTCTGGACAATGCGCGACTGGTGGAGAAAGAGCGCGAGCAACGACGGCTGGAGCAGGAGCTGGCGATTGCCCGCGAAATCCAGCAGGGGCTGGTGCCGCAGGGGCTCCGCGACTTCCCTTACCTGGAGATCAAAGGCATACACCTGCCGTGCAACGGGGTGGGCGGGGACTACTACGACGTGTTCCCGCTAAGCGACGAGTCGACGGCCTTTCTGGTTGCCGACGTGGCAGGCAAGGGGCTGGGTGCGGCGCTGTTCACGACAATGCTGCAAGGGGCGCTGAGCGGCATGAGGCTGGGCGTGGCTCCAGAGAAGGTCTTCAACCACGTGAACCGCTTCCTTTGCGGGCATGCGTCGGTGGGACGCTGCGCCACGATGTTTTTCGGCAGAATCGATGCTGAGGGAATGCTCGAGTACCTGCATGGAGGGCATCCATCGCCGCTGCTGATCCGCGACGGCGAGGTAAGCGAACTCTACACAGAAGGATCGTTTCCAGTCGGTCTGGTGGACGTGGCGGAGTTCGAGGCGACGCGGGTCCCGCTGAAACCGAACGACGTGCTGGTGCTGTTTACCGACGGCATTGTGGAAACGGCAAACAGCAAGAGAGAGCTATTCGGATTTGAGCGGCTGCGCGAGGTGACGGCGCGATGTGCGCAGGCCTCGATTGAAACAGTGATGAAGACGATTCTGGATGCGGTGGAGGAGTTTTCGCAGGGCAGCGGACAGGAGGACGATCTGACGCTGCTGATTGTGCGGTATCGGAAGATTGGAAGCTAGAGCACTTTCGATTCACATGTTGACGTTTGGAGATTGTGGAAGGTGGCTTTTTCCTGAGGAAAGAGCCACTCTGCTTCCAGGATTCCGTAAAGACCAGAATCGAAAATGCTGTAGCCTCCAGCTCCGATGGGAGGTGAGTGGCAATGGCGCTGCGATGTGGGTTTGATATCGAAGTGCCCTCAGCTCCAAACATTGGAAGGGGTGTACAGAAAATCTCCAACCGTGTTCGCTGATCCGTGAGTGACGGCGAGAAGCGGCACTGCCGCTGGCAAGGCTCTGCTGTGGGATACGGTCATGAAAAGGAGTTGAATCGCCAGGTTCACCGGGCGCAGGCGATTCCGGCGGATTGTCTGGTGAGACAATCCGCCGGAGCATTTTACAGTTGTAACAGGTTGCAGTTAGAAGGTGTAGATCAGCGATATCTGAATCTTCCTTGGTCCGGAACTGGTACCGGTGATGTAACCATAGGTACCCAGGCCACCGCCGATGTAGGTGTTAGGGTTGGCATAACTTGCAATGTTGAACGCGTTGAAAGCGTCGATGCGGGCCTTGAGATCCTCATCCTTGTAGGTTTTGAACGCCTTGGAAAGAGACAAGTCATAATTCTGGAATCCAGGACCACGCTCCGTGCCGACGCGAGTGGTTCCAAAGTCCTGACTAGGCCGGCCATAAGCGCAATCGGGGTTGTTTGTCGGAGCCGTGCCGCGATGTGTGCACGGAGTTGCCGACGGGTCGGTGCCAAACCACTGGAATGCGCCTGCGGCGTTGCGGCCCCGTCCAACGATCTTCTGCCGCCCGTAGCGATTGGCGAATCCAAAGTAGTCCTGAGATCCGTTCGTGCCTTGTGAACAGTTGTTTTGGCACTGGTTTCCGCTTTGGTGAATGGTGAGGGGATAGCCGGAATTGAGCTCGGCATTCATGGACAACTGCCATCCACCCAGAACTTCATCCAATGCTATGGGCCAGCTCGCACCAAACTGTTTTCCGCGACCGAACGGGAGTTGATAGACTGCAGTTCCAGAGACAACCTGCCGCGCGTCGAAGGAAGACGGGCCATAGTCCCCTCTGGGATTATTCTCATCCTGCCAGTAGGAATCGGAATCGCCGCTACCGCTGACGCCGAAGTATCCGACGTTGTTGGTCATCGACTTGCCGTATGTGTAGTTGACCAGGAACTCCAGTCCTTTGGACTGGTGACGTTGCAATGAGACTTGGAGAGAGTGATAGTTTGAAATCGCCCGCGACGCTGTGTATTTGACAATGCCGGTTCCGGGATTGTCGGTGCCGTTTTGGGCTGTCGCGGTCCCGACGAGCGCATAGAAAGGTTCAATTCCCTGATAGCAGGCATCCTGAGCCGGGCCTGCACTCATACTCCCGCAAGTATCATCGGTTGTGTACTGGTTAATCCAAATGGGAACCGCCAAATGCTGGCCGGTCTGGCCCACATAGCCCGCCTGTATAGCGGTATGACTGTCGATCTGAACCTGCAAGCTGAGGTTGAACTGCTGGATCACAGCCGGACGCATGGCCGGATCCCAGGCATAGTATTGGGCTCCAGTTGGCGACGTACTGCCCACCAGGGCGGCTGCCATGGGATAAACGGGACCCTGCGAATTTCCCGAGGGTCCGGGTGAGCTCTTGAGGACCGCCGGCTGGAATTGCGGGTTTTGCGTCATGCGCAGCGAGGAACCTGTGGATTCCAGATCGTCGGTGCTTCCGTATCCACCGCGAACTACGAACTTCGGTGTGGCCTTGTAGGCGAAGCCAAATCGCGGCATGAAGCCGAGGAAGTAAGGGTTGATCAAAGCGCGGCTATTGGTCTTGCCCGTGGTTAGGTTATATGCTCCGGCGTACTCGAGCATCGAATCGACCGAGGCGCCTAATGGCTGTCCCATGGCGTATGGCACATTGACGTTGACCATCTTGTTGTTGACTTCGAAGTTGGGCTGCATGTAGGAATAGCGCAAGCCCAGATTCAACGTCAGGTTTGGCAGGATCTTCCAGTCATCCTGGACAAAAATAGCATCGCGCCACTGCCGCTGTCCAAACATGCCGTGAAGACCGGAGATTTCAGCTCTGGATGCCACATCCAAAAGGAAGTCAGCATATCCGTAGCCCTCGTTGTTTATCCCGTAGTTGTTCCAGTTAGCCGTAGGGTTACCGTTGTATTGCAAATACCCCAGGGTACCGCCGGTATCGCTAGTGCTGATGTAGTCCTGCTGATAACGCAGGAATTCGAAACCACCCTTGGTGATGTGCTTTCCGTGTTCCCAGTTCAGAGTGTCGTTGTAGTCGAAGTTGTTATCGACAGATTGGCCCTGAATCGGAGCCTCAGAACCGAAGTTATTCAAATACCAGCCTTCGCCACTGCTCACATCGATATAGGCATAGCCAGGGGTAGTCTGCAGCCAGCCCGGATTCAAGCCGATACCGGCCGTGGCCTCACCGGTATCCCCAAACAGACCGGAGAGATCCTTGGGAACACTTGCGTTCAGCTTAAGCCGAGTAAGTCCAGCGCGCGCGTTGTTTACGATCGTGGAAGAAAAGATGTGGGTCCAGGTGCCTACGACATTCAAGAATGGGTAGTCGTCTGTGAATGGAATCACCGCTGTGACAGGAACCTGGGTTGGCACGTCCCATGCGTCGCCGTAGCTGAACTTGCCCGTGAACGTGTCTTTGCTATTGAGCGTGTAGTCGAGGCGAATATCGCCTTGGTCATTGCGCTGGATGGAAGAAGAAACACCCAGATAATTTCCCTGTTCTATGGTACCTGGACTCGGCGCGTGGTTGGGCGTGGGATATGCCGATGGATGAGCATTCAGGACAGAGAACAGTTCATTGGCGGGGTTGATGGGTACGCAGTTGCCTAGAAACTCGGTTTCATTGTTAGTTCCGCCAGTCGGGTTAGCAGCAGACACACCCGTGTCCCACAGCTGTATACCATAGGCAGGAATTAATTGGGAGAAGTCTCCATAGCCTGCGGCGCAGGTAGTTCCGGTGTCGAATCCGGTGGAGTTGGCGGGAAGGCCGCGCATAGCCGAAGTAGAAACACTACCGGTCGTGTGGCCTAACGTGTTCCAACGAAGCGCCTCGTAGTTGCCGAAGAAGAACAGTTTGTTCTTGACGATTGGGCCGCCGACAGCCCCGCCAAATTGATTCTGGTTAAAGCCCGCTCTGCCGACACCGTTGTATTTGTTTGACCAGGTATTGGCATCGAGCCCGCTGTTTTGATGAAATACAAAGGCGCTGCCATGGTATTGATTGGTTCCACCCTTGGTGACCATGACGACTTCGCCGCCGTTTACGTTTCCGTACTCGGCATCGGCATTGCCGGTGATGACGTGAACTTCCTGGATGGAGAATGGGGAGGGAGTGTAGCCGATTGCATTCTGGAGCGTCTCATTGATATCGATGCCATCCAGGACGTAGCTGTTCGACTGCTGACGATTGCCGTTGAAGGAAGGGATCGCATCCGCCGGCCCCTCTTCGTGGGGTGTAAAGGCATCGCGTCCCGTGCCCAACTGTCCGCCCATCGCAGCGGCAGAGGGATTGATGGCGCCTGGCACAAACAAGGTTGCCTGCTGAATGTTCAGACCGTCGATGGGCATGTTTTCAAGTTCGGTCGCACTGATCGATGTGCTCACTGTGGAATTCTCAGTATTCAGAAGCAACGACTGGTTCGCTGTAACATTGACCGTCGTGGATGCTTTTCCAACCTGCATCTTTGCATCGGCCGTTACGATCTGGTCGATCTGCACAATGAAAGGCCCCACCGAAGCGGTCTCGAAACCAGGCGCCGTTGCGGTAACCGTGTAATTGCCGAGCACCAGGAATCCGACGTTATACAAGCCGCTTTTGTCGGTTACGGTTTGCGTCGCAACGCCGGTGCCAATATTCGTGACAGCCACTGCTGCTCCAGCTATTACCGCACCGCTAGGATCGGTTACTGTTCCACGCACCGAGCCTGTAATTGTCTGGGCCGTAGCGATCGCCCCGCTCAAGAGAAGAGTGAGAGCGATATAACCAAGCCATACTACTGTCAATTTCCTTCTCATGAATAGCCTTCCTTTGAACTGCGTCAGTTGACTCGCAAGGTTGTATGGCGCTCGATTCCTTGTTTCCTGTTCCCTAGAGCTGTCTGCGCAGCCCGTCGGGGCGGCGGGTTGAGGCAGGGTTGGCGAAAACCAAGCGGCGGCTTCTGTCTGTGCGGCATATTATTGCGAATGCTTTCGAACGCGAGCAATTATCTACCGTAGTTAACGGAAATGTCAAGTTTAATGCGCGAATACATAACTATCGATTTCCATGAAACGGAAGTCTCTTCAGGGCTCTCCTGGGAGTGATCGTGGACCTCGTTTCACAGCCTAACAGGCCACTAGCCAAGGTGATGCAAGCAGTCGGCGATACGATTTAGAGGCCAATCGAACCCAGAGCGAGCCAGGAAGGTTGCTGCGGCGAGGGCGAAGGAATTCTCAAGCGCAGGCCGGTAGATTTTCTTTAAATATTTGAATATAAATATATTTATTTCATTTTTTTCGGACGCATGCCCATGACGATCCAGTGCGGATCAGATGAAACCCGCAGAGTTTTCCCAAGTCGTACACACAGAGGACCCCTCCCGGGTTCTCCTGGCGCACTGGCTCTGAACTTTCCTAGCGGGCGCAAATGGCGAGGAGCAGGGGTTCAGTTGAGCAAAATATTTCGAAATGTTTCGCAATGCACATGTGATGTGGTATTTTACGTACAATCTGTTTTTTGGTTTCATCATGCAATCGACAGAGATCGCAGTGCTGGAAATTGCCAAAGAGGCTTGCCGCGACTGTCTGGAGGATCTTGGATACGAAAACTTGAGGGACCGGCATGTCGGCTGAACAAGATCGCGGCTCGGCGGGTTGGGCATATGTGATCGGAGACACCGTCCCGGACGGCCGGGGCACCATTTATGCGGGAGAAAACGAACGAGTTTCAAAGCTCTATCTTTTTTCCCCTTAGGGACGCAGATTTGCCCAACCGGCATCGATCGCCGCTTCAGCATTTCATGACTTTCCTGAATGTTATTTCCACTTAACGTTCCATCGACACACAAACGGAGAACCTATGGGAACGACACTTTGCAGACCTCGATTGTTTCGGGCAGGAACCCTGAAATTTGAAATTTACGACAGCAGAGAAAGCGCCGGCAGAGCGGCCGCACTTGCGGCGGCCCAAGAAATGCACTATCAGACGCAGAACGGCCAAGATCTAGGTGTAATCTTTGCCACGGGCGCCTCACAGCTGAGCATGCTGCATGCATTGACCGTGTTCCCAGGTCTGCCGTGGGACAAAATCATCGGCTTTCATATGGACGAGTACCGGGGCATCAGGCCGGATGACTTCGCCTCTTTTCGCCGCTACCTGCGCGAGCAATTGACGGAGCGGGTCCCTATCAAGGAGTTTCACGAGATCGACGGGAGTTGCGAAGATTCCGAGTCAGTATGCAAAGCGTATGCCGCTCGATTGAGGGCCGCCAATCCGAAGTTGTGCTTGCTTGGAATCGGGGAGAACGGGCACCTTGCCTTCAACGATCCATGCGATGCGGACTTCAGCGATCCGCGCGCAGTGAGGGTGGCGGCCCTCGACAAACAATGTCGCGAACAGCAGGTTGCGGAGGGCTGGTTCCCATCCCTGGAGGCGGTTCCAACGCATGCGATCACCTTGACGATCCCAACACTGTTTCGAGTGCCGAAGCTAATCCTATCTGTTCCGGGGAGCCGCAAGGCGAGGATTGTACGCCGGGTGATTGAGGATGCCATTTCGACCGCATGCCCCGCAACCCTGCTGAGAACGCATCCGGATTCGACTGTCTTCCTCGACAATGAGTCGGCGGCGGAGGTGGGTGATCTTCTGGTGTAATGCGCAGCACAAATGAATTTGCCGCAGGTTAATCCGCGCTGCACAAGCGCTCGCGACGGCACGAGTGGAATGTGCCGAACTCAGAAGCAATCGAAAATGGGCCATGATAGAATCCAAGAACGAAACGGCGGCGTAAACTGCGTTTTTTATCGGATACGTCAGGACTTGGATGACTTTGCCAGATAAAGCGGATGAATCGACAGACGGCCTGATGGCGAGTGAACGGCGGTCTGTCATCCTGCAGATCATCGAGGCTTCCGGCCGAGCGCGAGTGCGGGATCTGGCACGGAGATTCAAGACGTCGCCGGTAACGATCAGAAACGATCTCAATGAGTTACAGAAGCGCGGACTGCTGTTGCGATCGCATGGAGGAGCCGCGAAACCGGACGCCGCTCCAGCCCAACGGAACGAAACAAAAGCACTGGCATTTCTTCTCTGCAACCGCGGGATGCTGCACAACTTTCACTCGCGAATTTTCTCGGGCGCAGAAGAATACTGTGCCGTGCACGGCTGGGATATCGTGCTTCTCTCCTACAATTATTCGCCGCGAGTTCCGTGGAAAGAGCTGCACCTGCCCAAGCTGATCCAGCGCCCTGAAGTGATCAGGGCAGTGATTTTGGCGGGAACAACCTCGATCAACCTCATCGAGTTGCTCGATCACAATGGAATTGCGCTCGCGGTACTCGGTAACAACGTCATCGATGCGCCGCAGACTTTGAAACACGACATCGTTTTTTCAGACGATCTTCAAGGCGGCTATGAAGTAACTCAGCATCTGATTCACCAGGGCCACCGTCACATCTGCTTTGTAGGCAACACCCGGCTGCCGTGGTTTTCCAGGTGTTTTGCTGGCTATCGACGGGCCATGGACGAGATTGGCCTGGCGCCGCGTTACAGCGATATTCATTCCGAAGACGACACGGTCATTGGATACCTCGGTGCGAAATCACTGATGGCGGGGAATGAACCGATTACGGCGATCTTTGCAGGCAGCGACCCAACCGCGCATGGCGTTTACAAGGCATTGAGGGAAGCCGGTTTGAAGATCCCCGACGATATCAGCGTTGTGGGCTGTAACGACACTGTAGGAACGTGGCTCTATCCCGGCCTGACTACAATTCGCGAATTCCCTGAAGAGATCGGCAAATATCTGGCAGAGGCAATCCTCAATCGCATCGCAATTCCCGGTCAGGATGCGCAATGCGTTACGGTTCCGACCGAACTGATCAAGAGAGATTCGTCTCGCTCAATCGTTTAGGCGGCAGACAAGAGATCGAATTGTATGCTTTCTTCGGCCGCTCTCCTGGCCAGCCCGGCGCTCATCGGATATCAAACGCTGTTTGCGCAACAGTCAAGTTTATGGTCTTGCTCAGATAGAGCAACGCCGCGGCAATGATCCCAAGATCGACTCCATAGAGCAGGCCGCCAGGACCGGCGATGGCGAGGACAAGCCTTCCATATGCCGCGGTGCTAAGTCTGCCTGGGATCATTCAACGGCTCCCGGTGGTTGCCTGCCACGTCATAGGCGGTCCTGGCGGCAGGCCCTGGCGGCCTGGACAGTCTGCAGGTGAACGTGGGCTGAGATGAGAAATGATTCGAAACCGTTTGACCGGTTAAAAAAGCAATTGTAGATTATAAACAGAAAGAGAAACGAAACCTTCTTCACGCAAAGCGACCGGCACTTCGGAAGCGAAGGAAGGAGGGGATATGCGCATCGTCACCCCAGCCGCAGGGTTTCTGGATACGAGGGAAGTGCACAAGTTCGCCGGCCGGGTGAGGGCGACGGGAGATGCGGGCGTTGCTCATCGGCAGGTTTTGGACTACCGGATTTTATGCCTGCGCGAGACTGTGAATGCAGCCCGGCCGGTGCAGGCGGTTTCCGCCGGATTCGATTCCTGTCGCGGGTAAGCAGACGGAACGTGAAGTTTGATCGAGCGGAATTAGGCCATGGTAAACACTGCCCTTGAATGAGCAGATTGCCATCCCTGAAACCCTCAGCGACTGGCCCACCAACGGAAGAAACTCTCAGGGGGAATCTATACGATGGCAATCAATCGGCGCGACTTCATTGGGGGGGCGATAGCCTTTACCTCCGCGGCGCGATTCGGGGGTGGTATGGCAATAGCTCGTCCCGAGCATTCCGCTTCGCCGCAAGGGTGGTTAAGCGGGGGCTTCATCGATGCGGGAGGCAACCATGAACCTTACATCTTTACTGTGCGCCGCGGGGGACAACGGCTAGACGAACGGCAAACCAGCAATTACCTGCAGAGCGAGGAGCTGATTCAACGGCTCCATGAAGCTGGCGTAGAAGTCTTCCACACGCATCTGTACAAGGGCTTCGGCATGGAAGCCGAACGCGAAGAGATGGAAGAGACACGCAAAGCAGTTGCGATTGCTCACAGGCTAGGCATGAAGTCGGACACATATATTCAGTGGAACAGCCTGATGTACGAAACATTTTTTGCCGAAGAGCAGAAGGCTGTGGACTGGATACAACGCGATGTTGCCGGGCTTCCCATCCTTCTGCCCTATGGCTACCAACAATCGTTCCGATATCGGCCCTGCTTCAGCAATCAGAACTACCTGGATTACCTCAAGAAGATCGTCCGATACGCAATTGTCGAGGTGAAGACCGACTTTATTCACTTCGACAACTTCGGCCTCAACGCCGAGCCGGATTCCTGCCACTGTCCCGCGTGCATCACAGGATTCAGAAGGCGCCTCAAGACAAAGTACAGTGCCGCGCAACTGCGGGAGAGGTTCGGCTTTGAGCGGGTGGACTTTGTGAATCCTCCGCAATGGAATCGAGATAACCCGCCGGGTGAAATGCAGATCATCTACGATCCCGCGTTTCAAGAGTGGATCGATTTTCGTTGTCAATCGATGGCGGACGCACTTGAACAGATGTTCGATTACGCAGCTTCGCTGAACCCGGAAGTCGCTTTGGAAACAAACCCCGCGGGCATCACCGGGCAAAACTGTGCCTGGGAATCGGGAATCGATCACGCGAGAATCCTAAAGTTCACGAGGGCGTTCTGGAGCGAAGAGGGGGAGCAGATCGGCTATCAACCGGATGGGCGACTGGTATCGAGAATCCGGAGCTACAAGCTCGCCAGGGCAAACGCGAACATTCTGTTGGCAAACGTAGGTGATGACCGCTTGGCTCTCGCGGAGGCTCTCGCGTTCAATCAGACGCCGGGAATGGTGGGGGGCTACCCGATCTCTACAATCACTCGTGAGTATATCGAGTTTTACCAGCAAAACAGGGATCGGTATGTTGACGGCGAGGATCTGGCCCATGTCGGAGTCCTGCGTTCGTATGCTTCACTGACCTATAACAACGCGGAGGTGCAACTCTGCACGGTGCTCGTCGAGCAGGCCCTGATCGAGGCGGGAGTTCCCTTCCATCTTGTCTTCGACGAAGGGCTTCTGAATCTGGCCAGGTACAAGGTGCTAATCCTTCCAAACTGCGAGTGCCTTTCCGATGAACAGATCATGCTTCTTCGCAATTATGTTGAGGGCGGCGGTGCGCTGGTCGCGATCGGGCAGGCAGGGCTCTACGATGAGTGGAGACGTGTTCGAGTAACACCCGGCCTGACAGGGATGGTTGACCATCAGGAGGCTGCTTCGGGCTATCTGCAGAGCGTTGAATTCCGTGTTGGCACATCAGGAACCACAGCCAGAAAGATGGTGGGGCGCGGAAGAGTGGGGTACCTGCCCAGGGTAGACTTCGATGGCACACTTCCTCCTCATCAACCGTACTTTGAAATCACGAGCGAATTCTGGAAGCGCCCAAAGAACTGGAAAGATCTTGTGAAATTGGTGCAATGGGCCGCAGAGGATGAGGTGCTCATTCAATTGGATGGGCCACGAGGGATCGCTGTCAACTACACAAGTCAACTAGAGAAGCAGCGCGTGTTCGTTCACGTTGTGAACTACGACCAGGCGGCAGCCGCACCATTTGTGGAGATTGGCGTTCGCCTGCCGGGCAATCGGCAGGCATCCAGGATTACTGCCTGCACTCCGGGGTCGAAGGCGATGCAAACGATCGCTTTCAGCAAGAACGGACCCATGACGCTCTTCCGTGTTCCTCATGTCCAAACCTACTCGCTTGTCACGATCGAATGGTGAGGCCGTTGGAGAGCCGGTTCGATCCGGCGCAACAGTTTCACGCAGCCTGTGAGAAATGAGTGCTGAACCCCGCAGGCTCCGATTGGACGGCATCTCAAGAACATCTGTTCAGCCGCGTCGCCGCATGCCATATGGCGATTCCCTATTTCACTTTGCCAGTTCCCGCTCGCGCAGCCATGTAAAGATGACCGGGGTGACGATGAGGACGTGGATCAGCGAACTGACCATTCCTCCGAGGACCGGGGCGGCCAGGGGCTTCATGAACTCGGCTCCGGTGCGCGTGGACCATAGCAACGGCAGCAGGCCGGCCACGACGGTTGCCACGGTCATGACCTTGGGACGGAGGCGCAACAGGGCACCTTCAATGACGGCGGCATGCAGACCTGCTTTTGTGAGGATGCCTTCGAGAGCCCTGCGACGAGCCACGGCCTCTTCGAGATAGATGACCATGACCACGCCGGTCTGCACGGCTGTGCCGAAGAGCGCGATGAAGCCGACCCAGACTGCGACGGAAAAGTTGAGGCCCATTGCTTTGACCAGGAAGATGCCGCCGGTAAGCGCGAAGGGCACGGCGAGCAGGACATGCGCAGCTTCTTTGAAGGAGCCGTAGGTACGATAGAGCAGTACATAAATCACCAGCAGAACGAGCGGAATAACGAGCTCCATACGCTTGCGCGCGCTAATCTGGTTTTCATACTGGCCGCTCCAGTCAAGGTAGTAGCCTTGCGGCATCTTTACCTGAGCAGCGACTGCCTGCTGAGCCTGCTCGACAAAGCCGCCGACGTCGCGCCCGCGCACGTTGAGCAGCACCGCTCCGCGCAGAAGACCGTTTTCGCTGGAGATCATGGAGGGGCCCATGGTGGATTTGAGGGTCACCACTTTATCGAGCGGGACCTGCGCGCCGTTGCTGCCTGTGACGAGCACCTCGCCAAGCTGCTGGGGGTTTTCGCGGAAGTCGCGCGCATAACGGACGCGCACGGGAAAGCGCTGACGGCCTTCGATGGTGGTGGTCAGGTTTTTTCCGCCAATTGCCGTCTCGATGACGTCTTCCACGTCAGCTACGTTCAGGCCATAGCGGCCGGCGGCGGCGCGATCGACTGTCATCTCGAGATACGGCGAACCGGTGGTGCGCTCGGCATAGAGGTCAACCGCTCCGGGGATTTTGCGCACGACTTCCTTGATCTCATCCGATTTTTGCTCGATCACATTGAGGTCCGGTCCGAATACCTTGATGCCAACCTGGGTGCGAATGCCGGTAGAGAGCATGTCGATGCGGTTGCGGATGGGCTGGGTCCAGATGTTTGTCACGCCTGGGATCTGCAGCTTCTCATCGAGGCGGGCAAGAATCGCATCCTTGGTCAGACCCTTGGGCCATTGCTCGACCGGCTTGAAGGTGATGGTGGTTTCGCTCATGTTGACGGGCGCCGGATCGGTGGAGGTTTCCGCTCTGCCAACCTTGCCGACGACCATGGCGACGGCCGGGTCGGCGGCGATGATGGCATCCTGCTGGCGGAGAATCTCAGTTGCCCGCGTCAAAGAGATGCGGGGGTCGGTGATGGGCATGAAGACTGCCGTCTCCTCGTTGAGCGGCGGCATGAACTCCGAGCCGATGGTTGTGGCCGTGTAGATGGCGGCACAGAAAAAAGCCAGTGCAAGGCCGAGGGTGATGGCGCGGTTGCGCAGCGCCCAGGCCAGCACGGGCTGGTAGATGGCGCGCAGAACGCGCATGACGGGGTTCTCGTCTTCACGGTGAAGCTTGCCACGAATGAGAAAGCTGCACAGCACCGGCACAAGCGTGATGGCGAGAATGGTGGAGCCGACCATGGCGAAGGTCTTGGTGAAGGCCAGGGGATGAAACATCTTGCCTTCCATCCCAGTGAGGGCGAAGACGGGAACGAAGGCCAGGATGATGATGATCATGGCGAAGGAGATGGGGCGACCCACGAGGCGAGCGGCGCTGAGTGTGATTTCCACGATGTGCTCGCGATAGTTGCCGTGCTCCTCTTCGTATTGCTCTGCCTGGCGAATGACGTTCTCGGTCATCACGATGCCCGCATCGACGAGCACGCCGATGGCGATGGCGATGCCGCCGAGGGACATGATGTTTGACGAGATGCCTGCGCCCTTCATGAAGAGGAACGCTCCGAGGACAGCGAGAGGCAATGGGATGGTGACGACAAGGATGCTGCGGAAGTGCCAGAGAAACAAAACGTGCGCGAGGGTTACGAGGATGAGCTCTTCAATCAATGCGTGGCGCAGCGTGTCAACAGCGTGGTCGATGAGAACGCTGCGGTCGTAGAAGGGGACGATTTTGACGCCGGCGGGAAGGCCGGGCCCAATTTCGCCAATTTTCTGCTTGACGGCCTCGATGACTTCGCGGGCGTTGGCGCCATAGCGGATGATGACAACCCCGCCGACAGCTTCCTTGCCGTCCTTGTCGAGCACACCGCGGCGGAACTCGGGGCCAAGCTGGACGCTGGCCACGTTGCCCACCGTGACTGGCGTTCCGTTGAAAGCGCCGAGCGAAATCTCCTCGATGTCCTTCAATCCGCGGATGAGGCCGATACCGCGCACAATCTCTTCGGTGTCTCCCGCCTCCACTACTTTGGCGCCGACGTTGTTGTTGCTTCGCTCGACGGCGGAGACGATGTTCTGGAGTGGAATGTTATAGGCGCGCAGTTTCATGGGATCGAGATCGATCTGGTACTGGCGCACGAAGCCGCCGACGCTGGCTACTTCAGCCACGCCCGGCACCGAGTTCAACTGATATTTCACAAACCAGTCTTGAATGGAATGAAGCGTACCGCTGTCGTAGGGGCCTTCGACGGTATACCAGAAGACCTGTCCGACTCCGGTCGCGTCGGGGCCCATCATGGGCGTGACGCCTGCCGGCAGAAAACTTCCCGCGAGGCTCAGGCGTTCGAGGACACGCGTGCGCGCAAAATAGATGTCGACCGAGTCTTCGAAGATCACATTGACCATCGAGAATCCGAAGGCCGAAGCTGAGCGCACCGTGCGCACATGCGGAAGGCCTTGCAGGTTGACAGTCAGCGGATAGGTGATCTGGTCCTCGACTTCCTGCGGGCTGCGCCCCTGCCAGTCGGTGAAGACGATTACCTGGTTCTCGCTCAAATCGGGAATGGCATCGATGGGCGTGTGCAACAGCGCCCAGTAGCCCCAAACCGCCAACGCGGCATAGATGGCCAGGATCAGCCAGCGGTTCTTCATGGAGAATTCGATTATGCGGTTAACCATCGCTGCTCCTACCTGGCGCTCATGTGGGTGTGGAATGTTGCGATCACGCTGTTGGCTCTGCGCGCCTCAACGACGATGGTCCAGGAACCGGCCATTCCGGGCTGGCCTTTACCCATGTAACTTGCGTGGTCCGCAGCCCAGGGGAGCGCGATGGAGTTCTTCATCTCCGGCATGCCCATGGAAGGCATGGCGGGCATGATGAGGGTGAGCGTCACATTGGCGTCGGGAATCGATTTTCCATCGGGGCCCGTAACCTTGACCTGAAAGTTCGAGTCTTCGCCGGCCTTCATGGGATCGGGATCGGAGTGGAATTCAATTTTGGCCGAGGCGGCCTGCTGGCTTTCGGCGGTGGATGAAGGACCGGCGCCCTGGGCCTGGGTTGCGGCAGTGAACTCCTTCGATCCGCCGTAGAGGCCAGACATTCCCGAGCTCAGGTGAGCCTGGGAGTCGATGAGGAAGTTGCCGTTGAGGACTACCTTTTCGCCTGGCTTCAGGCCGCTGGTAACAGGAAAAAGATCGTCGGAGGGAGCGCCCACGGCAACTTCGCGCGCTTCGAAGGCGCCGTTGGGCAGCGCGACGTAGACAATTTTGCGTGTGCCGGTGTCGAGAACCGCAGAGCGAGGAACAACGATGGATGGCTGGGCTGCGCGGCTAACAAATGTTGCGTTGACAAACATGCCGGGGAGCAGACGCATGGAGGGATTGGCAACATGCACGTGTACGGAAACGGTGCGTGTCTGCGGGTTTGCGGAGGGTTCGATGAAGTCGACATGACCGTGCAGGGTTTGGTTGGGCAGCGACTCGCCGGTAATGTCAACCTGCTGGCCTGGGCGAATTTGGGGGAGCTGCTCTTCGTAGACGTCAGCCTTGATCCAGACCTGACTGAGATCGGCAACGGTGAAGAGCGTGTCGCCCGTGTTGACATACTGGCCCTGTGTTACCTTGCGATCGACCACTGTGCCCGTAGCGTAGGCGTAGATGGTTACATGAGGCACGCCGGTGACGGCCGGAGCATCGATCTGCTTGCTGGAGATGCCCCAGAGCTCAAGGCGGTGCTGACTCGCCTTAACCAACGCATCCGCCTGGGAACGGGCGTAGTCATCTTCGGACTGGCGCAGGCCGTTGCGATTCTCTTCGGCGAGCCGATACTCCTCGATTGCGGTTGCTACTTCGGGACTGTAGATGTCGGCAACGGGCTGGCCGCTCTTCACTTTTTCGCCGGTGTACTGGATGTAGAGCTTGTCGACCCGGCCACCGATGCGCGCGCTCACCGCGGCGAGTTGTGCTTCCGGCTGCTCGACGCGGCCGAAGGCATCGATGTCCGTCTTGAGCATTGCCGTGCGCACGTCGGCGACTTGCACGCCTGCCGCGGTGATCTCCGCGGGCGACAATTCAACGGTCGTTCCGGGGAGTGTCCCGGTATCCATGTCCTGGGGCTTGGCGGAGCGTGCGGCGAGCGGCGAGGTGCTGGGCAGCGCCGCGGCGCTGGATTCGCGGGCGAAGATGTGCTCGCCGCGCACGGCTAAGAGCACCACTACGAGCGCCACGACCAGCGTTCCGGCTCCCGCTCCCAATCCGATCAGTTTGGTTTCTCTCGCAGTCATTTGTTGTTCCTCTCCGAGTTGGTTGTGCCGGGTAATTGGGTTCCGATGGCGCGCTCAAGATCGGCCACGCCGGCATCCCTGTCTGCCGCGGCCTTGTACAGTGCGGTTTGAATATCGAGCAGGAGGTTCTGGCTGTCGATCAGCGATGAGAATTCGGCGCGATTGTTCTGGTAGGCGGCGGTTGCGGCTTTGAAGGCAGCATCGGCTTGCGGGAGCAACGTGTCGCGATAGACCTTGCTCCGCTTTTCTGCTGACAGAGTCGCGATTTGCGCCTGGCGCACTTCAAGAAAAACCATTGTGGCGCGTGCCTCGAGATCGGCCTGGGCAACTGCGGTTGCGGCGTCGGCCTGCTGTGCCTCGCCATCGTGGCGCTTGCGATTGAGGCCCGGCAGGTTCATGGTGAGCTCGGCCATGTACGCGCTGCGCGCATACGACCCTGTGGGCATGAGCATGTATCCAAGCGCGGCAGTGAAGTCCGGCTTGGTGGCCAACCGAGTTGCCTGCGCCTGGTCCTGGGCCTTGCCGATGCCCTTGCGCAGGCCAGCGAGTTCGGGGCGGTGTTCGATGGCCAGCCGATCCATCTCATCGAGCGGCGGCATTTCGACCGTTGCGGCATACTCGCCTGCTATCTCCACGGCCTCATCGGCGGGACGCCCCATGAGGGTGTCCAGCTGAGCCTGGGCCGCGTCGCGTTCCTGCTCCAGCTCGACCAGATGCTCGTCGAGGCGCGTGACCGCCATCTGCGCGCGCAGCACGTCGGCCTGGGGAACGCGGCCTGTTGTGTATTGAGCGAGGGCGGCGGCAAGGGCCTCCTTGAGCAGCGACGACTGGCGATCGTGCAGCTTCATCTCCTCCGCGTTGCGCTCGAGGTCCGCACATGCCTTGCGCACCTGGGCAGCAACCTCCTGGCGCAGCGAATCAAGATCGGTGGCAGCAATCTCTACGTCGTCGCCGACAACTTTGGAGCGAAGATCGCGCTTCTGGCGGCTGACAAATGTCTGCTGAATGGACACCATCAGCTGGGCCTGATTCAGGTCCCATGGCTGGCGCAATGGGGTACTCCAGTCGCGCACCATCAGCATGGGGTCGTCAAGACTGCGCGCGGTAGACGTTCTGGATTGCGCCAGCGTGAGCCGGCTCACGGCCGCATGGATCTGCGGATTGGCCTCGAGCGCGGCCGTAACAGCATCCTCAACCGCGATGGGAGCTGCCGAGGCGGCAGCAGCGCTTGCGGGCGCGGCCACGAAGGGCGAGCTGCTTTGTGCAGAACAGGAAAGACAGAACGCCAGCACAAACGGCGCGGTACTTCGATAGATTTTCACTCGTCAACTCCGCGAAAGAAATGGGCAGAAGAGATTTCCGGGCGCGACCATGCGCACGCCGGTTAGCCGGAGCGGAATTTTGGAGATCAGATGCGAAGGATGAACGCGCCTGTTGGCGGAGACAGTGGAGGAATCACGGCTAAGGCCGGATGCTCCTGCGAGGCTGTTGCCTGCACCTGCAACCCATATTCATGTACCTTGGCGCTGGAACCTGGGCCCGGCGCGGCCGGTGCGGCCAGAATGGCCGGCAACTGTGCCTTGACAACGCAGCAATTGGTTTGAATGGAATGCGCGGGCCCCGTTTGCATGCAGCAACTGTGCGCGCCTTTGGCGTCCTGATGCAGGCAAATGCCAAACGGCGCAATCATCCACCCCACGAGGAGGATGGCAATCGCCGCGCGTTGGCAGGAACTCCGCAACATGGCCTCAGCCTAACACGATCGCCGGTTTTTTCGGTGATCTGTGTCACTTCCAACAGCCACGTGCCCTGACGCGCTATTGGACAGTCAAGCTGACGGTGACGATGGTGACCGGGTTTGGCTGGGCCTTGGTGGTTCCCTGAACGACTAAATTGTAGGACCCAGTGGGGTTGGAACAGGACGACGGCGGCGGAGCACCACCGCCGCAACCGACCCAGAAGGTGAGCGGGGCGCAAAGCAAAACCAGCATCAGCAGCCAATTGCGGCGCTTGCGTCCCTTGCCAAAGGCTGCAAAGAGGAGGCCGAAGGCGGGGAGAAAGAGGACGGCCAGGGATGTGCTGTTCTGTTTCTCCAGAGAGGCAGCGCATGCGGGCAGACCGATGGTCAAGGCAAACGGAACCGCGGAAGCGCCCGGCGTGATGGTGGCAGGCGAGAACCCGCAAGTTGCGCCTAGTGGCAACGAGCTGCCCAGGCATGACAGGGTGATGGCCTGATTCGCGGCACCAGTGTTGGGCTTGAGGGAGATTGAATAGGTTGCCGAGCCGCCCGCAGAGAGGGTCTGCGATGGGGGCGCAGAGGCGGCGGGTGGGGCAACGATGGTGATGGGATAGGAGCCAGAGACACTGGAATCCGCCTGGAGGACGGCGGCGATGACGACCGTTGCAGGAGCGGGCACTGTTGCAGGCGCAGAGTAGGTGCCATCGAACGCGATGGTTCCGACGGTCGAGTTGCCACCGGGCACGGTATTCACCTGCCATGTGACCGCCGGATTGGCTGTGCTGTCGGTGACATTGGCGATGAAAGTCTGTGGCGTGCCGGTGTAGACCTGGGTGACAACCGGATTGGTGGTGACGGTTATGGTGGGGTTGGAGTCGCCGGCAACAATGGTGACGGAGGCCGATGCCGAGGTGGATCCATTGGCATTGGCAATGGCAGTGACAGTCACTGTGGGCGAGGCGGGGACAGCGGCCGGGGCCTGATACAGGCCGGCGGAGGAGATGGCGCCGGCGGCAGAATTGCCTCCGGTGACACCATTCACCTGCCAGGTGACCGAGGGGTCGGCGGCCCCGGCGACCGTTGCCGCGAACTGCTGTGTGCCACCGGTGGGCAACGTGGCGGAGGTGGGGATGAGGGAGACGGTCACGGTTGAAGTGAGCTCCCGGATGCGGAGGTTTTCGGTGTCTGCGATGAACACGCCGCTGGACGCATCACCGGACACGGAGAGTGGATGGAAGAGCTCTGCGCCGAGCGCCGATCCGCCGTCGCCCGAATAGCCTTCCGTGCCGTTTCCGGCGATGGTCTGGATGAAGCCGGTGGTGGCAACTACCTCGCGGACGACGGAGTTGCCGGTGTCGGCGATGAAGATGTTGCCGAGGCTGTCAACAGACACGCCGTAGGGGGTGTCGAGCTGCGCGGAGGCAGCCGCGGCGCCATCGCCGGCGTATCCGGCAGAGGAGCTTCCTGCGACGGTCTGGATGAAACCGGTGGAGGAGACCACTTCGCGAATCTTGGAATCGAAGGTGTCGGCGATGAAGAGGTCACCGGCACTATCGCCGAATATCCCTGCGGGAGAATTGAGTTGCGCGGCAGTGGCGGCGGCGCCGTCACCGCAGGCGGAGCCATCCGGATTACACGCCGTGCCGGTTCCGGCGACGGTGGTGATGGACCCGACGGGCAGCGTGGAACCGAAACAGCCATTGGCGGCGCCCAGCACGCAACGAATGACGGAGTTTTCGGTGTCGGCGATGAAGATGTCTCCCTGGGTGGCTACCCAAACGCCGTAGGGAGAGCTGAGCTGTGCGCTTGTGGCGGCGGAGCCATCGCCGGAATAGCCGGCGCCCAACGTGGCGTTTCCAGCCACGGTCTGAATATCTCCGGTGGCCGCGACGACTTCACGAATTACGGAGTTTTCGGTGTCGGCGATAAAAATGTCGTCCTGGCTGTCTACGAAAATGCCATAGGGCGAATTGAGCTGCGCGCCGGTGGCCGCGGAGCCGTCGCCGGAATAACCGCCGCCGAGGGTAGCGTTTCCAGCCACGGTCTGCATGTCTCCGGTAGCGGCAACAACTTCGCGAATGACGGAATTTCCTATGTCTGCGATGAAGAGATTTCCCGAAGCATCGACGAAGACGCCGCCGGGCGTGGATAGCGATGCGTTGGTTGCTGCGGCTCCATCGCCCGAGTAGAACACTGTGTGGTCTCCGGCGACGGTTTGGATGTCTCCGGCGCCGGCAGCGACCGTGCGAAGAACAAAGTTATTGGAATCCGCGAACAGGATGTTGCCGGAACTGTCGACGAGCAGACCGTTGGGAAAATCAATTTGCGCACCGGTGGCCAGCCCGCTATCGCCGGAATAGCCGGGGCCAAGGATGAAGTTTCCAGCCACGGTCTGAATGACACCGCCCGCGACCTCGCGAATGACGGAATTGAGGCTGTCTGCTATGGAGATATTGCCCGAGCCGTCGACGAAAACGTCCATGGGGAAATCGAGCTGCGCGCCGGTGGCCGGGCCTGTATCGCCGGAATAGCCTGCGCCAAGGGTGAGGCTTCCAGCAACAGTCTGGATGATTCCGGTTGTCTGGACCACCTCGCGAATCACGTCATCTTCAGTGTCCGCGATGAAGATGTTGCCGGCAGCATCGACGAAGACGCCATAGGGGTACTGAAGCTGTGCGGCGGCGGCGGAGGAGCCATCGCCGCAACCGGTGGCGGGCACACAGGGCGTGCCGTTTCCAGCGACTGTTTGGATCACTCCGGTGGATGCGACGACCTCGCGAATCACGGAGTTTTCCGTGTCGGCGATGAAGATGTCGCCGGAGGCGTCGAGGAAGAGGCCACCGGGGCGGCAGAGAGATGCGCTGGTGGCCAGCCCGTTGTCTCCTGAGTATGCGCAGGCCTGGTTGGATGGGTAGTAGGTTCCGGCAACGGTGGTGATGATTCCGGTTGCGATTGCGACTTCGCGGATGACAGAGTTGTCGGTGTCGGCGATGTAGACGTTGCCGGATGCGTCGACGGCGACGCTATCGGGTCGGCCGAGCTGCGCTTTGATTGCCGGGCCGCCATCGCCGGAGTAGCCGCCTTCGCCGGCGCTGCCCGATCCGTCACCTGCAAATACGGTGACGGTAAGCGCGGCTGAAGAATTGATGACGAAGATGCGGCTCGAGTCAACGTCGGCGATATAGATGTTGCCGGTGTTGCGATCCTGGGCGATTCCGCCCGGGAAGCCGATGCTCGAAGTGAGCGGGGTGAGGCCGTTTGGACCACCACCGGCTACGGTGCCGATGGCATACTGAGGCCGCAACACTGCCGGGGCAAACAGCAGGAGTGCGGTGGCGGCCAGGATGGACGGGACGAACTTGCCGGCGGACGTGCTCATTTGCCCTCCCGGTCAGGAACGCACTCGAGTCGAATGGCGAGCGTGGTCGCGGCGCCGGTGCTGGTTTCCAACTCCAGCACTGCCCTGGGAAGAACTCCCTTTTGCCACTGGGTGAGCTGCAGGCGCGGGATGGAGAACTCCTGGGTTGCGTCCTGGGCGATGCCAGGCGGCAAAGCGAGGGGCGGCGCGAGAGAAACACCTGTGGGAGGGTGCGAGAAGTCAGAGAGAACAAGCCGGCGCAGGTGGAGCAAAGCGGCGCCGTGGTTTATCAGGTGAAAGCGGACCGTGACTTTTGTCTGGGCGCCGGAACCGGTTTTTTGCATCACCTCGTACGAGCCGGTGATGGGAACGGTGGCCGCGCCAGCGGAGAGCGCACCGAATGTAGAGAGCAAGAGGGCAAACATAAGACAGCGGTAGTTTAGAAATCTCCGGTGCTTCATGTGAGTCAAACTCCCTCTCTTACCATCCCACCCCGCTCCTGATTATCTGCTGCACAGGAGGGGGGTCTGTGAGGTACATCACCAAATCCGGAAGAAATTGGTTGGACGTTCATTCTGTTTGGGGTGGGCGGGACGGTCTGATTGCGGCTGTGCGATGGCGAAGAGGAAACAAAGAGGCGGAGACGGAATGGCGCTTGCAGCCGTTGCCCTGGTCTGCGCGAGAGGTACGGGCGCGAGCGAAACGCGCGGTCAGCTTCTAGTAGAATCGGCTGGCGGCTTCATGCGGCGGGAGAACTTTGCACGATGGTTGAAATCACCCCCAGCGCAAAAATGGATCACCGGACACGAATTCTGGACGCTGCCGCGGAACTCTTCCTGAAGAACGGGTTTGAGCAGTCGAGCACGGCCGAAATTGCGAAGGGCGCGAAGGTTTCAAAGCGCGAGCTCTACACCCAGTTTGCGAGCAAGGGCGCGATCCTGGCCGCGGTGATCTCCCGGTTGCAGGAAGGCATCCAGTCGCAAGTGAACACGCGCTGGAGGTCCCGCGGCGACCTGCGCACGGTGCTCACCGAGGCCGGCACCGCAATCCTGGAGTTTGTCCGTTCAGAAGAGTTCGGCAAGCTGTTCCGGATTGTGGCGGCGGAGACGTTTCGCGACCCCATCTCCGCGCGGAATTTTTACCTGCTGGGCCCGGGCGCGGGGCGCAAAGACACCGCGGCCTTCATGAAGCGCTACATGCTGGCCGGCGCTTTGAGGAAGTCGGATCCACTGCGGGCCGCCGACGATTTCCTGGATCTGATTATCAGCGCGCGCCACCTGACGGCCCTGGTGCTCGGCCAGGATCACGAAGTTCCCAAAATGCGCGTCCACGTGAAGCATGCGGTGGAGATGTTCCTGCGCTTTTACTCCCCGCAACCGGATGGAAAGCTGCCGCGGGCCGGCAAGAGCCGATCGAAGCGTGACGTGAGCGGAACGAGATAGGCGCCAGCGTGCGGGTTCCGCCGCGATCGCGGATGCGTCAGGAGTCCGCTTGAATCGACAGCCGGCGCTCAAGTTCGCGGCATGCACCCGCGGCATGCGCCAGGTTGCGAATGCCGCAATAGACGTAGTGGTCCGGGCGGACGATGGCCGCCGAGCAGCCGTGGTGGTGGAACCATGCGGCAGCCACTCCCTCGGTCTCAGGGAATTCATCGCCGCCCAGCACCAGCGTCTTCATTCCGCAACCCGTTGCGACGCCGGGAATAGATGCGCATCGACCATCGATGAACAGGCGCCATCCTTCGCCGGTCAACTCGTCGAGCAGAATTTCACCCTTGCCCGTGGCAATCCGGGGCTGCGGAAAGAGCGTGCCGGCGCCGTGGCCCATCTCCGGGTCGAGAAGCCCGGCCTGGAGCGGCGGAACGATTTCCTGGCGGGTCACCGTAGGAGGCGCGCCGCCTCCCTGCAAGAGGAGAGCCTCGTCACGGCGGCGGGCCGCCTCCGGGTCGCGCTCGCAGATAGCCGCTCCGATGTTCTTGATTCGCGTTGTCAAGGAGCGCACGTGGAGGCTGCGTTCCTGCTCGTAGGTATCGAGCAGCGCGCCGGTGGATTCGCCACGCAGAACAGAGGTCAGCTTCCAGCTAAGGTTGGTGACGTCGCGCAGGCCCTGGCACATGCCCTGGCCGATGAAGGGCGGCTGCTGATGCGCGGCGTCTCCGGCGAGGAAGATGCGGCCGCTGCGCCAGCGATGAGCCACCAGCGCATGAAAGCGATAGCTGCCGGCGCGCCACAGCTTCCCGTCTACAGGAGTGAGCCAGCGGGAAAGCAGCTGCCAGACGCGATCTTCGCGCTCGCATTGCCGTGGATCTTCGCCGGGGAGCAGCATGATCTCCCAGCGGCGATGGTTGCCGGGGCCGATGATGTAGGTGTACGGCCGCGCCGGGTCGCAGTACTGCGCGCAGGCGGCGGGCAACTTTGGCAGCGCATCGTCGTTGACCAGCAGATCGACGACCAGCCAGGGTTCGTCGAAACCGAGGTCATCGAGCGGAATCTTCAACAGCTGACGGACGGTGCTGGACGCTCCGTCACATGCGATCGCATAAGCCGCGCGCGCGACTTCCACGCGGCCCTCTTCATCTTCCATCGTCACGGCTACGCCGTCCTGCTGCGCGATTCCGGTCACCCTCTTTCCCAGGCTCACGGTCACAGCGGCGTGCTCTTGGGCGCGCTTGCGCAGGATGGCCTCCACCGGAGGCTGCGTAAACACCATGTTCGGCAAGTAGCCCAAGGGATACGGCGGCGGCACAACATCGATGCGGCGGATGAGCTGGCCCTGTGCGCCGAAGTGCTCCGAAGCGCCGAACTCCGCGGTGTAGGGAAGAACGTCTTCAACGGCTCCGATGTTCTGGAACACGCGCAAGATCTCGTGGTCGAGAGCGATGGCGCGCGGAATGTCCCAGATGGTTCTGCTCTTATCGACCACCAGCGTGCGCAGGCCGGCCTGGCCCAGCCAGCATGCGGCAACGGCTCCGGCCGGACCGAAGCCAACGATGACCACATCGAAGTCGAGAGGTGCATTCATGTGCTTCAGTCATCCTGCGGCCTGATGGTGGGACCGTGGATTGTTTAAGCGCTTAGGGATTGCAGCCTTAGCGCTCTCTCAGTTCATTCGCTCGGTTCGGCAAATCGAATGGCGAGCTGTGCGTCCTTCACGTAAGCGGGCTTAGGCGGAGCGATTCCCCAATGGTCGGTTCTGCCCGGCGGCCAGACCCAATAGTCGGGGCCGTGCGGCCGATAGCCCTCTTCAATCTGCATCACCTCTGCCGTGTACTCAATGACGAAGCCGAAGGGATCGACAAAGTAGGCGAATACGTTGTTCCCCGGCCCGTGGCGGCCCACGCCCCAACCGATGGGATGGCCGCGGTCGATCATGCGCCCCGAGCCGCACATCACCGATTCCAGATCCGGCATCATGAAGGCGACGTGATTGAGCCCTTCGAGGCCGGAGTCCGCAAGGACGACTGCGTGATGATCCTGATTGCAGCGCAGAAAAGCCATGGCCTTCGAGCGATCCGTCAGTTCGAAGCCGAGGACGCTTTGGAAAAACCGGCTGGTGGATTCGATATCGGCGCAGTTAAGATTCACGTGCGACATGCGCAGGGGAAAGGCGCAGCGCGCCTCTTCGGAATCGTGCATACCATCGTCATGATGAAAGCGCAGAACGTAGCCCTCGGGAGTCTGCACGGTCAGGACGACTCCACCATCGGGCTCATAGTTCACATCCGCGGAGGCAAGCACTTTGGCCTGCGCGGCAGTCACCGCCGCGGCGATTTGATCCAGATTTTCCCGCGCCGCAACACGAAAACTGACGGAAAGAATCTCGGCTCGAGGGTGCGGGTGCAGCGCCAGCACATGGTGGTCGCGTCCGGTAGCGCGCAGGTAGACGGCGCTGCCCTGCCGGGCCGCAACCGCAAGGCCCCACGTCTGCGTGTAGAATGCCTCGGCACGCACCAGATCGGGCACACCAAGGTCCACGCTGCGTATGGCTACGACTGGAAAATCGCGCTGCATCGGCTCGTTCCTCTGCATCTCCGGTTCGACCTTCCGCTGCTGAACGCGCTATGCCTGTGAATCAACCGAAGGACTCACGCTGGTTCGTTTCCGCCGTACGGCACCTCGACCTCGCCGGCAATGCCGTTGCGCAGCACGCCGATTCCGTCTACTTCGACTTCGACCTGGTCGCCCGGTTTCATCCAAAGCTGCGGCTTGCGCTTCACGCCTACCCCGCCCGGCGTACCGGTGATGATCACGTCTCCCGATTCCAGGCGAGTGAAGGAGGAGCAGTACTCAATGAGGGTAGGAATGTCGAAGATCATCTGGCCCAGCGTTGCCTGCTGCACAATCTCGCCGTTGAGCCGGGTCACGATCCTCCGATCTGCCAGGTCCGGCAATTCGTCGCGCGTCACCATCCATGGGCCGAAGCTGCCGGTGTTGGGAAAGTTCTTGCCGGGCGTGAACTGGTGCGTGTGGGCCTGCCAGTCGCGCACGCTGGCATCGTTGTAGCAGGCGTAGCCGGCAATGTGTTCGAACGCGCGTTCGCGGGGAATGTAGCGCCCGGGCTTGCCGACGATCAGCGCCAGTTCTCCTTCAAAATCGAGCTGCGTCGATACGCGCGGGCGCACAATATCGGTCATGTGCCCTGTCTGCGAGTTCGCGAAGCGCACGAAGATGGTGGGGTGCGCTACTTCAGCCCGGCCTGTCTCCTTGCGATGCATCTCGTAGTTCAGGCCTACGCAGAAGATCTTGTCGGGATTGGGAATCACCGGCAGCCAGCCGATAGCAGCCAACGGATGGCGCGGAGTCGATGCGCGCGCGGCCAGCGCTTCGGTCATGCCATGGCGCGCGATGAGGGACTTGAGGTCGGGAATGCGGTCGCCGAGAGCAGCCCCCAGATCCAACGCGTATTCGCCCTCGATCAGGCCCCACGTCGGCTTGCCTGCAACCGTGAAGGTCGAGAATTTCATTCGAAATCCTTTCAGCTCGACTGGTATGCCAGCCTGTCGCTGGAGCAGCAGGGCGCTTCGGCGCATGAGTCTGGATTCGCCTGCGACTACAAGCTCAAATGGTACCCGTACGTACCGGACCTGTGTCAATGAACTTGGCCGCGGAGATTCGCCTTTACAAAGCTCTCTCGGCTTTGCTATCAATTGCACTGTTGGCTGGTACTCCTTGGTACCGCTTCAGGGCCATTCGAACGCCGCGCTTCGTGCGGCGCCATACCGGCGCGGAGGCCCTTTTCCCAGTGCAAGTGTCCCGGGCATCCCGGCCCGCGACTCAATCCAAGCGAGGCCGATGACGATGATTACGAATGAACTGCCAGCGAGCCTGGCTCCCTATAAACTCGATGCCGGGGAAGGACTTCGCTTCGCCTTCGGGAGCCATCTGGCCACGCTCATTGCACGCCCCGAGGAGCTCGGTCAAGCAGCCTGCGGGGCCATCCTGACCGGCGCCAAGGGAGCCAGCTTTCCGCTGCACCGGCACAACGCGACGCACGAGGCGCTGTTCGTGGTGGAGGGCGTGATTGTGCTCGCGCTTGCGGGACAGCACTACCAGCTAACGCCGGGAGACTACGTTAACATTCCCGCTGGAACTGCGCACGGCTACACGTTCGCCGATCACCGGGGCAAACTGCTGTCGTGGAGCTTTGGCGGAGACGCGGCCGGCATGTATGCGCGATTGGGAAAGCCCTTTGCGGGCACCGTCTACCCAGAATCCGGTGAGCCTATCGACTGGGCCGTGCTCGACAGCTCGGTGGATGTGGAATTGATCCCGGAGCATGAACCCGCCGAGCCTAAGTGGGCTTCCAAGCTCGCCGCGGCTGCAGAGGGGATGGTCCCATTTGTTCTGGCAGCCAGCGAGGGCGAACGGATGATTGCCGGCGACCAGGTGTACACGCTTCTTGGGAAGCAAAAGCACAGCAACGGAGTCTTCATCTCCCTGCTCACCGAAGGCCCCATCGGCACGCCCATTCCGCGCCATCGGCACGAGAAAGTGACGGAGCTGTTTTACTGCCTGCACGGCGAAATGGAGATGTATGCGGGGGACGGATTTGTCGCGCTGGAGCCGGGCGATTTTCTGCATGTGCCTCCAAAAACTGCGCACTCATTTCAGTTGAAGAAGCACGACACGCGCTTTATCGGCTTCATCACGCCGGGCGATTTTGAGCCGTTCTTCCGCTACCTCTGCGTTCCCTTCGACGGATACCGCTATCCTCTGGTGCCTCCGCCTTTTCGATTCGATCGCGTGATTCAGCACCTAGCCGAACTCGATCTCACCATCCTGGAACGGCCGGGCGGCCCGCCTCAACAGGCGCAGGGCGATTGACTGCGCGCGGAGAACTTGCCATGAGCGCTGCGGATGGCGAAGTGCGCGTCGTTCCTGACCAGGTGTACAGCCAGGCGGGCGGCGCTGCGAGGCTGGCTGACGTTTACCTTCCCTCCGCGGGTGAGGCTCTCTTGCCGGTGGTGATCTGGCTGCACGGCGGCGGGTGGCGCTTTGGAGATCGCAAACTGTCGCCGGACCTGGCTCTGTTTGCGCGGCGCTCCGGACTCGCCGTGGCGAGCATCGACTACCGCCTCAGCGATGAAGCAAGATTTCCCGCTCCGGTTGAAGACGTAAAGACCGCGGTGCGCTGGGTGCGCAGCGTCGCAGGCCAGTTCAGCCTAGACCCTGCACGCATCGCGCTCTGGGGATCGTCTGCCGGAGCGCATCTGGCGGCGTGTGCGGCGTTGTCTTCGGAGCAGCTTTTCACAAGCGACGAACACGGCGGGTACTCGAGCGCGGTGCATGCCGTTGTGGATGGATATGGCCCCATCGACTTCGCGCGCATCGATGCGGACCGCGCGGCGATGCAGTCACCACCGACCGACGCGGAAAGCGCACTTGTGGGCAAGCTACTTCCTGCCGGGCATCCCGATTCATTCGAGTCGCGGCTGCTGGGGACGCCGGTAAGCAATTCGCCCGAGAAGGTGGAAGCGGCCAATCCCATCCACTTCGTACGCGCCGCGAACATTCCTTTTCTCATCCTGCATGGAGAAGCCGACACCGTGATTCCATGGCAGCAGAGCCGGCTTCTGTTTAATGCACTGGACGCCGTGGGCGAGGATGCAACGCTGGTGCTGTTTGAGAAGCTGGGCCACGGGTTCTTCAACAATCCGCGCCTGGCGGAGGCAGACTGCGGCAGGGTGACGGTGCACCGCACGCAGACGCGCCGTAATTCGCGCAATCGCTGGACCTCACATCCGCAGGACAATATTCCCACGATGGTGGAGAGCTTTCTGCGGGCGCACCTGACTTCGCGCTGAATCATGACGATCACACCGCGGAACGGGGACGTAACGATGAACGGCTTCAACCGCATCTGCGAGCAGCTATTCAGATGTCTTCCAGCGGCAAGCCGACATAGTTCTCTGCAAGTGACGCGGCGGCGGCGCGGGAGCTCGTCAGGTACTCCAACTCAGCCAACTGCCGCTTGCGATCGAATGCGGGCTCGTGTTCGAAGCGATGCAGCAGCGACGTCATCCACCAGGAGAAGCGCTGCGCCTTCCAGATTCTTCTCAGGCATGTCGCAGAGTACGCATCGAGCTCCTGGTTCCTGTTTTCCTGATATCGCGCACGCAGGGCCCGCGCGAGGTAATGCACATCGGCGAACGCCAGGTTCATGCCCTTGGCGCCGGTGGGCGGCACGATATGCGCCGCATCCCCGGCCAGAAACAGCCGCCCATATTGCAGCGGCTCCACAACAAAGCTGCGCATGCCCGTTACGCCCTTTTGCAGGATTCTTCCCTCGGTGGGGCGCCATCCGTCCACACACGCTAGCCGCGCATGCAACTCGCTCCAGATCCGGTCGTCGCTCCACTCGGCAATATCCTCGTCGGGCTTGCACTGCAGGTAAAGGCGCGTGATGCGCGGCGATCGCATGCTGTAGAGCGCAAAACCCCGCTCGTGGTGCATGTAAACGAGCTCCTCGCGCGATGGCGCGGCTTCCGCAAGGATGCCAAGCCACGCAAACGGATAAAGCCGCTCATACACATTGAGCGCATGGCCGGGGATGGAGGGCCTGGCAATTCCGTGGAACCCGTCGCATCCGGCGATGTAATCGCAGTGAACCTCATCCTCTGCGCCATTCTTGCGCACGCGAAGGAGAGGCCGGCCTTGATCGATGTTGTGCAGTGAGACCTCGCCGCACTCGAAGCGCAGATCGCCGCCGTCCGCGAGGCGGCGGGCAATGAGGTCCTTCACCACCTCCTGCTGCCCGTAGACGGTGACGCACTTGCCGGTGAGTTCCTCGAAGGGAATGCGGTGGCGCACTCCCTGAATGCCGATCTCGATGCCCGCATGACAAAGTCCTTCTCTGTCGAGGCGTTCGCCCACGCCCGCGTTGTGCAGCATGGCCACGCTGGTGTGTTCCAGCACGCCGGCGCGCACGCGGCCTTCGCAGTAGTGGCGCGATCTGGCCTCAAGCACGATGGAATGGATGCCGGCGAGGTGCAGCAACCGCGAAAGCATCAGGCCAGCAGGCCCCGCACCCACAATTCCGACTTGAGTTTCAAACTGTGCCATGGCTCTCCGGATTGCTTGGTTCCCGGTCTTCCCCGAAGATCTCCTTGGCTGCATGAAACGCCGCATTTGCTGCCGGAACTCCGCAATAGATGGCGCAGTGCAGCAGGAGTTCGCGAATCTCTTCTGGCGTCACCCCGTTGTTGGCAGCGGCGCGCAGATGCAGGCGTAGTTCCTCACCGCGATTGAGCGCGACCATCAGGCCGATCGTCAGCAGGCTGCGCGTGTGTCGCGGCAGCCCGGGCCGCGTCCAGATCTCTCCCCAGGCATAGCGGGTGATCAGGTCCTGAAACTCCGCATCGAAGGCCGTTGCGGCGGCCTTGGCGCGGTCTACGTGCGCATCGCCGAGGACGGTTCGACGCACGCGTTCTCCCGCTTCATGCCGTTCGTCTTCCCTCATCACCGCGCTCCTTTGTGCAGAAAATTCGAGATCGCGGCCGCAAACTCTGGCGCCCGCTCCCAGGCCGAGATGTGCGACGCGTCCAGTTCGAGGTATTCGGAGTTGCGCAGCGCCGCATGGAGCGCGCAGCATCCCGTGGGAGGCGTTGCCGGATCGGCGCTGCCGGCAATCACCAGGCACGGCGCATGGATGCGCGCCAGATCGCCGCGGAGATCCGCATCGCGCAAGACTTCGCAGCAGCCGATGTAACCCTCGCTCGAAGTGCCTTCAATCATGCGGCAAATCTGCTCCATCTCCCGCGGATGCTCTTGCCGGTACTTCTCCGTGAACCAGCGGCCCGGCATTGCGCGCGCAAGAGGCTCCATCCCCGCGCTGCGCACGGCGGCGATGCGCTCTTCCCAACCCTCGCGCGTGCCGATGCGCGCTGCCGTGTTCGCAAGGATGAGCCGGTCAACTCGGTGCGGGTGATGGATGGCGAGACCCATGGCCAGCATGCCGCCCAACGATGTTCCGCAGAGATGCGCGCACTCCACGCCAGTCTCGTCGAGCAGTCCAAGCAGCTCCACGCCCAGTTGCTCAAGCGTATAAGGCAAAGGAGCGGCGCTGCTGAACCCATGGCCGCGGACATCGTAGCGCAGGACGCGGTACTCCTGCTCCAAGGCGGGAACCACCTTGTCCCAGATATGGAGGTCGGATCCGAGCGAGTTGACGAGAGCAATCACCTCGGCGCCGGCTCTGCCGCTCCACTCGTAGTGAATCCGCGCGCCATCCAATTCAACAATCGGCATCGGACTCTCCGAGCGCGCGCTCGATGAACCGCCGCGCGCTGCCAAGGTATTCGCCGGGTTCGAGCAGCCGGTCAATCTCGGCATCGCTCAGGTGAACAGTCACCTCGGGCAGGCTCTTCAAAATATTCGCAAGGGGGTGGTTTCCGCTCGAAGCCTGCAGGATCGCCCTCTCGAGAATCCCGTGCGCCGCACTGCGCCCGATCTTGGGCGCCAGCGCCGCCACGACCGCTTCCGACAAGGGCATACGCAGCGTGGCATCGAAGTTTTCCTGCATCCGCGCCGCATCGACGGTGAGCCCTTCCGCAATCTCAATGGATCGCTCCAGTGCGGCGGCGGACAGCCTGAAGATCTCCGGCAGCGTCTCCCACTCCGCCTGCCAAAGCCCCAAGCCGCGCTCATGCTCCTGCGGCATCGCGGTCAGCATGGTGGAAAGCAGACCCGGCAGCCGCGCAGCCGCTGCGAGCACTGCGGCGCATGCGACAGGGTTGCGCTTGTGGGGCATGGTCGAAGACCCACCGCGGCCCGCGCGCAGCGGCTCGGAGACCTCACCGACCTCAGCTTGCATGAGCAGGGCGATGTCTCGGGCTAACTTGCCGAGTGTGCCCGTGAGCAACGCGAGCACCTGCGCAACCTCGACGACGTTGTCCCGCTGCGTATGCCAGGGCAGGATGGGTTCTTTGAGGTCGAGGATGCGGGCGAGCTCGGCGGAGACCGCTGCGCCCGCGGGGCCCAATGCAGCCAATGTTCCAACGGCGCCGCCGAACTGGATCACGAGCGCGCGCTCCGCTGACTGATGGATACGCGCGCGATGTCTACGCAGCGCGACCAGCGTGCCGGCTAGCTTGAGGCCCAGCGTTGTCGGCGGTCCGGGCTGCAGCCACGTCCTGCCGGTCATGAGCGTGTCCGCGTGGGCGCGCACCTGTCCGGCAAGCGCATACTCCATGCGCTCGATGGCGGCGACGATCAGCGCCAGCGCATCGCGCATCTGCAACACCAGCGCGGTGTCCAGAACGTCCTGGCTCGTCGCGCCCAGGTGGATGGCGCGCGCTGCGGCTTCGTCCTGTCCCTTCACCCTGACGGTCAACTGGCGAACAAACGGGATCGCTATATTTCCCGCGTCGACCGAATCGCGCTTGAGCGACTCCAAATCCACGAACTCCGCGTCAAGCAGCGGCTCCAGTGCGCGGCCTGAGCCCGCTTCGGCAAGGCCCTGCGTCTCCAGCGCGCAGGCCAGCGCCCACTCAAACCGCACCATCGCACGCAACTGTTGCGACGATGAAAAGATGCGCGACATCTCCTCCGTTGAGAAAAGCGGCGAGTTGAGGTCGTGGCTCATGGTTCGCTCAGCCCTTTCACCACGCGAAGAACACTGTTTCCTTCTCGCCCTGCAGAATCACATTCCATTCAAACACGATTGCGTCCGCCGCGCTTTGGCGGACCACGAGAGTGCCTTGCCGCTCGACTGGAATCGTAAGCAGCACGGGATCGGATGCATTTGCAGATTCGCCGTCAAAGTACACTCGCGTGATCAAATGGCGGAGCAGGCCGCGCGCAAATACCAGCACCAGCATGTGCGGAGCCTGCATGCTTCCGTCGCCGAGCGGCACGGGTCCAGGCTTGGCAACTGCAACCGAGAATCGGCCATTGGAATCGGTCGCGACGCGGTGGAATCCGCTCGGAAAGGCCTCGATGCCTGCAGCGCGCGTTTCCGCACGCGATGTGTCCGCGCTCCAGAACTCCAGCAGCGCGTCAGGAACTGGAACGCCATCGCGATCGAGCACCTGCCCACGAATCTCGACCACGCCGGGCGAACCCGGCAAGAGCTTCGGGGCTCGCTCGGCCAGGTAATCGAGTCCGATGCGATAGTACGGCCCAACCGTCTGCGAGCCGCATGGGATCAGTTCCGGTTTGACCGTCATTTGCGGGGCTCCTCGAAGGGCGTACGGCCGTGTCCACGGAGGACAATGTCGAAGGCGTAGGCAAGGGCATAGTCCGGTTCGGCGCGCTCCATGTCGAGCCGCGAAACGAGGCGCGAACGCGCCGCGTCGTCGGGAATGCTGTTGAAGATGGGGTCCAGCGGCTGCAAGGGGTCGCCGGGAAAATACATCTGCGTGACCAGGCGCGACAGGATGCCGGCGCCGAACAGGGAGAAATGAATGTGGGCAGGCCGCCAGGCATTGTGATGATTGCCCCACGGATACGGTCCGGGCTTGATGGTCTTGAAACAGTAGCAGCCCTGCTGGTCGGTGAGAATGCGGCCGGCACCATGGAAGTTCGGATCGAGCGGCGCATCGTGGCCATCGACCTTGTGCCGGTAGCGACCCGCCGCGTTGGCCTGCCACACTTCCACCAGCGCGCCGCGCACGGGCCTGCCGTCCTCATCGAGCACGCGGCCGTGCACATAGATGCGCTCACCAAGCGGCTCGCCTTCATACTGCGCGGTCAGATCGCTGTCGTTGGGGCGCAGGAGGCCGTGGCCGAAGACCGGCCCGGTTCGCTCGGTGAGCGTTTCGGGAAGCAACACGAGCGGCATGCGCGGCGAACGCGCAATGGAAGACACGTAGGGCGGAAAGTGGAAATCCGGCTGGGTTCCCGGCGCCGCCGTTCGCACTGCGGGCAAGTGGATCAAAGACGCCTCCTCAAACACGTTCCATGGCCAACGCGATCCCCTGGCCAACTCCGATGCACATTGTAGCGAGGGCAAGCCTGCCGCCCATTCTCTCCAATTGATGGGCAGCGGTCATCACCAGACGCGCGCCGCTCATGCCCAGCGGATGACCCAGCGCAATTGCTCCCCCGGTTGCGTTCACGTGCTCCGCATCGTCAGGCAGACCCAGCAACCTGAGGCATGCGAGCGATTGGCTGGCGAAGGCTTCGTTGAGCTGGATGCAATCGAAATCGGCGATGCGCTTGCCGAGGCGCGCCAGCAGCTTTGCCGTCGCGGGCGCAGGGCCCAGGCCCATCACCCGCGGCGCGACTCCGGCGGCCGCGATGCCCAGCACGCGCGCACGGGGGCGCAGGCCGTGTCGCGCGACGGCCTCTTCCGAGGCCAAAATCATCGCCGCCGCGCCGTCGTTGATGCCCGAAGCGTTGCCGGCCGTCACCGTGCCTCCGGGAAAGAGAGGCTTCAGCCGCGCGAGCTTTTCCAGGGTTGTGTCCGGCCGGGGATGCTCATCGCGCGAGATCACGATTGCGCCGTTCTTTCCTGCAATTTCGACCGGCACAATCTCTTCGGCGAAGAAGCCATCTTCCATCGCGCGTAACGCTCGCATTTGGCTGCGCCATGCAAACGCATCCTGCGCCTCGCGCTCGACGCTGTTTTCGCGCGCCACGTTCTCTCCCGTCTCCGGCATCGAATCCGTTCCGTAGATCTCACGCATCTTCGGATTCACAAACCGCCAGCCGATGGTCGAGTCGTAGATCTCCGCCGAGCGCTGGAACGCGGCCTCCGCTTTCGCCATCACGAAGGGTGCGCGCGACATCGACTCCACGCCGCCGGCAATCGCGAACTCGGCTTCACCCGCGGCAATTGCACGCGCCGCCGTGCCCACCGCATCCATGCCCGAGCCGCAGAGCCGGTTGATGGTGACTCCAGAAACCGACTCGGGAAGCCCTGCCAGCAGAAGCGCCATGCGCGCGACGTTGCGGTTGTCCTCTCCGGCCTGGTTTGCGCAGCCCATCACGACGTCGTCCAGCGCACTCCAGTCCGCGGCGGGGTTGCGCCGGATGAGCTCCCGAATGGGCGCGGCGGCCAGATCGTCTGCGCGCACCGCGGCCAGCGCGCCGCCATAGCGCCCGATGGGCGTGCGCACAGCATCACACAGGAACACCGGCCTCATGCAGCTTCTCCCTCGACACCATGTGCCTCCGCGGTGCGGGCTTTCAAGTCGCGCAACGTTGCGAGTTCGCGCGCGCCCGGCGGTTCTGTCTGTGCGCAGTCTTCGGCAAACTGGACGCTCCAGCCGGTGCTGGCGACAATGGCCGCCCGATCCACGCCTGGATGAATGCTCGTCACCATCAGTTCGCGCATTACCGGGTCAGGCCGCAAGATGCACAGGTCGGTAATCACCGCGACCGGCGTCATGCGCACGAGGGAGAGATTGCGACGCCGCTGGCGGATGATCTCGTGCCCCGCGGCAAAGGGAATGAGGTGGGTAAAGCCCTCGAGGGCAATCACGTCGCCGTCGTGCACATGAGCGGAAATCGCTTCGGCCAGGGTCATCCACTCCGCCATTCGCTCTTTCCTCCACCCGTCGATGCATTATTACGTGGAGATGCAACGCTCGACAAGATGTGCGACAATCGGCCACCAAGGGAAGAAGCATGACCGCAGCAAGCTTGCAAGAAGGCCGCAGCATCGAGTGCAGCCGGCGAGTTTGCCGCCGAGGCGGGATTGCGCTCGATCGCGGTCCTCGTGCTGACCCGCGACGGCCGCGTTGTGGCGGCAATCAATGTGGGAACCCACGTTTCGCGCGTCGATCACGCTGAACTGTTGAAGCGCTGCCCGCACTGCCGGGAAAGGAAGCAACGATGCCTAAACCCTATCGCGCCGATCATGTTGGAAGTTTTCTTCGCCCTGCCGAGTTGCTTGCGGCGCGCGGCGCGCACCTTCCCCCCGCGGAACTCCAGGCTCTCGAGGACCGCCATATCCTTCGCGTGCTTGAGAAGCAGAGGGAGATCGGCCTGGACGTGTTTACCGACGGCGAGTTTCGCCGCAGGAACTTCATGAGCGACTTCACCGATGCGGTGGAGGGATTCGATTTTCACCAGGCCGTGCCACGCGCATGGAAGGACGAGGGGCAGGAGACGGAGCCGCAGCCGGCGGCCGTGAGCAGCATCAGCGGCATCGTCACATCTAAGCTGCGGCAGCGGCAGCCGCTGACTGGGCGCGAACTGCCCTTTCTCCGCGAACATGCTCCCGGGCCGATCAAGATGACGCTGCCAAGCGCCACGCAGTTTCCGGCTATTTCTTTCAAATATGGAGTCACCGATGCAGCGTATCGCGACCCGTTGGCCCTGCTCGACGCCATCGCCGGCATCATGGCGGAAGACATCGGGCCGCTGGCAGCCAGCGGCATCTCCTATCTGCAGATCGATGCGCCGCGCTACAGCTACTATCTGGATCCGAAGTGGACGGCGTGGATGGAGAAGGAGCTGAGGGTCGATCCCGCGCGGATGCTGACCGCCTCGCTCGATGCCGACAACGCCTGCTTTGCCGCCGCCCGGCAGCCGGGCGTGACGCTGGGAATTCATCTTTGCCGCGGCAACAACCGCAGCCACTGGTACGCCGAGGGCGGCTACGACGCCATTGCCGAGCGCCTCTTCGAAGAACTGGCGGTGGACCGATTCCTGCTGGAATACGACGATGAGCGCTCGGGCAGCTTCGATGCGTTGCGCTTCGTTCCCAAGAGCAAGATGGTTGTGCTGGGGCTGGTCAGCAGCAAGCGCGCCGAGCTGGAAAGCAGGCAGTCCGTGCTCCGCCGCATTGACGAGGCGGCCAAAGTGATCCCGCTCGAGCAGCTTGCGCTCAGCCCGCAATGCGGGTTCGCGTCCACCATGGAGGGCAACCTGCTGAGCGAGGATGAGCAGTGGGCCAAGCTAAAGCTGGTGGTCGATGTCGCGCGGGAAGTCTGGGGCTGAGCCAGGCGCCCCTGGCAGCCTGCCGCGCCTCTTTATCCTGCGAAGCCTCAGGCAGCGGCCTGTTTTTCAGCTTTGGTGAAGGGAACTGTTGCAGACCCACCATTCGCCGGAGGGAGATCGGTGGAAGTGAACGCTTCCGTCCTGCATCCGCTGGTTGAGGCAGGCCAGGTCGAGGCGGGCATGGGAGACGGCGTCGGTGAGGAGGGCCAAATCGGCGGAGCCGCATGTGGGGCAGGCGGCGTGCCGGACATTGAGCAGGCCGGTTGCGTCCGATGCAGGGAACGGGACGGGCTGGCCGGACGAAGACGTGAAGCCGGGGCCGGCGAAGATGGAGATTTCCCGGCGCTCGATGTGGAGTTCCACCCTTCGCTTCTTTCTCACGACCCCTCCGTACAGCGCGCAACGGGTTCGATGAATTCCTGAATGAACCGCCAGCCAGAGCGCAGAACAAGCGCAGCCTCGAGGAGACCTCGGGGTGGTTCGGCGCACAATTTCCCTGGCGCCGCTGGCGTTCCGGCAACCGACAGCGGGGATGGTCCTTTTGGCCCGTCTACAGTAATGACCGGGATTGCGGCAAATGTCCTCAACAACGCGCTCAAGAGATATCAATTTTTCTCAATGCCGATAAAATATTGACGGCGAAGGCCTTAGTTCCTGGCGGCGGAATCGGCCGGGACACGTACCGAGACCGTGGAGGGGATGGAGCGGGTGCCGGGGGCAGGCTGGAGGACTTCGAACTGCGCAGGTCCCCACGCAGGGTCCGGCCGGCGGACGGGTGAGACCGGCAGGGTTCCCGGTGCAGGCGGGCAAGCGACGGCGGGGACGAAGGGAGCGGAAGGCGGGCTGCTTTGACCGGGGTTTCGCAATGGACACCCAGGTTTGGCGGTACACTTGGACGAAAGCCCCTTCCATGATTCCAGGTGCATTTTCTCCTTGGCCAACGACCAAATAATCCGTTTTTCGGGCTACCAACTGGATCCCGGCGCGCGCTCCCTGAAGCATGAGGGACGGGCGATCCCGCTGGCTCCAAAGACCTTCGATCTGCTTGTTTTCCTGGCGACCCACCCCCACCAGGTGGTGACGAAGGAAGAGTTGCTGGCAGCCCTTTGGCCGAACGCGTTTGTGGAAGAGCGCAATCTGTCGCAGCATGTATTTTTGCTGCGCAAGGCTCTGGGCAGCGCGGGACAGGGCGAGCAGGTGGTTGCGACGGTTCCCGGGAAGGGCTACCAGTTTACGGCAGCCATGGAGCAGGGGCCGGGTGAGCCGGCAAACCCAGGGAAGGGCGAGCTGGTGCTGCACGCGGTTCAGTCTGTAACCCGGATGGTGCTGGAAGAGGAGAGCGACGACGAAGAGCCAACCTTGAAGGAGCTGTCGGGTGGGCAGAAGCGAAGGCGCTGGCTAGTCTGGACTGCCGCGGCTGTGGGGCTGGCGGCAGTGGCGGCGGGATTGCATGTGGGCTGGCGGGAGCTGCACCCGGACCGGGCCGGGCACGTCGACCTGGTGCTCTCAGAGCTGGAAAACAGGACGGGCGACACGGACTTCGACCGGGTGCTGAACCAGGCGCTGACAATCGATCTAGAGCAGTCGCCGTATCTGAACCTGCTATCGAGGTCGCGGATCCGGGAGACGCTGACCCAGATGCAACAGCCGAAGGATGCGACCCTGACGCCGGCCCTAGCGCACGAGATCTGCGAGCGGAACAATGCGCAGGCGGTGCTAAACGGGACGATTGCGAGGCTGGGAAGCAGTTACGTACTGATCCTGGATGCGGACAGCTGCGTGAGCGGAAAGCAGATTGCGGGCTACAGGGCCCAAGCCGCGAGCAAGGAAGAGGTGCTGGGCGCACTGGACGAAGCGGCAGGGCGGGTGCGAACGCAGCTGGGCGAGTCGCGGGCCTCGCGTGAGCGGTTCCAGACGCCCGTGGCGCAAGCCACGACGCCTTCGCTGGCTGCGTTGCGGGCGTTCTCGAAGGCGGCGGAGCGCTTTGAACACGGCGACATGAAAGGGGCGCAGGGGCTGCTGGAGGGCGCCATCGCACTGGATCCAAATTTTGCCACCGCCTACCGGTCCCTGGGCTCGACCTATTACAACCGGGCGGATTTTGCGCAGGCTGGGAGATACATCAAGAAGGCATACGATCTGCGGGACCGGACCACGGAGCGGGAGCGGCTGGGGATCGAGATTGCCTATCACGCGTACGGGGAATACGACTACGAAGCGACGATTCGCAGCATGCAGGTGTTCAACCAGATCTATCCGAACGACGCGGGGAACTGGGGGAACTTGTGCAATATGTACACGCAACTGGGCGACTACCCCGCGGCGATCACGGCCGGGGAACAGAGCTACCGGATCGATCCACACCTGGGGGTGGGGATGACGATTCTGGCGCGGGCTTACAAGCGGGCCAACCGATTTGAGGATGCAAAGAGGATCGCCAGCGCGGCGATTGCGGAGGGCAGAGATCATTGGGGATTGCACAGCATTCTTTTTCAGATTGCCTTCGCGGAACACGATGCTGCCAAGATCAAGAGCGAAGGCGAGTGGGGACTGACGCACGGAAGCGCGCATGAGTCCCTGGACGATCTGGGGTTTGCGGCAGCCAGCGGGGGGAAACTTCGCGAGGCGGGGGATGACTTTTCGCGGGCGCGAGCGGAGGCGTTGCGAGACGGGGCTACGGATTTTGCAAATGGGGTGGTTGTGGATCAGGCAATCGCTCAAATCCGTTTGGAGGAAATGAGAGGGGCAGCGGAGACGCTGAAGCTTTTGAAGGGATATGAAGGCCAGCTTGGCAGCGATGCATCCACGCAGGCGGACGTGGCAATGCTGAAAGCTGAACTCGGAGATGTTGCGCCAGGACAGCATTTGCTGGCAACCTTGGGGGATGGAGGAGGAACCAAAGAAACGATTCTTGTCTACTGCAAATTGCCGTTACTGCGGGCGCTGCTGGCGTTGAAAGAGCACAAGCCGGCCGAGGCCGTGCAATTGCTTGAGCCGGCCCTGCCTTACGAGATGCGGGGATTTGAAGTTCCCTATCTGAGGGCCCGGGCGGAGACGGAAGCGGGCATGCTGGATGCAGCGGCTGCGGATTACCGGCTGATCCTGGCAAACGAGGGAGTGGACCCAATCAGCCCGATGTATTCGCTTGCCCACCTTCGGCTGGGACGCGTGCTGGCGCTCGAGAAGGAACCAGATGAGGCGCGCAAAGAGTACCGGGCGTTTTTTGAGGCATGGAAGGACGCCGATGCGGAGTTGAAGCTTCTGGTGGAGGCGAGGCATGAGTTCGAGCAACTGCGATGAGGATTAACGAGGCTGCATCCCGCCGGACCAAGCGGGGAGTCAGCCTCCGATCCCAAACCTATAAATTCATTTGAAATTTACCCGTACACTGCTCCGCATCAGACAGCTGGCTCGATGGGGTTCCGCGAAGCCCGAGAGGCCTGCGCGCCCGAGGACTGGAACGTCCCAAGAACTAGCTGTTTCTGCGGCCGCGATTGGGCTCCTGGGGTAGTTTTGTGGCTCGCCAAATCTCCAGGGCATGCCCAATCCACACATAGCTCCTCGACTGACAATTGCGGCAACGCACCGGCAGACGCAAGAGCAAGGCATGCAGGGCGTCTTTGGCCCGGAACCGGGTGTATCGCAATCGGGGCGAATTGCAGAACTGGCAATTCATGATCAGAAAGACTCCAAGGCCAAGGAAGTACGACATCGACTGAAGGGGCAGGACATCGACTTGCACCGAGCGAGAGAATTGGTTTCCCGAAACCGGAAACCGCAGCTGCGCAGATGTCCTAACCTACCACAAAAGGCGTCATCCGGCGCAGTTTTGACGCAGGACGATGCGAAATGGACGGGAGCGGCCAGCCAAGCCGGCGCCGATTCGCAAAGACTGGGAGCACCTGGGGCTGGGCGGTCCATGTGATGGGAGGGTTAGGAGGGGAAGAGCAAGTCAGAAGCCTGGGGGAGGGTGGCCAGGCGCGGACGGCGGCGGATGGGGCGCGGGGCCGGAGAGGCGAGCAAGGCGGAAAGCTCACGCAGCTCGGCGCGGGCATGACCGATGGAAGCGGCGACGGAATCGAGGGTCCGGCCGGAGAGAGTGGGCTCAAGGCCGAGAGGCGCGGGATGAGGCTGCTGGGGTTCCTGCCTTTGATCCTGGGCGGCCGGGCGGCGGCTGGGATGATTCTGAAGGTCGAGCGCCTGGCGCGCACCGGCGAGGGTGTATCCCTCGGCGTGGACCAAGCGTTTGATTTCGAGGACCAGTTCGACATCGCGACGCCGGTAGAGGCGCTGGCCGGTTCCGCTCTTATTGGGCTTGAGCTGGGGGAACTGCGACTCCCAAAAGCGCAGGACATAGGTTTCCAAGCCGCAAATCCGTGCGACGTCGCCGATCTTGAAGTAGAGGCGGTCGGGGATGGCGGGCGACTCGGAAGCGTGCTTGCGGGAAAGCAGAGTGGCCATAGGAGCATTGAGAGGGGGCCCCTGACAACCTGGGGGAAACCTCTCTCCAGACGCAGTATAGGTCACGGTTTGCACTATTTGTTCAGCAAAATCGGCAACCGGGGTAACCTTTGTGGGTCAAATGTCTGGAAAAGAGCCCGGAAACAGCTCCGGGCTGCGGGATTGGCTCGCTCAGGGGCGGGTGACCGGGCTACGGGCCGGGGAGTGTTGGGGCGCGGCGCGGAGATACTGGGTCGGCCAGGCGGCGGGTTCTTCGAGTGCAGCGGCGGCGTGAAGCGGCCAGTAGGGGTCGCGGAGGAGTTCGCGTGCGAGGAAGACAAGATCGGCCTCGCCGTTGGTCACAATGGCGTTGGCCTGGACGGGATCGGTGATCATGCCGACGGCGGCGGTGGGGAGTTTGGCTTCGCGGCGGATGCGGGCGGCAAAGGGGACCTGAAAGCCGGGGCCAACGGGGATTTTGGCGTTGGGGATTTGACCGCCGGAGGAGACATCGATGAGATCGACGCCGCGATCGCGGAGGAGATGGGCGAGCTGGACGGAGTCGTCGATGGTCCAGCCATTTTCCGCCCAGTCGGTGGCGGAGATGCGGACGAGAAGGGGCAGATGCTGGGGCCAGACGGTGCGGACGGCGTCGATGACTTCGAGAAGCAGGCGGATGCGATTCTGGAAACTGCCGCCGTAGGCATCGGTGCGGTGGTTGGCGAGGGGAGAGAGGAACTCGTGGAGCAGGTAGCCGTGGGCGGCGTGGATCTCGACGAAGTGAAAGCCGGCGGCAAGGGCGCGGCGGGCGGCAAGGCGAAAGGCATGAATGATGGCGTTGATACCGGCGTGATCGAGGGCCTGGGGAACGGCATAGGCGGGTGAAAAGGCGATGGCGCTGGGAGCAACCGGCTGCCAGCCGCCTTCGCCGGGCTGAAGGAGGTGCTCGCCGAGAAAAGGCACGGACATGCTGGCTTTGCGGCCGGCGTGGGCGAGCTGGATGCCGGCATGAGCGCCCTGGGAGTGGATGAACTGAGCGATGCGCTCCAGGGCGGGGATGTGATCGTCCTTCCAGATGCCGAGGTCGCCGGGGGAGATGCGGCCTTCCGGAGTAACGGCGGAGGCTTCAAGGGTGACCAAGGCGGCGCCACCCTGGGCGCGGGCGCCGAGATGGACCAGGTGCCAGTCGGCGGCGAAGCCGTCTTGCGAGGAGTACTGGCACATGGGGGAGACGCCGATGCGATTGGCGAAGACGAGCGAGCGGAGCTGGAAGGACGAGAAGAGAGGATGGCTCATGGCTCTTGGATGAGCGGGGGGGAGTGGGGATGCAAAAGGGGGCTGTTCGCTCCTAGCTTCCGGCTGCTTGTTTGGGTGAGTTTGGGGATTGTGGTTTCCCAGGCCTTAGGGGCCGGACTTGGGAAACCTGGGCCGAAAAGCAACCGCAGGTCCTTCGACTTCGCTGCGCTCCGCTCAGGATGACAGTCCGTATATTTATCAAGCATTTACAGGAAGGGTATTTGTCGATATATCCTATTGTTTTTTGAGGACGGCGGTGCCTTTTTCGTCGGCGAGGATGGCGCTCTCGAGCTTGCGGAAGTCGGCGGCTTTGGCGGCGGGGATCTCGACCTGGCGGACGACGTATTCGCGCTCGTAATGGAGGGTGCTGCCGCTGGCCGCGATCTTGGAGTGATAGCTGGCGAAGTCGAGGTCGAGGTCGACGGGGTCGGGGGTTTCATCGACAACATAGCCGGGGGGGATGGCGATGTCGAAGCTTTCGCGCCAGCGACCGGTGGCTTCGAGATCGATGGGATAGACACGGGGCTTGTCGTCGAAGGGGCGGGCGTAGGTGCCGACCACGCGGGGACGCACGAGCAGGAGGGGACCGGCCTGGTGGGAGTACTGGCGGGCGGTGACCTTGTAATGGAACTCGAGGGGCTTGTCGAGGGCCGCCGGCTCAGTGAATTGGAAGGCATCGAGGGTGACGCCGGGGAGCGTTTCGGCGACGAGCTTTTCCCAGTATTCGCGGCGCTCCTTTTCGTCGGTGTACTTGAGAAACATGCGGAAATCCGCGCCGCCGGGCCCTGAATGATAGGTATCGACGGAGCCGGCCAGGGTGCCATCGGGCGCAAGGGTGAAGGAGCCCTTCTCATCCGTGCCGTTGGCGTCGGGATCGAGCACGGGGAGGGCGATGATCTGGCTTGATGCGCCGGCGGCCAGGGTGCCGTAGCTGCCTTGCTCATAGGAGGGGAGATTCCCGACGGGGGTGCGCTCGTTGGTGGGATCGAAGATGAGGTAGCGCTTGCCGTCGGCGGCTTTGACGATGGCCTTGAGGCGCGGGTCCTGGACATCGGCGGGAACCTCGATGGCGGTGATCATGTGGTTGCCCAACAGGGAGGGCTCATCGGGATCGACGATGTCGCGGCGGTCGTCCACGGGCACGTAGAAGGCATGGATGCCTGCGACCCGGAGCATGGAGATGAGCAGGGTGGTTTTGTCCTTGCAGTCGCCATAGCGATTGCGGAAGATGTCGGCGGCATGATTGGCCTGCAAGCCTCCGATGCCGCGCATGACGATGAAGTAGCGAACGTTCTTCTGGATGTAGTCGGTGATGCGGCTGAGTTTGGCGTAAAAGTCGGGAGCGCCGGCGATTAGGGTCTGGGTCTGGGCAGTAATCTCCGGCGAGGGGTCGGGGCGATTGGCCTCGAGCTTGGTGACCCACTGGCCGATGGCGCGCCACTGGTTGTCCTTGCCTTCGATGGCGGCATCGCCCCACTGGACGGACATGCGGGCATCGAGGGCCTCCCTTTCCGGAGCTGACTGGACATCGCGCAGATCGAGCCTGGGTGTGTCTTTGATTTCCCAGCGCCAGTGGTTGGGTGCGACCTCGACGGGTTTGACGGGCTGGAATCTGTGCCAGGCTTCGGAGTGGGGGCGGCCAACGGGCAGGTCGACTTCGAGAGCCTGGAGGGCAACGGGAATGCCGCTCTGGAAGTCCCAGACCTTCTCCTGCATATACGGTCTGAGCAGCTTTTCGGACTCGCAGATGATGGTTGCGCCCACGTCGGCACCGGGAGGAAGCACAGCGCGGACTTTTTCGGTGGAGAGCATGGTGCGATCGCCGACCTCTCCGACATCGACGAAGTCGGTGTCCTGGGCCATGTACTGCTTTTCATCGGCGGCGATGGTCCAGGCACGGAAGTAGTTAATCTTTTCGTTCACATCGAATGAAACGCCGCACACTCCATCGTGTCGGGCCTGCAGCTTGAGGAGGCGAAAGGCCTGGCGTTCGCGTTCGACGGCCCGGCCCTGGGCGTCCACGGTTTCAAGATATTCATGGAAGAGGATGACGGCGGGGGCGTCTTTGGCGTAGTCGGGGACCTTGGTTTTGGCGGCTTCGAGGGCCCAGTCGGGGATGGGCTTGTCTTTGCCGAACCAGCTCGCGGAGGCGGTGGCGACGGCCAGCAGGAAAAGCGCGAGCAGGCGAATGGGAAAGCGCAAAGAGTTGGACGAGAGCGGAAAAGGCATCGTCAGTTTCCTTTTACAACCGGGGCGCGGGTGAGGACGAGTTGCTGCTGGTCGGCGGTGGCGACTTTCTGGTAGAAGTCGTGGAGGTTGGGGTAATCTTCGGGAGCCAGGAGGGTGAAGTTGTAAGCCAGGGTGCGCATGACGGTGACGGAGCCATTCTCCGTGCTGGAGTGGATTTTGAGCAGGGCGTGGTCGGGCCAGGAGCTATTGGCATCCTGCGGGGTGCTCTCGGCGCTAAAGCCGGAGGGGAGATGGTATGTGACCTGATCCTGTTCCAACAAGGGGTAGTGGACATCGACGGAGACGGTGCGCTTGTCTTGAGCTACGAAGGGGTGCCTGGCTCGGGATTGGAAAAAGAGGCCGGGGAGGAATAAGCGCTTGCCGGTGGCCGTTCCGATGTTGCCGTTGACGTTGACGACGGCAACGAGGCTGGAGGAGGGATCGTCGAGGGACTCGAAGCGATCGAAGCTGGGCTGCACGCCTTCGGGGAGCAGAGCGAGCATGGACTCGTTGAACTGCTTGCTGACCTCGTCCTCGTCGTTGCGCAGGGCGAGTTGCCGCCAGTGCAAGGAGTTCGGACCGGTCATGACAAGGCGGAGGGATCCCTTGACATGGCCATCCGCGTCGATGTCGAGATCGGCGACGCGCTTGACCGTCGAGGATTTGTAGGTGAATCCGGGCGTGGTGGCGAGAATGGCGCCCTTGTCAGTGAGTTCGAAGCCGGTGGCCCAGGTGTGCTTCCAATGGAGGGAGCCGTAGGGGCACATTTTCTGGCCGGGGTCGAGGTAGACCTTCTTGCCGCCCAGTTCGACAATCACGATGTCATTGTCGAACTGGGAGTCGGAAAGATAGCCCTTATTGAACATGGCCCGGTCGCGATTGACGACATAGGCCGGCCACGCTTTGAGGCCGGCAGCACGGGCCAGGGCAGCAAAGAGAAGTGCAATGTCGTCGGCCGATCCGCTCTGCTGCTTCCAGACATCCTCGGCTTTGCCGATATCCTTGAGCTTTTCCTTCTTGCGCTCAACCTTGGATTTTGTGCGGCTGAAGTCGGTGTTGTCGAGTTTCTGCACGGCGGCATAGATTTTGGCCGACTTTTGCTCATCGGTTTCGCCGGGCGCTACGATCTGCTCGACGGCTTTTTTGAGTGTGCCGGTAGGACCAGTAAAACTCTCGATCCAGGCGGCCCAGCGTTTCCCCGCATTTTCCCAGAAGGCGTCGGCGGTGGTGACGCCGGTGTTACGGAAGAACTCCACGTACCAGCGAAGGGTGTTCATGGGGGGCATCCAATCGTCGCCGGGCTCGGGCGGGACATCGGCGATGTCGAGCGAGAAGACGTCTTTCTTGTCCTGGACCACCTTGTCTTTGGGACCGATGTTGACCACGTACACCATGTTGGTGAAAGCGCTGGGACGGAACGAGTAGTGTTCCTTGTGAACGAAGTACGTCCGCTGTACCTCCCAGGTCGGCAGGTAAGTCCAGTCTTCGTCGCGGCGCATTTTGACGCGGTATTCGAGGATGCTGCCGACCTCGACGCTGGGCAGGGTGAAAGTGACGGTGTTCTCCTGGAAGCCCTTGGTCTTGATGTCCACGAGGTCGGAGGGTTTGGCGGTGAGGGGAATGATGGTTCCATCGGCGTGGATGGTGCGGGCCTGAATGTCAGTGACCTTGTCGACGCCGGGCTCGTAGGGGATGCTGACGGTGGCGAGATCCTTGCCCTTTTCGGTGAGGACTTTGATGCGATCGTAGATACTGCTAGCGTGACCGGGGCCGTCGGCGTTGTCTTCGTGGTAGAGATAGACGGCTGCAGCGCCGGGGGCTTTGGGGTCGGCGGTCATTTTAAGTTCGTCGGGGGTGGGATCCTGGAACTGGGCGCGGAGGGGGATGGCAGAAACGGCGACGAGGAACAGAATGGCGGCGCAAAGGCGGGATCGATGCCGGGCTCGGTAGGCCTGAGGAGATGCGGGGAGAACTAGGGACGGCGCGGTCATCAGTTGCCTTTGGCCGCGGGAGCGGCGGCGAGGGCGAGTTGCTGCTGATCGGAGCCGGCGATTTTCTGGAAGAATCCGCGGAGGTCCTGGTATTCGCCGGGAGCGGCGAAGGTGAAGGCGCGAGCAAGGGAGCGGGCGACGGTGACCTGTCCGGCTGCGGAGACGGTTTTGGCGACGAAGACGGCGTGCTGAGGCCAGGAGAACTTTGCATCCTGGGGCGCGCCTTCGAGGGACAGGTCAGGAGGCAGGTGATAGACGATCTGGTCGGTGACCACTTCTCCAAATTGCATGTCGACGGGCTCGATGCGATTGTCCTGGTCAACGAAGGGATGGGCGCCGCGGGTCTGAAAGAAAAAGGCGGGCAGGATGAGACGCTTAGGGGTCGAGGTTCCGAGGGTTCCTTTGATGCTGACGTCGGCGAGGAGCTTCTGATCGGGCTGGTCAAGGGCGTGGAAGCGGTCGATGTGCATTTCGACGCCCTGCGGGGTCATGGGGCGCAGCCATTCATCGAAGCTCTTTTTGACCTCTCCGTGGTCGCCGGCGAGGGCGAGCTGACGCCAATAGAGGGCTTCCTGACCGATCATGGAGAACTGTAGGATGCCATCGACGACGCCCTGCTTGTCGACGTTGATGTCGCCGGTGCGGTAGAGCTTGTTGTCGGTGTAGTTCTGAGGGGGCGAGGTCTTGACGGTTTTGCCGTCGCTGCCCTGGAGGAAACCGCCGGCGTTGGAATGACGCCAGTGGAGAAGCTGGAAGGGGCACATCTTCACACCGGGATCGACGGGGATCTCCTTTCCGGCGATGTTGAGGATGACGATGGTGCTGTCGAGCTGGCGAGCGTTCAGATAGGTGATGTCAAACAGTCCCACCTGGCGATCGACGACCTTCATGGCGTTGGCGGTGAGGCCGGCGGTGCGGGCCATGGCCAGGTAAAGGAGGGCGATGTCTTCGCTGGAGCCGCTCTTCTGGGCCCAGATATCTTCCGCGCGTTTGGCTACTTTCAGCTTCTGTTCCTTCAGCTCGGCTTCGCTTTTGCCGCGGGAGAAGTCGGTGTTGTCGAGGGCCTGGACGGCGGCGTAGAGTTTGCGGGCTTTGTCGAGGTCGGTATCGGCGGGTGCGATGAGGCCGGAGACGGCGTCGTGGATGGGTTTGGTGGGTTCGGCAAAGCGATCGAGTTCCTTTGACCAGAGCTTGATTTCATCGGTCCAGAAGGCGTCGGGATTGGTTGCGTTCTTGTAGTAGAACCTGACCTGGTAGCGGAAGTTCTGCGCGGGCGGCATCCACTCTTCATCGGGCATGGCCGGAATATCGGTTGCATCGAGGACACGGCGGCCGGTGGAATCGGTCTTCACCTCCATGCCAGCGGGCAGGACGGGCCACCAGACCAGGGCGTTGATTTCGTTGCCGTGTTCGTCTGTCCTAAGCACTTTCATGTTGCCGCCGCCCTCGCTGTGGGGCTGGAAGTCCTTGTCGGAGGTGAAGGCATAGTGCGCCTTGTGGACGAAGTGCGAACGCTGGACTTCCCAGTAAGGGGCGATGAGCCTGTATTCGCTGACGTGGACCTGAAAGTAATATTCGAGGATGCTGCCGACTTCGACGCTGGGGAGGTTGAAGACCATCTTCCTGGACTGGTAATTGCCAGAATTGGTCTTCTCAGCGAATCTAAGCAGGTCTTCGGGCTTGCCGATGAGGGGGATGACGGTTCCATCGGAGTGAATGGTGCGCGCCTGGATATCGGTGACCTTGGATTCGTCGCTCCAGTAGGGGATGGCCACGGTGGCCAGGTCCTTGCCTTTTTCGGAGAGCACCTTGATGCGGGCGTAATAAGTCTCGAGATGAAGGGGATCGCTGGCGGTTTCCTCAATGTCAAGGTAGACGGCGGCTGCGCCGGGGGCCTTGGGGTCGGTGGTCATTTTGAGTTCGTCGGGGGTGGGCTGCTGGAACTGGGCGGGCAGGAAGGTGGGCGAAGCCAGCAGCAGGAACGCGAAGACAGAGCGCAATGAGACGGGAATCCGCATCAGGTCATCCTTTGATGTGGAGCGGCGGAGGCCAGGGCGCGACGCTCAAACGGAAATTGGTAGCCATGATACAGCTTTGCCGGCGCGAAGGGCGGTGACGGGCAAGAGCGAAGAACTGCCGGCGGCCAGCGGAGCGGCAGAAGGAGGCGGCAGAGGAGGATAGGCGCGATCATTCGTTGCCCTTCGCCGGCGGAGTGGCGACGAGGACCAGTTGCTGCTGATCGGCGGCGGCGACTTTCTGGTAGAAGCCGCGGAGGTCCTGATACTCCTCGGGTTTGGCGAGGGCGAAGCCGCGGGCGAGCTGGCGGGCGATGGTGATCTGTCCGGCTGCGGCGAGGGATTTGGTGTTGAATGCAGCGTGGGCAGGCCATGAGAGCTTGGTGTCCTGGGGCGAGCCCTCAATGGAGAAGCCGGCCGGGAAGTGATAGACGACCTTGTCGATAACCATTTCGCCATAGTGCATGTCGACTGATTCAAGGCGCTTATCCTGGTTGACGAAGGGATGGCTGCCGCGAGTGGCGAAGAAGAAGGCCGGAAGCAGGAGACGCCTGGAGGTTGCGGCGCCCAGCGTGCCTTGGACTTTGACGATGGCCATCAGGTTCGCGTTGGGATCGTCAAGGGCGAGGAAGTGGTCGATGTGGGCCTCAACGCCGTCAGGGGCGATCTCAAGGAGCCATTTGTCGAATTCTTTTTTGACCGCATCGGGATCGTTGCGGAGCGCTTGCTGACGCCAATCGAGCGCCTGCTGGCCTTTCATGACAAAGCTGAAGTCGCCGGTTACGCCGCCGTGCTCGTCGATGGTGAGATCGCCTGAACGCAGCAGGTTGTTGGCGGTATACGGTTCCTCGGGCAAGGTGACAATGTTGCGGCCGTCGGAGCTTTGCTGGATCCCAGAGGCTCCGGAGTGTCGCCAGCTGACGACCTGGAACGGGCACATCTTCTCACCGGGGTCGAGGTAGATTTCTTTGCCGCCGGTATTGAGAATGACGACAGTGTCACTGAGCTGGCCGGTGTACATGTAGGAGGGGTCGAAGACGCCATGTTCACGATCGGCGACCTCGGCGGCATGGGCCGAGAGGCTGGCGGCGCGCAACATAGCCATGTAGAGCAGGGCAATGTCTTCAGCGGATCCGCTTTTCTGGGCCCAGGTGTCCTCGGCGCGTTTAGCCTCGTGCAGGCCGAGCTCCTTAAGCTCCGCTTTGCCCTTTTTGCGAGAAAAGTCGGTGTTATCGAGAGCCTGGACGGCCTGGTAGAGCTTGCTGGCCTTGACCAGATCGGTGTCGCCGGGAGCGATGAGGCCGGAGACGGCTTCGTGGATGGGCCGGGAGGGCTCGGCAAAGTGATCGACCTGCCTGGACCAGCGCTTGGCGGCGGTGCTCCAGAATTCGACGGGGGTGGAGGCACTCTTGTAATAGAAGCGGACTTTGTACAGGAGGGTCTCGATTGGCGGCATCCACTCCTCTTCGGGGCTGGGCGGGACATCGCTCAAATCGAGGGTGAATTGACCATTGGGTTCGGATTTGAGGTCCACGCCTTTGGGCAGGGCTTTGTACCAGATGAGCGTGTTGGCGCCGTCGCCGTTCTCATCGACGAGGTACATGCTGGTGGAGTTCTCGCTGCCGGGCCGGAAAGCCTTGAACGGCATGAACGAGTAGTGTGCCTTGTGGACGAAGTAGGGCCGCTGGATCTCCCAGGTGGGCGGGGAGACGTTGTTGTCGCCGTAGTGCAGTTCATAGCTGTATTCGAGGATGCTGCCGACTTCGACGCTGGGCAGGGTGAAGACGGTGCGATTGACCTGGTAGCGATCGCCATAGGTGTCAACGGTCTTGAAGCTCATCAGGTCTTCCGGCTTGACGGTGAGGGGAACGATGGCGCCATCGGAGTGGATGGTGCGTCCTTTGATTGCAACGATGCTGGATACGCCTTTGTGGTAGGGGATCTCGACCGTTGCCAGTTCCTTGCCCTTTTCCTGGAGCACCTTGATGCGGGCATAAAAGCTCTCGAAGTGCAGGGTGTCGCTGGCGATCTCCTCGACGTTGAGATAGACGGCGGCGACGCCGGGAGCTTTGGGGTCGGCGGTCATGTTGAGTTCTTCGGGGGTGGGGTTCTGAAACTGGGCGTGCAGGAGCGACGGCGAGGCGAGGACGAAGAGGACGGAAAGACGAGCAATGAGGTTGTGAATGCGCATGACGTGGGCCTTTGCTTGAAACAGAACGAGCGGGCGGTGAATGAAGGTGGCGTCAGTTCCCTTTCGTGGCTGGAGAGACGGTGAGGACCAGTTGCTGCTGGTCGGCGGCGGCGACTTTCTGGTAGAAGCCGCGGAGATCCTGGTACTCCTCGGGTTTGGCGAAGGTGAAGGCGCGAGTGAAGGCGCGGGCGACGGTGAACTGGGCCGGGGCAGGCACTGTTTTGGTGATGAAGAGTGCATGGTCCGGCCACTGGAACCTGGCATCCTGCGGCGCGCCTTCGACGCTGAAACCTGTGGGCAGGTGATAGGCGACCTGATCGGTGATCTGTTCGCCGTAGTGCATATCGACGGGTTCGAGGCGGTTGTCCTGATCGACAAAGGGGTGAGTGACGCGGGTGGCAAAGAAGAAGCCGGGGAGCAGGAGACGTTTGGAGGTAGCAGTGCCGAGACTGCCTTGCACCTTGATGACGGCCATCAGACTGGATTCGGGATCATCGAGGCCGAGAAAGTGGTCGAGGTGAGCTTCTACGCCTTCGGGCACCTGGTTTGTGAGCTCCCGATCGAAGAGCTTCTTAACCTCTCCGGGATCGTTTCTAAGAGCGGTCTGGCGCCAATAGAGAGCTTGCTGGCCGTTCATGACAAAGCGAAAATTGCCGGTGATTTCACCGTGCGGGTCGACGGTGACATCGCCGATGCGGGTGAGGGTGTTGGCGGTGTAGACCTGGAGCGGGGTACTCGCGAATTCGTGGCCGCCAGCGGTCTGGCGGATGCCACCCGCGCCGGAGTGACGCCAATGGAGAGTTTGGAAGGGGCACATTTTCTCACCAGGGTCGAGGAGGATCTCCTTACCGCCGATGGAGACAATCACGAGATCGTCATCGAGCTGATCGGCATTGAGATAACCGCGGGCGAAGATTCCTTGATCCCGATCGACGACCCTCATGGCGTAGGCGGTGAGACCGGCGGCGCGGAGCATGGCGAGGTAGAGAAGTGCGATGTCGTCGCTGGAGCCGCTCTTCTGGGACCAGGTATCCTCGGCGCGATTGGCGGGCTTGAGCCGAAGCAGCTTGAGTTCGGCCTCTCCTTTCTTGCGTGAGAAGTCGGTGTTTTCGAGGGTTTGAACGGCGAAGTAGAGTTTCCTGACCTTGTCGATATCGCTGTCGGCGGGCGCGATCAGTCCTTTGACTGCGGCCTTGATGGGGTTGGAGGGATCGGCAAAGTGATCGACTTCGCGGGACCAGCGACCGATCTGGTTTTCCCAGAAGTCGGCACCACTAAAGGCGCTCTGGTAGTAGAAGAACACCTGGTAGAGAAGGCTGCGGATGGGCGGCATCCACTCTTCCTGGGGAGTAGGGGGGATTTCGGCGAGGTCGACGCTGTAAACCCCGACTACATTTGTTTTGACAGAGACGCCGGGAGGAAGCTGCTGCCACCAGAGCAGGGTGCCGAGGGATTGCCCTTTGGAGTCCACGAGAATCTTGTTGGTTTCATTGTCAACACCAGGAACGAATGCCTTGAAGGGCGAGAAGGCATAGTGTGCCCTGTGGACGTAGTAGGGCTGCTGAATCTCCCAGCGTGGGGACGAGAACCGGTCGTCGTCGTAGTGGAGGTAATAACGGTACTCAAGAATGCTGCCGACTTCGACGCTGGGCAGGTTGAAGACCATCTGATCAATTTGCCTGCCTGGAGTTTTGGAAAGGAGAAGGTCTTCAGGCTTTCCGGCGAGGGGAATGACAGTGCCGTCGGCGTGAATGGTGCGAGCCTCGATGCCGGAGACCTTGAAACTGCCGCGCTGATAGGGGATCTGAACGGTTGCCAGCTCCTTCCCTTTTTCCGCGAGGATTTTAATGCGGGCGTAAAAGCTCTGGACGTGATGCGGATCGTCGGTGATTTCCTCGACATTGAGATAGACGGCGGCGGCGCCGGGGGCCTTGGGGTCGGCGGTCATCTTGAGTTCTTCGGGGGTGGGATTCTGAAACTGAGCGTGCAGGACGGCGGGGGATAGCAGGACGAACAGCAGGAACATGGAGCGGCTCGAGGCGTAGGTCCGCATGTGCGTTTCCTTTGATTTGGAGCAAGAGGAAGTGTAGCTTGAGAAGCCGGCATCGGGAATACGTCTTTTGATACATGGTTCGGCTTGCCCTTTAGGAGCGGGATGGGATTGGGCACGGGCTTTTGTGGGTGGGCTAGATCGAACCGGATTCGAGAAGAGTCGAGACGAGGGCGAGGGGCAGGCCGACTACGTTGAAGTAGTCGCCTTCGATGCGGGGAATCCAGCGGGCGGCGCGACCCTGGATGGCGTAGGCGCCGGCTTTGTCCATGGGCTCGCCGGTGGCGATGTAGGCGTTGATTTCTTCGTCGGAGAGGGTGAGGAACTTGACGGCGGTGACTTCGGCGGCGACTTCGGTGCGGGCGGCGGTGACGATGGCCACGCCGGTGATGACGCGGTGGGTGCGGCCGGAGAGGAGACGCAGCATGCGGGCGGCGTCGGCGGGGGATTCGGGCTTGCCGAGGATTTGGTTGTCCAGGGTTACGGTGGTGTCGGCACCGAGGACCACCTGCGGTGAGGCTTTATTCTCCCCGGTCCCCAATTGCGAGGGACCGGGGGCACCCACACCCGCACCCACACCCGCACCCACACCCGCACCGGCACCCACACCGGCACCCACACCCGCACCCGCATTAGCACTCGCATTAGCCAGCGTGATTTCGGCGAAGACGGCTTGGGCTTTTTGGCGGGCGAGACGGACCACGTAGGCAATGGGGTCTTCGTTGAGGTGGGGGTCTTCGGGGATGTGGGCGGGATGGACCTGGAATGTATAGCCGGCCTGGGTGAGGAGTTCGCGGCGGCGGGGGGATGCGGAGGCGAGAATCAGCATAGACGATTTAGACCGAGAGGCCGGTTTGGAGGCCAGAAGGGGTGGCTAGGCCCCAGGCCATGGCAGGGGTGTTGTGGGCCAGGCCGAAGCGGCCGTCGGGGCCGAGGAGGATGATGCCGCCGTGGCCGCCGAGACGGTTGTAGAGGTAGGAGATGGCTTCGCGTGCGGCGATTTCGGGAACGGTGCCGTTGGCGACGCGGTCGGTGGCCCACTTGCCGAGAACCAGCTTCATGATGGGTTCGCCCCAGCCGGTGAGGGAGACGGCAGCGGCGAGATTGTCGGCGTAGCAGCCGCAACCAATGAGGGAGGAGTCGCCGACACGGCCGGGGGTCTTGTTGAGGGTGCCTCCGGTGGAGGTGGCGGCGGCGAGGTTGCCGTGGCCGTCGAGGGCTACTGCGCCTACGGTGTCGTGACTGTCGAAGCGGTTTGGCGCGTTCGAGTCTGGCTCCTCCCCGGTCTCAAAGTCGAGACTGGAAGCGCCCGACTTGATCGATTCCCTGGTCCCCAAGTGCGAGGGACCAGGGGCACCCGCAGTGTTGTGGGTTGAATACGCCGTTGCGGGGTCTTTGTCGTCATGGAGGATGTGGCCGGAGAAGGTTTCGTCGGCGAGGCCGGCGGATTGACGGGCCTGGGCCTGGGCGAGGCGCTCGACTTCCCGAGGGAGGACGAGCTCGGCGTTGTCGATGAGGGCCATGCCGTGGGCCTGGGCGAAGCGTTCCGCGCCTTCAGCAACAAAGTAGACGTGCGGGCTTCTTTCGAGGACGAGGCGAGCGGCGCGGATGGGGTTGCGGAGGCGCTCGACGCAGGCGACGCCGCCGGCTTTCATGCGTCCGCCATCCATGAGGAGGGCGTCGAGCTGGACGCGGCCGTCGGAGGTGAGGAAGCTGCCGCGGCCGGCGTCGAAGGTGGGATCGTCTTCGAGGACGGTGACGGCGGCTTCGACGGCGTCGAGGGCGGAGCCGCCGATGGAGAGGATGGCATAACCGGCTTCGAGGGCGGCACGGACGCCGGACTCGTGGGCGGCGGCGGCTTCGGCGGGGATGGCCCATGCGCCGCCGTGAACGAGGAGGGTGGGATCGTGCGTGGCAGGGGTGGTCACGGGGTTCATGGTAGAGCATTGCGGGGACCGCCCGGAACCGTGTCAAAGCGGATGAGGTGGGTGGAATGGGATAAGTGACTGAAAAAAAAGGGAAAATTTGCGAGGGAGGAATTGCGTTCAATTCCGTGAGAATTGGATAACCTAATAACAACCAAAGCGAAACAACACGAGAGGCGGGTGAGTGATGACTCTCCTGATCTCAAGGGATTCCACAGTTCACGAGCACTTTGGGCCGCAGCAAGACGGCGCTTTCTACTTCCGCCCCGGCGACGAAGACCTGTCGCTGGAGATCGCGAAAGGAAGAAGGCACTTGAGGGCAGCGGTTTCGAGGCGCAGTAACTGTGGAAACACACTATGCGGGCCACTTCCGCAGGTTCGGCAATTTAGGGATGTTGAAGAGGGGCGATTCCCAAGCGGAATTGCCCCTTTTTCGTTTCTGCACGGAAGGCGAACAAGTGCGGAATGCTGGAACGGGAATGGCGGGCAAATTGACAAATCGAAAGCGAGCGGCAGTAGAGGCGAACGACAGCGAAGGAGTAAAGGCGCTCAACCAGAGGGCGCTCGAGCTGGTGGAAATGAAGGCTCAGCAGGTTGCAGATCTTCTTATGGAAGCCACGAGGAACGGCCATACGATGAGCGCCCGCTTGCTGTTTGGGCTGGCAGGCGGAAACCTGGATGCGGAAGAAGCCGAGGCGATGAAGCCATTCCGCAAACTGCTGGAGGATCTGGCGGCAGAAGTTCAGTTGCCGGCAGAGGCACTGGATGAAACAGAAGAAGCAAGGCTGGAAACCGGGACCTGTTAATGGCTTGATTTCTTAATTGGCAGGGAATGCGGCGGGGGTGCAGGGGGGATTGGCTCCTTGTGGACCGCCGCATTCCCAAGAAGAAAGAAGAGACGCGGATGAAGCTCACGAAGGACGAATGGTTCGGCGCAGGGAGCGGGATGGGACTGAAACCTGGACAGGGACTGGGGCTGGGAGTTTGCCTGCTGTGGATGGCACTGGGCAGCGTGGCGGGCGCGCAGGCGGTGAGCACGACGACAGTTCAGGGAACGGTGTATCTGGCCAACGGGCAGGTTGGGTCGGGGACCCTGGCCCTGAGCTGGCCGGCGTTCACGACGGCGAGCGGTCAGTCGGTGGCCGCGGACAAGGAAACGGTGACGATTCCGGCGGATGGGTTTATCAGCGTGAACCTTGCGCCGAACCAGGGAGCGACGCCGGCGGGGCTTTACTACACGGCGGTTTACTACCTGAGCGACGGGACGACGACGACGCAGTACTGGGTGGTGCCGGCGGCGGCACAGGCCAGCCTGGCGCAGGTGCAGTCGCAGCTGATGCCGGCGGCGCAGGCGGTACAGGCGGTGAGCAAGGCGTATGTGGACCAGGTGATGGCAGAGCTAGAGGGAAGCCTGCTGCTGGCAAGCGGCGGGACGCTGACGGGGCCGCTGTATTTGAGCGGAGATCCGGAGCAGCCTTTGCAGGCGGCGGACAAGCACTATGTGGACGCGGAGTTTGCGGAGGCGTTGCCACTGACGGGCGGGTCGGCGACGGGGGAGCTGACGGCCTGGCAACTGGGGGCAGCGTACCAGGTGGACCAATTCCCAGGGGTGGACTTTGGCGCCAAGCTGCAGGCGTGCCTCAACGGGTTGAATGCGAGTTTCGGAGGGACCTGCGATGCGCGGAACTTTACGGGGAACCTGTCGATGGGATCGAACCTGACGATATCGACGGCCAACGCGGTGGTGATGTTGCCGTGCGCAACGATTGCGACGGCAAACCAGGTGATTGTGACGGCGGGGACGAGGAACGTGTCACTGCGCGGGTGCGCGCTGCTGGGCGGGAGCGCGGCGAGCGGCAGCCAGGGGGGCACGGCGTTCCTGTATTCGGGCACGAGCGCGATGGTGCAGGTGGGAGATCCGACGTATGCAGTGGATACGCCGGGGTTCCGCATGGACAACGCGGTGATCAACACGACGGCAGCAAGCAGCGCGACGGCGCAGGGAATGACGGCGTACCGAACGCAGGAGATGAACCTGGAGGAGCTGTATTTTCTGGGCAACTCGAACCAGACGGGGATGACGCTGGACGGGACGGGAAATTATACGGGCGGGAGTTTCTTCAGCAGCCATTTCAGCGGATTCCAGACGGCGGTGAATGCGATCGGGCACCAGGTTGCGAATGCGGCGACGACGGACTGGCTGAACGCGAGCACGTTTGTGCGGCTGCACATCAACTGCCCGACGAGCAACGGCAATCCGATCAGCGGGACAAATGGGATCAACCTGCAGCAGGGGGACGGGAACACGTTCACCGGAGGGGATGTGGAGGGATGCAATACGGCGCTGCACCTGGGGCCGAACGCGCAGAACAACACGATCGTGGGGATGCGGAACGAGAACTCGAACAACCAGGTGGTGGCGGACGCGGGCAGCGCGTACAACAACTGGATAACGGGCGGCACAATGTTTACCGGCGCGTTGACGGACAACGGCGAGCGGAATAGTTTTTTCGATACGTTTCACCGCAGCTTCAACGGGATCAAGGGAGACTGGTACGGGAGCCAGCAGGACGCGACGGTTACGAATCACTACCGGCTTGGCATTGGCGCGGGGAACGAGCGGGGACTGCTGAACGAGATTCAGACCGACTACGGATACCGCTGGATCGAGGGTTATTCGGACGCGACGGCCGGGGAGCAGTTCTACCAGGTAGAGGACTTGCTGAACAACGTGAACCGAATCTCGATCGGACAGTACAACAACGGGCAGTCGAGCACGAATGACCAGACGGTTATCAACTCCGCAGGGACTGGCGCGGTGGTGCTGAACGGGTCGAACAATTCCGGGACGGGCGGGGTGATCTTCGGGTCAGGGGGCGCGCCGGAGACCTCGGTAGCGACGATCAGCAACGCAGGGAATGCGGAGTTCAACGGCACGCTGATGGTGGGGGGAACGTCGCAGTCGACGGGAACGATGACGGTGCGGAATAACGCCGATACCGAGGTGGACTACTATCTTTGGCCGGGACTGACGACTAGCCAAAAGGGCTCGTACACCTACAAGGACTGGAATGGGAACAGCCAGTGGTTCATGGTGAAGGATGCGAGCAACAACTGGTCGCTGAACTCGGCGACGGGGGGCCTGGACAGCTTGAAAGCGTACCAGAGCACGAACAGCGGCGACACGTATGTCGATGCGTCGAACTCTTCGGGGTTTGTGCGGATCAATTACGAGAGCGGTTCCGGGACGGGATTCAATGTTTACGGCGGCAGCAGCAGCGCGTTGTATGCGAGCTTCACGGGGACAAATGCGATCAGGTTTCCGGGGCTGGCGGCGAGCAGCGGGCACTCTTGCGTGCAGGTGGATAACTCGGGATATCTGAGCAATACAGGTTCGGCTTGCGGAACGGGTTCAGGAGGCGGGAGTGGGACGGTGAGCTCGGGAAGCTCGGGTCAGATTGCCTATTACGCAAGCAACGGCACAACGGTTGGCGGGATCAGCCTGGTTCCTGTATCGGCAGGCGGGACCGGGGCATCGACCGCGAGCGCAGCCCTGACCAACCTGGGGGCGCAGGCGGCGATTGCGGGATTGAGCTCCGATGGGGCGAACGGCATCAGCGTGACCGGCAACGTGACCGCGGCCAATACGACTGTGCTGGGCACGGTTGAAGGGGCAAAGATCGGGCCGGCATTCCAGTGCGACCAGTTCAGCGGCGCGGATGTTTCGGTGAAGGCGAATGCGTGCAATGCGGCGGCGATTGCGGCCGGGGGTGGGACGATTGACTTGCGCAACCTGCTGGCGGGAAATACGACGGGGTCGCAGGAGATCGAGATCAATACGGTGGCCGGGAACAATGCGCTGATCGGCGTGACCGCGCTGCTGCCAACAACGGGCACGTATACGACCACGATGGTGGGCGGTCCGGCGACGAGCGCAACGGTGTATCCAAACTTCGGCGGCAGCGGGTATGTGACCGGGGATCTGGTGTACCCGGTGGAGACGGGATTCGCGTTCACAGGAACGGCGACGGGAGCGGTGTTCAGCGTGACGGCGTCCGGGGGCGTGGTGACGGCGCTGACGCTGGTCTCGGGAGGCAGCGGATACCTCACTTCGAAGTATGCGACGACGACCACGAACCACGCGGGGTCGGGGCTGGTGATGAATCTCGCGGCGGCGGATTGCGGGATGCGGCTGAATGGGCGCGCGACGATCCAGGGCGGCTCGGTGGGGGCCGGAGCAGCGAGTTTCGTGATTGTTCCGGCGAGCGGGCATAGCGGGTTTGTAATGGATTCCGCGCTCTGCACGGACCAGGACAGCGGATACGTGCGGCAGGATGGCGGGTTGAAGACCGCGAACCCGACGGGCGCGGCGGCATTCACCTACGGCACCGCGCATCTTCGCAACCTGGTGGATCAGGCATCGTTCAATTTGCTGGAGACATCGAGCCAAGCTGACGATGGTGCGGTGATTGAGAGCGCATGCTGCGGGGCAAACTTTTTCAGCCTGCATGCGGATGGAGGGACCCTGGGAGGGTATCCGGTGATTATCGGCGCGGGCGGCGTGCTGAGGAACGCCTGCACCACGAGCGGGAGCAAGACGATTACCGTTCCCTATGGGCACCTGACCGCCAAGTACCTGGGAGATACGCTAAGCGCAGGGACTGCCGGCGGGACGAGCAACCTGCCCGGCGGCATCACTATTATCACGGCGATCAACTCTCTGACCAGCATGACCGTGAGCCAGGCAGCGACGAGCACATCCGGAGGACAATCGGCTTGCACGACGCCTTCTCTCACGGGCGGATCGGGGTTGACGCTGCACATGTCGGATCCCACGTTTCCAACGACTACATCGATTTCGGTACACAACCTGGTTTCCAACGGTCCAGGAGCGGGACTCCAGAATGTCCTGGTGACGGGCCAGACAAGCGGGGTGAATCTTTACACGTCGTATCTGGAATCGAACTCCGCGATCGATACGGTCACCTCCCAGGTCTATCTTGGGTACCCGGCGGGACAGGTCAACTTCATGGGACTGTACGCGCCGGGACCAGCGATCGGGGGAACGAAGTACGGGGTGGAGTCGGACACGGGCTTCGGCTGGTGCGTGTATGGCGGCATCGCGAATTCCGGATTGCTGGACCAGGGGGTAAAGATTCCGGCCGCGCCGAACACCAACCTGACGTATTGCAAGGGCGGGTTCACGAACACGTACAACGGAGCCAACCTGCTTCCGGATACGAATTTCAAGCAAGGGAGCACGTACTGGACGGTTCCTTCCGGGGCGACGATTGCGGCGGGGGCGGGACCGGCCGGGGACAATGCAATGACGTACCCGTTGAGTTCGACGCCGAGCGGCAGCATTTACATTCCTGTGAATGCGCCGATCCCGAATCTGCAGCTCAACCAGACGTATACGATCGGGGCCAACATCAACGCGTCCAACATGACGGCAGGCTCGGTCAGCGTGCAGTTGTGCAGCACGCCGACCTGCTCGGCACCGTATGGGAGCGCCACAGCGAACGTGGCGACGGCGGGCGCGGTATCCGCGACGGTAAATGCAACGTCGTTCAGCGGACCGTATTTTGTGATGGTCCTCAGCGGAGTGACGGGGAGCGGGACAGTGGCTATCTCGGAGCCGTTCCTGGTGGCGGGGAATCTTCCGGCCTATGTGGAAAACGACCTGGGGTTTGGATCGTCGGCCAGCAGCGGCGCGGCATTCAGTTCCGTGGCGCTGAACGGCGGCACTCCGTGGACAAGCTCGAGCAGCGCGAACAGCCAGGTTGTGACTTGCCCTTCGGGTGGGACGACTGGGCAATTCTGCGGAGCCGACGGCGCATGGCACACACCGGGCGCGGGGACAGTAACGGGCGTGTCGGCGGGAACAGGACTGTCCGGCGGAGGGTCAAGCGGAAACGTGACGGTGAGCTTGTCGACGCCGGTGGCGGTGGCGAATGGCGGGACGGGGGCGGCGACGGCGAGCGCCAACTCGGCCTTCGGGAACTTCACGGGGTCAGCGGCGGCGCCTGGCTTTACGGGCACGACCGGCACGGGGAGCCCGGTTGCGGCGAACTCGCCGACTTTGAACGGCAACACCACGACCTTTGCGAATAACGCGGCCAGCGCGGACTACGTGGTGATTCAGCCGGGGAGTTCGAGCAACGCGGAGCTGGGGGGCATCGAGCTGAACAGCGCGGCGGCAACACCGGTGGCCGAGTGGTACGTGGAAGAAGACACGAGTTACGACCTGAAGATTCACGACCAGGGCGCTACGACTCCAATCGACGTGCTGACCGCCTATGTCAACGGACAGACGGTGATCAACTCGCAGGGGGCAACAGCATTGGCCGTCAATAATACTTCCAATGCCGGAACCGGCGGATTCGTTGTCTACGAGGGAGGGTCGAACTACAACACAGCAGCCTTCACGGTGACAAGCGCAGGCAATGGCAGCGTGCCAGGAACATGGACAGAAAAGGGAATTACTGCCGAGACCTCGGCCACCGCAGGCGGGCTGGTGTACAACTCCAGCACCTCGCAGCAGGCCAGCAGCGGGCTCCTGACGCAATACGGGTTGGTCTACGGGGGCGGAGCCTCGGCGGCACCGGCGAGCATGGCAGCTTGCGGGGCGAATTTCCCGGTGGTTGGGGCATCAGGCGCGGCACCTGCCTGCTCGACGGTCGGGTGGCTGTCGTCGGCGACGCAATGGGGAATCCCCTACATGAGCACGGCGACGCAGATGAGCACGACAGGGGCGCTCACCAACAATGCTCTGCTCAAGGGACAGAGCGCCGGCGCGCCGCTCTCCTCGAGCCTCTACGACAATGGCACGGCCATGTACACGTCCGAGCCGCTCTATTCGGCCACTGGCAGCGTGACGCTTTCGACGACAACCGGCATTGGGACTTCGTTCACCAGCACCGGGGTTGCGTTTCCGGCCACCTACACCGTAGCCCAGGTTCATCGCGGCCACTGCCACATGATCTGGCAGCAGACTACCGGGGTATCCACGGTGACCTTCGGCATTGGAGCTTCGGTGGCTCCGACGGCGATGTATGTCAGCTCCAACTCGTCGCCGGGAGCGTACCTGGCGCCCTATGTGGCTGCAAATATCACGGGCACGACGACCACGGCGATCTCGACGGCCATCGCGCCTTCGGCAGCGAATACCAACTACACGACGGATATCGATGTGCTGGGTTCGCTCACGGCGGCGGCCAACACGATCACGATCTACGCCCAGGGCGGAAGCGCGACGGACACGGTTTCAATTGAGCCGGGCAGCTATTGCACGTGGCTGCCGTAGACAGGGGCAGGCGCGCAACTGCAGTGGACGAGCGTGCAGACCGGAGACCGGTGACGTTAAAGTCCCGGGCAGATGCTTTTGCGCTCAATTCATGGCCCCTGGCCTGAGTGAGCTGTCCGGTCACGACACAGATCTGCTGTTTGCCGGGACTTCGGACGGGGCTTGAGTCAACAAATCGGGGGAACCGTGGCAGGGACAGAAGGGAGTAGCGCGGCGCAAGCACCGCAGTGGATTTCGAGCCTGAAGGCGGTGAAGCGAGAGAATCTGGAGGAGTTCGGGACGATGCTGGACCAGCGACCGGCGAGGCTGCGGGGTCGGACGGTGGGGATGGTGCTGGCCGAGGATCTGCTGCTGGTGCGGACGCGCGAGGGGCGCCCTGCGCCGCTGGAGGCGAATGCGGCGCAACGGGCCTTTGAACGGCGGCGCGGACAGCGGAACATTGTGCTGAAGGCGCGGCAGATGGGGCTGACCACCTGGGCGGCGGCGCGGTTCTTTTTGAGGACTATTACGCAGCCGGGCACACTGACACTGGAGGTGGCGCACTCGCAGGAGTCGGCCGAGGAGATCTTTCGCATCGTACACCGGTTTGTGGACTGGCTGCCGGAGGGTCTGCGGGAGGGTCCGCTGAGAACTTCGCGGGCCAACGTGCGGCAGATTGTGTTTCCGGAAATGGATGCGCAGTACCGGGTGGTTTCGGCCGGGGACCGGAACGCGGGACGGGGATTGACGGTGCAGAACCTGCACTGCTCGGAGCTGGCACGCTGGCCGGGCGACCCTAGCGAAACGCTGGCGGGATTGCAGGCGGCGATGGCCCCGGGAGCGGAGCTGATTCTGGAGTCGACGCCGGACGGGGTGGGAGGGTGTTTCTACGAGGAGTGGCAGAAGGCCGGCGAGACGGGGATGGTGAGGCACTTCTTTCCCTGGTGGCTGGAGCAGCGTTACCGGGCGGAGGCGGCGGACGAGGCGAGCCTGACGGACGAGGAACGGGCGCTGATGGCGCGTCACAGGCTGGACCGGGAACAGATCGGCTACCGGCGGCGGATCCGGGCGAACTTTCGCGGGCTCGCCGCGCAGGAGTATGCGGAAGACGAACAGAACTGCTTCCTGGCCAGTGGCGAGTCGGTGTTTGAGCTGGATGCGATCGAGGAGCGGTTCAAGACGATGCCGGAGCCGGCGGAGCGGCGCAGGAACGGGGAGCTGGAGATCTGGCTGCCGCCCATGAAGGGGAAGGACTACCTGGTGGCGGTGGATCCGGCGGGCGGCGGCAGCGAGGGAGACTACTCGGCGGCGCAGGTGCTGGAGATGGAAACGGGCATGCAGTGCGCGGAGTTTGCCGGGCATGTGGGGGGCCTCGAACTGGCGCGGCTGGTCACCGAGCTGGCCAAGGAGTACAACCTGGCCTGGCTGGTGGTGGAAAGAAACAACCATGGCAGCGGAGTGCTGGCGCTGGTGGAGACGGCCTGCGGATACAGGCAGATCTACAAGCGGGGTGGACAGGCGGGGTGGCTGACGACGTCCTTGAGCCGGCCGGCGGTGCTGGGGCAGCTGGGCGCGGGGCTGGTGGAGCACCCGGAACGGTTCATGAGCCGCAGGCTGCTGGGGGAGTGCCGGAGCTTTGTGCGGCTGTCCAATGGAAGCGCGGGAGCGCGGGCGGGGATGCATGACGACCGGGTGATGGCCATGGCGGTGGGGCTGGGGGCGCGGGCGGAGCTGCTGGGGAAGGGCAGCTTTTAGCTTCCAGCCTCTAGCTCGTTCGTGCTGGGAAAGGAGCGTGTTCCGGACCGCGAGGGAAAGCGAGTGTATCTGCGGTTCAAGTACGCAGCTAGAAGCTAGAGGCTAGCGGCTCGCATTGCAGATAAATTCGGGCGAAGCGCTTAGAATGCGATTGAGAATCCGGAAAAGGCGGGAGCGGACTTGGCGGTTCTGGCGGTGCAGCATATCCGGCGAATGCGGGGCGGTGCGCAGGGCCAGTTGATGCTGGGGGCGGACGGCCACGTGTACGTGGTGAAGTTTCAGAACAACCCGCAGCACCCCAGAGTTCTGGCCAACGAGTTTCTGGCTTCGCGGCTGGCGGTGGCGGCGGGGCTGACGGCGCCGGAGGTTGAATTGATGGAGGTCTCGAACTGGCTGGTGGAACATACGCCGGAGCTGGAGATCGACCTGGGGCGGACGCGGGTGAAATGCCAGCCGGGGCTGCAGTTCGGATCGCGGTATGCGGGCGGGCTGATGCCGGGACAGGTGGTGGACTACCTGCCCGCGGAGCAGCTGGCCGAGGTGAGGAATCTCGAGGAGTTCGCCGGCATCCTGGCGCTGGACAAGTGGACCGGAAACGCCAACGGGCGGCAGGCGGTGTTCACGAAGAGGCAGCGGGAACGGCGGTACCGGGCAGTCTTCATCGACTACGGGTACTGCTTTCACGCCGGGGAGTGGAGGTTCGAGGATATTCCGCTGCGCGGAGTTTATTACCGCAACGATGTGTACCGGGAGATTGACGGGTGGGGGTCGTTTGAGCCGTGGCTGACGCGCATCGAGACGATGGCGGAGGAGACGGTGTGGGCGGCGGCCTGCGAGGTTCCGCCGGAGTGGTATGGCGGGGATCTGAGCGAGATGGAGGCGCTGGTGGAGAAGCTGCTGGCGCGGCGGGGACGCGTGCGGGAGTTGATTGAAGAATTCGGGAGATCGGACAGGAAGCCGTTTCCGAAATGGGGAGGTGAGGTGGCGGGAAGCGAAAAAGAGGGTTGGAAGGCTGGGTGGTGGGATACTAGGATTGCGGGAAGGGTGAATTGAAAGGCAGAGGTCAGTTATCAGTTATCAGCTCCGTCAGCCGATCTGCGCTTGCCTCGCAGAGTCGAGTCCGATTTCTGGAAACTGATCGCAGCGGCTTGAGGACTGATAACTGACAACTGGAAGCTGAAAGCAATGAGCAGCGGCAACGAGCGGCGGGCATGCGAGTTTCACCTGCTCCGGTATGTGCCGGATGCGGTGCGAAACGAGTATGTGCACATCGGGGTGATCCTGCGCGAACAGGGCGGCGGGGAGGGGGCGGCCATCCCTGAGCCGGCTCGTGTGCAGTTTACCCGCGACTGGCGGCGGGTGAGGTGCCTGGATCCGGAGGCGGACACAGCGCTGCTGGAAGGCATGGAGAGCGAGCTGCGCATGCGCTTCGCGGCCGAGCCGGATGGAGGCCTGATGGGGCTGCTGAAGGAATCACTCTCCTTGGGCGTGCAGATGACCGAGGCCAAGGCTTACCTGGCGGAGAGTCTTCCCGCGGGGATGGAAGAGTTGATGCGGATGTATGTGGAGCCGCCCCCCAGGGAACGAATGCCGAGGCTGAGCGGACGGGCAGCGATTCAGGTGCGGATGCGGACAGAGTTTGAGCGGGCCGGGGTGTGGGAGCTGATGAGGAAGCGGATTGCGGCCGCGGAGTATACGCGCCCCGGGGATCCGTTGAAGATCGATGTGGGATACCGGCCGAACGGGCTGATCCGCATGTTTCATGCGGTGAGCCTGGAACCGGGCGTGGAGATGGCCAAGGTGCTGGCTTTCTCTTCGGCAGCGCTGCATCAGGGAGTGGAGAGCGTGGAACGCGCGCAACTGGAGCTGACCGCCGTGATTGAGCCGGCGGCGCGGCTGGGCGCGACCGACGCGGAGCCGGACCGGCTGGAGATGTACCGGTTTGGCGTGGAGACGATGGAAGAGCACCAGATCCGGGTGCTGACGACCTCGGACCTGGACCGGGTGGCGGAGACGGCGCGGCGGGAGCTGCGGGTGTGAAGAACAGTTGTCAGTCGTCAGTGATCAGTTGTCAATGTTTCGACTACTGGCTTATCACTGCGGCGTACCGAATTCCTTGATCAAATTATCTCCTGATAGTTTGCAGATAATTAACTGTCTTTGCGGTAGGATTGAATTTGTTGAGAGATGGATGGAAGTTAGAGGCTGTCAGTACATAACTGACCACTGATAACTGACAACTGACCACTTTATTCCGAGGCATGGCCCTTTCCGGGGCTGTGCCTTTTTGTTTTGGGGCGTGGCGGGAGAAGGAAGGTGCGCGTGAGGGTAGGAGAACAGTTGCGGGAGATCTGGCGGCAGACAGTCGGGAGCGGGCAAAAGGGTGACCTGGCCGGGGGCGCCGCGGCGGCGGAAGCGGAGCGAAAGACGCTGGCATTGCCGGCGATTCTGAGCCCAGTCCAGTTTCCTGGAAAGCTGCTGCCCAAGCCGACGCCGGCCAACCTGCGCCGGTTTGCGGAGACGCCGGTGGTGCGGCGGGCGATCAATGTCATCAAAGATCGCATTGCGGCCATGGACTGGCAGGTGCGGGTACGGCGCGGGGTCAGGCCGGGGGATGTGGCATTTGTGGAAAGGAAGCTGTGCGCGTTGCGGCGGACGCTGGAAGAGCCGAACGCAGTGGACAGCTTTCGTACTCTGCTCGAACAGGTGATCGAGGACGCCCTGACGGGCGGATTCGGAGCCATCGAGATGGAGCCGACGGGCGACCCGGAGCGGCCCGCGATGCTGTGGCCGGTGGACGGGGCTTCGATTCGCATCAACGCGCGCTGGGACGGGCAGGAAGAGACGCCACGCTATGCGCAGGCGCTGCCGGGACAAATGGAATCGAACGCAGTGGATTTGCGCGACGACCAGTTGATGTACATACGCATGAACCCGCGCAGCTTTACTCCATTTGGCCTGGGGCCTCTGGAAGTGGCGTTTGAGACGGTGAATCAATTCTTAAGCGCGCACCGGTTTGCGGGCAAGCTGGCGGCCAACGCAGTGGCGCAGTATGCGCTGTGGCTGAACGAGGCCACGCCGACGCAGCACGACCGGCTGATTCGCTGGTGGCAGGACGAGATTGAAGGAACGGGCAGGGTGCCGCTGCTGTCGACCGAGCAAAAGCCGGAGGTGTTGCGGTTTGCGCAGGGGACGGATGCGGACCTGCGGCTGGCGTGGCAGGAGTTTCTGATCCGCATGGTGGCCAACGCGTTTGGATTGCCGCCGCTGATGCTGGGGCTGGAAGCCGACGTCAACCAGTCGACGGCCGCGGAAATGACGGACGAGGCCTTCCGCGGGGCGATCTCACCGCTGGCCATGCTGCTGGCCGGACACATCACGCGCGATCTCTTCACCAAGTGCATCGGATGGCGGGAGTTTGAATTCGTCTTCAACGAGCTGAATGCAAGGGATGAGGAGACGGAGCTGGCGGTGCAGGTGCAACTGCTGCAGGCCGGCGTGCTGACAGTGAATGAGGTGCGGGCCATGCGCGGGCTGGGTCCGCTGGGACAGGACGGGGCAGTGCAAGTGGCGGGCGAGTCGGATAGTACAGAGCGGAGAGCAGATGCGATTGGAAGCGATGGCAGTGAAGTTTCCCCATGTGGACGGGCACCCGAACCGGGTGCCGTTCGAAGGAGTATTGACGGTGGTGAATGCGGCCAGTGACAAGGCGCCGGCGGGGGCGCGCGGTCACCGGGTGATGTTGACGCGCGAGGCGGCAGAGACGGCGCTGCCATCGCTGCTGGGCATGGCGGTGGACTACCGGCCGGGATGGGACGGGCACGATGCGCGGCGCAAGATCGGGCTGCTGACGGAGGCCGATCTCATCGGGCAACGCCTGGTGGTGCGCGGCTATCTTTATGCGCGGGACTTTCCCGAAGTGGCCAAGGCGATCCAGGCGCACGCGCCGGAGGCGATGGGAATGAGTTATGAGCTGGCGGATGCGCGCGTGGACGATTTGCGGGCCGAAGTGTGGAAACTTACGCGCGTGACCTTTACCGGCGCGGCCATCCTGCTGAGGGAGAAGGCGGCGTACCGCGCCACCAGCTTTCGCATGGCGAGTGAGTAAGTCAGCAGGTTAGCGAGTGAGCAAAGCGGCTCCGCCAAAGCGGAGCCGCTTTTGTCAGGGCACCAGAGCGGGAGACTTGGAAAGAATGCACAGCAACCAGGAGAGGAACGGCATGGAAACGGAACAGAAAGAGATTGTGGAGCGGCTGGAAGCCGCAACGGCCCTGCTGGAGAGGACGCTGAACTGGCTGGAGGAGCGGCAGGGCGCATTGAGCGGCGAGGTGGAGAAGATTTCGGCGACCGTGGAGCAGAGCCGCCGGGAGCAGGAACTGGCGGAGAAACTTGCCGCGGCGGAACGGGAGCTGAGCGAACTGAAGGCATCCGCGGCGGCAACGATCGTGAATCCGCTGCGCAGGACGGTGCCGGCGGCAACTTCGGAGATGCTGGCCAAGCACGGAATCGGGGAGGGCCCGGTGGACGTACGGGCTCTGGATGCGGCGTTGTCCGGGCTGAGCCTGGAGCAACGCATCGCGGTGAAGACGCAACTGCTGCGCGCGGGAGCAATCGCTTAAAGGCGGCGTTCAGCTTCTAGCTACTAGCTCCTAGCTAATGACTCGCTTGTAACTTCGGATAAGTCACGGCCGGAGACCGGTCTGGTGCGAGAGTCATCCTGACCGTGCCCTACCGAAGGATATGTAACCAAAGCCAGAACCTGGCAGCAACAAGTTAGCAGCTAGAGGCTAAAAGCTAGCAGCTACGCACAGCCCCATGGAGGGGGCGGAAAGAGCCTATGAACGCAACCTTTGCAGACATTCACGCGGCAGCAGACTACATTGGGCCGGGCGCAGTCGAAGTTCCGCTGTATCAGACCGAGATCTTCGACATCTGCCGGCGATCCAGCCCCTTCGGGCAGCGCATCAAGCAGGTTCCGGCAACGGGCCACCCATCGCGGTTCTTTGAGGAGACGGCCATTCCGAATCCGGGCACGGCCGGCTTCGTGAATCCGCGCAGCATTGTGCCGACGGTGGTGAGCCCGACGCGCGTGGAGCGGAGCGTGCCGCTGAAGGCGATCGTTTCGCAGATCAACTACAACCTGTTCGACATCGAGCTGGGCGATCAGCAGAAGCAGTTCGCCTACCTGCAGGCCAAAGACCTGGTGGATACGGTGAGCGGTGTGATGGTGGCGCACGACGTGGCGTTATGGAACGGCAACGACACCAGCCTGAGCACGCCGACGACCACGCAGTACATGGGCGTCATCGCGCAGATCGTCGCCGGCGGACAGACGACGACCGTCGGCACGACAGCATCGATCGTGGACGGCATCAAGTCGGCAGTGGCGCAGATGGTGGCCAACAACGGCTACTATGTGCGGCCTACGGCGATCTATGCCAACCCGGTGCTGCTGGACCTGATCGACCGGGAGATGAAGACCGAGTTCAACGTGGTGCTGAATACCGACAACATCACGGGCGGCATCCGCGTGAAGATGCTCTCCACGCAGGCGGGTGATCTGCCGTTGATTCCGGACTGGAGCCTGAGTTACACGGGGACGCCGGGATCGGGCACAGCGGTGCTTCCGGCCTACATCGTGACCGAGGACCTGATCGAGTACCACTGGCTCGGCGATCCGACGCCACGCATCTTCCAGCTGGGTCTGCCGAACTCGATGACTTACCAGTATGTCGCGGTGAAGTTCGGTGCGCCAGTGGTGAAGGGCGCCACCTACGCGCATTCCCAGGTGCTGGTGGACCGGTAGGAAAAAAGCAGGGAGTAGGGAACAGGGAGCAGGGAATAGAGAGCAGCAGCGAAGTCAGGACTCCGCACGCCGTTTTCTGCTCCTCGCCTCTACTCCCTATTCCCTACTCCCTACTCCCTATTCCCAGTTTCTTGAAAGGACAAGGTATGGCATATCTGCAGCCGACGGATTACCCGAACTATGGATTGCCGGCGGGAACGACGGCGGACTGGATTACGGCCGCGACAGCATTGATCAACAGCTACTGCAGGCGGCCGGACCTGAACATCATCCAGTACACGGAGCGGCTGCGCCTGACCAGCGGATCGCAAACGGTGCTGCTGAGCTATCTGCCGCTGGCGCCGCTGGGAACGGCCACATCGCCGATCGTGAGCATCGAAGGGCGATATGCGAAGCCACGGCGCGGGGAGATGCTGGCCGAGCCGATGTTTGAGATCGTGTGGGCATTCTCACTTCCCGGGCAATGGACGGCGATCGATCCCAACACGGTGGACTTCGACCCAAATACCGGGGAGTTGACGTTGCCTTGGAATGTTCTGGGACTTCCTTACAAAGAGGTTTCGGTGACCTATACGGCCGGCCTTGCGACCATCGGCGACGACGTGAAGACGGCTTGCGCGCAGATCGTGCGGAATGCGCAGTCGACGCCGGCATTGAACGCCAGCAAGACCAAGATCGACACGATGCAGATGCAGTATTTCTCCAGTTCGCTGGTGGACGAGACGGTGCAGGCCTGGCTGAATCCATACGTTGCGAACAGGCTGGGGTGAGCGATGAGCGATACGGCGCCGCGGAACCCGGTGAGTGCGCCGCAGATGCTGGCCGATGCCCTGCTGCGAAGCGTGGCAGGAACGACGGCACTTCTGCGGGTGACGGGAGCGAATACCGATACAAGCCAGTCGGAGCTGGGGCTGGTGGCAACGACGTTTGCCGATGTGGTCATCAGCCCGGTGGTCATGCGCAAGCTTCGCCCGACATGGCAGCAGGGCGGCCAGTCGAGGTGGGAGCTGCTGGTTTCGGCAACCGGTGTCCAACAGCAGGTGAATGCGCTGGACCTGGCCTCGGCGCAGTCGCTGTTTGCACTTACATTGGCAGTGACCGTGGCAGGGCAGGACTACCTGATTGAGTCGATTGCCTCAAACGAGGCCTTTGGCCAGGTGTATCTCTACCGGTTGATGTTGCGCGAGGCGCGCCAGCAGGCGGTGTGAAAAGACAGGGATCAGAGATCAGGGGTCAGGATGCGCAATCAACGGTCGAAGCTGAGTCTCCTGCCCAATGGCGGCTGTTGGTCAGCGAACATTAACCCGGAAAGGTGAATGGGCAAGCAAGGGAAAGTGATCAAGGAGAGGTTTTACCGATCCCGGATCGCTGACCCCTGATCCCTGTCTTCTTATGCAAAATGCGAAAGACTCGTTTTATATGGCGCTACGCGCGCGCCTGGCAACCATCAACCCGGAGCGGACCGTTCTGCTGCGCGGAACAGTGCGGCCGGGAATCCTTGTAGAAGAGGCTGAGGCTCCTTTCAACGAGCTTCCCAGCGATGTATTTGTACTCCGCTGGCTGGGCCTGGCCGTCGATACGAATCTTGCCTGCACGCTGGCTGCCGAGGAGTGCGATATCCGCTATCAGACCTGCGGGACGCAGAGCTTCGGCGGGTTGGACAGGGGACGGGCGCTCAGTGAAATGGACGAGGAACTCGTCACGATTCTCCTGCCCTTCTACACGCCCAAGATGAATTACGCGGCAACGCCGCCGGCGGCGATGCTGACGCAGGTGTTCTGGGACGAGCCGGTATTTACGCCCATCGCGACGCAGCGGGATCTGCTGAGCCGGTCGGCAAAGGTGATGGTCTACAGCTACCAGGAGCAGGGGGAGTAAATGGCGGCGAAATGGTTTTCGGCTCCCGCGCCAGTGACACGGCGAGTTCGGGGTTATTTTGCACCTGTGAATCGCGCTGCGCAGACGCCGGTGCTCTTTGATCCGACGCAGCAGGGGGGATTTAGCCTGGACGCTCCGCCGGCTCCGTGGATCAGCCTGGGTTGGATTCAAGACTTTTCGCGCAAGCCGGGCAGCAAAACCTCCGCGGTGTTTTCCGGCATTCCGGCCGCACCACTGGAGCAAGTCCGCGAGACGCTGCAGGCGCAGGTTACCCTACAGTTTCTAAGTTGGACGAAGCTGACCATGGCGCTGGCCACGGGCGCTCAACACATGAACGTACTGGCTGCGGCAAGCGGCGCCGCTGCGGCGGCCGATGGAGCGCAGGCCAGCCCTGCGGTCAGCGTTCAGAGCGGATCGACAGCGACCTCGATCTTGCTGGCCGCTGCGGATGCGGCCAATTTCACGGTCGGCTCCATCATCGCACTGGACGCGGACTACACCGGACAGACGGGCTATGTGGGGTCGCCGATCTCCGGCGCGTATGTACGTCAGTCGCTTGCCGATGTGGACTATATTCGGCGCGTCACATTCAATGTTGCGCTGGTATCACAGGTGAGTTCTACAGGCCTGACGCTTGCCGAGCCTTTGCCTGGAGGGATCCCGGCGGCGGGATCCAAGTTACAGGCAGTTACAGGGTTTGTCGACCGCGAGGGCGGAAGCTTCTATCAGGAATGGTCGGCGCTATTTGTGATGCAGGGGAGCCAGGGGGAAAGAATCTTCTATCACTATCCACGCCTGCAAACCATGGCAAGCGCGGAAGAATTGGCGATTCCACTGAGCGGCAAGAATGCTGGTGGGCAGGCGCGCATGTTGCTCAAAGGCGAGTTCCTGGCTTTTCCAGTTACCGACCCCTTGGATGGGGAGCGTGTGCTGTGCTACCGCAGTTTCCTGCCCGCGCCCAATTCGCTGGTGTAACAGGTGGACAGATCGCCGGGGAACGAAGCTAGAGGGTCACGATGAAGATAACGATCCAGGGGCAGGACTATACTGCCGCGCTCGATGCAGTTCGGCCGCTCGCTATCGAGCGCAAATTGAACGAGCCCTCCATCTGCCAGTTATGGCTGAGCCTGCCGGCTAACGGCAGCCTGCCGGCGCCGTCCCGCGATCAGTTTCTGGAAGTTACAGGTGACGATGGAGCGACCTATTTCACGGGTTACATCGCAGTAACTCCGCTGCCTGAATACACCGGATTGGCAACGGAGGGTCCGCGCTACAGGATTGCCATCCAGGCAGTAAGCGACGAGCTGCTGTTAGATTTGTCGCTCATGCCGCCAAGCACAGGCACGACAGGAGAAACTGCGGCAAACGTGATGGCGGCCATGGTGACTCACTCCGGCTCTACGGCGCTCTCGACGCAAGGGCTTTCCCTTGGCGCGCAGGTGAACAATTTTGTTCCCGATCCTGGCGCATCGTGGAGCAAGACTGCAGGCCAGGTGGCAAGCCAGGCACGGGCGGCCTATCGCGCGGTGAATGGAGCGTTGGCGCTCTCCGCAGTGCCGGGCACGGTGCACTCGCTGAATGAGACTGACGGCAGCCTCAATCTAGCCAGTCTCTCCTTCACTGCCAGCGTGAAGCGCGCGTTGGCAAACGATGTGACGGTTTGCGGGGAGCACGAGCCAGTTGCCTACGTCACGGAGTACTTTCTTGGCGACGGAGCCACAACCCAGTTTTATCTCGCAGCCGATCCCTTCTATCCCGTTGCATCCAAGTCCACCATCATCAGCGAACTTTTCAATGAGGCCACTGTCAATCTATCCGTGTGGGGCAATACAGGTTTGAACGGATATCTCAGCCTGGGAGCGGGTGGGTTGGTCATGGACGGCGGGAACGGCATCGACGGCGCAGCGGTGTTGAGTTGGATTGATCCGGTGGAGATGGGCGGGACCCTGTTACTGGAGGCTGTGGGAGTCACCTTGTCGCCCGGAAGCAGCGGAGTCCTCGCGGGGTTGTTTACCGGCCTAGTCACGCAGCCCGCGTGCATCGCCGGATTTCAGGTGACGGCGCAGCAGGGAACCGGGGCAGTCACGCTGCAGCCTCTGATTCAGGGAACGGTCGCTGGCACATCGTACGCGGTGAACCCGGCCAATCAATATACCCTGCGAGCGAGGGTCAATTGCCCGGAATGCGAGCGGGAGTTAAGTGTGTACCGCTCTTTCGGAGACAGTGGAGCAATTACCTGCGGCGGTCAGTCCAGTGTCGGCCCGGGAAACATACAACTGGAGATCCAGGAGTTTGTAGACGGAGTGGGCGGAATGCCGGTGACTCTTTACGATGGGGCAGTCGCCAGCCTGCAAGCGACATGCGCAGTGGTAGCAGCCAGCAGCATCAACCTGATTGGAACCATGCGCGCCATCCATCTGACGAACCTAGGAACGGGCTGGGTGGTTAGCACGCCGCCGAGCGGGGGCCCGTATACACGGCGCGTGGGCACCACAGCCGAGGCAGCCGAATGTCATCTTGAGCGCAGCGGGAAGCTCGTGTTCTACACAGGTTTCACGCCGGTGGCAGGCGAGCAGATCGCGGTGAACTATCGCACCATCGGCAGGGCGGTGGGGCGGGCCGTGAATACCGCGAGCCAGCAGGCGCTGGCGCAGGCAGGTTCGCCCGCGGTAGCTGCATGGATTGGGTCAGTTACCAGTCCTTCGGCGCGCAGCTCCGCGGATTGCCGCAATGCGGCGCTGGCGATCGAGCAGGCGGCGGCCGGAGCGAGTGCGCTGTGGAGTGGAACTTACAGCGGGAACAGGACAAGCTTTGCCAGCGAAGTCTGGCCCGGCGACGCGCTACTCCTGAATGCGCCCTCCGCTAACCTTGACGCGCAGGTGGTGGTGCGGAAGGTCAAGGTGAGTTATCGTGCCAGTTACCCCGACCTGGTTGAATATGCCATCCAATTCGCCAACGACTGGGCCGATGACTTAGCCATCAAGACCAGTGTGACGGTGCCCGCCGATGCGTGGCTTCCTGCGGTGATCGCTCCAACGGTACTTGCGAATCTGACAAGCCATACTGTGACAATACTGAACGGGACAACGGTGGCCGTCAGCGCTGGGGTAACTCCGCCGACGGGAGGCGGGTTTGAGATCCGGCGGCGGGACTTTGGGTTCATGGCGGGAGAAGATCCAGGCCTGGTGTTGCGCGCGACGCTGCCCAACATGACATTCTCGCGCGAGACGGCCAACGATCGCTTCTATATCCGGATGTATGACGGATCGACGCCTCCCAACTACTCGGAGTTCTCTACGGCGTTGTTTATTAACTTGCCCCTGGGATCGTGAGCGGAAGAGTTGCCGGCGATTCAACGACAGATGGAGTGCGGTGAATGCGGATGATGAATGAATTCGAAGCACAGGTGCTGAGCGACCTGAGCGTGCTCAAGACGCAGATCACCAATCTGATGGGCGATGGCAATGGGGGTCGGATAGCGGACCTGGAACGGCGCATGGAGCGGCATGAGCAGAACTGGCAGCGGGCCAAGGGCTTTCTGGCGGCTGTGAGCGTGTTGTTTGCGGTGGTAGAAGTGGCCTTTGAGGCGTGGCGCCGGCACTGACGTTTGCCGTGCGCATCTTCGTCCCCCCAGCCGAGCCCTCGTATAATCAGCCCTATGAGCGAACAGCCGCTGGTGGGCGTGGTGATGGGCAGCAAGAGCGACTACGAGGTTCTCGGGGCGGCCGTGGAGATTCTGCGCGCGCTGGTGATTCCGCACGAGGCGCGCATCGTGAGCGCGCACCGCACTCCGGACTGGCTTTTCGAATATGCAGCGACGGCGAGGGCACGAGGCCTGCGCGTGATCATTGCGGGAGCCGGTGGCGCGGCGCACCTGCCGGGAATGCTCGCTGCCAAGACGCTGGTCCCTGTGCTGGGCGTGCCAGTGGCTGCCACGCAGTTGAACGGCCTGGACGCGCTGCTCTCCATTGTGCAAATGCCCAAAGGCGTTCCGGTGGGTACGCTGGCCATCGGCAAGCCGGGCGCGGCGAATGCGGCGCTGCTTGCGGCGGAGATCCTCGCTGCGACGGACACGGCCCTTTACGAACGGCTGGTTGCATGGCGCGCGGCGCGTACTCGGGAAGTGCTCGATCAGACACTCGAGCTGACATTCGAGCAGGAGCTGCCGGGGTGAGGTTCTCCGAGCCGTTCTCTCCCATGAATTCCGAGGTGGTGCGGCCGGGCGGGCTGCTGGCCATTTTAGGTGGCGGGCAGTTGGGGCGCATGGCGGCGATGGCCGCGCGCACCATGGGTTATCGCGTGCGCGTGATGGATCCGGAACCGGCCTGCCCGGCGAGCTTTGTGGTGGACGAGACAATTGTGGGCCGATGGGACGATGTGGCCGCGGCGCGGCGCTTGGCGACGGGCGCAGATGCGGTGACGCTGGAGATTGAGCAGATCGGCGTGGATGCTCTCTCTGAAGTGGCGCGGATCGCACCGCTGCGTCCCGGCGTTGAACCCATCCGCATCATCCAGGACAAGACACTGCAAAAGGTGTGGCTCGACGACGAGGGCTTTCCCGTAGGCGCGTTTCGCGTGGTGGAAAGCGAGGCCGAACTTCAGGACGCAGTGAGCGCACTAGGCGGTCGCGTCTTTCTCAAGATCGGCCGCGGCGGCTACGACGGGCGCGGGCAGGCGCGGATCGGACTCGATGAACCAGCGACCGAAGAGTCGATTCAGGCCGCGTGGTTGAGTCTTGGCGGGCGCGGCTGCGTGGCCGAACAAGCTCTTGGTCTGGACTACGAGATCAGCGTGATGGCGGCTCGCAATCCTGCCGGCGAGGTGCGCAGTTATCCGGCGGCGCGCAATCATCATGAGAATCAGATTCTGGCTTGGAGCGTGCTGCCGGCCGGCATTCCTGCGGAACTTGAATCGCGTGCAGAGGCGCTGGCTGCGACGATCATCGCGCGACTAGGTCTGGAAGGCCTGCTGTGCGTGGAGATTTTCGTGACAAAGCAAGGCGAGCTGCTGGTGAACGAACTCGCGCCGCGTCCGCACAACAGCTATCACCAGAGCGAGCGTGGCTGCGTCACCAGCCAGTTTGAGCAGCTGGTGCGGACGACGTGCAATCTTCCGCTGGGCGATACTTCGCTCATTACACCGGCGGCGATTGTGAACCTGCTCGGTGAGGTCTGGCTCGACGCGCCGAATGGCGAGCCCAACTTCCCCGCCGCACTCGCCGTCCCCGGCGTGCGGCTGCATCTCTACGAGAAGCACACTCCGCGCGTTGGCAGGAAGATGGGCCACTTATCCGCGATTGGCGCAACGGCGGAAGAAGCTTTGGAGCGGGTGCTGGAAGCGAAGCGGCTGCTGTGATGTTGGCGCATACCCGAGGTTGCGTTAAGCAGGCTGGTTCTTTTCCCACCGCTTGGGCCGGCGATTCTGCTGCAGAATCTTCTTGCGCAGGCGCAGGGATTTCGGCGTGACCTCGACCATCTCGTCCTCGGCGATGAACTCGATGGCCTGCTCGAGGTTCAGAGCCTTGACGGGCACGAGGCGGATGGCCTCATCGGCGCTCGATGCACGCATGTTGGTCATCTTCTTTTCGCGCACCACGTTCACGTCGAGATCGTTGTCGCGCGAGTGCTCGCCGACGATCATTCCTTCGTAGACTTCAACGCCCGCTCCGGTAAACAGAATGCCGCGCTCCTGCAGGCCGTTCAGCGAGTAGGTCGTGGTCAGCCCCTGGCGGTCGGAAATCAGCGCACCGGTGGGCCGCTGCGGAATTTCGCCCTGGTAGGGGATGTAGCCGTCGAACAGCGCGTTCATCACGATTGTTCCGCGCGTCTCGGTCAGCATTTCGCTGCGCAGGCCGATGAGCCCGCGGCTGGGCACACGAAATTCCAAACGCACGCGGCCCGAGCCGTGATTGTGCATCTTGGTCATCTCGCCCTTGCGCGGGCCCAGTTTTTCAATCACCGTGCCGGTGTGCTGCTCGGGGACATCGATGGTGAGGTGCTCAACAGGCTCCATGCGCTGGCCGTCGACGGTCTTGGTCACAATCTCCGGGCGGCCGGCGGAGAGCTCGAAGCCTTCGCGGCGCATCATCTCGATGAGAATGGCCAGCTGCAATTCGCCGCGGCCCAGCACCTTGAAGCTGTCCGGCGAGCCGGTGTCTTCCACGCGAATGCTGACGTTGGTGAGCAACTCCTTTTCCAGGCGCTCGCGCAGGTTGCGGCTGGTGACGTAGTTCCCTTCCCGTCCCGCAAACGGCGAGTTGTTCACGCTGAATTGAATGGCGATGGTGGGCTCGTCGATGACGATCAGCGGCAGCGGAGAGGGATTTTCGACGCTGGTAATGGTCTCGCCGATGGTGATGCCTTCCACGCCAGCCACGGCCACGATGTCGCCCATGGTGGTCTCGGTGGTCTCGATGCGCTTGAGGCCAGAAAAGGTAAACAACTTCGTAATCCGCGTCTTCATCAGCGACCCGTCACGCTTGGAGATGGTCACGTCGTCGCCGGCGTGGAGCGTGCCCTGAAAGACGCGGCAGATGGCGATGCGGCCGAAGTAGTCGGAGTAGTCCAGGTTCGTCACCAGGATCTGCAAGGTGCCTTCGGCGTCGCCGGTGGCCGCGGGAATGGTGGATACGATGGTCTCAAACAGCGGCTGCAGATCCGTGCCGGGCGTAGCCAGATCGAGCGTCGCCGTGCCCGCCTTGGCTACGGCGTAGAGCACCGGAAAATCAAGCTGCGACTCGTCCGCATCCAGGTCGATGAACAGGTCGTAGATTTCGTCTAACACTTCCTGCGGCCGCGCGTCGGGGCGGTCGATCTTGTTGATCACCACGATGGGCAGCAGTTTGGCTTCCAACGCCTTGGCCAGCACATAGCGGGTCTGCGGCAGCGGCCCCTCGGCTGCGTCGACAAGGAGCATCACGCCGTCTACCATCTTCAGCGCGCGCTCCACTTCGCCGCCGAAATCGGCGTGGCCCGGCGTGTCGACAATGTTGATCTTGCCGCCTTCGAAGACGATGGCGGTGTTCTTGGCCAGGATGGTGATGCCGCGCTCGCGCTCCAGTTCGTTCGAGTCCATTACCCGGTCGGCCACCAGCTCGTTGGCGCGGAAGGTGCCCGACTGCCGCAGCATGGCGTCCACGAGGGTTGTCTTTCCATGGTCAACATGGGCAATGATGGCGATATTGCGTATCGTCTGTGTCACAGGGGAGTTTTTTCCTTTTTTGTTCAGGCCCCCCGTCTTTCAAGCGAAGGGGGCTATGGGTTGGGGGCGCCAGGAAGGCGAATCGCCGCACAGTGCGGCAACTTCCATTCTACCAGCAGCGATGTGCTAACCGGTTGGCAGCGCTTGTTCGAGCCCTCGATCAAGCCCGTTCGCACGGGGTGCGAGGGCTCGATCATTTCAGAAGCCAAGGGGCTGAGCGCAATTCCAGGGAACCGTGTGGCGCGCGCAGTCGTATACCCGTGAAAGGGCGGCCATGATGACTAACGATCTGAGAATTGCATTACGGAAGTTGCGTAAGTCGCCGGGATTTGCAGTGACGGCGATCTTGACGCTGGCGCTGGGGATTGGGGCGAACGCGGTGGTGTTCAGCGTGCTGAATGCGCTGGTGTTGCGGCCGCTGAATGTTCCGCATGCGCAGAATCTCTACATGGTGCAGCGTTTCCAGTATCCATCGCAGTCTTATCCGGATTATGTGGATCTGCGGGACAAGAACCGGACGTTTGAAAGCATGGTGATGTTCAGCATCATGGGTCCGGTGGGGGTGGATAGCGGGGGGAATCCGTCGACCGCGTGGCCTTACCTGGCAACCGGAAACTACTTCGACGCGCTGGGGATTCAGCCGTATGTGGGGCGCTTTTTTCACGCCGTCGATGAACAGGGGGCGAACAGCGCACCCTACGTGGTGCTGAGCTACGCGTATTGGCATGGCCATTTTCATGACGATGCTGGCGTGGTGGGGCGGACGGTCGAGATCAACAAGCACCAACTGACGATTATCGGAGTGGCGCCACCGGCGTTTCGGGGTACGGAACTGTTTTTTGCGCCGGCAATGTGGATTCCGATGGTGGAGCAGCCGACGGTGGAGGGCTACGACGAACTGAAACAGCGCGGCAATCACTCCGCGTTCGTGGTGGGACGGCTGAAGCCGGGAGTGACGCCGGCGCAGGCGACGGAAGACCTGAATGCTCTTGGGGCGTGGCTGGCAAAGACCTATCCGGGAGACGACGAAGGTGTTAAGTTCACGCTGGCGCGTCCGGGGCTGGTGGGTGACATGCTGGGCGGGCCGGCGCGGGCGTTCATGGGAGGACTGATGCTGCTGGCAGGGCTGATTCTGCTTGCGGCATGCGCGAACCTGGGAAGCCTGTTTGCGGCGCGGACGGCGGACCGCGCCAAGGAAACGGCGCTGCGGCTGGCGCTGGGGTCGCGGCGCGGGTTGATTCTGCGACAGATGCTGACGGAGGCGGTGCTGGTTTCGCTAGTGGGAGGAACGCTGGGGATGGTGGGAGGCGTGGCGATTCTGCACTTGCTGAGTGCGTGGCAGCCGATACCGGATATTCCCATCAACGTGCCGGTGAATCCGGATGCAGGCACTTATGTTGTGGCGCTGCTGCTGGCGCTGGCGAGCGGCCTGCTGTTCGGGATGGCGCCGGTGCGGCAGGTGATGCGGGCCGACCCGTGGCAGGTGATCCGCACGGGTGCCGCGGGAGTGGCTGGGATGCGGCGCTTCACGCTGCGGGATGTTCTGCTGGCAGTGCAGATTGCGATTTGCGCGGTGCTGGTGACGTCGTCGTTGGTGGCGGTAAGGGGGCTGGCACGGTCGATGCACAGCAATTTCGGCTTTCAACCGCAGAACGTGATGCTGGTGGAAAGCGACCTGCATATGGGGGGATATACAGAAGAGCGGGTGCCGCAAATGCAGCGAAGGATGCTGGATGCAGCAAAGAGCATTCCAGGCGTTACGGCTGTTGGCTATGTGAACCACCAGCCACTGGGGCTGAGTGGCGGCGACTCGTACGTTTTCACGGATGCGACGACGGATTATCGGCCGACTAACCAGGCGGCGGACGCCATGAACTACAATATTTCGCCCGGATACCTGGAGGCCGCGGGCACCACGCTGCTGGCGGGGAGGGACCTTACATTTGCGGACGACAAGAAGGCTCCGAATGTGGCCCTGGTGAACCGGCAGTTTGCGATCAAGGTCTTTGGGTCAGTACAGAAGGCGGTCGGCGGCTATTTCAAGTTCTATGGCGGTACGCGCGCCGAGGTTGTGGGTGTAGTCGAAGACGGGAAATACCGTACGCTGACAGAGGATCAGCAGCCGGCCATGTTCTTCTCGTTTCTGCAACAGAACGCGAGCGGCACATTGCTGCTGGTGCGGTCAAGGCGCGATCCGGCAGAGATTTCCAGTGCTCTGGAACGCGCCATGCATGGGCTGGATTCCAGCGTGCCTTTCGTTATAAAAACGTGGAATCGCGAGATGAGCTGGGCGTTGTTTGCGGCGCGTGTGGCCTCGGTGGCATTGGGTGTGCTGGGCTTGCTGGGCGCCATGCTGGCGGTGACGGGGATTTTCGGCATGACGTCGTATACCGTGAGCAAACGGCTGCGCGAGTTGGGGATTCGCATGGCGCTGGGCGCGCGGCGGAAGCAAGTGCTGCGGGCGGCGCTGGGGCGGGCATTCGTGCTGCTTACCGTGGGCTCGGTGGCTGGCATGGTGCTGGGCGTTCTGGCATCCAAGGTGCTTTCGTACATCGTGTACCAGGCGGCGCCGAATGACCCGGTTGTTCTGGGTGGGGTGGTTCTAACGATGCTGGCACTGGGTCTGGCGGCTGCGTGGATGCCGGCGCAAAAGGCGCTCGCGGTCAATCCGATGATCCTGATGCGGGAGGAGTGAGGGAGAAGCGGCTCAGGATTCGGTTCCTGAGCCCGCAATCGCAACCCTCATTCGGCGCGCTGAGGCGCCCAAGGTGCGTTTGCGCGTCTGCAAAAAAGAAGGAAAATGCGATGGGAATCGCACTTGAGTCAAACAGCCGCCCCGCTACCCCAAATCACAGTTAGTGCGACGGCGGGACGAATTCCTGCGGCAGCCCAGACCCCGCGCCGAAGAAGAACTCTTCCATCTGCTCCACCAGGAACTGCTGCGCGGACGGGGTCCAGGGTTGCAGCCGGTACTCGTTGAGCAGCATCTTCTGTCGGTCGACCCATTCGGCCCAGGCAGCCTTGGAGACATTCTTATAGATCTTCTGACCGAACTCCGAGTCGAAGGGCGGCTCGTCCAGGCCCTCCATCTCCTTCTTGTTGCGCGTGCAAAAAACCATGTGTGCCATCAGTCGACGCTCCCAGAACCCATTGTATGGGAAGCAGGCGCGGTTCCAAACCCCCTTGGATTCCCGCCGGCGGCGGCCTTATGCTCTGAATCATGTGCGGACGATTCGCCCGAAAATCCACTCAGAAGGTCCTCGCCGACTGGTTTGGCGTGGAACTGGAAGATATGCCGTGGTTCGCTCCCACCTTCAACGCGGCGCCGCAGAGCGTGCAGCCGGTGGTGCGGCTGAACCGCGACACGGGCAACCGCGAATTTGCGCAGCTTCGCTGGGGGCTGGTGCCCTTCTGGGCAAAAGACGCCAAATTCGGCTACAGCACCATCAACGCACGAGCCGAGGAGGCAGCCAGCAAGCCCGCCTACCGCGAGGCGCTGAAGAAACGCCGCTGCCTGATCCCTGCCGACGCCTTTTACGAGTGGCAGCGCCCCAATGCAGCGATGGAGAAGAAGACCAAACACCCCTTCGCCTTTGCCCTCAAGAGCGGAGAACCGTACGCCTTCGCCGGGCTTTGGGAGCGGTGGCAGCCCAAGGAGGGCGAGCCGTTGGAAACGTTCACCATCCTCACCACCGATCCGAACGAGCTGATGGAGCCCGTTCACAACCGCATGCCGGTGATTCTCGAACCGCGCGACTACCCGCGCTGGCTCGATTCTGGCGGGCTCAACTCCGGAGACCCCGCCCGGCCGCCTTTGGACCTGCTCCGCCCCTTCCCGGCAGAAAAGATGGTCGCCTGGCCGGTGAGCGACCGCGTCGGCAACGTCCGTAACAACGACCCGGAACTTCTCGAAGAACCGCAGGCGCCGGGCGGGCTGCTCTTCCCGGCGGGCTGATCTGACCGTCCCGCTGCAACCTTTCAAGGCTCAGACGCAACGCTTTTAGGGTGACGATTTGCACACCTGCGCAAAGATTGAGCTTGACATCCGGCCCAATCGAAGATTTCCTTGAGGTGATCCATGAAAACTCTCCTCCCGCGGACTGAACGTCCCTCGGATTCTCAGTCGGGCTTGAGCCTGGAGCGAGTTGATGTGTCTCCCAGCCTTCTGACCAAGAAAGGAACCTTCATGACTGAAACCGCTGAATCTGGTCTCTCCGACAATGGCGCAGGCGCATTGGCCTACATTACGTTCATTCCCGCGGTGATTTTCCTGGCCATGCCGCCTTACAACAAGAGCGCCTATGTGCGTTTTCACGCCTGGCAGTCCATTTTCCTGACCGTTGCCTGCTTCGCTCTGTTTGTCGTGCTCGCCATCCTGGGCCGGATCCCGTTTCTCGGCCTTCTCGTTGTCCCGCTCATGTTCATCCTTGACCTCGGCCTGTTTATCCTCTGGCTCGTCGTGGTCCTCAAAGCCCTGAATGGCACCAGCTTCAAGATTCCGATCATCGGCGCCCTCGCCGAAAGTCAGGCAGGCAAATAGCGGTCATTTCGGGGCAGCGCTTGGGTGAATGGCCTTCTCGCGGACACCGATCATGCGGCGGCAGCCTTGCCGCATGTCCTCTGCACCCCATTGCAGACCGCAATTCGCGTCTTCCTTTGCAAATCCTGCTTGACAATTCATCTCTTGCGGGCTTTTCTTATCTTGTTCCAACTTCACGCTCATTCCTCGCATCCGCGGCCGGGGATTCTCCTCTGGTGCTTACCCTGGCCTTGAACGTGCGGCAACCGGTCCCCGCAGTCAAGTCTCAATCTCAAAGGAGCTCACGTGCCCGAAGAAACTCCGCAAACCGGACTCAGCGACAATGCCGCTGGCGCATTGGCCTATGTCACCATCATCCCGGCGATCATCTTCCTGATCGTCGCTCCCTACAACACGAACTCTTACGTGAAATTCCACTCCTGGCAGTCGATCTTCCTGGGCATTTGCGCCTTCGTGATCGGCTTTATAAATATCATTCCCATCCTCGGGCAGATTATCTTCCTGATTGGAATGCTGGGCCTCTTTGTGGCATGGATTATTGTGTTGCTCAAGGCTCTCAAGGGCGAGCGCTTCAAGTTGCCCGTCATTGGCAACCTTGCCGAGAAGCAAGCAGGCGCCTAAGCTTTTTTATCCTGCCGCAAATGGCGCTGCGGGCCAGCCTCAGCGCCGTTTGCCCTTCTTGGCGAACCGTCTCTTCCCCTTGGAATAGGCCGATTTGCTGTCTTTGCCCTTCTTCTTTTTCGTTTTCGGCAGCGAAGCGGGAGCCCTGCTTCCGGTGAGCGGGATGCCTTCTTCCACAATGGAGAACTGGAGCCTGCGTTCCTGCGCCAGGATGCGGTCGAGAATCACCTGCACACGGTCGCCGGCGCGGAAGCGGCGGCCCCAGCGCTCACCGATGATCTCGTGGGTGTTCTCGCGCCAGGTGTAGCGATCATCGCGCAGCGTGTCGATGGGCACGAGCCCCTCGACGAAGAGGTCGGTGAGCTCGACAAAGAGACCGTATTTGGCCGGATTCAGCACCAGTGCGGCAAACTCCTCGCCTACGCGGTCCTGCATGAAGCGAACCTTCTTCCACTCCACCAGTTCGCGTTCGGCCTCGGCGGCGCGGCGCTCGGTGAGGCTGGTTTCCTCGGCAATCTGCGCCAGCTCCGGCTCGGGAATGGGCGGCTCGCCGGGGAAGACTGCCTTCGCCTTGCGCGGGTGGGTGACGCGAACTCCCGTGAGCCCTTCGTGCGGATGCGTCCAGGGTGAGCTATGGCGATCGTGTTCGACGATTCCCTCGCCGTGTACACCATCCCGCAGCAAGGCCTTGGCGATGCGATGCACGATCAGATCCGGGTAGCGGCGGATGGGCGACGTGAAATGCGTATAGCTCGGCGCGGCCAGGGCGAAGTGGCCCTCGTTGATCTCCGAGTAGCGTGCCTGCTTGAGCGAGCGCAGCATCAGGTAGCTCAATATCCGCTCCTCCGGCTTGCCCTCGATCTTCGCGGCCAGCTTCTGGTACATGCGCGGGGTGACGGGAATGTCTTCGGGGACGTCGTGGGCGCGCGGGTTGCGGCCGGTGCGCTGGGAGTCGCGGCGATCCTGCCGAGTGACAATGCGTTTCACCGGCAGCGCACCCAGACCGAGCGAGTAGCCGAAGGCCGCGGCCAGCTCCTCGAACTGGATGACGCGGCGAGGTTCGGGCTTCTCGTGGATGCGGTAGAGAGAGGGCACGCCCAGGTCTTCGAGCCAGGTGGCGACGCACTCATTGGCGGCCAGCATGAACTCCTCGATGAGGCGGTTGGCCCAGGTGCGCTCGGACTTGGTGACGCCGCGCATCTGGCCCAGTTCATCGAACTCGATCACCGGCTCGGGCAGGTCGAAATCGATCGAGCCTCGCTCCTCGCGGCGCTTGTTCATCAGGCCCGCCAACTTGCGCATGCGCTCGAAATCCTCGACCAGTCCGGCGTAGCGGGCGCGGGCTTCGGCATCCCCTTCGAGAATGGCGTGGACTTCGGTGTAGGTCATGCGCGCGGCGGAGCGGATGACGCCCTCGACGATCTCGTAGCTCTCGATGCGGCCACCGGCGTCGAGCTGGATGAGGCAGCTCAGGACGAGGCGGTCTTCGCCGGGCCGCAGGCTGCAGATGTCTGTCGAGAGCTCCTGGGGCAGCATGGGAATGGCGCGATCAGGGAAGTAGACGCTGGTGCCGCGCAGGCGGGCTTCGAGGTCGAGGTCCGTGCCTTCGCGCACGTACTCGGCCACGTCGGCGATGTGTACCTGGAGCTCGTATCCGCCGTCGGTACGGTCGTTGACAAGGACTGCGTCGTCGAAGTCGCGGGCGGTCTCACCGTCGATGGTGACGATGGGCAGCGAGCGGAAGTCGCGGCGGCTGGCTGCTTCGTCGGGGTCGAGATGCGCTACGGCGCGGGCTTCCGCGAGGACCTTGTCCGGAAAGATGCGCGGAAGCTGATGCTTGCGGATCATCATCTCCACGTCCACGCCGAAGTCATCGGGATCGCCCAGGATCTCGATGACGCGGCCGATGGGCGGACGGGTTGGCGTGGGCCAACTGGTGATTTCGACATCGACGACAAGGCCTTCGAGGTTGTCGTGCATCGAAGCCGCCGTGGCTTCGGTGCCGAGGACGCGATGCGGCGTAGCGGGCGCGACGGCTGTTTGCGGCAGCTCCTGGCCTTCGGGGATGAGGATCGGCTGGGTCATGCGCTCGTCGAAGGGGACGACGCTGTGACCTTGCTGACGATCGGACCGAGCATAGTGAAAAACGCCGACCACTATCGGGTTGCGGCGCTCGAGGATGCGGACGATGCGGCCCAGGCGGCGTCCGTCGGCCTTGGGCGGCTCAACTTCGACGAGCACCTGGTCCCCCTGCATGGCGCCGTTGATCTCGTTGGGCGGGATGAAGATATCCTCTCCTCCCGTCGCCTGCCTTGCGTTGGGACGGACAAAGCCGTAGCCGTCACGGTGCAGGTCGAGGCGGCCGGCGGCAAGGTTGTCGCGCGTGCCGACGGGTTTGGGAATGCTCCAGTGCTCGCGGTCGAGCTTGACGAGGGTGCCGCGGGCGGTCATGCGGGCGAGCTGCTCGAGGAGCAGACGGCGCTCGCGGCCGCCGCCGAGGGAGAACTCGCGGACCAGTTGCTTGTAGCCGGCTTTCTGGCCGGCCGAGCGGGCAATGCGCCCCAGAAGTTCGCCGTCGGTCATAGGTCAAGAGTAGGCCATGAATGGCGCGGAGGGCGAATCGGTGGCGCGGCAGGAAGAGCGCCACCGACTGCATGGGGGCTGCGGGAGACAAGTGAGGCCACCATTTCATTCCACCATGACTTTTCAGGACCTGGCTTGGCCGTTTTCAGGCAGCAATCGGGGTGTTTATTTGGCTAGCTGCTTGGCGAAGAAGTCGGCCATGGCGTGATTGGCTTCGATAGCTTCGGGGAGCCGGGGGTCGTACCAGAAGGCGTGGGGGAGGGCGTCGAAGACGATGAGACGGGCGTCGACGCCGGCGTTGAGATAGGCGCGGTGGAGATTGGCGGTGCCGCTGAGGAGCAGGTCGCGCTCGCTGGTGATGAACAGGGTGGGCGGCAGGCCGTGCAGGTCGCCGTAGATGGGCGAGAGGATGGGGTCTTTGGGGTCGGTGGCGGCGACGTAATCGGAGTTGTGCACGCCGGGCTTGGGCGCGTCGAGGCCGCCGGTAAAGCCGCGCAGGGCAAAGATGGCCTGCGAATCGCCGAGGCGGTCGAAGTCGCCCATGCCGCTGAAGATGCCGAGGGCGGCGGGCAGGGGCAGGCTAAGCTGCTTGATGCGGGCGGCGACTTCGGCGGTGAGGATGGCGCCGGCGGAGGTGCCGTAGATGACGATGTGGCTGGGCTTGTAGGTCTTGAGAAGCTCTTTGTAGACGGCGATGGAGTCGTCGAGGGCGGCGGGATAGGGATGCTCGGGGGCGAGACGGTAAAGGACGGCGACGACCTTGATGCCGGTGTAGCCGGCGATGGGGATGGACTCGGTGTAGGAGCCGGAGTCGGAGTTGAAGCCGCCGCCGTGAAGGTTGAGGAGGACCTTGTCGCTGTTTTTTGCGGGCGGGGGGTCGGGGGTGACGATGCGGACGGGAACGCCGGCGATGGTGGATTCGACGAGCTGATTGGGGCAGAGGCGTGTCCAGGCGACGCGGGCGCGGGCAGTGTAAGCGTCGGTGCCCTTGCGGCGATCTTCGAGAGACTGGGGCGGACCCTGGTCGGGCTCGGGATGGCCGAGGGCAAGTTGCGCCTGGGGGCTGACGGTGAGCGGCACGGGGACGACGCGGGTGACGTGGGCGGTGCCCTGGTCGTCGATGTAGCTGGTGTCGCGGGTGGGGGCTTCCGCAGCCGTGGTGGGATGGGGCGCGGGCGGGCTCGCGGGCTGCTGGGCGGCAAGGGCGGCCGCGGCGAGAAGGAAAAGGTAGGCTGCGGGACGGGATGTTGATTGCATGGGGGCCTCCTGGGGCCTTCTCATGGAAGGTCCTAGCGTTGGGATACTCTCGACACAGCAGCGTCAACGGAGTTCTTCAATGTGCCTGGCTGGTTTGGAAGTTGCTGTTGCAGCAGCCGATATTTCTCAAGGGATTCGCGTTGTTTGCCGGAGAGCTCGAGCAAATTTGCGGCGAGCAGATCGCGGACCGCGCTCAGGTTCTGCGCATTTTCCGGCAATTCGGCGAGCCACAGATAGGTTTTCGAGATTTCATCGGGAGGCGCAGCGGAGAGCGATTCCGAGAACTCTCCATAATCCGTGGTGACGGGGTCAAAACAGAAGCCCAGGATACGCCTCCCGCGGTCTTCGCCGAGCGGCTCACCCGATTTGCGCATGTCGTTCGCGGCCTTTACCAGTGCGGCTCTCGCCCCTTTCTGGTCAAGATAGAGCAGTCCGCCGAGTTGCAGCCTTCTTACGAAGGGGCGAGCCCCGCCGGTGGAGACAGCGAGGTCCAGATGAGGTATGGCCTCGGTGAGACTTCCGCCGCTTTGCAGCATCCAGCTGCCCAGCATCGCGTTCGCATATACGTTCGATGGATCCGTGGCCAGCGCTGCGCGAAGGTTCTGCCCGGCCACGGGGCCGAACTCGCGCTCAGCAATGCGCTGGTTGAGCCAGTGGGCCCAGCCAATGTGAGCCTCAACGTCGGCGGCCTGCGAGCCCTTTGTGCGCGTAAGGCCGGAATCGAGTGTGGCCATGATCTGGTCGAGAGCAGGCGCGGCGAGTTCCGCTGCGTTCTGATTGTCACTTGCCGAGACGCTGAAGTTCTCATCCCAGAGCATGGCCGTGCTTAACTGCTGGTCAAGGGCGGGACGGTAAAGTGGATCTGCCTTGAGAATTTCCGCGTAAGTTTGGATTGCGGCCTGGTACTCCCCTTGCGTTGTCTGGGCCTGCGCCAGGGCCATCTTTGCATTCAGCTCGGCCCGTTGCCTGTGGTGGTTGACGAACCATGTGACGCCGCCGGCGATACTTGCGACAAAGCCGATGAGCGCGGTAATTCCACCCACCCAGCTCATCACAACGGGCCAGCTTCTCTTTACGCTCGACTCTGCATTCTGAAGCTCTTCTCCCATGCAAAGCTCTCCGGGATCTTGGTCTGCGCGCTGCACTCCCGCGATCCGCGACGCATGCTCACTCCATTTGCCTGCCAGGAAGATAGGGCGGTTTGGCGCAGGCACGGCGGCGCAGGGGTGGAACCCGTTCAAGATAACAGACGGGAGCGCGGGATCGGGACTGTTTCGCATCCGGGAGGCAGGTGGCAGGAGATTTGCGGGTGGTGCGCGGGAAGAGGCGGGGAATGAGGGCGCGGGGGGAAGAAAGAGCCCGGAAAGAGGAGACACAGGGCATGTCTGCTCTTTCCGGGCCAAGTTGTTAACGTATTGGTATCATTGCGGTAAGACCAGCAGTCCGGCCTCCAGCAGCTTTTCTGTCAACCGGTCGATGGCGTGCGGAAATTTGTAGGAGATGGTGCGATTGCTCATCCCCAGCAAAGTGGCCGTTTCAGACTGGGTGTACTCCTGAATCGCGATCCGGCAGATCAATTGACGGTCCAGCGATCCAAGGTGGTTGAGGCAGGCTTCTATGTCGAGGACGAAGATGACGGCGTCTTCGAAGGTGCGGATGGGACGACTGGAGGCCCAGCCCCTGGCGATTGGCTCGCCGAGGATGTTGGGCGCCCTGCCCACCTGCATGGACGCATACAGATAGCGGCGGAGCATTTTCTCCGTGTGCTTTCTGTAGAAGGCCACGCCGGCTAGCGGCGCGGCGGCAGGCGCCTTTTCCCTCGGGTTGACAGCTGGTTTTGGCGCCGGCCTGTTTCCCCATCTCCTCCGATCTTCGTCCCCTGCCCTGTGCGAGTTGCTCGCTCCCCAACCGATTGGCAACAGGAGTGCAGCGCTCATTCTGCACCTCCCGATGCTTCAGCCACGGCCCAAACCCTGGTGAGCACCTTGCGGCTCGGGCGTCCGCGGCGCTTGCGGGTTTCGGGCGTTGGAAAGTCTTGCAGTTTTGATTCACATTCCTTGCAATAAACACTCCCTTGGGTCTGGGCGCGGTACCAAAGACAGCCGCACCCCTCGCAAACTTTCAATTGCACGCGCAAATCCATGACGATTTCTCCGTTTTCGAGCCAATTCCCGACGGTTTTTGTTGTTGATTACACCGCGGGGTGAAGAGGACCGGGCACGGCAACTCAGGTTTCTTGTGTCCCGATAGGGGAGTGCCGCCCGTGTTCTCTCGTTTTTTGTCATGCTCATAGCGCGCAGATCCTGGAATTCTGTCGACTGGCCTGCCCAGAAGGCCGAGTGAGGGCCTGCTGGGGTCATGTTGGGAAACCGGAATGAACCGAATTTCTCCGGCAATTGTTCATTGACCGCTGAGAGAGACAAAATTGCCTCCCGCCCAGCCTAACGGCAATGAAGGGTTTCGAAAAAGATTCCCACAAGTCAGTGCAAGATTAAGTAAAGACAATTTAGAAATATGATTCTCTTGCGTCAATCTCCCCCGAACGTTCTGCGAATGTGCTATTTCCAACCCGTGCACAACCGTCGAGAATGTAGGCCATTCGACCCTGATAGGTTTTCCAGGAGAAAACAATGGCCATCCCCTTCCATTGCTGGTGGCAGATTTTCCACAGATGAATTTCGGAAGTATGTACTTTACGCAAGGATAGGAATGGAATCTGGATTGCTTGCAGATGTTAACTGTCTATATACCTAGTAACCGTTCAGAGAGTCTGTTTTGCACAATAATGTGTTCATTGTCCACAATATGGTGTGTGGAACCACTTGACACGCTACAATAAAAGTTGTAGACAACAGCTCATTTTTGCGTTAGATTTTTGCGTATTCTGATTCAGAAAGCTTTTGTCGGGTCGAATTTTCGCCTTCGACTGAATGAACGGCAAATGAGAACAATCCATCTGAACAGGCATAACGATGGCATCTAACGTGCTTGTGGATGTAGTCGGAGGAGATATGTCTATCCTGAACACTTTCACCACAGTCGGCCCTATTGGGGTATGCTATCCGCGCCTCAACTCCACTGTGCCTCTAAACAGCGTTCAGGTGGACGACCCAAGCGCCGGGTTCGATAGCGAGGGACTTGACCTCGTGAACAAAGTTGAAAGACTGGGCTTCGGATGCGGTGTGCGTCTTTTGCTGCCCGAAAAGAGCGAGAGCATTCTGGGGTTGTAAGCCGGATCTTTCAGCATAGATACCCGCGATCCGCGCCTGATCCGCCTCTAAAGATTGTGCGATAGCTTTCAAATCTGGCTGTTCATAGGTCTGCGCTACCTGCAAAGAAAACGCCACCGGATGAAGCATGAAGGTGGAGTGAGGGCAGGCAAATCGCTTGTTCCCCGCCAGGAAAACGATAGCGCCAATTGAATCTACGTTTCCAATATTAAAGGTAGTCAAGTCAACAGGGAGTGCGGAGAGATAGTTATAGAGCGTCATTCCGTGCATCACACTGCCTCCGGGAGTTGACAAGAGCAAGGTCAATTCCTTGATGCCCTGTTGAATAGCGCCAGCTAGCGAGTTCATCAATAACGTGGTTGTCTGGTCGTTCACCTTGGCGGTGAATGAGAGATATAGTTTGGTTGATGGCGGTGGAGACGGTGGAGTTCCCATGGGCAAGAATTCTATCAGTTAAAATGGTCTAAGTTGATATTTTTTGTTGAAGTTGGCTAGGAAATATACAAGAAGGCTATCGCCTTATTTAGGCCAGCCTTCAGCCGGCTTCTTCTTAGACAGAGACTTCCTTACAGCATCCTGCCACTTCCCCTCGATCTTGAGGGTTTCTGGCTTTGGACCCCGCGCCATTTTCTTCGCAGTTTTCTTAGGGATTTTCGTCGTCATTGGATGGCCCTGTACGTCAACCGCTTTCCCTCAGCCGCTTTAACGGCAAGGATGGTTCTCTCTCCATCATTCAGTTTACGGCTATTCCAGACGAAATCAAACTGCCAAAGATAGCGGTACAGGTATCTCTGGCTGACGTTGTGGTATGTACCGATGATGCCACGCTTGACCAGAGCAAAGGAACTCTCCGCCGTATTGGTATTCACGTCTCCCCTGGCGTACTCCTTGGCCCGATGTGTCACTGTCTCGTGACCGCCAGCGAATTCCTTGCCGATGCCGTTATATGAAGGGTTCTCATCGCTCATGATTCTGGCGCGGGGGTCTACCACTTGCCGAATGGCCGCTTTTAGCGTCTTGCCGGTCACATCGGGAACGACCTTGCGGCGAATCTCGCCATCCCGTTCCACCGCCGCGAAGACCGGCAATTTGCTCGTGCCACGGCCACGAGGGTTGTTTCCCTTATAGCGGGGCTTGCCGCCAACATAGGTTTCGTCTACCTCAACTATGCCGGTCAGTGGGGGAGCGTTATCGAAGTCTGGAGCCATTGCGAACCGAATCCGGTTCATCAAGAACAGGGCCGACTTGTAGCTGATTTGGCAATGCCGTTTGATCTCCAGTGCCGAGACGCCTTTCTTCGACGTGCAAGCCCGCCAGAACGCATAGGCCCAATGGCGCATTGGCAACCTTGATTCCTCGTACACGGTGCCGATGCGAACCGTGTATTGCTCTTTGCAGTCCCGGCAGCGCCAGAGATACCGGCTGTTGCGCTCGCCCGTCTTGGCGTCGGCCATCTTATAGACCGCAACGCTGCCGCACTTCACACAGCACGGGTTGCTTCCCCAACGCTGCTCCTCGAAGAACTCAACAGCCGTAAGCTCGTCTGCGCAAGCAGTTGGAATCTGTTCAATGAGGGGCGACTTCGATAGGTTGTGGCGCTTCTTGTCCATGAATTAACTTTATACCTGACGCAATGATTGCGTCAAGTAAAAAATAACTTGACGCGAAAGAATCTTGAAAGCGTACCCGATTTAAGGTACACTGTTGCTGTTGTATGGTGCGCCAGACGGGGCTTGAACCCGTATGGGCCTAGTGAGAGCTAGGTGTCCGCCGGAATCCAAATCCGGTGCGTCTTCCAGTTTCGCCACTGGCGCATTGTGGTGGACCTGAGGGGAATCGAACCCCTACGCTGTAAGGTGCGAAGCCCGTAGCGTATCCGATCAGGCCCATATGACTGAGAGCAGCTAGCGCCTCTTCCCTCCAAGGATTCGCGCTAGCTGCTCTTTCTTATTGAATGAGCACTCCCTCCGTTTCCGCCGCCGCATTCATCTCAACTGGCTTAGGCTTGAGTTGGTATTTTCCTCGCCGGACTGAGACCTCTTCGTTATCACGCAGGCGCTTTAGGACTGAATAGAGGTAGGCCCGGCTAGAAAACTGATCTTTGACTTCGGTCCAGAGTCCAGCGGGCGTTACGCCGGTTTCATGCGCGCGCAGAATCTCACGAACCTTTTCTGTCTTGTTAATCGTGGTGATCGCTTGAATACTCTCCCTAACGCAGTCGTTCAGGATGAGGGGGTCTTGGCCAGAACTTTGCAGAAACTCCGGCAGATCAATCGGAATCTGCTTCTCACGGGATTCTGCCAGGCGCTTCTCGTCTTCACGCATTTCTAGGTTGATAGCAGCGCTCCAGACGTTACATTCTGCCATCGCGGATTGAAGCTCCGCCTGAGCGGCCTGAAATGCCTGCTGGGCGCTGGCCATCCGGGCTTTGGCTTTCTCAAAGCGTTCCTTCATGGCGTCAAGAAGTACATTCATAAATCATCCCTCCAAGGACAGCTAAATCATAGCACCTATCCCACCGCCCTGCCAATCCCTATGATGTGCAACGAATGATATGCTATGTGGCTAAACGCAGAAGTTGCAGACTTAACTAGACTTATGTTGTGGAAAAGTGGTACTTTTGTGCTTGTTTGCACCGTTTTCTGTGCATATCATAGATAAAACTCAAGGAAAACCCCCGGTTGCGTAAAGTACATACTTCCGATGAATTTCACACAGATGCACGAGAGACTCCGCCTGGAACTGCTGCGCAGGATACAGCGAGGTACGCTCAGCGTGTCTCTACTGGCCCGGCAGACGGGGTTCGGCCAGCCGCATCTGTCGAATTTTCTGCACAACCGGCGGCAGCTTTCACTGGAGGCAATCGACCGTGTGCTGGCCGCCCAGCATCTGACGGCGGCCGATTTGCTGCCCGTGCTGCACCAGGCTGGTTTCTATCCGGTTGGCGGGGAGGAGAGCACGGTGCCGGTGGTCAGCCACCACGCGGCGCTGTTCGAGCCGTACATCCGGCCGTCGGCGGCGCAGTCGATGCTGCATTTGCCGGCCGGGCTGCTGGGGATGATCCGCGCGCGGGTTTCGAGCCAGCGACGGACCTGGGAGCGGTTTGTGGTGGTGCGCGTGGCGGCGGCCGACGCTGAGCCGATGGAGCCGCTGGTGCTGGCGGAGGGGCTGGCGCTGCTGGACCGGCATTACACTTCGCTGAGGCCGTACCGACCCGGCCGACCGAATCTCTACGCGGTCAGGCACGGGGCGCATCTGACGCTGCGGTACGTGGATTTTGTTTCGAACCGGCTGGTGCTGCGACCGCACAACATCGCGTTTCCGGTGGATCTGATCGAAATCGATCCGGGGGAAGCGTCCAGCGACCTTGTTGCGGGACGGGTGGCGCTGGTGATCAACGAGACGTGAGGGGCGGGGGCGCTTGTGGTGCCGGTTTGCGCTTTCTGGAAGGATGTGTCTGCCTAGCAAGAATCGAGGCGGCTTCCCGCCAGGCCACGTCTCAGAATCTGGTGTGATTTAAACCACTGATTTAATATCGGACTTAATTTGTCGTATATTGAATGGAGACCAAATTGGTCGTAGTTTAATACCGTCTCGAATGGAGCCGGCCCCCGCCTCCTCCGCGAGGCCTGGGGAAACTGAAGGAATTTCAAGTGAGTGCCTCGAAGAACCATCGTCAGTTTGCAATTCTCCTGGGAGGTTTTCTCCTGTTTTGTGCTGCCGCTGGGTGGGGAGCTGTTGCTGGGAGCATCTCAGGCACGGTGAAGGATGCGACAGGGAGCGTTGTTCCTCATGCGAGGGTAACCGTCCAGGAATTCGGCACGGGCCTGGCTTACCGGACGCTAACCGACGGCAGGGGATATTTCACGCTGCCGGTTCTGCCCGTCGGCCGTTATGAATTGGATGTGCAGGCGCCGGGCTTTCGCGGCTATCAGCGCCAGGGCATTGCGCTGGATACGAATGCTGCACTTACGATCGACGCGTTTCTCGAAGTCGGCAGCGCGAGCGAGACGGTGAGCGTGAACGACGATGCTCTGCATGTGGAGACCATTGCGACGCAACTGGGCCAGGTGATTACCGGCCGACAGATGACGGTCGTACCTCTGAATGGCCGCAGCTTTACCGACCTGCTTTCGCTGCAACCGGGCGTGGCTCCGGCGACGACGATTACTTCCAGCACCGTGCAGGATGTGGGCGCGACCACTCTATCTCCGTCGGGAACACTGAATCCGGGCACGATTTCGGTGAACGGGCAGCGGGAGTTTGCCAACTACTTCGGCGTGAACGGCAGCGATGTGGAGGAGGACGTGAACGCGGGCACCGCGATCATTCCCAACCTGGATGCGATTGCCGAGTTCCGCATTGTTACAAGCAACTTCGATGCCGAGTACGGGGAATTCTCCGGCGGCCAGATCAGCGTGATCACCAAATCGGGCAGCAACGGATTGCATGGCAGCGCGTTCGACTTTCTGCGCAACACGGATGTGGATGCGCGCAACTACTTTTCTCCTTCACGCGGAGCCTTCCGCCAGAACCAGTTTGGCGGTACATTTGGCGGCCCGCTTCGGCGCAAGAAGGTCTTCTTCTTTGCGGACTACCAGGGGACGCGGCAGGCGCAGGGAATCGATACGGGCGAAGTCAGCGTGCCCTCGAATGCGGACCGGACCGGAGATTTGACCGACGAATCTGCATCATTTGTCACCGCCGCAATGCTGGACAACCAGTCAATTCTCGTTCCCTCGACGGTAAGCGGACCGTACCTTGCAGCGCATGTTCTTACGGCTAAACTAGGCTATGCGGTGACGCAAGGAGAGCCTTATTACTTTACCGCCGGAGAGAAATCCATCGTAAATAATCAAGTGCAGACCTATACGGATAACTGCACATCTTCCGCGCAATGCGTTTTTCCCAATGCCGCAATTCCGCAGAGTGCCTGGTCGATTCCAGCGCAGCGAATGCTCCAATACATACCGGCTGCGAACACTGCCAATGGATTTGCCACGTCTGCCTATAACCAGACAGTCCGCGACGACAAAGGGGGCCTGCGCCTGGATGCGAATACCCGCTGGGGATTGCTTTCGGCTTACTACTTCATGGACGGATTTACGCTGGACAATCCGTACCCGGTAGCGCAGAGCGGGGCCAGCGTTCCCGGCTTCGACGCTCTTACCACGGGCCGCGCGCAGTTGATGGCCCTTGGCGCAACGAAGACATTGAGCGCAACAGCTGTGAATGAACTGCACCTGAGCTATCTGCGCGACTTGACGAATCTCGGCCAGCCTAGGGGAGGCCGCAATGTGAGCCTGATTTCGCAGGGTTTTGCGAATGCTGATGGCAGCCCCAGCATCGTTGCGCTTGATCCGAACGGGCAGAGCGTTGAGAACCTCAATTTCAACGGCTATTCCACCGGCGCTGCGGCCAATCAACTGATCCAGACGAACAACACCTATCAGGTTACCGATACTTTTTCCAAAGTGCTCGGCAACCACACCATCAAATTCGGCGCGGAGTTTCATGCCGACCAGGTCAACGCCCATGCGATTGCGCAGTTCAACGGCAGCTTTGTCTTCTCAGGAACGGAAACCGGCGTGGACTTCGCCGATTTCCTGATCGGCGTTCCGAGCCAATACAACCAGAGCCAGCTCAACCCGTTCTACGCGCGGAACAAATACGTGGGCGCATTCGCGCAGGATAGCTGGCACGTGCGGCCCAACCTGACACTGAACTATGGGCTTCGCTGGGATCGCGTCGGACCGTGGTCGGAAAAGTACAACCAGATTTCGACCTTCGTAACGGGCGCGCAGTCGGAGGTCTTCCCAGGAGCGCCGGCGGGCATCCTCTATCCGGGAGATCCCGGAGTTTCCAGTACGCTGGCTCCGATCGGCAACCTGGGCTTCGCGCCGCGCGTGGGTCTGGCCTGGTCTCCGCAGGCCGCACAAGGCAGCTGGGCCGAGAAGCTTCTGGGTACGCCGGGAACGACCAGCGTCCGCACCAGCTTCGGCAATTTCTACACGGCAATCGATGCGCTCTCGATCGGCGTACTGGCCGCGAATGCGCCCTATGGAACGACGTACACGAGCCCGGCTCCGCCGCTGTTTGCAACGCCGTTTGTCTCGGCAGCCAGCGGGCAGAACTATGGCCAGCCCTTCCCGTATTCCTTTGCCCCGTTGAACTCTTCACGGAGCCATCCGGACGGCAGTTTCGACTGGAGCAACTTTGTGCCGATCAGCGGCATTCCGGGGTACGACGTTCACAACCGCGCGCCGTATACCGAGGAATGGATGCTCTCAATCGAGCGCCAGGCCGGCGCGAACACCGTGCTGAGCGCGAGTTATGTGGGCACTGAGAGCCATCGCCAGCGGGTTCTGGTCGAGTCGAATCCGGGCAATCCGGCGCTTTGCCTGAGCTTGAGCCAGGCGAACGAGGTGCAGCCGGGAACCCTCACCTGCGGCGCTTACGGCGAGGACACGGTCTACTACCCGATTGGCGGCGGGCAGGTGAATGGGACGCGCGGACCTCTGGGGCCGAATTTCGGGAGCAATGCGCTGCAGTCGAACACGGGTTACGCCAATTACAACGCGCTTGAACTCAGCGTCCGCCACACCAGCGGACGGCTGGAGTTCTCGGGCGCTTACACGTACGGCAAATCGCTGGATCAGTCTTCGAACATCGGGGAAGAGGTGAACCCCTTCGACCCCGCACTCAGCTATGCTGTCTCTTCTTTTGACGTGAAGCAGAACTTCGTTCTCAGCTACGAGTATCAGCTTCCCGTCGAGCGGTATCTGCACCCCAACCGGCTGACGCGCGGCTGGTCGCTCTCCGGGATTACGCGCTTCTCGACTGGCTTTCCCATCACCATGATCAACAATGGAGATCACTCGCTGATTGGGACGAACCCAAACGGGGTCAACAACAGCAGCATCGACGAGCCGGATTTCAACGGCGGGCCGCTCAATCTCAATCACAATCCGCGCACGAATGGGAACAATTATTTCGACGCCGCGGACTTCAGTATGAATGCACTGGGTGATCCGGGCACCTCCAAGCGCCGGTTCTTCTACGGCCCGGGTGCGGACAACTACGACATGGCGGTCCAAAAGAAAGACTCGCTCACTGACTCAACTTCGCTGCTTTTCCGGGTCGAAGCGTTCAACGTCTTCAACCAGACGCAGTTCAACGGGCCGAGCTCGGTGGATGGCAATATCGGCAGCGCGACGTTCGGCAGTGCGATCAGCGCGGCGCAGCCCCGCATTCTGCAAGGCGCACTGAAATTCAACTTCTGACCGTGAAGAGAATGAGCGGGAGCGATCCGCTCGTCTCCCCGACTGCGCTCAGACGGCGTGGGTTGAGTCCTGGTTGTCGAAGCGGGTGTATTTAGCGATGAAGTTGAGGTAGACGGTGTCAGTGGGGCCGTTGCGCTGCTTGGCGACGATGATTTCGGACTTGGCCTTGTCGGCTTCGGAGAGCTCGTCGGTGCGGTTGTAGTAGGACTCGCGATGGATGAAGGCGACGACATCGGCGTCCTGCTCGATGGAGCCGGACTCGCGCAGATCGCTGAGCATGGGGCGCTTGTCGTCGCCGCGGCGCTCGCTGGCGCGTGAGAGCTGGGAGAGAGCGACGACGGGGACGTGGAGCTCCTTGGCCAGGGCTTTGAGGCCGCGGGAGATGGCGGAGACTTCCTGGGTGCGGTTCTCGTAGCTCTTTTTGCCGGTGGAGGGCACGGTGGCCGACATGAGCTGGAGGTAATCGACAACGACGAGGTCGAGGCCGCCGTGGGTCTGGCGGAGGCGGCGGGCCTTGGCGCGCATCTCGGTGAGGGAGATGCCGGCGGTGTCGTCGATGAACATGCGCGACTCGACAAGCTGGCCGAGGGCGTTCTGGAGCTTAGCGTGGTCTTCGCGGCCGAGGAAGCCGGTCTGGAGCTTGCGCTGGTCGACCCAGGCCTGGGAGGCCAACATGCGGCGCAGGAGCGACTCCTTGCTCATTTCAAGGCTGAAGACGGCGACGATGGCGCCGTGGTTCACGGCAGCGTTCTGGGCGATATTGATGGCCAGGGCGGTTTTGCCCATGGAGGGGCGGGCGGCAATGATGATGAGCTCGTCCTTTTGCAGGCCGCTGGTCATGCGGTCGAAGTCGGTGAAGTCGGTGGCCAGGCCGGTGACTTCGCGGCTCTGCTTGTACAAGTTGTCGATCGACCCGAAGGAGTTCTGGACGATCTGGTCGAGGGACTGGAAGCCGTAGGCGAGGCTGCTTTCGGTGGCTTTGAGGAGCTCGGATTCGGCGCCGCCGAGGACGTCGATGATGGGGTCGGAGCCCTCGGCGGCGCGGGCGATGGCCAGCGAGCAGATGGCCATGAGCTTGCGGGCCAGGCTCTTCTCCTTGACGATACGGATGTACTCCTCGATGACCGGGCGGCGGGGCAGACCCTCAGTGAGGGACGCCAGATAAGCGACGCCGCCGACCGATTCGACCTCCTTGAAGCGGGAGAGCTCGTTGGCCAGGGTGACGATGTCGACGGCGCGCTGGGTGTCCATCAACTGGCTCATGCGGAGGAAGATGCGGCGGTGCGAATCGAGGGAAAAGTCTTCGGATTCAAGCTTTTCAGCGGCTTCGGAGTGGGCGGCGTTGTCCAGCAGGATGGCGCCGAGGATGGTCTTCTCGGCGTCGATGTTGGCGGGCATGCCTTGCTCGAGGGTGAGATCGGGGATGGTGGGCATCTGGAGATTTTAGGCTGTTTTGGGCTGTGGGGATTTGGAGGGTTATGAGCAAAACCGGGATCGGGAACCCGGCGAGTCAGCAAGTCAGCGGGTCGCAGGTCGGCAAGTCAGCGAATCAGGTGGAGGGCTTGGGCTCCGTTGTGGACGGCACCGGCCACCAGTCGGCGGCCGAAGGTGGCGAACGCGCCGCCGTGCGCCGAGGCCAGGGCGAGCAGGTAACTGTCGGTGACCTGGGCGGAATCGAGTAGGCGGGCGGGATCGACGAGCGCGGGGTCGAGGAGGGTTACGCTGTCAGGCCAGAACTCGTGGCCGGCGAGCGCGAGCAAGGCCGACAGGATGGAGGCGACGGCGGCGGGATTGCCGGGCGACCTTGGATAGCGGGTCGAGCCGACGATGCGGAGAACGCCGTTCTGGGTGAGCGGGCAGGTGGCCCATGCATGCTGGCCGGTGGCGGCAAACCAGTTGTGGGCCCTGTCATGTTGGACGTGCGCCGGATCGATGAGGGCGATAAGAACATTCACGTCAAGCAGATAGCGGGTCACTGGAGCTCTTCCTGGAGCTGGCGAACCAGCTCCGAGGTGACTCTGGCTGCGCCGGGGCGAACCGGGAGCAAAGGGACGCCGTTGCGGGTGGGATGGATGGAGGTCGCGGGCCGGAGCGCCTGCCGAGCGAGCGAAGAAAGGACTTCGCCGACGCTCCGGCGCTCGGTGGCGGCCATCTCTTTGGCGGCAGCCAGGACGTCGTCGTCGATGGCGAGGGTGGTGCGCATGGGGGCTCTCCGGTGTGGCATCAAACATCAATCATCATACATCAAGTCTATTTGAACGCAGAGTGCTCGGTGTAACGGAGGGTTTGAAGCCAGATGGAGTTGTTTCACTCCGTCTGCCGCCAGCGCAGAACAGGCTTCCTCGCCGCCTGCACTTCATCCAGCCTTGAGACTCGCGTCGAATGCGGCGCGGATTTGACCAGCTCGGGAGTTTCTTCCACTTCCTTGGCGATGCTGCGCATGGCGGCGATGAAGAGGTCCAGCTCTTCCAGCGATTCGCTCTCGGTGGGCTCGATCATCAGCGCGCCGTGGACAATGAGGGGGAAGCTGACGGTGTAGGGGTGGAAGCCGTAGTCAATGAGGCGCTTGGCGATGTCGCCGGTTTTGACGCCGAGGGCGGCCTGGCGCTTGTCACTGAAGACCACCTCGTGCATGGAGGCGGTCTTGTAGGGGAGCTCGTAGAGGTCTTCGAGGCCGTGACGGATGTAGTTGGCGTTGAGCACGGCGTCTTCGGTGGTCTGGCGGAGGCCGTCTGGGCCGTTGGCGAGGATGTAGGCCAGGGCGCGAATGAACATGCCGGTGTTGCCGTAGAAGGCGCGGACGCGGCCGACGGACTGGGGGCGGTTGTAGTCCCAGGAGAGTTGGCCGACGGGCTGAGATTCGTGGTCTCCTGCCTCTTCGGCGGCTTTTTCCTCGGAAACGCTCGGAAAGGACGGGAAACCCAGATCGGTGCGGACGGAGGGAGGGTGGGAATCGTGGTCTCCCACCCTTTCCGCAGTTTTTTCCTCGAAAAGCCGCGGAAAGGATGGGGCACCCGGTGTTTGCGCCGGGTTGGGGGCTGAATTGCGGACCAGGACCGGGATGGGGAGGAAAGGCTCGAGGAAGGCCTTGCAGGCTACCGGGCCGGAGCCGGGACCGCCGCCGCCATGGGGCGTGGAAAAAGTCTTGTGGAGGTTGAGGTGCATGACGTCGACGCCGAAGTCGCCGGGGCGGGCCTTGCCGACCAGGGCGTTCATGTTGGCTCCGTCCATGTAGAGCAGGGCGCCCTTGGCGTGGAGGATGTCGGCGATCTTGTGGATCTGGCTCTCGAAGACTCCGATCGTCGAAGGGTTGGTGAGCATCAACGCGGCGGTTTCTTCGTCGACCTGGCGGGTGAGGGCTTCAAGATCGATGCCGCCTTCGGCGTTGGACTTGAGGTTCTCGACCGTGTAGCCGCAGATGGCCGCCGTGGCGGGATTGGTGCCGTGGGCGGAGTCGGGGATGATGATTTTTTTGCGCGGGTTGCCCTGCGACTCGTGCCAGGCGCGGACGAGGAGGATGCCTGTGAACTCGCCGTGCGCGCCGGCGGCGGGCTGGAGGGTTATCGTGTCCATGCCGGTGATTTCGATGAGGCAGCGCTGGAGGAGGGCGAAGACTTCAAGGATGCCCTGGGCGCGGGAGTCGGGGCGGTAGGGGTGAGCCTCGGCCAGGCCCTCGATGCGGGCGACAAGTTCGTTGACGCGGGGGTTGTACTTCATGGTGCAGGAGCCGAGCGGGTACATGCCGAGATCGATGGCGTAGTTCCAGGTGGAGAGGCGAGTGAAGTGACGGATGATCTCGATTTCGCTCAGCTCCGGGAGCAGGCCGGGGGTGGTGCGGTGGGCCGCGCCGAGCAGGGCGGCGGGGTCGACGGCGGGGACGTCGAGCGGGGGCATCTTGTAGGCGCGCTTGCCGGGCGAGGACTTCTCGAAGACCAGGGACTCGTTCTGGGTCTGGTGGGGGCGGACTTTGCCGAGGGTGGTGCGGGGGGTGGTTTCGGTAGTTGTCATTTTTCTTTGCCTCGAAGCGTCGTTTTCTAAAATGGCTCCATTTGTCAGAGCCTTGCTTTGTAACAAGGGCACGGCTTCAGCCGGGCCGAAATGTACGAAAAAACGTGCGGGCTTTAGCCCCTGTCGATTTGCGTTTTGCCCGCAACTTCCATTTTCTTTCGCGCCAGACTGCTAAAGCAGAACGGATACTCAGCTGCGGACGTCGCAAGCCCAGCTTTGACCGGGTTCTCAGCGATATACGCTCGATGGGCCCCAAGGGCCAGCTTGTTCATAACCTGCACCTCAGTAAATCCACGCTGCCAGACCTCGCCTTTGTAGCCGAACTCATGGGACAGCCTGTGAGAAAACCGGCCCTTGATCAGTTGCATGGCCCTTTCAATCGTCATGTCATTGGCGACCTCGATCAGAAGATGGACGTGATCGGGCATGATCACGAAATCGTGCAGCTTGAAGCGATGCTCGGCAACAAGCGAACGCAGCACGTCGATGAGAAGGTTGGCATTGCGCTCCGATTGCAGCAATCGCTTGCTCATGCTCGTCTTTGTGGTCGCGAAGAAGATGCGCGACGGGGTTAAGAATGCTGGCCGAAGCAGCATTGCGGGCTGGATGCGCCATGGCAGGGGCTAAAGCCCTCTCCTCCTCTTCGTTGCGGTTGCGGCCCGGCTAAAGCCGTGCCCTTGTTACAAAGCTAGCGGATACATCTGGTTCAGCGTTCATTCGCGTGTAAGTGAAGTTGCATTCGGCCGCTTCGTTGTTGAGAGCGTTGCCTGAGTGTGCGATTTCAAATCGGGCCTCTTGCGAATCTCGGTCCAGTATTCTTCGCGAACATCTTCGTCGATCTCGACAGGTTCATTGCTCTTGTAAAGCCTGTCAGTCCCGTCCTGCCTTGGTCCTGAAATCCAATAGGGGTCACCGCTTCCCTCCTCGATGTGGTTGGCCTTGCTGCCTCCCGTGAATCTGTGAAAAGTCTTCCCGCGGTAGCGCAGTGTGGCTCCCGTTCTAGTGAAGGTGACCCTGCCGATCCGAGCCGGCCCGTTTAGAGACTCGCCCTTGCACTCGATGTACATGATCCGCGGCGGAAAGGTCTGCTTGGTCATTGCCGTATTCCTTATGCCTCCACGGGTGCGGTCGCGACGATATTGGCGGCTGAGTCGATCTGGTCTTTGGTGATGACTTCGGTGGTGCACCAGAGGGTGGCGTTGGGGAGTTCGGGATACCAGCGGCTGAGGGCTACGCCGCCGACGATTTTGCCGTCGAGGAGACGCTGGCTCAGGGACTCGGTGGACTCCCGGGTTTCGAGGACGAACTCGTGGAAGCGGGGCGAGTCTTGGAACAGGACCTTTGCGCCGGGTTGGGCGGCGAAGGTTTTGGCGGCGTAATCGGCTTTGGCCAGGTTGTGCTCGGCGAGCTCGCGGATGCCTTCTTTTCCGTAAATGGTGAGGAAGATGGTGGCCATCAGGGCGACGAGGGCCTGGTTGGTGCAGATGTTGGAGGTAGCTTTCTCGCGGCGGATGTGCTGTTCGCGCGTGGAGAGGGTCAAGACGAAGCCGCGGAAGCCGGTGGAGTCGACGGTCTGGCCGACGAGGCGGCCGGGCATCTGGCGGAGATATTGCTCCTTGGCCGCGATGACGCCGCAGAAGGGGCCACCGTAGCTGAGGGCGACGCCGAAGGATTGTGCTTCCATGCTGACGATGTCTGCTTCGACGGGCGGGCGGACAACGCCGAGGGAGACGGCCTCCGCAATCGACACGATGAGCAGAGCGCCCTTGGCGTGGGCGATGGCGGCGATGGTGGGGATGTCTTCGATGACGCCAAAGAAGTTGGGGCTCTGGACGAGGACGGCGGCGGTTTCGCCGGTGACCTGGGCTTCGAGGGCTTCGAGATCGATGCGGCCGGTTTCGGGCTCGTAGGGGACGAGCGTGGAGGGCAGGCCCTGGTGTTTGGCGTAGGTGGCGAGGACTTCGCGGTACTCGGGATGGACGGTGCGGGCGACGACGGCCTTGTGGCGGCCGGTGACGCGGACGGCCATCATGACCGCCTCGGCCGCGCCGGTGGACCCGTCGTACATGCTGGCGTTGGCCACGTCCATGCCAGTGAGCTCGGCGATCATGGTTTGGAACTCGAAGATGGCCTGGAGGGTGCCCTGGGTGATCTCGGCCTGGTAGGGCGTGTAGCTGGTGAGAAACTCGCCGCGCTGCACCAGGGAGTCGATGATGACGGGACGGTAGTGGCGGTAGGCGCCGGCGCCGAGGAAGCTGGTGTAGCCGGTGGTGTTCTGCGCGGCGGCGGCGCGGAAGTAGTCGATGATCTCGCTCTCGCCGTGCTGGCGGGGGACTTCGAGGTCGCGGTCGAGGCGGTACTCGGCGGGGATGACGGAGAAGAGGTCGTCGATGGAAGCAGCGCCGATGTCGGCGAGCATCTGATGGCGTTCGGCGGGCGATTTGGGCAGGTAGCGCATTTCAGCTTCTAGCTCCTAGCTTCTAGCTTCTAGCTAAAGGCCGGTTGTACGGGCTGGATGTGGCCCGCGATTGGAAACTCCCAGGCGAGTCGACGCGCTCCCAGTCACTGGATTAAAGCTAGGAGCTGGAAGCTAAAGGCTAGCAGCTAGCCACCTGTTTCTTCCGCGATGAATGCTTCATAGGCGGCGGCGTCGAGGAGTTTTTCGAGCTCGGCGGGATCGGCTAACTCGACTTTGATGATCCAGGTGGAGTGCGGGGCTTCGTTGATCTTGTCGGGCGAGGCCTTAAGGTCGTCGTTGGTGGCGGTGACGGTGCCGGTGACGGGCGAGTAGAGGTCGCTGACCGCTTTCACGCTTTCTACGGAGCCGAAGACGGCGTTGGCGGTGACCGGGTCGCCGACCTTGGGCACGTCCACGTAGACGATGTCGCCGAGGGAGTTCTGGGCGTAGTCGGTGATGCCGACGGTGCCGATGTTTCCTTCGAGGGCGATCCACTCGTGTTCGCGGGTGTAGCGGTAGTTCTGCGGGTAGGACATAGGATCTTCTCCTTGAAGAAGTAGTTTACGTCAGTAGACATGGGTCAGGGACTAAGGGACTCGGGACCAGGGACTGAGGGACTCCATTGCGTGTTCTCGACTTATGTGGTGAAGCCGGGGTAGGGTTCGAGAGGGACCAGAGCCACGATCTCCAGCATTCCGGCCTGGAAGATGGGCAGGCTTTCAAGGGCGGCGCGGACTTCTTGCTCGCCGGGGGCTTCCCAGAGGATGGCGGCGCCGGGGATGTCGCCGCGCTTCCAGACCTGGCGCAGGAGGCCGCTTGCGTAGAGGGCTTTGACGCGCTGGGTTTCGCGGGCAGCGAGTTCGGGGGTGAAGGCTGCGGGCGGGAATTGATCGGTGCGGCGGCGGGAGAGCGAGAGGAATTGCATGGAACAATTGTAAAAGGGCAGGGGGCGGGGGCAGGGTTCAGGGGTCAGGGGTCAGAGTCAAGCATACTGTGTACCGCCTGTCCTTGGAACTCGCCGCTGCGCTGTTCCGTATTCTTAACAGGGCCTTCATCGGCCCTGCGAGGCATTCAGTCCATGATCAAGTTTCTCCTCTGGTGCATTCTCTTCGTCCTGTGTTGGCCCTTGGCGCTGCTGGCCCTGGTCCTCTATCCCATTGTCTGGCTCATTCTCCTGCCCTTCCGCGTCGTAGGCATCGCCGTCGGCGGAGCCCTGGAGCTGGTCAGCGCTGTTATCCTGCTGCCCGTCCGTGTCCTCCGCGCCGTTTAGCGCAGGTTTCCGAAAGCTTACACCGATCCTGGCCAAAACCAGTGTGCACTCATGGTCATTAGAAATCTCTGGGAATTCCGGCCACAGCCGATAGATTTCATGAGGCACCTCTCATGAATCGGGTTCTCTGTTCCTGCTCCGCCGCTGTCTTCGTTCTGCTCACGGCAGTTGTATCCGCGGGCGAAGTATTCCCTGTCGGCCACAAAGAACCCATCACCATCCGGGTTCTCGACGGCAAGGACGGCAAACCGCAGTCCCGCGCGCATGTAATTCTCGTCGCCGGTTACGACCGCCGCGACCTTGCCCTCGGCCTTTGGAGTGAGGAAGCTATTACCGATGCGTCGGGGCGCGTGCGGCTCTCCGATACGCTCCGCAATCTCCCTTTCCTGCGGGTTGAGGTGCTCAAGCGACATTCCTGCCAGGTTGATGCCGGCGACGCCGGTTTCAGTGTCGAGCGCGTCCGCCGCGACGGCCTCAGCGGCCCCAACCGCTGCGGGACGGTCGTGGTCGATGACACTCCCGGCGTCTTCACCGTCTATGTCAAGGCCGGCAAATCCTCCGCGAAGGGCGAGCCAAACCAGCCCGGTCCCGCTGCGCTTGCCAAAGCCACTCAGCGCTGAAGCGGCGCTGGACCCCGGATTCTCACCGTTCTCTTCGTCCCGAAGGATCGGCTAACCGATTCGCGTCCGGTTGCAGTCAAACGGGTAGGTGCAGTAGCTTGAGCCCTATGGCAGGTGTTTCCCTGGTCCTGGACAACAAGGTTGCTCTCATCACCGGAGGGTCGCGTGGCATTGGCGCGGAAACGGTGCGCCTGTTTGCCGCGGCCGGCGCACGCGTCGCCTTCAGTTATGAGAAGGCGCGTGAGCGCGCCGAGACGCTTGTCGCCGAGTGCGGCGGGACGGACCGCTGCATCGCCATCCAGCAACAGCTCTCGACACCCGAGGACGGCCGCGCGTTGGTCGCTGCCGCCGTCAGCGCCTTTGGCCGGCTCGATGTGCTGGTGGCCAACCACGGAATCTGGGAACCCGCCGATGCGCCTATCGCCACCATGAAGGAGTCGCAGTGGCGCCGCACGCTTGGAGTGAATCTGGACTCGGTGTTTGGCTTAGTGCAGGCGGCGGTGGCGCAGATGGAGCAGCAGACTCGCCCCCCGGCAGACGAGGCCGCCGGACACATCGTTATGATCAGCTCCACCGCCGGCCAGCGCGGCGAGGCCAACCATGCCGACTACGCCGTGACCAAAGGCGCGCTCATCAGTCTCACCAAGAGCCTCTCCAGCGAACTGGCGCCGAAGGGGATTCGCGTCAACTGCGTTGCTCCAGGATGGGTGGCGACAGACATGTCTGCCGCTACGCTTGCTGACGCGGATCTCGGCTCGCGCATCGCCGCCGGCATTCCCGTGGGCCGCGTCGCCCATGCGCGCGAGATCGCCGGACCTATATTGTTTCTGTGCACGCCATTCGCCGGATTCATCTCCGGCGAGGTGCTGAACGTCAACGGCGGAGCGGTGCTGGCAGGATGAAGGAGACCAAGCCAATGCGAAGACTCATGGCGGTTGGGCTGGCCCTGGCGCTGCTGGCCTTCCCCCTCGCAACACAGACCCAGTCTTCAGACGACATCGGCGCGAAGAATGCCAAACAGGCGCGCGCCGTTCTCGACGCGATGGTGCAGGCCCTCGGCGGCGAGGCCTGGCTGAACATGAAGAACATGGAACGTCAAGGCCAGGTCGCCGCCTTCTTCCACGGGCGCCCCGACCTGGGAACCACCGAGTACTTCGAGTTCCACCAGTGGCCGGACCACGATCGCATCGAGCTCACCAAGCACCGCGACGTGGTGCAGTTCTACGTGGGCCGCAGCGGCGAGGAAGTGACCTACCGCGGCAAGGCTCCGCTGCCCAAGGACATCGTCGACGACACCATGCGGCGCCGCGACCACTCCATTGAGACAGTGGTCAAGACCTGGCTCAACGATCCCAAAACCATCCTCATTTACGAGGGCCAGCGTCTGGCAGAGCGTCACCTCGCCGACCAGGTCACGCTCATCTCTGCAGATAATGACTCGGTAACCATCCAGACCGATACGCAGACCCACCTGCCCCTGCGCCGCACCTTCCAGTGGCGCGACCCGGAGTACAAGGACAAGGACACCGACGCCGAGGAATACGACGACTACCACGTGATGGATGGGTTCCCCACCCCCTTTACCATCTCGCGCTACAAGAACGACGACGAGATCCGGCAGTACTACATCGTTCACGTGAAGTACAACCAGGAGCTGCCGGCGGACTTCTGGAGCGTGGACGCGGCAGAGCACCGCATCAAGAAGTAACCGCCTGCGACCACCTGCGGCCACCTGCGGTGGGGCGGACGGCGCTTGCGCGCCATGTGGCCACTTGCGGTGGGGCAGGTGCCGCTTGCACGGCGTCAAGCCATCGGCGCTCCCGCAAGGCCGCCTTGTTTATAATCCAGACGAGCGCAAAGCGGCCACGTCCGCGTGCTGTCTGGAGCCAGAGAATGACCTTCGACATCCAGGAGATCCTGGGTTTTCTGCCGCATCGCTATCCCTTCCTCCTCATTGACCGGGTGGTCGAGTTTGAGCCCACCAAACGGCTGGTGGCCATCAAGAATGTCACCATCAACGAGCCCTTCTTCCAGGGCCACTTCCCCGGCTACCCCATCATGCCCGGTGTGCTGGTTGTCGAGGCCATGGCCCAGGCCGGCGGCATCATCATGATGGCCGAGATTCCCGATCGCGAGAAGAAGCTGGTGGTTTTCACGGGCATCGAGCGGGCCAAGTTCCGCCGCCCGATTACTCCCGGTGACCAGGTGCGCATCGAAGTGGAGGTGCTCTCGTTCCGGACGCGCGCAGGGCGCATCCATGGCCGGGCGCTGGTCGACGGCAAGCTGGCCTGTGAAGCGACGCTGACCTGCCAGGTGGTGCCGCGGGTGCGGGAGGCTCGACCGACGGCGGCAGAGGCAGAGCCGGGCGCGGCAGCCGCCAACCAAGGCGGCGAGGGTGCGGAGTGAGCATCCATGCCAGCGCGGTCATCGCTGCGGGCGCGGTGGTTCCGGAGTCATGCACAGTCGGACCATTCTCGACAATCGGGCCTGACGTCGTTTTGGGAGAGGGCTGCGTTCTCATCTCGCACGTGGTGCTCGACGGCCGCACGCGCATTGGAGCGCGCAACATCTTCCATCCCTTTTGTGCCGTGGGCGTGGCACCGCAGGACCTGAAGTATGGCGGCGAGCCTACAGAGACCGAGATCGGCGACGGGAATACCATCCGTGAGAACGTCACCATCAGCCGCGGAACCGTGGGCGGCGGAGGCATTACGCGCATCGGCTCCGGTTGCCTGCTCATGGCAAGCGTCCACATCGGCCACGACAGCCTGGTGGGCAGCCATTGCATTCTGGCCAATGCGGCCACGCTGGCCGGGCACGTGGTGATTGAAGACTACGCGACGGTGGGAGCGTTCAGCCCGGTGCACCAGCACTGCAGGGTGGGCAAGTACGCGTTCATCGGCGGCGGGACAATTGTGACCCAGGACGTGCTGCCGTTTTCGCTCACTTCGTCGCGGCGGGAGAACAAGGCATTCGGGATCAACAAGATCGGCCTGACGCGGCGCGGCTTCACCGCGGAGCGGCTGGCGGTGCTGCAGAAGGCCTTCCGGCTGCTGCTGGCCGCCAAGATGAACACCACCCAGGCGCTGGAGAAGATCAAGGAACTGGAGGGCGAGGACGTGGCGTTGCTGGCGGGGTTCCTGGAGCGCAGCCAGCGTGGGGTGATCAAGTAGACATGAAACTCGGTCTGATTGCCGGCAATGGGCGGTTTCCATTTCTGCTGCTCGACGCTGCGCGGGCGCAAGGGCTGGCCGTCGCCGTCGCCGCCATCCGCGAAGAAACTGACCCCGAGATCGATCGGCGCGCTGCGGCCGACCATGACATCTCCGTGCATTGGATTTCGCTGGGCGAGCTGTCGCGGCTGATCGAGGTCTTCCACAAGGAAGGCGTCACGAAAGCGGTGATGGCGGGGCAGGTGAAGCACAAACAGATCTTCTCCAGCATCCGGCCGGACTGGCGGCTGGCCAAGCTGCTGCTGAACCTGCGGACGCGGAATACCGACATGCTGCTGTCTGCGGTTGCCAAGGTGCTGGGTGACGAGGGCATCGAACTCATCAGCTCGACGGCGTTCCTGGAGCCGCTGCTGGCCGAAGAGGGCGTGCTGGCGGCGCGCGCGCCGGACGAGGACGAGCTGAAGAACATTGTGTATGGGCTGGACGTTGCGCGGGCTGTGGCAGCGTTCGACATTGGGCAGACCGTCCTCGTCGCTGCCCAGGCCTGCGTGGCCGTGGAGGCCATGGAAGGCACGGATGCGACGATCGAACGCGCAGGCAGCATAATGCGGACGCTGGAGGAAAACGCCTCCACGTTGGCGCGGCGGCTGACGGTGGTGAAGGTGGCCAAGCCCAACCAGGATATGAGGTTTGATGTCCCAGTGATCGGGATGAAGACGGTGGAGACGATGATCGAGGCCGGCGCTTCGTGCCTCTCCGTCGAGGCCGGACGGACGCTGCTGTTCGATCGCGAGGCGCTGCTTGAGCGTGCGGCGGCGGCGGGGATTGCCATTGTGGGGTCGGCGCGCGGATACTGAACGGCAGGGAACAGGGAACAGGGAACAGGAAACAGGGACTAGGGAATAGAAGCGGCATTGACGCGCTTCCGATGCAGGGTTCACTCTTTAAGCACAAGCGACGGCCCCCTCCGTCGTATGTTCCGCTGATTTCCGGTTTTCTGTTCGCTGTTCCCTGTTCCCTGATCCCTGGTCCCTGTTCCCTAATCCCTATTCCCTGCTTTTGGAGGTCCCCGTGAGAAAACCACTCGTTTTCGTTCTGGCCGCGGCGCTGACACTTGCCGTTGCTTATGCTTATGTAACAGTCCATGCGGCCGATGAACCCATGCCCAGCGTCGGCCAGGCTGCGCCAACCTTCACCCTACCTTCGCAGGATGGCTCACAGATTGCGCTCGACAGCTTCAAAGGCAAGTGGGTGGTGCTCTACTTCTATCCCAAGGACATGACGCCCGGCTGCACCATCGAGGCGCACAACTTCCAGCGCGACCTCAAGCAGTACGAGGCCAAGAATGCGGTGATTGTGGGCGTGAGCGTGGACACGCCGGACAGCCACAAGACCTTCTGCACCAAGGAAGGCCTGACCTTCCGGCTGCTGGCCGACCCGGAGCACAAGGTGGTGGACGCTTACGGTTCGCTGGGCCACTTTGGGCTGATGACGATCGCCAACCGCAATACCTTCCTGATCGATCCGCAGGGGAAGATCGTGAAGGTGTGGACCAAGGTCGACCCGAAGGTGCATTCGGAGGAGGTTTTGGCCGCCATCCCGGCGAGCTGAAGCTCGTCCATCGTCTGACACCGCTCCGAAGACCGCCAGTTCTTCATCTCCTGCGCCTCGAACGCTGAATGATCTGCACGTGAATTGAAGGAGAATTCGTTGCCGACAGAGCTTGCGAAGGAGTTCAGGGCAGAGCTGGGCAAAATGCAGGCGATGCTGCTGGATCTCAACCCGCAGTTGGTAGATGTTCCGTGGCGTGCGGGCGGTTGGACGCGCAAGCAGATCGTGGGGCATTTGCTGGATTCGGCGACGAATAACCGGCAGCGGTTTGTACGCGCGGCGACGGACGGGCCATACGCTGGGCCGCGGTACGCGCAGGAGGCGTGGGTGGCCGCGCACGGCTACGCGGAGCAGGATTGGGAGACGCTGCTGCGCTGGTGGCAGGTGGAGCACGAGATTCTGGCGGCGGTGGTGGACCGCATTCCAGAGGAGCGGCTTGGGGCGGAGTGCGCGTTGGGAGACGATGCGCCGGTTACGCTGCGGTTTCTGATCGAGGATTACTTGGTGCATCAGCGGTGGCATTTTGGGCAGATGACGGGCGGGGCGGCGGAATAGTGGAGGGACGCAAGGACCGGCGAAGAGTCGGAACGACCTCGTTCGCGGGGCCTGCGCCGCTTAACACGAGTTGAAAACTTCTTGCCGGCCGAGGTTGCCGCAAAACGGCAGACTGAGGCTGTTATTCTTTTTGCCGAGACTCAGTGTTGCAAATGAGGAGGCTCTATGAGATCGAAGAAGGAAACACAGAAGTCCACCAAGAGCGCCCCAGTGACCGGCAACGCGGTCAAGGGGTTCACGGACGAGGAGCGCGCCGCGATGAAAGCGCGCGCCGCAGAGTTGAAGGTGGAAGCGCAGCAAGGCTCGCGCGCTACGAAGGCAGATGGAGAGGGTGAAGTGCTCGCGAAGATTGCCGAGATGCCGGAACCGGATCGCGCCATGGCCGGGCGGCTCCATGTCCTCATCATGGCCAGCGCGCCGACACTCTCGCCGAGGACCTGGTACGGGATGCCCGCGTACGCCAAGGACGGTAATGTCGTCTGCTTCTTCCAAGGCGCGAGCAAGTTCAAGGCGAGATACGCGACGCTCGGCTTCAGCGACAAGGCTAACCTGGACGAAGGAACCATGTGGCCAGCCGCCTTTGCGCTGAAGGAGCTGACCGCGGACGACGAGGCCAGGATCGGCGCGCTCGTGAAGAAAGCAGTGAAATAAGGAGGCCGCTGCACTTGCACACGCAGAAAAGCCCGCTGCGAGCGGGCTCTTTTGCTTGCCTTGGGTTGTTGCCTGTTGCCGTTACTTTTTGGTTGACTTCTTTGCTGCTGCCTTTTTGGCAACCGCCTTCTTGGCTGGGGCTTTCTTGGCTACTGCCTTCTTCGCCGGAGCCTTCTTTGCAGCGACTTTCTTTGCTGCTTTCTTGGCGGGCGCCTTCTTTGCTGCTTTCTTAACTGCCAACGGTTTACCTCGTTTGGTGGTTTTGCTGACGCTCTTTTTAGCCGCGGCCTTCTTGGCCTTGGCTTTTCCGCCCTTGGCGACAGCTGGTTTGGCGGCGGATTTCCTGGCGGCTTTTTTGGCCACAACTTTCTTCGCGGCTGCCTTCTTGGCCGGAGCCTTCCTGGCGGCTTTTTTCGCGGAAGCTTTCTTGGCTGCTTTCTTTGCCGAAGCCTTTTTAGCAGCCTTCTTGGCGGGAGCGTTCTTTGCCGGAGCTTTCTTGGCGGCCTTCTTGGCAGGCACTTTTTTGGCTGCGGCCTTCTTTGCGGGAGCTTTCTTCGCAGGCGCCGGAGCGGGCTCTTCGACGATTAGAATGATTGCCTCTTCCACCACTCCCTCATCGTCGTCTGAGGAAGTGAGCACGCTGGAGGTTTCGACTTCTTCGTCTTCTTCGTCAAAATCTTCGTCGTGGTCGGGGTCCAGTTCCAGCGGCTCCCCTTGCGGGTCGCCGTCACTCATGGCGTACATCCTCAGCACATCTTCCATCCCATTGCCTCCAGCGGCCGGCCGCTGACGTAGATTGGTTTGCTTCTTCGCGGAGCGGACACGCACACTCCGCTTGCGGAAGCTCAAGTATCAATAGCTTGCACGTTGAGGCTATCAAAAGACAAGTGTTTAATGAGGCACCGGGGAAGTTTTCGTCAGTTGGCTGACGATTTCCGGCGCGCCGATTGCTTGCCGGTGGTTTTTTTCCGCGCTGACTTTGGCGCGCTCTTGGCCGCTGCGGCGCCAGAGTACGCGGCCGGAGCATGCCGGGCGGCGGACGATGGCGCTGCCGTCTTGCCGCTGGTGTGCGCGGCGCTTTTTGCGTTCGCGGGCGGCGGAGTTTTCTCGTCCGCAGCGCCGGCTGTGCCGCGGCGGTGAGAGCGCGTGGTGCTGGCTGCGACAGCAGGCTCGGCGACATGGAGTCGGCGGCCTGGATCGACCTTGATGCCGGTGATCTTGTTCCAGCGGCGCAACTGGGTGAGCGAGACGCCGAAGCGGTCGGCGATGGTGACCAGCGTATCGCCCTTGCGCACGGTGTAGAGCAACATGCGCGCGGAGAGCGCGGCCACGGGAGCGAGCGGAATGGCGAGGGCCTCGACGCCCTGGAGGCCGGCACCGGCTGCAAGCTGATTGGCGCCGGAGAGCTCGGACTCGGAGACGTGGAACTGGCGGGCCACGGAGACCAGGGTATCGTCGGCGGCCACGCGATGGTAGCGCCAGGCGTCGCGTTTGGCCTCGGGGACGGCGGCGATGCGCTGATCGAAGAGCAAGGCCGTGCCGGCGGGGAGATGGAGATCGAAGGGCTGGCCGGGAGGCGTGACCATGCGCAGGAGGCTGGGGTTGAGGGCGGTGAGCTCATCGACGGGCGCGTCGACGATGTCGGAGACGAGGCGCAGGTTGACGGAGTAGTTGATGGTGAGGGTGTCGGTGAGGACGGGTGGGTCGAGGGCGATGTCGTCGAAGCCATACTGGGTGGGATTGTTGGCGATGATGATGGCGGCCAGGATTTCAGGAACGTAGTTCTGTGTTTCGGCGGGCAGATTGTGGCGCTTGTAGAGTTCCCAGAAGTCGGCGTAGCCGGTCTTTTGCACGGCGCGCTGCACGTTGCCGGCGCCCCAGTCGTAGCCGGCCATGGAAAGATACCAGTCGCCCAGCTGGTCGTAGATGAACTTCATGTAGCGGGCGTAGGCGCGCGTGGATTTCTCCGGATCGAAGCGTTCGTCGACGTAGGCGTTCCGGGCCAGGCCGTAAGTGCCGGAGGGCATGAACTGCCACATGCCGCCGGCCCTGCCGCCGGACCTGGTTTGGGGACCGATGGCCCTGGGATTGAAGCCGGATTCGGCGACGGCGAGATAGATGAGGTCCTGCGGGACGCCCTCCTCGCCCATGATGCGCTGAATCATGGCGCGGTAGCGGCCGGAGCGCTGGAAGGAGTGGAGCAGGGTGTTATGGCCGCGCTGGGTGTTGGCGAAGAAGTTGATGTAGACGGCCACGTTGTCGTTGACCACGAGGGGAAGATCGGACTTGGTGGTGGCCAACTCGGCCTTGGCCTTGGCTACGATGTTGGGATCGACGACGAAGGTGACGTCGCTGGCCACGTCGGCGGGGGTGGGCTCTTCATTGGGGGCAAAACCGTTGCCCTGCTTGAGGGCTTCCATCTCGAGGGCGTTGACGCCGTCTACGATGCGATCGAACTCGTCCTGGAGCTGGGAATCGGCCTTGATGTCGATGCCGCTGAGGAGCATGAGATCGACGGCGCGATCGAAGCCGGCCTTGGCATCGGCGAGCTTTCCTTTGCGATAGGCAGCCTGGCCCTGGGCATAAGCCTGATCGACCTGCTGGATGAGGATGCGCACGCGTTGCTGCTGGGCGGTGGGCGGGGGAGGCGATGGGGGCGCGGGTTGCGCGGGCTGGGACGGGGCGACCGGCGGCGCGGTGGCCTGGGGCTGCGATCCGGGGAGCGTCGAGCCAGGTTGCGAAGGAGTGCATCCAGCCAGCACAAGGGCGAAGAGTGAGAGGGCGAGAAAATGAGTGCTCGATGAACGGATGGGCATGAGTGGTCGCGCCGCCCAGGCCCGGTGAGGCCGCGAGAGACACTATGCCGATGATAAGCTATGACCTGGAGGGACTGCGCCGGAATGGCGCGAAGAGCCCTCATTTGCCACCCCCCGCATGGACGTTCGCTTCCTTCGCAACTTCGCCATCATCGCCCACATCGACCACGGAAAGTCGACATTGAGCGACCGTCTGCTGGAGCTCACCGGGTCAGTGACGGGGCGGGAGATGCAGGCGCAGATCCTGGACGACATGGACCTGGAGCGAGAGCGGGGCATCACCATCAAGGCGCACGCGGTGCGCATGATGTACAAGGCGAAAGACGGCAACACCTACCAGCTGAACCTGATCGATACGCCGGGACATGTGGACTTCAGCTACGAGGTTTCGCGCTCGCTGGCCTCGTGCGAGGGCGCGCTGCTGGTGGTGGACGCGAGCCAGGGCGTGGAAGCGCAGACACTGGCCAATGCTTATCTGGCGATCAACCACGGCCTCGAGATCATTCCGGTGATCAACAAGATCGATCTGCCCTCGGCGGATATCCTGCGCACACAGGAGGCGATCGAGCAGGCGGTGGGGCTGGATGCGACGGACGCGATTCCGTGCAGCGCGAAGACAGGGCAGGGCGTGGCGGAGATTCTCGAAGCCATTGTGCACCGACTGCCGGCCCCGACGGGCGATCCCGACGCGCCGCTGCAGGCGCTGATCTTCGATTCTTGGTTCGATGCGTACCGCGGCGTGATCGTGCTGGTGCGCGTGATGCAGGGGACGATGCGCAAGGGGCAGCGGATCCGGCTGATGTCGAACGGGAAGCCGTTCGAAGTGGAGTCGATGGGCGTGCTGATGCCGAAGCCCGTGGAGATTGGGCAACTGTCGGCGGGCGAAGTCGGATTCTTCGCGGCGACGATCAAAAACGTGGGCGACACCAAGATCGGCGATACGGTAACGGAAGACGCACGGCCGGCGGCGGCGCAGTTGCCGGGGTTTGAAGACATCAAGCCGATGGTGTTTGCGGGGCTCTACACGGTAGACTCGCACGAGCATACGCTGCTGAGAGATGCTCTCGAAAAGCTAAGACTGAACGATTCATCGTTCTTCTTCGAGCCGGAGAGTTCGGTGGCGCTGGGGTTCGGATTCAGGTGCGGGTTTCTCGGACTGCTGCACATGGAGATCATCCAGGAGCGGCTGGAGCGCGAGTACGAGCTGGATCTGATTACAACCGCGCCGGGCGTGCGCTACCACATCAAGCTCACCGACGGCAGCGTGGTCGAGGTGGACAATCCCTCGCGGTGGCCGGAGCCGACGAACATCGACGAGATACGCGAGCCGGTGATCACGGCCAAGATCCTGACCAACGAGGAATATGTGGGCGGGATTCTGAAGCTGGTGGAAGAGAAGCGCGGCAAGCAGTTGAACTTCGAATACGTGACGGCGACGCGGGTGATGCTGACCTACGAGCTGCCGCTGAATGAGATCGTACTGGACTTTTACGACCGGCTGAAGTCGATTTCGCGGGGGTATGCGTCGCTGGACTATCAACTGGCCGGGGAGTGGGAGTCGCCGATGGTGAAGATGGACATCCTGGTCTCGGGCGAGCCGGTGGATGCGCTGTCGATCATCGTGCATCGCGACTTTGCGTATGAGCGCGGCAGGCTGCTGGTGTCGAAGATGCGGGAGCTGATTCCGCGGCAGCAGTTCGAGGTGGCGATCCAGGCAGCGATCGGATCGAAGATCATCTCGCGGGAAACGGTCGCGGCGCTCAGGAAGAATGTTCTGGCGAAGTGCTACGGAGGCGATATTTCGCGCAAGCGCAAGCTGCTGGAGAAGCAAAAAGAAGGCAAAAAGCGGATGAAACGGATCGGCAAAGTGGACATTCCGCAGGAGGCTTTTCTGGCGGTTCTGCGGGTGGGGGAAGACCAGCAGAAGTAGATGTTGGAACGTAACCAACCAGATACTTTAGTTACGTGACGTTCATAGAGGATTGTGGAAAGCCCACGGAACGGCCTCTGCGGGGGCAGCAGAGGGTAAGCGATCAAACGGGCGCGGCGAACCGTTAATTCGTGCTGATATATAAAGGGTTATGCCGCATATCAGAAGGCTGCTCCAGCTGACAAGCGAAGAAAAGGGGATTTCCGCAAGAAATTGGGAGAAATAATCCACAATTTTTTCCACAGAATTGACCCCTGGCGCGGAAAGATTTTCCTGAGTCCGGGCGGGGTTTGGCCAGGACCTTGCTTATGGCGATTGGGATGACTATCGCCCGGCCTGCGGGAGCCTTTCCATTGCGTGGCGGACAGCGGCTGGGGATCTTAGTCTCCCACCCATTCGCAAAAAGCGCGAATGGGTGGGAGACGGAGCGTTTACGACGGGTTGAAAGTGGGTAGATTCCCGCTTTCTCGACATGCTCTTAGTGAGCGGCCGGCTTGGGAGCGGCCGGTTTGGGGGCTGCGGGAACGGCAGCGGCCGCCGGCTGCGCCGGAGGAGCCGGCACCCCTGACTTGAGGTTGTAGGCCTCGACTATGGGCTTGCTGATGTCTGTGGACGGCAGGGCGAAGAGGATCGGATTCTGCTGCTGGGAGACGTCAAGAACCAGTGTGTATCCCTGTTGCTGGGCATAGGCGGACAGCACATCGTAGACCTTGGAGGCCAGCGTGTTGTACATCTCCTGGGCTTCCTGGCCGCCTTCATTGCGCAGATCCTCGGCGTCGCGCTCGAGCCTCTTCTTCTTCTCGTCGATAGTCTTGGCCTTGGCGGCGCGGTCGCCGTCGCTGAGGGTGGCGCCCTGCGCCTGCAACTGCTTGGTCAGGCTTTCGATCTCGTCGTTGAGCGCCTTGAGTTGGCTTTCCTTGGGCTCGTACTTCTTCTTCAGGTCGGCAAAGTTGCGCTGTCCTTCGTTGGTCTGCGCCACGGCAACCTGGAATGCGATGACGGCAATTTTGGTGGGTCCCGCGGGCGCCGCGGCGGCCGGCTGGGTTTGTGCGGCTGCGCCCAGGGCCAAGCCCGAGGCCAGCAAAGTGGCGATTGCAAGCGTACGCTTCATGTGAATGGAGAGCTCCTTCAGGTTCCTGGCGAATTTTCTTCTGCGGCGGTCACGCGCTCAGGCGAGACCAGGCCGGCGCCTTCTGAGCAACCTCACGGTCCTTTACCAACCCAGCAACGACACCGGAGGGAGCGAAGATGAGGAAAAGACGCGAACGGAAACGTCAGCGGGAACAGTATGAATTATAGGAGCCGGGAGCGGGAGCGTCAAACGCCGGGCTGGGCTGCTCGTTGGCGAAACTTCTCAAGTCCAGCTGGCCATGAACGAGGACACCTGCGGTGCGGCAGACGCTCGCTATTCGCTCGCGAGAGGTTCGTGGGTTCCCACCCTTTTTGCAAAAAACGCGAAAAGGATGGGGCACGGAGGATGGTTGGAGCGTTTGGCCGGCGCCGCGCTGTTAGTGGGCGGCGGGGGGCTTGGGAGCAGCGGGCTTGGGAGCGGGTGCGGATTCAGGCTGCGGCGGAGGAGCTGGAACTCCCGACTTGAGATTGTAGGCATCGACGATGGCCTTGCTGATGTCGGTGCTGGGGCTGGCGTAGAGCACTACGGGGGCCTGCTGCTGGTTTGCAGTACCGTCCAGAACCAGGGTGAATCCCTGTTGCTGGGCGTAGGTTGCCAGAACGTCGAAGACCTTTTGGGCAATCTTCCCGTATACATCGTTCATTTCCTGGGTCAGGTCGTTCTGGGCGTCCTCGGCGAAGCGCTGCGCCTGCTTCTTCTTGTCGTCGATGGTCTTGGCCTTGCTGGCGCGGTCGGCGTCGGTCAGCTTGTCGCCGCCGGCCTGCAACTGCTTTTCCAGACCGTCGATCTCGTCGGCCAGGGTCTTGAGCTGGGTGCGCTTGGGCTCGTACTTCTTCTGCAGGTCGGCAAAGTTACGCTGGAATTCGTTGGTCTGTCCGACGGCGGCCTGGAAGGCAATCACGGCGACCTTGGCAGGGCCTGCCGGGGCGGGCGCGGCCGCGGAGTTGGGAACGGGCAAAGTTTGAGCGGCGGCGGCAAGGGCAAAGCCCAAGGCGAGGGTAAGAACGAGGGCAACGTTACGCTTCATCGGAATACAAAACTCCTTCAACTTGCTTTGACGAAATTCCAGTCAAATCCGCGTTCGAGCGCGGAACTAAACCTGTGCCTCCTGTGAAACCAAACCATCTTTCGACCGTCACTGCGCTGCGAGCGATGCAGGGACAGGAAGAGACGCGTGCGGAGACATCAGCAGGAACTCCCTGAATTATATGGGTGGGGGGTTGCGGTGGTAAAGCGGCGAGGCGCTAAATTGGGGAGTGTCGAGGAAAGGGTGGTTGGGGTTCGTCGATTCACGCCTTCACCGGGATAAGACCGCGGTGAAGGTGGGGCGTTCACTTGTTGATGGTCTCCCACCCATTTCGCAAAAAACGCGAAATGGATGGGGCACGGGGCATGTTGCGCAGAAGCGCTGGGAGGAAATGCAGAACGCTAGAAGGTGGTTGAGACCGTCAGGCGGAAGGTCTTGCGGGGCTCCCGGAACAGGTAACGTGCGCCGTAGGCCTGGAGAGCTTCCTGATAGGTGTAGTCGCCTGCGCCTCCGGGCGGGAAGAGATCGCGGGTAATCAGCTCGGCGGAGCAGCTTCCCTTGTTGCCGCCGACGATGACGGAGTTGCAATAGGGCGTCTCGTAGAGGCGTAGCGGGTTATAGGCGTAGTAGAGGCGGACGGGGGCGTTGATGATGGGCATGATGACGGAGATCTCGCCGCCCAGGGACATGCGGGGAACGAAGTTGGTTCCGCTGATGGGGCGGATGTTCTGCTGGAAGCCGACCTGGGAGCCGGGGATGCCGCCCTGGCAGGCGCCGTTGTTGAAGACCGGGCAGCCATAGAGCGGCGCGGTGAGAGAGGCGAAGCCCTCGGGGCTCTGCTTGAGCTGGCCCTTGTTGAGCGAGGTATCGATGCCGAAATCGTCGAAGAACGAGACCATGACCGGGCCGGCGATGGGAATGCGGTAATCGACGTTGGTGGTAAGGCTGGTATCGCCGCCGATGGAGGCAATGCCGTAGATCGGCAGGGGAATCAGCAGGCACTGGCCCAATTGCGGATTGGTGGGATCGCGCGGCACGCATTGGCCATCGGGATTGGTGAGCTGGACGTTGACGCGATTGGGGACGTACCCATACGGCGTGGCGCCGCGAATGTCGAAGCCTCGGATATCGGCTTCACCGCCGGTGTAGAAGCGGTTGTTGGGCGGAGCGACATCTCCGCCGAAGCCCTGCACATAGCCCAGCTGGGCGCGCATGCCGAGGATGTTGCGCCCGTTCGCCGAGGGGATGAGGTAATGCATGGGCATGAAGCGCTTGTAGGCGACGAGCGGCGAGATGTAACGCACATTGCCGCCGATGCCGGCCACCTGGAAGACGGCCGTGTATTCCTTGCCGCTGCGCGGGCGGAGGGGATTGTTGATGGTGTTGTAGATGTAGCTGAAGGAGGCCGAGCTGTTGATGATTCCGGCCAGTGCGTTGGAGCCCTGAATGCCGGAGCGGAAGCTGATGGTCTGGAAGAAGGTTTGCGACGCAGTGCTGAACGCGGTGATGGTGGACTTGTTGAGCGAGTAGGTCATGCCCACGCGCTGGAAGGCATGGCGCTTGAGGGGGTAACTCAGCGAGAAACTCAGGCCGGTGGAGGCCTGGTTGTAGTTCTGGGTGAGCGACTGCTGCGCCGCGGAGAGATTAGCCGAGAGGCCGGTGGAGGTCTGGTAACTCTTGGCGGCGTTGAAGTCCTGCTTGCTGTTGTAGAGCTGGAAGCCGAGATTGAGCGGGCGATTGCGCAGGTAGGGCTGCGTGAAGCCGAACTGGAAGGTGCGGGCGACGTTGCCCAGGTTGCCTTGCAGGCTGAGGGTTTCGCCCAGGCCGAGGAAGTTGTTGGTCTGGTAGTTGACGCCTAGAAATGCGCCGGAGAGACCGCTGACGCCGCCGTTCAGGCCGATAGAGTTCTTGCCCTTTTCCCTGACCTTGAGGAGCAGATCCACGGTGCCGGCTTCGGCGTCCTGGTGGGCCTCGGAGTCCTGCTCCACCCTGAGCGGCTCGAAGTACTCCAGCTGATTAAGGCGGAGCAGGCTGTACTCCCAGAGCTGGGAGTTGTATACCGAGCCTTCGTCGAGCATGAGCTCGCGGCGGATGACCTTGTCGCGGGTGATGGTGTTGCCCTGGAACTCGATGCGCGAGACGTAGAAGGGTTTGCCTTCGTCGATGTCGATGTCCAGCGAGACGGTATTCTTCTGGTCGTCGTAGACGGGCTTGGGGATGGCGCCGAAGTTGATGTAGCCGAGCTGGCCGTAGGCCTTCTTGAGGTTTTCCAGTCCCTTCTGGATGAGGGTGGCGTTGAACCACTCGCCGTCGCGGAGGGCAAAGGTGGCGCGCAGGGCCTTGACGTTGGAGACGGCCTTGTTGCCGGTGAAGTTGATGGCGCCAAGGCGGTAGCGCGCGCCTTCTTCAACAGGCATGAGAATGTCGATGCGCTTGCCCTTGTTGGGGCGGAAGGTGAACCAGTTGAGGCCGCCCTCGTCGCGGATCTGGGTTTTGGGCTCCTCGATGGCGGCGTTGGCGTAGCCCTTGTCGCGATAGGCCAGGCGGACGCGCTCGGAGTCTTCCTCGAGCTTGGAGGCGTCGAAGGTCTGGGGGAAGATGTCCTCGAAGAAGACGGAGTAAGGAATGCCGATGGGCTTGAGGTTCTTCATGGCGCGGCGCAGGATGAGGCCGCTCAAGTGCTCGTTGCCGGTGAACTTGATGTTGCCCACCTTCACGGTGGGGCCTTCCTTGATGTTGAAGTTCACCTGGACCGATGCCGGGGGAATGTCCTTGATGTCGAGCTTGATGATGGCGAATTGGTGGCCGTGCTCGGAGAGGATGTCTTTGAGCACGGTGGTGGCGCGGAGGATCTTGGCCGGGTCGTACTGGCTCTCGACGGAGAGGCCGACCTTCTCCTTCTTGAAGCGGTCGAGCACGTCGGACTGGGAGACGGCGTTGAGGCCCTTGTAGTTGATCTCGCGGATGGTGGGCTTTTCCTTGACGAAGATGTCGAGGATGATGCCCTTTTCAGTGTCTTCGCGCTCGATGCGCAGGTTTTCAAAGTAGCCCGTGTTCCAGAGCGAGTTGAAGTCGCGCTCGATGGAGATGGGGTCGTAGGCGTCGCCGGGGTGGGTAAAGAGGCGGGCGAGGACGGTCTCTTTGGGAATACGGCGGTTGCCGATGACGCGAATGGAATCGATGGTCTGCGACTGCTGAGCCAAGGCCGCGCCGGCGATGACGAGCAGGGCGAGAGCCGCGGCAATGCTGGCCAGGCGCCCGGAGACGCGCGAAACGCGAAAGATCGAGGTGTGCTTGATCTTCACCGGGCGGGAGCCCTGCGTCGAGCACAAGTACTGGTGCGGGCCATAGTTCGCCATCTGGTTCGGCTTCACGGGAAGAATATCGACACCCTCACAGCTGAATAAAAAATCTGGTCCTGCCTCAAGGAAAGAATGATTTTAACACCCCAGCGTCCAAGACCTGACGCTGGGGACCCCGGTTTGACCGTGCTCACTCCGCCCAAACCAGCAGGCGGAAATACGGCCCGGAAACCGAATCTTTCCCAGTATTTCCCTGCCGCGCGGAGCGCCGTCGGACTGGGGCCTAACCCACAGTCTACCGGAAGCAGGCGGGTTGAGGCACGACGGCACCCATATCCGCATGGCACAGCATGCCTCTTAGACGCACGTTCGCCCAACATGGCATCCTCTTCCAGGCGAGGTTTTGAACCGATGAAGGAGTCCGAGGGTGCGATTTACCGGTTCTCAGCCACGCTGCTGGATGGGCGCGAGTGGGCGCTGGGGGAGTTCCGCGGGCAGGTGCTGCTGATTGTGAATACGGCCAGCCAATGCGGGTTTACGCCACAATACGCGGGTCTTGAGGAGCTCTACCGGAAATATAAGGATCGCGGCCTGGCGGTTCTGGGGTTTCCCTGCAACCAGTTTGGGCGGCAGGAGCCGGGCTCGGCAGCCGAGATCGGAGCCTTCTGCGAGAGGAACTATGGGGCCAGCTTTCCCATCTTCGCAAGAATCAATGTGAACGGCGCGGATGCCCACCCCCTCTACCGCTTTCTGAAGAAGAGCAAGCCGGGAATTCTTGGGGCGTTCGGGTCGAGCGGCATCCGGTGGAACTTTACCAAATTTCTTATCGATCGGCACGGCAAGGTGGTGGGGCGCTATGGGCCATCCACGACGCCCCGATCGCTGGGGGCAAAGATCGAGGAACTGCTGAACAGCCAATAGCGGCGAGCGCGGCGTTTTCGCTGGCACCCGCGCACAACTGGCTGCCCGCCAATTGTGTTCCAAGACGAGCCAGCGCGCCTGGGCTCAGTCGAAGCGATAGGCGCTGATGGCCGCGCCCATGGGTTCATCGGTGAAGATGCGCGTGCCGGGGCCGTCTCCGCCGGCGCCGGCCGCTACAAACAGGGGGATCAGGTGCTCCTCGCGTAGATGGGCGTATTCGGCAAAAGGGGCGCTGCGCCAGGCGGTCAGCAGGACGGATCGCTCGGGTTCGGGAGACTGGGCCGCGGCGGAGAGCCAGGCGTCGAAAGCCCGGGCGCGGTCCGCGGTCGCTTGCTGGAAGTAGGCGCGAAGGTTGTGGAAGCTCATGCCGCTGGCGACGATCAGGACGCCTTCATCGCGCAACGGGGCGAGGGCGCGTCCTGCGGCAAGGTGCAGCGCGGGGTCGAGTGAGCCGGCCAGCGAGAGCGTGACCACGGGAATCTGCGCCTGGGGAAACGCCACCTTGAGCGGAACAAAGACGCCGTGGTCGAAGCCGCGGGTGGAACTGAGCGCGGAGGGAAGGCCCGCCTGGGCGAGCAGTTCGGCTGCACGAGTGGCCAGTTCCGGCGAGCCCGGCGCGGGCCACGTGAGGCGGTAGGTGTGCTCGGGAAATCCGGAGTAGTCGAAAATGAGATTGGGGGCCGGTGCGGCGCTTGCGGTGAAGGCCGGCTCCTCCCAGTGACCGCTGATAACAAGGATAGCTTTGGGCGGCAGGGGAAGCGTGGCTGCCAGACCCTCGAGGAAGCGCTGAGTGGGGATCCAGGTGTCGGCCGGACCCCAGGTCCAGTCCATGAAGAAGCAGGGCCCGCCGCCGTGGGGGATGAAGAGTGCGGGCTGGCGTTGGGGGTTGGCGGTCATGGTGTTCCTCCGAGCATCGCGGCCTGACGGGCAGGCCGGAGAATAGTCGTTCAAACAACTACTTTGATGCCGCGGAGGCCGCCCGGGATTCAGCCGTTGCCCGCTCTATGGCAGCGGCCGCGCCATAACATACACGTAAACCAGCATCGAGACGCCGATGAGGCCCGGAATCAGCCCGCAGAGCGACACGTTGACCCCAACCAGCGCGCGCAGAAAGATCAAGAGCCCAATTCCTACGCCGATGTTGATCAGGCCGCCGATCTTCAGGCCCTCGCGGCCTTTCATCGCCTTGACCCGCTCATCCTCACGCATCAGTTCAATAGCCGCCTTGGCGCCTTCGCCCGGAGCGTCGGCGAGTCGTTTGAGAGTCTCGGCTTTGTAGAACGCCTCGCGCTCCTTGCGGCTGCTGTCTACCCAATGAATGACGCCGGTGAATGTGAACACCACCACAATCATCGCGATAGGAAACAGGATGACCATCCCATTATTCATCTCTTCCTCCTTGCCGGGGTTTTTCCCCTTGCAACCGGTACGACAACGAGGGTGCGAATCCGGTTGCATAATTCTGTGGGGTAGATTGTGGCCGAAGAAATTGCAACCGGATTGGCATAGAGTTGGTCGTACCTGTTTGAGAGGAGTTTTGCGCAACATGCACGCCCAAGACGATCTGGCGGATGTGGAGCGGGTGCTGGCCGGCGACGTGCGGGCGTTCGAGGGGATTGTACGGCGCTGGCAGGGGCCGTTGGTGAATATGGCCTGGCGCTACTGCCGCGACCGGGGCCGCGCAGAAGAATTGGCCCAGGAGGCTTTCATTCGCGCCTGGCGGGGGCTGAAGAGCTGGCGGCGCGAGAGCAGTTTCTCGACATGGCTGTTTGCGCTGGCGGCGAATGTATTCCGGTCGGAGTTGAAGCGGTTTCCAACGGTGACCGTGCCGATGGAGGAGATCGCCGAGCCGTCACGGCCCGCGGCGCAGCATGCCCTGCTGGCCGAAAGGATGAGCACCGAGGCGGTGAGACGCGCGGTGCTGGCGCTGCCGGTTCGCTACCGTGAGCCGGTGGTGCTCTTCTATTTTCACGAGATGGACGTGGCAGCGGCGGCAAGGACTATGGGACTGCCGGAGGGAACGCTGAAGGCCCGGCTCTCGCGGGCGCGGGCGCTGCTGCGGAGGCGGTTTCCGGGGCTGGAAGGCGATGGAGATTCCCACCCTAGCCGCAAAGACAAAGACGCGGCGAGTGTGGGGCACCCAGATCCAGGTGACAGTGAAGTTGCACACAGCGCGGGAAAGGGGGCTTGAAGATGGACGAATGCAGGAAGGAAGGCGCAGCGATGGACGGGAGCAAGATCGACGAGATTCTCTTCTCGGAAGAAGAGATTGTGCCGTCTTCGGGCTTTGTGACCTCGGTGATGGAGAGGGTGCTGGACGAAGCCAGCGCGCCGCCGCCGATTCCCTTCCCTTGGAAGCGGGCGCTGCCGGGATTTGCGCTGGTGGCTGGGGTGATTGGCCGGGTGGGAGTGGAACTGGGGCGCGCCGGGATTCCGGCGATGCAGCAGCGAGTGGTGTCGACCCCGCAATTGCCGCCGGGGCTGGTGATGCCGATGGAGCAGGCGGGATGGGTGGCGCTAGCGCTGGGACTGTCGCTGGCGTCGTGGTTGCTGGCGCGGCGGCTGGCCGGGCGGTCGGGGCTGCTGTAGGCCCTATTGCACGGGCAGGTGCTTTGCGCCGAACTGGCGGAGTTTGGCGAGGGTGGCGGCGGCCTGGCCGGAGTCGATAGCTTCGGCGCCCATGGCTACGCCTTCTTTGAGATCGAAGGCCCGGCCGGCGGCGACCAGGGCGGCGGCGGCATTCAACAGGACAATATCGCGGCGAGCGCCGGGGATGCCGGTGAGGACGTCATAGAGCAGGGATGCGTTCAGCGCGACATCGCTGCCGGTGAACTGGTCGAGCGTGGCGCGGGGTAGGCCGGCCATCTCCGGGGTGACGCGGGCGGCTTTCAGGGTGGATTCGCCGGTCTCCGACTCTTCCACGCGGGCAACAATGGACTCGCCGGTGGTCGTGAGTTCGTCAATTCCATCCGTCCCGTGGACGACGAAGGCGCGCTTGGCGCCGAGAGCCGCGAGGGTGCGGCCGACCAGCAGGACGCGGCTGGGCGCAAGCACACCGATGACCTGGTTGCGGGCTCCAGCGGGGTTGGTGAGCGGGCCGCAGAGATTGAAGATAGTGCGGAAGCCGAGAGCGCGGCGGAGGGGGCCAAGGGCCTTCATGGCGGGGTGGTAGAGGGGCGCGAAGAGGAACATAAAGCCGGTGGCGCGGAGACACTCGGCTGCCAGTTCAGGGGAAAGGTCGATGGGGATGCCGAGGGCTTCGAGCACGTCGGCCGCGCCGCAGCGTGAGGTGATGGCGCGGTTGCCGTGCTTGGCCACTTTGGCGCCGGCGGCAGCGGCGACGAGGGCCGCGCCGGAGGAGATGTTGAAGGTGAGCGGTCCGCCGCCGCCGGTGCCGACGATGTCGACGAGTTCAACGCGTTCCTCCGGCGTGAGTGGGACGGGCGTTGCGCGCCGGCGCATGACGTCAACGAAGCCGGCCAGCTCAGGGGCCTGTTCTCCGCGGGTGGCGAGGACGGCGAGCAGGGCGGCGATTTCGACGTCGGGGACGTTGCCCGAGAGGATTTCCGTGAGCACATCGGCTGCCTGCTCGCGGGTGAGGGCCGTGCCGTCTTCGGCCAGCGGCTTGAGGAGTTCCTTCAAAAGAGCCATGCATCAAGGATAACGGCGCGCGGAGCGTTGCAGGTTTTTGATATGCGCCGCAATCCGGGAGGGGCGCGACGACGGAGATTGCGGCTCCTTTGGCGGGCAAGATAGTATTTGAGTACCGCTGGCACGGTTTCGCTGGCCCGAAGTTCACCGGGTCCGGCGCAGAATCCATCAAAACAGCAGCGGTCTGGGTGGTCCCAAACTTGAAAATTCACGAGTATCAGGCAAAAGAGATTCTGGCCAAGTACGGCGTTGCTGTGCCGAAGGGCGAAATGGCCAACACGCTGGAAGAAGCGACCGAGGTGACGCGCAAGCTGTTTGCCGAGGGCGCCAGCGGGGTGGTAGTGAAGGCGCAGATTCACGCCGGAGGCCGCGGCAAGGGCGGCGGCGTGAAGGTGGCGCGGACGCGCGAGGACGCCGAACTGCACGCCAAGAACATTCTGGGCATGCAGCTGGTGACGCACCAGACCGGCCCCGCGGGGCAGAAGGTGCAGCGGCTGCTGATTGAAGAGACGGCGGACATCGACCGCGAACTCTACCTGGGCATTGTGCTGGATCGCGCGACGGGGAAGCTGGTGTTTATGGCTTCGCAGGCGGGCGGGATGGAGATCGAGGAAGTGGCCGCGAAGACTCCGGAGGCCATCTTCAAGGAGACCATCGACCCGGCCATTGGATTTGGCGGATGGCAGGCGCGCAAGCTGGCCTTTGCGCTGGGGCTGAAACCGATGCAGATCAATGCGGCGGTCACTTTCCTGCAGAGCCTGTACAAAGCGTTCATCGATACGGACGCATCGCTGCTCGAGATCAATCCGTTCATCACCACCAAGGACGACAAGCTGTTTGCGCTGGACGCGAAGATCACCTTCGACGACAACGCGCTGTTCCGGCATCCGGCGATCAAGGCGCTGCGCGATACGGCGGAGGAGGATCCGCTGGAGGTGGAGGCGAGCAAGTACGCGCTCAACTACATCAAGCTGGATGGATCGATTGCGTGCATGGTGAATGGCGCTGGGCTGGCCATGGCCACCATGGACATCATTCAGTACGCGGGCGGAAGCCCGGCGAACTTTCTCGACGTGGGGGGTGGGGCGACGCAGGAGCAGATTGAACATGCATTTGAAATCCTGCTCTCGGACGAGCACGTGAAGGCGATCTTCATCAATATCTTTGGTGGCATTCTGCGCGTGGACCGGCTTGCGACGGGGGTTGTGGCGGCGGCGCGGAATTTGAAAGTCAAGGTGCCGATTGTGCTGCGGCTGGAGGGCACCAACGTTGAGGAAGGGCGTAGGATTCTTGCCGAGTCGGGATTGGATTTTCAAGTTGGTGAAACGATGAAGGATGCAGCGGATTTGGTAGTGGCCGCGGCGGCAAAGGTGGGGGCATAAGATGGCGGTCCTGGTTGACAAGAATACGCGGCTGATTGTGCAGGGAATTACGGGCAAAGAGGGAACGTTCCACGCCAAGGGCGCGGCGGAATACGGGACCCATGTTGTTGGCGGAGTGACGCCGGGCAAGGGCGGAGCGACGCACGAGGGCTGGCCGGTGTTCAACACGGTGGCAGAAGCCGTGTACCAGACAGGCGCCAACGCGACGGTGATTTTTGTGCCGCCGCCGTTTGCCGCGGACGCGATCCTCGAGGCTGAGGACGCGGGCCTTCCGCTGATTGTCTGCATCACCGAGGGCATTCCCACGCTGGACATGGTGAAGGTGTGGTCCAAGCTGAAGAATTCGACGTCGCGACTGATCGGGCCGAATTGCCCCGGAGTGATTTCGCCGGGGAAGGCCAAGATCGGCATCATGCCGGCGCGGATTCACAAGGAAGGTTCGATCGGGATTGTTTCGCGCTCGGGGACGCTGACCTACGAGGCCGTGCACCAGCTGACGCAGCGCGGGATTGGGCAGTCGACGGCGATCGGGATTGGCGGCGATCCGATTATCGGGACCACGCACATCGATGCTCTACGGTTGCTCAACGACGATCCGGAGACCGAGGCGATCATCATGATCGGGGAGATTGGCGGATCCGCAGAAGAGGCGGCGGCGGAGTTTGTGAAGCAGTATGTGAAGAAGCCGGTGGTGGGGTTCATCGCGGGGCAGACGGCGCCTCCGGGGCGGAGGATGGGCCATGCGGGGGCGATCATCTCGGGTGGCCAGGGCACGGCGGCTGACAAGATGAAGGCCATGACCGCGGCCGGGATTCACGTGGTGGTTTCGCCAGCAGAGATCGGGGCTACGCTGGCAAGGGTGATTGGGAAGGACTAGCTGTTAGCTCCTAGCCCTCAGCTCTTCGCTTGATTCAATGGGGGCCCGCTGCGATGGCGGGCCTTTCTCATCTCAACCGGACCTCAATTGGCAAGTGATTTGTGATCCCTGCCGGCCACATCACCATTTACATGATTCGAGCGCGCGACTACCATCGCCTCAGCACCTTCTCCCATGGTTACTCTATTCCGAATTCCTCCACAGGCAGAGGAAGCTTGATTCGCGCAAGAGAGTTGGGGACCGACCGTTCGGTCAGAATCAGGTGTTCGGCTCTCAGGGCGGCCCATTCCTGGACGAAACTCGGAAAGGAATCGAAATGCGCAAATGGGGCATCGTCATCTCAGTGCTTTACGCTCTGATTGTGCTTGGCCTTCTGCTGCCGGCACTAGGACTCCTCGCCGAAAGCTTTGGTCCTGCGGATTTCTTCGAGCACCTGAAAAACGGCTACAAACTCTCAGCGTCGTGGATGCTGGTTGTGGCTGTTGTGTCCGGCCAGGTCATTCTGCTTTTTCTGTCGGTCGATACCTCTTTCAAACGGCTTAGACCGCGGGCGCACGTCGCGGTCACGTGCATCGTTGCGTCGATGTTTTTCGCTCTCCTTGCGTTTGCCGCCATTTATTCATTGGCAGTAGCGGTTCCCGGCGACACATTCTTAGACAAGCTGCCGACCGATATGGCTCCGGCAATGGGCTTCGGGGCGATGCTGTGGCTGCTCTGGGGAATTTTCTTCTACATTTATGTGCGAAATTCCATTGCGGTGGTAACGCGCGCGGTCTCGTGGTTGCTGAAAGGAAGCGTTCTGGAGCTTTTGATCGCTGTCCCCTGCCATGTGATCGTACGTCGCCGCGGCGAGTGTTCGGCACCCATCGTGACCAGCTATGGAATCGTGACAGGCATCGCCGTCATGCTGCTGTCTTTTGGCCCAAGCGTTTTGCTGCTCTACAAGAAGCGCCTGGACAGCTACTCGACTCGCAACGCCAAATGAGAGGAAACGCGCCGTCTCGTAACGGTTGGGCGCGTACAGGCGATGGACTTCGCTTCCGGTGGAGTGCAACGCCAAGTTGACATGGGCGGCTGGGAAAGCGGGCTGAAACGTTGGGGCAGTCAGCAGACGTATTTCTCAATGCGCCGGGCTGGTCGCCTCGTGCCTTTTCTGATGGCGTTGTCGTCGCGAACTATATTTTCGGCATCGTTGGACACGGCTTCGAAAAGTACTTCGACGATCGCATGTAACGCGACCGCGACTACCTCACAGAGGATTTCCATCGGGGTCGCCCTCATCCTGCGGGATTCGATCCGGAACCCGTCGCGCCTTGCGAATGAGCCAACCCACGCCTTCGCCAATCGCAGGTTCGAGAATCTCGCCTTCGGTGACCAATACAAGGAAAGCACCGATAAGAAGCAAAAAGAGAAAAGCTGGGGCCATTGCGAGCAGATCGGACAGGCGGGGCCCGGGAGGATTTGCGCTGATGATTGCCGAGGCGACGGATTCCTGGGCTTTCTCGATTTGCAAATTGATGTCCGTGAACATCGGTGCTCCGGGAAGCGCTCAAGAGGATTACGGAAGCAGGTTGAATTCGGTTCCGTACTTCCTTCTCTGCGACCGGAGTGGGCTATCGAGCATGGGAAGAGGCCTGCCTTGATGGGAAATCCTCGAAGAGATTCCCTCAGGGGCTAAAGCCCACGCCGCTTTTTTGCGGTCTCTTGGGCACGACTGAAGTCGTGCCCTTTCAAGGCTGGGACTTCATCAGAAGTTCCCTGAAAGCTCAAAGCGAAGAGCCAATCGCTGCCTCTCACCAGACGCGGCAGGGCGTCGGCGCGTCCATGGGGGCGGTTTTCTTGCAACTGAAGCTCTTGGCGAATTCGGGCAGATCCTGGAGGACGGTGTTGGTGCGGTACTCGTCGGGGGCGTGGGCGTCGCCCAGGGCCTGGCTGCGCAACTGCTCGGGGCGGGTCTGGGTGCACCACTGCTGCGCGTAGGCAACCCAGAAGCGCTGGTCGGGGGTGTAGCCGTCGGTGGTGGCGGCCATGTCTATATGCGCGGCCTGGGCCTTGTCGAGCCAGGCCAGCCAGGCGAGCCAGAGGCCGCCGAGGTCGGCGAGGTTTTCCCCCAGGGTGAGCTTGCCGTTCAGGTGCACGCCGGGAACGGCTTCGATGGCGTCGTACTGCTTGACCTCGCAATCGGCGCGGGCGTTGAATTTGTCTTCGTCCTCCTTGGTCCACCAGTTTTTCAGGTTGCCGTCCTTGTCGAACTGGCGGCCTTCGTCGTCGAAGCCGTGGGTCAGCTCGTGGCCGACGGTCGAGCCCATGTCGCCGTAGTTGGCCGCGTCGTCCTCCTTGTCGCTGAAGAAGGGCGGCTGGAAGTAGCCTGCGGGGAAGTTGACGTTGTTCTGCTGCGGCTCGTAGTAGGCGTTGACGGTGGGCGGAGTCATCTCCCACTCGCCCTTGTCGACGGGCTTGCCGATCTTGGCCAGCTCGCGCGCGGTTTCAAATTCATCGGCGCGCATCTGATTGCCGAGGGCGTCGCCGGGGACGATTTCGAGCTTGGAGTAGTCGCGCCATTTGTCGGGATAGCCGATCTTGTTCATCACGGCGTGGAGCTTGTCCTTGGCTTTGACTTTGGTCTCGGCGCTCATCCAGTCGAGCGAATCAATGTCCTTGTCCATGGCCAGTTCGATGGCCAGCGTCATGTCGAGGGCGCGCTGCTTGGCGGCGGGGGGAAAGTACTTGGCAACGTAGACCTGGCCGAGGGCTTCGCCCAACTCGCGATCGACGCGGCTGGTGCAGCGCTTCCAACGCTCCTGCTGCTTCTCCGTGCCATTAAGCGTGTGCGCGTAGAAGTTCCAAGTCTCCTGGTCAAAGCTCTCGGGCAGGCTGGTTCCGGCGTAGGCGTGGAGCAGATGCCAGCGCAGGTAGGTGCGGATCTGGGCGATGGGCGTGTCGGCAACGAGCTTATTGAATTCGGCAAAGAACCTCGGCTCGGCGTCGTTCATTCTGCCGGCTACGGGCGCGTGCGCGGCGGTAACATATTCGGCGAGCTGGAAGTGAGTGAGCTCCTTTGAGAAGGTGGCAACATCTGTGGGGTGGTTGAGATTCTGCGGGTCGCGCTGCTCGGTGATGGTGAGCGAGGCTTTGGCCAGACGGGTTTCGAGGGCCAGCACGGTCTCGGAGTCTTTGGCTGCCTGTGCTTCGGGCTCGCCGGCGAGGACGAAGATTTTGCGGACGTGGGCAACGTATTGGCGGCGCTGCTCTTCGGACTTGGCGTCATTGCGGGTGTAGTAGTCGCGCTCGGGGAGGCCGAGGCCGCCGGCGGCGTAGTAGCTGACCATAGCGCTGGAATCGGCGAAGTCCTGGTTGGGAAAGAGAATGAAGAAGGCATTGACGCCGATGGCGTGCAGGTGGCCCAGGAGGGCGGGGAGTTGCGCTGCGGATTTGAGCGCGGCGATGCGGTCTAGATCCGGCTTAAGCGGGGCGATGCCGAGCTTGTTGACCGTGGCTGTGTCCATGCAGGCGGCGTACTCGTCGCCGATTTTTTGTTCGTTTGCACTGCGGGTTGCGGCGGCTGCGGGTGCGGCCTGCTCGAGAATTTGCCTGAGGTGCACGCGGTTGAGCTCAAAGAGTTCCGTGAAGCGGCCGTAGGAGGCCTGATCGGCGGGCAGCGGATTGCGCTTGAACCAGCCGTTGCAACTGTACTTGTAAAAGTTGTCGCAGGGGTCGACGGACTTGTCGATCAGCGACGGGTCAAATACGCGCAGCTCCGGTGCGGCAGGAGCGGCGGTTTGGGCGTGGGCTGCGACGGCGGTGAGGGCGGCGGCCTGAAGAGCGGCGAAGACGATCGAGCAGCGAACGGAAACAGTTGAGCGCAACATGCGGAAACTGTACCAGATTCAAGGCGGGTGAGGGCAGGGTGACGACTCAGGCAGTTACAATGAGAGGCAGAAGAAACTCATTGAAGGAGCAACAAACGTGGCGCAACGCACATTCAGCATCGTGAAGCCGGACGCGGTCCGCAAAGGATTTACCGGGGCCATTCTGGCGGAGATCGCGAAGGCCGGCTTCCAGATTGTGGCCATCAAGAAGGCATCCATTTCGAAGGAGCAGGCGCAGGGGTTTTATGCCGTGCACAAGGAGCGGCCGTTCTTTAACGATCTGACCACGTTTATGTCGTCGGGACCGCTGGTGCTGCTGGTGCTGGAGAAGGAGAGCGCGATTGCGGACCTGCGCAAGCTGATGGGCGCAACGAATCCGGCGAACGCGGAAGAGGGGACGATCCGCAAGAAGTTTGCCGGATCGATCCAGGAGAATGCAATTCACGGATCGGATGCGGAGGAGACGGCGGCGTTCGAGATCGGGTACTGGTTCGCGGGGTATGAGCTGATTTAACGGTCCCGCAGGGTGGCTACTTCGGGGTTTGTGGTCTCCCACCTTTGCGACAGGAAAACGTCGCAAGGGTGGGGCACGGAGCATTTGAGGGGTGCCCAGCGTTTTTTGCTCGATTCGCTGAGTTATTTGGCGGGGTCCGCAGGTGCCGGCTGTGCGGCCAGCGCTTTCAAATCGCCGACGATTCTATCGGTGCCGTCATCGAATTCCTTGTCGCGGTTCTTTTTGAACATCAATCCAAGTCCAGGCTTTTCCGGGATGAACTCGTCCAGCGCCCACAAGACTGTGCCCGTTTTCGTATCCAGCAACACGAGTCTGACCTGAAACCATGGGACGACCTCTTGCCCCAGAATCCTGGCTGAACTGGTAATGCCGATCTGGAAAACCAGGTCAGCCGCAGAGGGTGTTCCGACCAGTTCGTAGTGACCTCAGGCCTTCATGGCCCCATAGAACTGATTGTAAGTTCGGCTGGGATTGCCGCTCCATAAATCCTTATCGAATCCCCCGCCAGCGTTGGAAATGAAGACCTTCTTCGCCGTGAGAATTTGTGCCGGCAGCGGCGCCGCCGGCGCCTGCGCGGACAAGGCGGGAACGAACTGCAACATCGTTGCGATACCAAGAGAGACTACGATTAGCCGGGTATTCAGCATCATTCCAACCTCTCCGATTGATTCGCGCCAATTATTACCGATCAAGACCGCGTCAACAATTATCCGTCGCCAAATAGATCGTCGATCTTCTGACGGAGTGCGGCGACTTCCTGCTTCAACGCGGCCACTGTTGCTTCCAACTGCGCAATTCGGTCCTCGTGCGCCGGGTCGTCGGACGCAGCGCGGGGTGTGTACTGCGCGGCCGTGCGCGCGGCGAATGCCCGCTCCGTCGGGAGCGCGAACTCGACTGGGCCGGAGAGCAGATGGGCGTAGCGGGACTCCTTGGTTCCGGGCTGGCGGGGGAGGACGGCGACGAGAGAAGGTTCGCGCTCGGCGAGCTTTTGCAGGCCGGCGAGGACGTCGGCGATCTCTTCGAAATGGTGAAGGCGGTCGGTGCGGCTGCGGAGTTCGCCGGGGGTCTGCGGGCCGCGGAGCAGAAGGACGCAGATGAGGGCGGTTTCGGCGCGGGTGAAGTTGAAGGCTTCGCCCAGCCAGTGCTCGTACTTGGCGACACGGCCATCGGCGGCGCGGGCGCGGCCTGCCAGGCCCAGATCCTCAAGGCGGCGCAAGGCGAGGTGAACTTCCTCGTCGTCAAGGTGCATGACCGGCTCACGGTTGGTGAGCTGATTGCACGCGTTGACCAGCGCGTTGAGGGAGAGCGGGTAGTAATCGGGGGTGGTGACTTCCTTTTCGACGAGGGCTCCGAGGACGCGGGCCTGGGCGGGGCTGAGATGGATGGGCTGCGAGACAGGCATAACCTCCACTTTGCGCCGGGGCGGCGGTTGCGGTCAATTGCCGCCGTCACACGCTGTATCCGCAACGGCGGACGGGGCGCTCAGGCAGCCTCCTCCTGGGATGGGGCTTCGCGGGAGCGGGTGAGGTTGTAATAGACCACCGGCGTGACTACAAGGCTGAGCACCATGGAGATGGCCAAGCCGCCTATGACGGCGATGGCCAGCGGTTGCAGCATCTGAGAACCGGCGCCCAGCGCGAATGCCAGGGGTAGCATGCCGCAGACGGCTGCGATGGCGGTCATGACGATTGGCCGCAGCCGGCGTTGCGCCGCTTGCAGCATGGCAACTTGCGGCGAGGCGCCTTCAGCGCGGAACCTTTCATCGGCATCCATGAGCAGAATGCCGTTCTTGGCCACGATGCCAATGACCATAATGAGTCCCATGAACGACGCCACGTTGAATGTGGTGCGCGTGACCAGCAGGGCTAGAATTACGCCTGAGATGGAGAGCACCGAAGAGGTGAGAATGGCGACGGGCGCGGGAAAGTTGCGGAACTCCGTGAGTAGCACGCCGAAGACCAGCGCCAGAGCCAGCAGCAGGACCCGCGCCAGATCGTGAAAGGATTTTTGCTGCTCTTCGTAGGTGCCGCCGTATTCGACGCGCACCGAGGCGGGCAGATGGAGGCTTTCGACGGTCTGGCGAACACGTGTCATGGCGCTGCCCAGGTCAGAGCCTTCGAGGCGGCCGGTGACCACGACCAGCCGCTGCAGGTTTTCGCGGCGAATCTCATTCTGCGGGGGCAACTGCTGAATATCGGCCAGCGAACCCAGCGTGGCGATGTGGCCTGAGCTGGAGTTGAAGGCCGTGTTCTGGATGGTTTCGAGCGAGGCGCGGTGCTCATCGCCCAGGCGCACTCGGATGGTGTAGGGCCGTCCGTTGGAGATGAGCGGGTCGGTCGCCGTGACTCCGTCGAGGATGGCCGTGGCGTCTTCAGAGACCTCAGAAGGCGTGAAGCCGAGGCGGGCAGCTATCAGCGGGTTTACCTGAAAATTGGTGGCGGGACCGCTGATGGTGTTGTCGATGCCGTTCTCCACATCCACCACGCCGGGAATCTTGCCGATGGCGTCTCCGACCCGGGTCGCGAGTTGCTCCAGCAAAGCCGGATCGTTGGCAAACAGCTTGATCTGGATTGGCTCCGGCGCATTGGACAGATCGCCGATCATGTCTTGCAAGACCTGCGTGAATTCGATATCGAGCTCCGGTTCCGTGGCTTTGATCTGGGCGCGGATATCGGCCATGACGTCGTCAATAGCGCGGCTGCGCTTGGCTTTCAGCTTGACAGAAATGTCGCCGGTGTTGGCCTCGGTAACCGCGGCCAGGCCCAGCTGCAGGCCGGTGCGGCGCGAGGTGCTCTCGACTTCGGGGGTCTGGTGCAGGATGCGCTCCACATGCTGAAGAACGCGGTTTGTCTCAGTGAGGGAGCTGCCGGCGGGCATGATGTAGTCGAGGATGAAGCCACCTTCGTCCATCTCCGGCAGCAGGTCGGAACCGAGGGCCTGATAGCCCGCCCAGGTGCCGACCACAAGCAGCAGACAGGCAGCGCCAAGCCACAGCGGCTTGGCCAGGGCCCATTCCAGCAGGCGGCGATGAACGTCGAGAACACGGTTCAGAATGCGGTGAGCGTTGTGGTCGTGTTGCGCCTCTCCGTTGGCCCGTTCGCTTAGCATTACCAGGCTCAGGCCTGGCGTCCAGGTGAGGGCGAGAACCAGCGAGGTGAGCAGAGAGGCGGTCATGGTGATGGCCAATGCCCGGAAAAAGCTGCCGGTGACACCGCTGACCGAGACCAGCGGGAGAAAGACCACAACCGGCGTGATGGTGGACCCGACCAACGGCACCGTGATCTCGCTCAGCGCCTTGCGGACGGCGGCGGCACGGTGTTCGCCGTTGTCGCGATGCAGCACGATGTTCTCGACCACGACGATGGCGTCGTCGATGACCAGGCCGATGGCGGCGGCGAGGCCGCCCAGCGTCATCAGGTTGAAGCTCTCACCGATCGCCCAGAGGACAAGCACCGTAACCGAGATGGTGACCGGGATGACCAGGCCGGCGATAAGCGAAGAGGTCCAGTCGCGCAGGAACAGAAAGAGAATGATGCAGGCCAGGATGAGGCCGATGAAGATGGCATCGCGGACGCTGGCGATGCTGTCGCGCACAATTTGCGACTGGTCGTAAAAGGGCTCGACGTTCACGCCCGCGGGCAGCTTGCGCTTGAGTTCCGTCATTTGGGCGGCGACGGCATCGGCCACGGCGACGGTGTTGCTGGAGGGCTGCCGGGCGATGTTCAGCAGGACCGCGTCTTTTCCGTTGGCGGTGACGACGGTGTAGGCAGGCATGGTGGCCTGCTCAACGGTTGCTACGTCCGCAATCCGCACAGGCGCGCCTGCCGCGGTAGTCTTCACCACCAGTTGTCGCAGTTGATCGGCGTCGTGGACCTGCGCGCCAACCAGGCCCAGGATGAGCTGGTGGTTGGCCTCGTAGAGGCCGGGCGAGTCCACAATGTTCGACGCCTGGATGGCGTTGACGAGGTCGGGAATGGTGACGCCCGCTGTCTGGAGCAGAGCGAGGTTGGGAACAACATGAAACTCCGGCACCTTGCCGCCCTGCACGGTGACAGTGCTGACGCCGTCCACGCGGTTCAGCGGCGGCTTCAGATCGTAAGTGGCAATCTCCCAGAGCCGCGTCTGCGGAACCGTGTCCGATATGAGGCTATAGCCGAGAATCGGGAAGGTGGCGAAAGTCAGACGGTTGGTGGTGACCCTGGCCGTCGGCGGCAGCGTCTGCTCCACTTTGCTGAGCGCGGCGTCCACCAGTTGCAGCGTCGTCAGCATGTTCGCGTTCCAGTCGAAGAAGAGACTGATCTCGGCCGAACCGCGGCTCGTGGTGGAACGAACAGTCTTGAGTCCCGGCACCGAGTTGATTGCGTCTTCGATGGGTTTGGTGATGGTGACCTGCATCTGTTCCACGGGCATCACGCCGTTGTCCACGCCGATGACGACACGCGGAAAGTTGGTGGATGGAAAAACCGCGATGGGGACCTGAAAGGCCAGGTAGATGCCGGCCACTGTGAGGATCGCGGCAAAGAAGAAGATGGTGCGAGTGGAGCGGGCCAGCCAGAAGGGTTTGTGGCCAGCAGGATTGACGGCGGGCACGATCTCCATCAGTTGTCCCCTCCGCCTTTGCCGGCCACCGGCTTTGCATCGTCGTCCGCCGCCGCCGGGCCCACCTTTACCTTGGCGCCATCATCCAGGCCATAGGCTCCGCCGGTAATCACCAGGTCGACAGCGGAAACGCCGTCCGTGACCTGCACATCGCCGGCATCCTGCACACCGAGGGTTACGGGTTTGCGATGGGCCAAACTGTCCGCACCCACCACCATGACCGATTTGCTGCCGTCCTGCGCGGTGAGAATGGAAGAGGATGGAATCTTCCACGCCTTGTCCACGGTCCTGCCGGTGATGGAGACCTTCACCGGGGTGCCGACCTTGAGCACGCCTTTCTTGTTGTCGATCTTCAGCCACACCTCGACCGTGGTGCTGCCGGGATCAAGCGCGGGGCTGATGAGCGAGACATTCGCCACCACCGGCTCGGCCACGCCCGGCACCGTCACCGACGCCTCGTCGCCCACCTTCATGCGCTGGGCGAGACTCTGCGCCAGGTGTGCCTTGGCCAACAGGCTCGATGTGTCCATCACCGTGACCAGCGGCGCGCCCGCGGCAGCCGTTTCGCCGGCAAACAAGGGCCGGTCGGTGACCACTCCGTCGATGGGGCTGCGAATCTCGGAATAGCTCACCTGGGCTGCCGCGCCCTTGTACTTGCCCTCGGCCGAGGACAACTGGCCCGCTGCCGACTTGAGCGCCGCTTCGCGGCCGACTTTGCGCAGCGATTCCAGGTGGATGGTGGCGGCATCGAACGCGGCCTGCGCCTGCACCAGCGCGGCCTGCGCCGTATCCAGATCGCGGCCCGGGATGGCGCCTTCGGCAAAAAGCTGCTTGCGGCCCTTGACGATGCTTTGGTTGAGATCGAGATTCGCCTTGGCCTGAGCTACGTCCGACTCCGCCTTTTGCGTGTCTTCAGGGACTTGCGCCTTGGTGGCCGTGGCGTAGGCGGCTTCAGCGGCCATGAAGGAACCCTTGTTGTCCTGCGCGGCGGCGGCCAGATCGCTGTTCTCCAGGGTAACCAGCAGCTCGCCTTCCTTCACTTTCGATCCGCGCTGCACATAGAACTTGCGCACCGGCGCGGTAATCTTGGGCGTGATAGCGGCCTGCGTCAGCGGAGCAAGCACGGCATCGACGACAATATGTTCCGCGATCAGTCCCTGCTCAGGATGCTCGGCCTGGACGGTGACCACCGTGTCCGGAACCGCGTCCTTCTTGCAGCCCGGCAACAAGGCCAAGGGCAACAACGCAGCCAGCGATACGCGGCGCACGCTCAGCTTCAATTGCGGAAGCAGAGCGCGCAACAGGACTCCGTGCCCGGCGCTCGGATGAGTGTCCGTTTTCATTTGAGAGGTCGGCGTTGTTTTTGTCATCGGCTTATCGTGTCCCCGTCAGCGTCTGCAGGTCGGCGCGCGCTGCCTGGTAGCGAGTGCGCCCGTCTTCGCGCGCATTCTCGGCAGTTACAAACGCGGTTTGCGCATCAACCACCTCAAGCACCGTGGCCTCGCCCTCTGCATAGCGCAGCTTGGTGAGGCGCAGACTTTCGGCAGCAGTGGTCACACTGGCATCGAGCGAGGCAAGCTGATCGCGCGCGGCCTCTGCCTCGGAATAAGCCTCGTCGAGGTGCGCAATCAGGCGTCGCTGCGCCGCGGTGAGCGCCACGCGGGCAGCGTCGCGGCGAATTTCACTCTGCTTGACCTTGTGCTCGGTAGAGAGCCAGTCCCAAACCGGAATGTCGAGCGTGACACTGGCCGAGTAGCCCAGGTTGCGGACGTGATCGGGGCCGTTGACGGCATATTGCGGCGCGTCGATGCCGTAGGTCACGTTCATTCCGAGATCGGGAAGGTAGGCCGCCCGCGCGGATAGCACATCGGCATCGCCCGCGCTCATCGCAGCCAGCGCACTTTTCAATTCAGGATTGTTCTTGCCGGCCGCTTCTTCCACCTCGGCCCGGGCGGCGAGCGGTGCGTTCGCATCGGCAGCCGTCACTGCATACTGCGTGCGCGGATCGGGAAAGAGCAATGCGCCCAGCTCCAGGCGGGCTTTTTCCGCGGCGACGCGCGCGTCGGATAGATCGCGCTCACGCTGCTGCTCCAGCAGCTGCGCCTTCACCACGTCAGCATGCGCGGACTCGCGCGCCTGCTCGCGCTTGCCGGTGAGGGCGGTAAAATCGGTCGCCTCCACGTGAGCGCGCCCGGCGATGGCCAGCTTGCTGTCAGAGGCCACCACGCCGTAATACAGGTTGGTCACCGCTGCGGCCAGGCCGCGCCGGGCAATTTCCAGTTCCGCGGTAGCGCGGGCTGCCTCGGCATCCGCGCGGCGCACGCCGGCCAGCCTGGCCAGTCCAACCGTCTCGTTTATCGTCGCCTGGCTGGCATATTCGCGAACTGCATTGTTGGCAATGAACCTCGGGGAAGGCTGCGAACCGACGCCCTGGCCGGCCTGGTTCTGCTGCCCGTTGGGCTGCGTGTACAGGGCCTGGTTGTGATAGACCGCGCTGGGCAGAAGGCCGGCGCGCGCAATGGAGCGATCGAGGCCCGCGGACTTGCTGTCGGCGAGCGCAGCGGCAAACTGCGGCTCGTTGGCTTCCGCGCGATGGATGGCTTCGTCAAGCGTGATGACTTGGGGCCCAGCCGCAGGCGCTGCGTCCGCCTGAGAGCCCGTGCTCGCCTGGCCAAGCGCCGCGGGAAGAGTTCCTGCCGCCAGAATCAGGAGGATCGACAGGCAAACTTTCATTGCCGGTGGTCCCGCGCGGCCAGCATTCCGGCACTGAACTGTCTCGTTCCGCATCGTCATTCCTAGAAGCATACGAGTGAAAGCTTAAGTCCCGCTGAGAGTTCAAGAATAACTTCGTCCCGGCTGCGGATCCCACACTTCTGCCGGCGAGAGAACTGAATGAAGTTCTATGCGGAACGGGACTCCGCAGATCTGGAGAGGTTGCCCGGGTCTGAAGGTAGCACTGCCAGTGTGAAGCAACGCTTAAGATGGCGCGGCGCGCAGTTTCACGGCAATTCGCGCTCCCGCATCCGGCCCGGCTCTGCGATACTAACCTGTTATGCCAATCGACGACCTGCAACAGGCAGCACAGAAGATAGCCGGATTCCTTTCCACCCTCAACCGCCTGGGCGGCATGCGGCTGAAGTACCGCATCAGCGCGGCTGAACCTGCGGGCCAAGGTGCGGGCGAGGGTGCGAGCGACAGTGCGGGCGAAAGCCGCGCCGTGTTGAACGTGGAGCTTGCCGGACCCGACGTCCCGCTGGTCACCCAGCATAACGGCGAGCTGTTGCGGGCGCTTGAGACCGTCGCCGCGCAGATGCTGCGCCTGGACCAGCGTGAGGGCGATCTCATCAGCTTTGACGCGGGCAACTTCAAGGCGCTGCAGTTGGCGGAGTTGAAGCAACGGGCGGAGATTGCCGCGGACAAGGTGATCCGGAGCGGGATTCCTTATGCCTTTCCGCCGACCAACAGCCGGGAGCGACGCCTCTTGCACATGGCCTTCCGTGACATTGAAGGCGTGGAGACGGCCAGCTCCGGCGAGGGACAGGACCGGTTTTTGGCGGTGTATCCGGCGGGCAAGACGGATTTGCCGGTGACTCCGCCGGTGAAGCCGCGAAGCTTTGATCGCGACGACAGGCGGGATCGGCGGCGGTGACGGCAGGGGTCAGGGATCAGGGGTCAGGGATCAGTTTTCGGCTTGCGCGGAAATCCCCAATTTTCAGAACACAAAATGCACTGTTTTTGGTGAGAAAGGGCGGTTTTGCGCTTTTTCGCGTCCTGTAAGTGCTTTGTTTCGATGGGTGAAATGGGCTGTTTTTCATGTAATCTATTTGTTTTCATGGGGCTGGGACGAAACAGGGGGGGTAGGGGGGTAAGTCGACTCTCTGTGGGAGGCCGTTTGCATCTCTTCTCTTCCCTCTTTGACACCCTTGCGTTTGCGCATCTCAAGACCATTGTGCGCCAAGTGAGCTTAATTCTACGCAACCACCTGCGGTGGGGCAGACGGCGCTTGCGCGCCGGGAGAGTCGTGGGTCCAGAACCGGCCGGAGGGGGAATGTCCGGTTGACGAACATCAAGGACCGACCCCGTTCCCGGACCGTCGGGCGTTTCGTAGGGCCTATCTATGGTTTCGAATTCGTGGTTAGATCACAGGTCTCAAGGTCGAAACCCTGGGGCAGCCTAGGTTGGTGGTGAGGCCGACTCCCCGAGATGAGGTCCGCCCGCCGGATTCCTATGGGGGTATCATCTACCTATGTCTGACCGAGCCAACCCGGAACTCGTTACAGTTGCATTGGATAGGGTCGAAGGAGCAGCTTTTGAGCGCTTCGTTAATGCGTTCTACCCTGCAGTTTCGGGCTCCGCCTATGTGCCTTTGGGTGGCGTACACGACGGAGGGGCCGATGGATTCTTCGATACCTCCGTGCTAGAGGTTTCGACAAGGAAGGGATCGTTCCTGCAGTCCTCAACTCAGGAGGACCATCGCGCGAAAATCCGTCAGACAGTGGCGCGATTGAGAGAGTTTGGTAGGGTGCCGACCAGTTTGACATACGCCACTTCCCGATTCGTCCAGCACATCGATCAGGAAGAGGAAGCCTTGTCAGATGAACTGGGCCTAGTGGTACGAATCCGTGATCGGCGATATATTGCCTCTCAGATCAACACAAGCCGTGCTACGGTTGCGGCCTTCGATCAGTATCTTCGACCGTATCTGGCATTCCTGAGTACGCCTGGGAACGTCCCACTAATTCAGCCGATGGATCAAGTCAGATCCCCGGCGGTTTACGTCTTTCTTCGCCAAGAGGTTGAGAGGCGTGCCGGAAATACCACGCTACTTGATGCGGTGTCCGACGGACTGATCTTATGGGCTCTCGAGGGGACGGATCCAGACGCAAATATACTCATGGGTCGAGCGCAAATACTGGCTAAGATTGTGGCGGCGGTGCCCCCCGCAAAGCAATTCATCAGAGGCACCATCAAGAGGCGCCTTGAGCAGCTTTCGGCGAAAAACAACCCAACCGGCCGGGCGGTGCGCTGGTACAAGAAAGAGGATTTGTTTTGCTTGCCCTTCGAAACGCGCGTAGTCGTTGAAGAGGAAAACGCAAGCGACGAGGCGCTCCGGCTGTTCGTGAAAGAGATTCTCGCGAATCGCGCGTCCGCAGAGTCAAGCGGCGCGGTCGCAATCTCGATGAGCCAGGCGAGTTTGTTAGCGGAGACGGCCTTGCGGGCGCTTCAGATTACCTTTGAGAAAGAAGGGCTGGAGTTCTCCTCTTTCCTCTCAGGAGGAGAGCAGAGCGAGGAGGAGTACAGCGTCTCAGACAGCATCGATAAGGCGATGGAGCAGATGCAACTTGCCGGGGGGGGAGCAAGTCGCTTTCAAGCAGGTTTTGATTCGGATGCTTCGTTACACCATTTACGAGAGCTCTGCGGAAGAACGGCTTTACCTAAGCAGGATGTCAAGAACCTATTTGCTCCTCTTTAGCCTCAATTCTGAGCCTCGGATCGTCGAGTACTTTCAGACCATGGCATCTGACTTCTATCTGTATGTTGGGGCGGACATCCTGATCCATGCGCTGAGCGAGCGCTTCTTGCGCCCCGAAGACCGGATGACGACAAATCTCCTTCAGATGCTAGCGCAAGCTGGCGCTCGCCTGGTGCTTGCGGAGCCCGTTATGGACGAGGTACACAGAAACCTTGAAACGAGCGACTGGGAATATCAAAACTACTTTTCTGCAATTGACGCGCATGTCACTCTCGACGTGGCGCGGCACGCCCCAAAAATTCTCATCCGGTCCTATTTTTATGCTCGTCTCAGTCCGCCCAATGAGAAGGATGTACCGGCGAATTGGCAGCACTTTATTCAGCAGTTCTGTGCCTATCAGCAGCTTCACGAGCCAAGTGGCAGGGACGAGCTAAGATCGTACCTAATTAACAAATTCAACATGCGGTACGAGCCCCGCAATGAACTCATGAGGTTGTGCGTTCGAAAACAGTTGGAGGAATTGAAGGCACGTATCGAGCCTTTCAAGAAGAAGCCTATTCTCGCTGAGAACGACGCCTTAATGATCTTGGCGACCTATGGTCGGCGAGATGCGCTAAACGAGCAGTCCAGTACCACATCATTCGGTTACAGGACCTGGTGGCTTACGCATGAGTTTCGCGTGAGAAGGCACACCGGGGACCTATATAACCGAAGGGGAAGCCAATACATTATGCGCCCCGAATTCCTCCTAAACTTTATCGCGCTCTCACCATCTGCGGTAGAAGTGAGAAAAGCATACGAGAATATTTTCCCTACCCTTCTTAGCGTGAAGCTCTCGGGGCGTATGAAGGAAGACGCCTTCCATGGCCTGCTATTGAAGGCGAAGGAAGCTGCATCCTTGGAGGAACCGAGGCTTAGGGCATATATGGCCAGCCTCTCGAACAAACTGAAGGGCGACTTTTATAAAGAGTACGAGAATGATCTTCGGAGTAGCACGAGCCCAGCCCCTGAGGCGGCGAGTGGGTCTTAGCCGGAGAACGGCCTGGCGGCGGCTTTTCGCCGGTTCGCGTGGTGGGGTGAGAGACCTTAAGGACCGATGTGCCAAAATACCCTTCAATGAGAAGACTTCTTTTTGCGATGGTGCTGGCTTGGGCGGCTTCTGTGTCTTTGGCGCAGAAGCGGCTGGTGTTGATTGACCAGGATGGGTCGGGGCCGGGTGGGTCGAACCAGATGGCGATGCTGGCGCTGCTGCAGGCTCCGCAGGTGCAGGTGCTGGGCATCACCATGGTGACGGGGAATGCCTGGCGGGACGAGGAGACGCTGCATACGCTCAGGATGCTGGAGCTGACCGGACATGCGGATGTTCCGGTGGCGCGGGGGGCGGTGTTTCCGCTGGTGCGGACCGAGGAGGAGACGCGGCTGGGTGCGGCGCTCTACGGCAAGGTGGCGTGGCTGGGGGCGTGGGGACAGGGGCAGACGACGCTCAAGGAGACGGCGAACGGGGTGACGCCGATGACTCCCTACCACTTGCAGGTGCACGGGCCGTATGTGATTCCTCCGATGGCGGAGGGGATGCCGAAGCTGAAAGCGATTGCCGAGGACGCGGCGCATTTTCTGATACGGCAGGTAAGGGCGCATCCGCACGAGGTGACGATTTATGCGGCGGGGCCGCTGACGAATATTGCGCTGGCGGTGAGCATCGATGCAGAGTTTGCCGGGCTGACGAAGGGGATTGTGCTAATGGGCGGGAGCCTGAATCCGGAGACGAGCGATCCGGAGTTTGCGACCAGCCCGCGGCACGAGTTCAACTTCTGGTTCGATCCGGAGGCGGCGCATATTGTGCTGCGCGCGGATTGGCCGAGGGTGGACGTGACGACGGTGGATGTGTCGATCAAGGCGCCGTTCACGGAGAAGATGCTGGACGAGATTGAGAAGGTGCAGACGCCGGCGGCGAAGTATATTGGCGCGTGGAGCCAGGACCGCTATTACCTGTGGGACGAGCTGGCGGCGTGTGCGTGGCTGGACCCGACGCTGATCACGAACGAGAAGCTGGTATACATGGACGTGGACCTGAGCCACGGTCCGAGCTACGGCGACACGCTGACGTGGACGAAAAAATTCAAGCCGGCGACCGGGGTGCGGCTGGTGCACGCGCAGGTGGATTTGGATTTGGCGCGGTTTCAGAAGATGTTTGTGGAGTTAATCGCTGGGGGAGGCGGACGATGACGCAGGAATCGATTCTGGGAGCGAGCAAGGTGGTGGCGTTTGCGCCGGTGACTGACGCGGCGCGGGCGCGGGCGTTCTATGAGGGCGTGCTGGGGCTGCGGCTGGTAGAGGATCAGAAGCCGTTCGCGATGGTGTTTGACGCCAACGGAACCACGCTGCGGGTGACGCCGGTGGGCGAGTTCAAGCCGCAACCGTTTACGGTGCTGGGGTGGGAAGTGGAGTCGATTGAGACGACGGTGGAGCGGCTGACCGCGGCTGGGGTTGTCTTCATGCGCATCCCGGGGATGAACGACGCTGATCCGCTGGGAATATGGACTGCGCCGGGCGGGGCGCGGATTGCCTGGTTCAAAGATCCGGATGGGAATGTGCTGAGCGTGGGTTGTACCCAGTCAGCAGCGGCTGACTTGGCTTGGGTGGCCGCAGAAGTGATGGTCGGCTGCGGTCGCGATGGCGGGTGGGGGTGGCGAAGCCAGGGGGGCCCCCCTTCTGCGATGAAACTGCGGAAGGACGGGACGTGTACGGCAATGGCCCGGGCCTGATCTCCATTGAATCGTTTGACAGGAGGGTCGCAGGGGCTAAAGCCCAGGCTTTATTTTGTGACATTTGCGGCACGACTGAAGTCGTGCCCTGTTACAAGGCCTCCACAAAGTCGCTGTCCGAATGAGCTTCTTAGCAACACGCGGAGCCCACTGGTCTGCCCGGAATCTCGGACCTACAACAATGCGCTATTTGCCGGAAGGCTTCTTGGCGAAGGTTCCCCTTGGCGCGGGGGCGGTGTCGGCCATGGCGCGATCAATGGTGGTGTAGAGATCCTGCGCGGGGTTGAGCACCTGGGTGAAGGGCGCTCCCCTACTGTTGGAGGCGACGATGAAGATGGTGGGTGTGCTCTTGATGCCGGTGCGGCGGCCAAGGGCTACGTCGGCGTCGACCAGGGCGGCCAGCGAGCCTTGCGGATCGACGCTGAAGGGAATGGTGAGGCCGTGGCCGCGGGCAAAGGACTGGGCGAACTGGTTGAGCGAGTCGGGGTTGTAGATGGAACGCTGATTGGCGAAGACCTGGTCACGGTACTCGTCGCCGAGGGCCTTGCTCTTGAGATCGAACCAGCGGGCGTCGATGGCGGCGTTGCGGCTCCAGTTGTGGTAGGGGATGAGGAAGTCGTGGCGTATCCAGGGGATTTTGTACTGGGCGGCGGCGGCTTTGAGGGTGGGGTTGGCGACGGCGCAGGCGGGGCATTGCAGGTCGTCGAACTCCACGATGGCCACGCGTGCGCCGGTGGGCGGATGAAGCGCCGAAGCGTCGAGGACCTGGATGGGGGCTGGGGCTGGAGCTTGAGCGTGGGCCACGGCGCCGGCTAAGGCAAACGCGGCGGCCAGCACCAGGCTGGCGCGAGCTGGGACGGATTGGACGAGGCGTGCGAGGGGAAGCATGGTGGTTGGACGACCCTTTATGGGTGATTGTAACCGGGAATTGGGAGCGAGTCAGCAAGTCAGCGGGTGTTGGCGAGGGCCGTGTCGATGAGCTGGTAGAGCTTGCTGCGGTCGACGACTTCGACGAAGGGAGCGCCCTTGCTGCTGGCGGTGACCACCCAGATGGTGGGGGTGTGCTCGATTCCGATGTGCTGGCCAAGGGCGTAGTCGGCCTTGACCAACGCGGCAAGCTTTCCCTGGGGGTCGATGGCGAAGGGCATGGAGATCTTCTTGCTTTGCGCGAATTTTTCGGTGAAGTCGCGCAGAATGTCCAGGCTGGTGATGGAGGGCTGATTGGCGAAGACGGCGTCGCGGTATTCGTCGCCCAGAGCCTTGGACTTGAGGTCGAACCAGCGGGCGTTGACGGCGGCGTTGAAGCTCCAGGCGTGGAAGGGGAGCGGGAAGTCGTGGCGGACCCACGGAATCTTGTAGGTGACGGCGGCCTGCTTGAGGATGGGGTTGGCGTTCGCGCAGTCGGGGCACTCCAGGTCTTCGAATTCGACGATGGCAACGCGGGCGCCGACGGGGGGATGCAGGGCGGCGGGGTCGTGGACCTGGGTTCCGCGCGGTGGGGCGGCAAACTGGGCGTGGGCAGCGGTGGCGGCGGCGAAGACCATTGCGGACGCGATAGCCAAAACGAGGGTTGGGCGAGCTGAGAATGTGCGGTGCGAGAGGCAAAACATGGCGATTGGATGGCTCCCTATGGGCAATTGTAACGGGAGATGAGGGGGATGGTTGCGTTTACCGGCGGTCGCGCTTTCGGTCGGCGATCCATTTGCGCCATTTGTAGTCGGCGAGGAGGGAGGCGGCTACGAGGATGAGGATGAGGATGGCGAGGAGGATCTTCATAGAGCAGGGGTCAGGGATCGATTGAGATTTGAGGTTTCCCAGGTCTCAAAAACGAGACCCTTCGGCAAGCTCAGGGCAGGCTCTGGGGCACCCAGTCTTGTGGCGAGGCTAGCGGCCTATGACGAGGATGGTGAAGCTGCCGGGAACGATGGCTGGCCAGGGGTGCGGGTTCTGCGCCGTGGGGGCGGGGCGCGGGCCCATCTTCGCGGTGACCACGTAGATGCGGTCGGCAATGGAGTCGTAGGCCATGGTGCGGCCGCTCTTCTCGGTGGGAAGCAATTGGAGGGTGGGGTAGCCGGGCTTGCCGGCATCCACCACGGCCAGGAATCCGTCGCCGCTAGAGGCGAATGCGAGGTTGTGCGCGGCATCCCAGCCGGCGGCGTCGGGGCCGTCGCCGATGGAGGGGAGGGCGAGGACTTTGCCGGTGTTGGAGTCGACTACGGCCATCTTGTTGCCGTCACAGACGGGGAACAGGCGGGCGCCGTGAACGTCGAAGGCAAGGCCGCTGGGGCTGTTGCAGCCGGCGACGGGCCAGGTGCCGGTGAGCTTGTTGGTGTGGGCGTCGAGGCGGACGATCTCGCTTTTGTCTTCGATGTTGTCGAAGACAATTCCCTTGCCGTCAACGGCGGGGAACTCGGGCTTGCCGGGGAGCGGAATTGTGGCGACCAGCTTCCGCGTGGCGGTGTCGATGACGGCGGCGTCCTTGCTGCGGCCTTCAAAGGCCCAGACGGTCTGAGTGGCCGGCTCGAAGACGATACCGTCCGGACCCTGGCCGCCGGTGGGGATGGTGGCGACGGTAGCCAGCGTGGCGCGGTCGAAGACGACCACGGCGTTGGCGCCGCCGTCAGAGATGTAGCCGAATTTGCCGGCGTCATCGAGGGCGATGCCATGGGTGCCTTTGAGGCCGGTGATGGCGCCTGCGGGCTCGCCGGTGGTGGTATCAATGACCTCGACGCGCGCGCCGTGGGTGACGTAGAGGCGATGGGCCGGAGGGTCGGCGAGCAGGTAATCCCAGAAGCCGTCGCCGCCAATCTTCCACTTGTCGATGATCTTGTAGGGTTGCTGGGCGCCGAGCTCGGAAGAAGCAGCGAACCAAGTGGTTGCGGCGAGGAAGGCGAGAAGGAGAAGACGGGAGGTGCGGGTCAGGTTCATCGGTGGTCTCCGGGTTGAGCTCGGTTCGTCGAGATGCTTTCTGGCATGGAAAGTGTCCCACGGCGAGATGAAGGCGTGCTGAAGGCGCGCAGGTTGTGTTTTACCCAGCCGTGGGCAGCCGAACGGTGACGGTGGTTCCATGGCTGGGGAGATTGGGATCGGGCTGGCTGGCGATTTCGATGGCGCCGCCAGCCTTCTTGACGATGGCCTTCGAGATGGCCAGGCCGAGGCCGGTGCCGCCTGTGGTGCGGGCACGGGAAGGATCGCCGCGATAAAACCGATCGAAGACGTGGGGCAGCGCATCGATAGCGATTCCCTCGCCGCGGTCCTGGATGACGAGGACGGCGGTTTGGGCCTCCCTGGTGAGGCGGAGTTCGACGGTGGACTCGGGCGGGCTGTGCTGGAGGGCGTTGAGGAGCAGGTTGGAGACGAGGAGGGTGCAGTCTTCAGGTGGGAGAGGGACGAAGGCTTCAAGGGACACTCCCTCAGGGGCCAAAGCCCCCTCTTGGTCTTGCTGCTCTTGCGGCACGACTGAAGAGGCTGCGGAAAAAAGCATGTTTCCAGAGAGCGTGCCCGAAGAGAGTGCAGCAGGGGCTGAAGCCCATGTTGATTTTGCGGCATTTGCGGCACGACTGAAGTCGTGCCCTGTTACAAAACTCTTCCGAATCCTTGACCTATTGAATTTTTCCGCAACCTGTGAAGTCGTGCCCCGACAATTTGCAGAAGGATCTACGAAGACCTGGACGTTGCGGAGGGCGGCGACAGATTCGAGCTGGGCGACGGCCTGCTGGATGCATGCGGCCAGGTCGACCGAGGGCGGCGGACCCGAGGTGGGCGCGGGGCTCTCGGCGCGGGCCAGGGCGAGCATGTCGGCGACCAGCTCTTCAAGGCGGAGGGAATCGGCGAGACAGCGTTCGAGGCCGGCTAGGTATTCCTGCGGGGAGCGGCGCTTCATGCTGAGCAGCTGCAGGGAGGACTTCTGGACGGCGACGGCGGTTTTCAGCTCATGAGCTGCGTCGCTGACGAAGGCTCGCTGCTGCAGGAAAGAGCGCTCGAGGCGCTGAAGAACGCTCTCAAGGGCCAGGGTGAGCGGGGCCAGCTCCGGGGTGGTGCGGGCAGAGGCCGGCGGCGCGAACTGCCAGGAATCCACGGAGACCTGGGAGGCGAGAGCGGCCAGCTGGCGCAGCGGTAGCAGGCCCCGGTGGAGCAGCCAGGCGATGAGCGGGCCGGTGACGAGAAGAAGAAAAAGGCTGCCGGCGGCGTAGAACTCGACTGCGCCGCGAATGGCGTGCCAGACGTGGGAGGTGGGCGAGCCGTAGAGGATGGTGACCTGGCGGGTCTTGCCGCCGCCTTGCTCGCCGGGGTCGATGGTGCGCGAACCCTGGATACGGAGGACGCTGTAATGGTGGCCGTTCAACCTCAATTCGGAAATTTCGCCACTGGGGCCGGTGGGATGGCCGGGACCGGCCCCTGGCGAGTTCCCCGTCCCTTGCCAATTATTGGACCGCCCGAGCAGCCGGCCGTTGGCGTCCCAGACCTCGTAGATGTCTTCGGGAGGGATGTGCAGATCGGCCTGGTCGAGCATGACGTTGTCGCCAAGGTCCTCCGCGTCCTGCACGGCGCCGAGGATGGAGTCGGCGCGGCCGTGGAGCATGACGTCGAAGGCGCGGAAGTGGAGCTGGCGCTCGTAGCCGAAGGAAAGAACCACGACGAGGATGGAGGAGACGAGCTCGACGGCAAGGACGGCGACGATGAGGCGGAAGGCGATGGAGCGGGGCTGGATTCGGAACTTCATGGGGCGGGCTCCGGCGCCGGGGATTGATCGGGGCCTTGCGACGGGAGACTGGGGGCGAGGCGATAGCCGCGTCCGCGCATGGTCTCGACGATCGGCTCGGCTTCCGGCAGCGCGGCGTCGAGTTTCTTGCGCAGGTTGGAGACGTGGACCTCGATGACGTTGGAGTGGTGCTCCCAGTTGTAGTCGTAGAGGTGCTCGAGGAGCTCGCGCTTGCTGACGATGACGCGGGGGCGGTGGATCAGGTATTCGAGGATGCGGTACTCGGTGGGCGAGAGATCGACGAGCACGCCCTGGCGGCGAACGGTCTGCTCCAGGGTGTTCACTTCCAGGCCAAGGACGTTGAGGGTGGGGTGAGCGGCCCCCTTGCCGCGGCGGATGAGAGCCTTGGCGCGGGCGATAAGTTCGCCCAGGTCGAAGGGCTTGGCGAGGTAATCGTCGGCGCCGGCGTTGAGCAGCTGGATGATGGAGTCGGCGCCGTCTTTGGCGGTGAGGATGAGGACCGGGGTGGCGTCGCGGCGGGCGCGCAGGCGCTTGAGGACGCTGAGGCCGTCGAGCCTGGGCAGCATCAGGTCGAGGACGATAAGGTCGTAACACGCGTTGCGGGCAAGGTCGTCGCCGATAAGGCCGTCCTCGGCCCAATCGACCGCGAAGCCGGGGCCGTCGCGCAGGGCGGTGGCCAGGTTTTCAGCCAGGCGGACTTCATCTTCGACGAGTAGGACGCGCATCTTAGGATGGGTGTCTCCGCGATTAGTATGACGCAGGAAGATTAAGCAGGGCTGAAGCGGGGGCCAAACTGAAGAGAGATGATATCTTAAAGCGGTTCCGCAACTCACTTGCCTGGTCTTGATGGAGGCGGTTTTCGGGGTAAAGCAATTCTGGATCCAGTATGGCCGAAATCATAAAAGAGAGAATGTGCTCAAGAGGGCTCGGGAGGGCGAAGACCCGCAGGGCCGCTCGGGCAGCGGTGCTGGCGGCGATTGCGATCGCGGCTTCGGTCCTGCTGCGCGCTCAAGGAACGATCGACCCGTACAGCGAAGTTTGCGACTGGCTGAATTTGAAAGAGGCGGCGACCGTGGCAGGACTCGACTTTCATGCGTATAAGGACACAGAAAGTGGAAAAGCCTGCCTTGAAATCTTCCGCGGCTCGCGCGATGGCGTGGTTCTCTACCGCAAAACGGCAGAGAGCTTCGGCGAGTACAGACTTGGCCAGAAGGCCAACGCCGAGTACAACATTCCGAAGATTGAAGACGGGACCGATATTACCGGGCGAGGGCACCCGGACATGATCGCGACAGCGTGGTCGGGCGGGGCACATTGCTGTTTCGTTCACATGATCTTCGAGCTCAAACCCGAGCTGAGGGTGGTGGCGCGCCTCGATGACGGGGACGGCGATCTTGCCCACTTTGTGGACCTGGACGGCGACGGGCACTACTACTACAAAGGCAACGATTGGACATTCGCGTATTGGGACACCTCTTTCGCGGACTCAGCCGCGCCCGCAGTCGTTCTGCGCTTCGTGGACGACGACCATGGCGGCCGTTATCACATTGCGATGGACAAAATGCGCAGTCCCGAGCCCTCGGCGGAGCAGTGGAAGAGGGCGATTCGGGCCGCAAGCGATGTATTCGCACAGGGCAGCAGGTCTGCAGACGGCATTGGCTCGCAACTGCGGAGCAACATGGTCAACATGATTTATACCGGGCATTCGAGGCTGGCATGGAAGCTGCTTGACCAGACTTGGCCCGCGCAGGAGCCGGGCAAGGATAAGTTCCTCTCGGACTTTTGTTCGCAACTGAAGAACAGCCAGTACTGGGTGGATATGGAAAAGACCCTGGAAGCCGCGCCGCCAGCATGCTCCGGCGGAAAGCCGGCCGTTGCCGGAAAGTGAGCGCGATCGGCGCCACTGGATCCGGGTGCAATGCCTTAACCTCGAAGTTGGTCTGGTTGGGGTGAGACGGGCGAGTGTTGCATTTGTGGCCTCCCACCCTTTCGCGATGAAGCTGCGAAAGGATGGGACACTCAGGTTCATTGCTTTCCCAGGTCTCAAAGGCGAGACCCTTCGGCTTCGCACAGGGCCAGGCTTTGGGGCACTCAACTTGTGGGTGGGACGGCTATTTTGCGCGTGATTCTTTCGAATATCGGGACGTTTGGGGATATCAATCCGCTGATTGCGATTGCGCTGGAGTTGAAGCGGCGTGGGCATGTGCCGGTGATGGCGGTGCCAGCGGTGTTCGAGGGGAAGATTCGGCCGCTGGGGATTGAGTTTCACGCGGTGCGGCCGGATATCGACCCCAGCAATACGATCCTCGTGGAGATGATCTACGACGTGAAGAAGGGCACGGAGCGGGGGCTGCGGGAGTTCCTGTTTCCGGTGCTGCGGCAGACCTATGACGACCTGCTTGATGCGGCGATGAAGCCGGAGCGGGCCGATCTGCTGCTGCTGGGCGAGCTGAACTACGCCGGGCCGCTGGTGGCGGAGGTGACGGGGATCAAGTGGGCGAGCTACGTGCTGGCGCCGTTGTCGTTCTTCTCCGCGTTTGACCCGCCGGTGCTGCCGATGTATCCGCGGCTAGCGCGGGCGGACAAGACGGTTCCGGGGATGGGGCGAGCGATCAAGCGGCTGGCGCGGTTTGTGAGCCGCAAGTGGCCGCAGCCGATCTACGATTTGCGGGCGGAGCTGGGGTTGGAGCGGGGCACGAATCCACTGTTTGACGCCAAGCACTCGCCGTACCTGGTGCTGGCGCTGTTTTCAAGGGTCCTGGGCACGGAACAGAAGGACTGGCCGGCGAACACGAAGATTACCGGGTTCTGCTACTACGATTCCGACGCGGGGAATGCGGCGCTGCCTGCGCACCTGGAGAAGTTTATGAGTGCGGGGGCTGCGCCGGTGGTGTTTACGCTGGGGTCGGCGGCGGTGCTGGCGGCGGGAAAGTTTTATGAGTACTCGGCGAAGGCGGCGATCCGGCTGGGGGTGAGGGCGGTGCTGCTGATTGGCTCCGACGAGCGGAACCGGCCTCGGACTGCGCTGCCGGAGGCGATCTGCGTGGCGGAGTATGCACCGTATTCGGCGCTGTTCAAGCGGGTGGAAATGGTGGTGCACCAGGGCGGCGTGGGAACCGTGGCGCAGTGCCTGCGTGCGGGCAAGCCGATGCTGATTATGCCCTACTCGCACGACCAGCCGGACAATGCGCGGCGGATGCGGCGGCTGAAGGTGGCGCGATCCATCGAGCGCAGCAACTACACGCCAGTGCGCGTGGCGCGGAAGCTGAAGGCGATGCTGGAAGTGCCCAGGTTTGCGGAGCGTGCGGCAGAGGTGGCCGAAGGGCTGGCGCATGAGGACGGCGTGGGCTCGGCTTGCGATGCGCTAGAAGAGCTTTACCAGAAGACCCGGCCTTAGAACCTGTCCAGAAACTGAGTTCGAGGAAAGCCGGTTGAGGTGGCGAAGCCGGGGGTCTCCCACCCATTCGCAAAAAACGCGAATGGATGGGGCACGGAGTGCTTGCGCCGGGTTGAAAATGGGCAAGTGCGAGCTCTTGGACAGGCTCTTAGAAAAGATCGGCGATGGGCGGAAATGTCAGCAGGAAACTCAGGATGAAGAGCGTGAATGCGATGCTGCTCAGGAGGCCGAGCGCGATCGTCTTTTTGCGCCAGCGGAGATCGAGGGCGAGCCAGATAACCAGCCAGATGAAGATGGCGGCGGTGGTTACGCCGGAGAGAACGCCTGTCGGCTTGTAGAAGACGAGAGCGGCCTTGATGGCCGGGGACTTGTCGGCGGCGATGGCGAGGACGGCGAGCGCGAAAGAGCCGATGGCGGCAGCGAGAATAGCGGCTGCACCGGAACCGTTGGTGAGGGCTGGGGGATTGGGCGGAGAGAAGCGGGCGGAGGTGCTCATTGTTCGCCTCCGCGGGTGATTTGGATGGTGGGTCCGCCTTGCACTGGGGCGTATTTGTCGATCATGGCTCCGAAGAAGCCGGCGATGCCGGCGGCGATGAATGAGGCCGCCGCAAAGCCGAGCACGGCGGCGCGAAGTTGCCTGTGATTGCCGAGATCGCGGCCGTAGCGGATGAAGACGAAGGCGACCATGGTGATAGAGATGGGAACGAACCAGGCGACGTGCTCTTTCCACTCCATGCCCAGGGAGTGCCAGCCTATGGTGGTGGGGTTCGAAATGAGCAGGCGCTGCGGAAACAGCGAGAGATTGACGGTTCCAGGCGGCGGCGCGGCGCGATACCAGGGGTAGATGACGTAGGCTCCGGTGAGCACGGCGGCCCAGGCGAGGAGCACCATGGCGATGAGGTAGATTTTCACGAAGCGCTGCTGGGCGGGTGTGGACAGGGACGAGGGAGACGCGGTGGTGAGGCGGTAGAGCTCGACGAGCGCACCGGAGCAGGCCAGCAGGTAGAGCGCACCGAACCCCATGCCGTGAATCATTGTCCAGAGGCTGCGGAAGGTGATTTCCATTGCGGTTCGCCTTTCCATTTCGAGGATGAGTTTCGCCTTGCCGTGAAGGCTGTGCTTTACTCATATCCGATGCGCGGCGATCGCGCGGAGATCATCGCGTCTGCCGCGGTCTTCTTGTCGGAGTCCTTGTCTTTTCCCCAGGTTTTGTAGAGGCCGAGATAGGTGTAGTTTTCTGCCTGACCGGCGACGGAGTGTCCGTAGGCGAAGAGTAGTTGCAGCCCGGGGGATTTGAAGTGGTAGTAGCCGCCCGCGTCGATCAGGGTTGCGGCCTGGGTTTGCGCGGTGGCGATGCCTTCCTTGGCGTGGGAGAAGACTTCGGCCGAGAGTTCCAGCCTCTCATTGACGGTTTTCTTCATGAGATAGCCGCCATAAAGAAAATCGCGATAGCCGGTTTGAGGAACGACTGTGTAACCCAGGCCGCCGACGAGGCTCCATGAACCGAATTCTTTTTCGGCCCAGAGGGGCAGCTTGTACCAGACGCGGCCCACGCCGAGGCCCCTGGTGTAGCTCCCGGTGGGAATTTCGAACATGGTAAAGCTGCCGATTTGCGGGCGGTGCGGGGTTTGCTTGATGAAGCCGTATTTCACACCCAGTTCCATATCGGTGAGGCCGAAGGCGCTGGGGCCGGCTCCGCCGGGTGCATAAACGGGGTTGTTGGACGGGACCACGGCGCCGAAGGGCAGGATGGCGTGGAGCTGAATGTTGGGGATGGCGCCCCAGTTGAACTCGAAGGCGGGGCCGATGGGGTCGGATTCATCGGGCGTGCCGTCGAAGGTGCTGAAGACGTAAAACTCGTAATGGCCAAGATCGACAGGCGTGGGGTCGTCAGTTTGAAAGGGGGGGCCGGCTTGTGCGCAGAGCCTCGGCACGCTGAAAATCAGGAAGATCATCAGAGTTGCGCAGGGTAGGCAAACTCCGGCGACAATGCGCGATCCGTTGCGATGATCCGGTTTTCCAGGCTGGAGCCGACGCATCATTTGAACAATATATATCGAATATCGATAACAGCAAAGGCGGAATGACCTGAGGAGCGGTATATTCATGCTGTGTTGAAACAACAGCGGGAACTCTATTTCGGGCTGATACGGATTCATGTGCTGGTACATGCGGCGCACGAGCCGATCTTCGGAATGGCAATGATGGAGGAACTGGGGCATCACGGCTACCGGATTGGGCCGGGGACTCTGTATCCGCTGCTGCATGGGCTGGAACGGAGCGGGTTGCTCAAGTCTTCACTGAAGATTGTAGGCGGGCGGAGACGCAGGGTCTACAGGATCACCAGCGCGGGCAGGAAGGCTCTGGCCAAGGCCAGTGAGAAAGTGGATGAGCTGCACGAGGAACTGCACGAGGAGCGGCCGCGGAGGATGAAGGTTTGAGTGGGGGTGGACGGGTATCGCGGCATGAGGACTGGGTTAGATGCCTGGAAACACACGTGAGTCAGATAGCTCGTTCATAATGTGAGGGTGCCCTTCACACTCGCACATGCAGCGGCAGCGCTTCCCTTTCGACGCATGCGACTCCTCACCTCGGCGTTGGTTGTGGGCACATTTGCGCCTGACTTTGAGTACTTCCTTCAGCTCATGCCCAGAGGCGGTTTCGGACACACGCTCCGCGGTGTTTTCGTTTTGGATTTGCCCCTCGCATTGCTGGTGCTTTGGGTTTTCCAGGGTTACTTGAAGGTCCCCCTCACCCAGCTCCTTCCGGACGGATTCCAACGCAGGGTCGCTCCCTATCTTGGCGAATTCCGATTTTTCGGTTGGCGGCGCTTCGCCGTGATCGTCGCATCCATTCTGCTGGGAATCGCGACTCATTTGCTTTGGGATTCGTTCACGCATCCAACCATGTGGCTTTACCACCATTGGCTCTTTCTAAGCCGCACGGTGCGGTTGCCACTGTTGGGAACAGCTGAATACTGTAAGGTATTCCAGCATGCGAGCACGGTCTTCGGCATTGGAGTCCTCGTGGTGTGGTTTACGCGCTGGTACCGGGCCACGGAGCCTTGCAGCGGAGCTCGGAGGAGTCCGCTCGCTACCGCGCAAAAGGCAAGGATTATTTTCATTGTGGCTGTCATTGCGCTTCTAGGGGGTCTGTTGCGCCCAATTGTTTTCATTGGACTGCCAACCGGTGCTGCCGCGTTAGAAAGGTTTGCCGGGCAAGCGGCTGCCACAGCAATCGCCCTCGTGTGGTGGCAGCTTGTCGTTTATGGTGTCTTCGCAACGCGGCGCATGTCGCGAGAATGTGAGCCCTCGGCCCGGATCGGATAGTCGAACCGACGGGGACGATGCACGCGGGGATTCCTCAGCCGTTCTGGGTTTAGAGATCGATCTGAAGACTGGCTCTTGCCAGATTGTGGTCATCCACTCCAGGCACAAGGGGAAGAACGCGTCCTGCGGTGGGCGCAAAGGGCTTCCCAGGATTCGAAACGAGGGGCGCCGGTTATTTGCGCGGGTAATCCTTTGTCTGGCCGGTGCGGGCGTTGGTGACGGAGAAGCTGCCGCCGGGCGAGGCGACGACCTTGATCCATGCGCCGTCGGCGCCGCCGCTCAAATTCGCGATCAGGACGTCGGGGCTGTTGTGGGCGGCGTCGGAGTCTTCGGCGGTGTGCAGCATCCAGAGATCCTCGAGGCCGGGGCTCTCATGGATGGTTTGCCAGGCTTCCGGGCTGCCGGCCTTGTGTGCGCCGTTGTCCATGATGGCGACGCGGGGATGAATGGCATCGACGAAGGCGCGGGAGTTCGACTGGTTGAAGCCGTGATGGTTGACCAGGTAAACATCGACCGTGCCAATGAGGTTGGCGGGGCAGACGAGGGGGATCTCTTTCGCCTTGGTGAGGTCGCCGAGATCGAGGAAGCGGAAGTGGCCGAAGCGGATGAGAACGCCGGCGGAGCGGGGATTCTCGGAGGCGTCGAGGTCCCACTTGGGCTCGGTGGCACAGTACGGGTTGGGCGCAGGCTTGATGCCGGGAACGGCGGCGATGTGCTCGCCATCGGCGGTGAGGACGATGGCGGTGAGCCCGGGAAGGTTGATGGTGTCGCCGGGATGGATGATGCGGCGGGGCTTGCCCTGGATGGCTTTGAGATACGCTGCGTAGTCGTGGCGGGTGATGTCGGAGTCTTCGCGATTTTCGCCGTGATCGAGGAACTCGCCGACGGGGACACGCCGGACCAGCTCGGGCACGCCGCCGACGTGGTCGGTGTGGAAATGCGTGACGAGCACGCGATCGATGCGGGCGATGCCGGCGTCGCGCATGGCGGCCTGGATCCGGCCAGCGTCGCGGCCGGTCTGTTCGGGTTCGCCGGCGTCGTGCAGGCCCTTTTCAACGGAGTCGGCGGAGAGGCCATTTACATTGGGCCAGCCGGTGTCGACCAGCAGGGATGCATGGGTCGCCGTGTCCACCAGCAGCGTAGACTGGCCGCCTTCCACATCGATGGCGTATATGAGCAGGCGGCCTGGCGGCTGGGCCTGGGCGCGGGGGAGCAGCGCAAGCGCGGGCAAAACGAAGAAGCAGGCGAAGGGGGCAAAGCGCGGCAGGAAGCGGCGGAGCGGCAGGGCGCGGAGATCGGCGGCGATTTGCATGTGCGCAAAAGTGTACACGGTCACCAGCGCACGAGCCAATGGTTGAGCGAGGGCTTCCGGCCGGCGGCAGTGCGGCAAACCAGGCGCTGGCCGCAGCCGGGCTCCGTTTGTTCCGCGGGGACCGGCGCAGCGGGAGTTTGCTGGTGTAAACTGATTCAGACCCTGATGCCGGTTCGCTCGAGTGAACCGGCTAGATTGTGTCGGGACGTGGCTCAGCCTGGTAGAGCACTCGCTTGGGGTGCGAGGGGTCGGCAGTTCAAATCTGCCCGTCCCGACCATTTTTAGAATCAACGACTTAAAGGGATTTTCCTCCAGAGGGAAATCGTAAAGCGAGTCCTCAATCGGTGCAAGGATTTGAAGGCATTTCTTCGTCTCATCCGAGCGCTGTTTTCCCCATCACTCGACCGTCGGCCCGTTGACTACTCACTTATAGACGGCGCGGGATGACGCGGCCCTGGCCGCTTCGTAGATGGCCGCAGGAATTCGAATTGTGGCATCACTTGGCGAAATCCGGCTTTACGGCTGTTCCGATCTCAAGGGATCGGGGGTCATGTGCCATCGGGGTGCCAGAATCGCGACGGCGGTGCCTTCCAGCGCTGCGATGGGCATCCCGGCAGGGGAGGAAAAGGCCACAACTGCGCCGCTTGCGCTCAACGTCTTTGGAGCAGAAGCGCCCAATCGTGGGTATCGCGCCAACTCGAGTCGTCCGGCGGATCAGGCGAGGTCCATGATGGCCCGGTAGCATTCTCTGTAAGCGGAGTTCTTTGTCCACTGTTGGCATTGAACCATTCCACGCGATAGGAGCCCGGGTCCAGACGGACGGTCACTTTGCCTCCATGCGGCAGGTAAACCGCGTAAAGACGTCCCGGGTCGGCAAGACAATAGCCTCCCTGATCGACCAATTCATCGTGAGGATTGGCCTTCCACCACTCAAAGCCGGTGAAGAACTCCACGATGTGGCCGTATCCGACAAACATGGTCTGAGTATCGTCGCCACGGCCGTTCATCCAGCCGCCGCCCGTGTCCGGCCAGACGTTGGTTCCACGGCGAGCGCTCTCCCCGGCGGTCTGATAGCCGCCGGCCATGTAAATCTCCCACGCTGTTCTGCGCAGGACGTCTGCCGAGTCAGAACCGGCGGCTGCCCACGCGGGGTAATGATCCTCGTAGCCGTATTCTTCGTTGGTCTGAGGAATGATGCGCCCGGCCTGTTGCTGCAGCTTGCGGGATTCAAACATCAATGCATGCTGATTTCGCGACCAATCCTGGTAGGAAGTGAATCCAAACCAGACGCTGGCTCGATCCTGGTGCTCCGCGTGTATCGGGTGGCTGGTGGCCAGGTGATGATAAGGGTCCCACTGCTCGATAAGCATGCCGGTTTCGTGGGTCCATTTTTCGTCACGGAAACTGTCCAGGTCGTCGCCCAGATCCCAAGTCATGTTGGAGAAACTTCCCAGGCGCGCCACCGCGTAGCGGATGTAGCGGCGCTCGTCGTCGCTGCCCGCGACCACGTGAACTCCACTGTCACCCATGTCAAGCACAACCGAGATCACCATGCTGCGCTCGCGCGCAAATTTCAGCATGCGCTCGAATTTCTGCCAATAGGGCAAGTTGAAGCGGGAGTAATCGAATCCGGGATGGGAGAAGTCGTCAGTTTTTGCCGCCGGCCAAGGCGTCAGGAAGACTGTCCAGCTTGGGCCAACCATCACAGGCTCGCCAAAAAAGACACTCTCGCGCCCAGCGAGGGCCACACGCATACGATTGACCTTGAGTGCGGCCAGCCGGTCGATGCTGTATTGAATGGTCCGTTCGTCGCGCCAACCCACCAGCCAGTATGCGGTGGTCCCGTTGAAGAAGTAATGCTCTCCCGTTCCTTCCCAGACAAAGTGCCAGGGATAGGCCGGATCGACGCGGAGGGGACCGCGCCGGCGCTGGTCGACGGCCGTGAATGTGCCAAAGTAAACCTGGGTCGCGGCGCCGGTTTTGAAGGCTACGTGGAAAGTGTATGAGCCGCTCTTCGAAGGCATGAAGCGGATACGGTAGACAGTGCCATCGGGCGAATCGCAGAACCCATCCACGGCGATTTGGTCCGCGGAACCTGCGGGTTCAAAGTCGCCGGCCAGGGAGGCATCCGTAAAGGGATTCGGCGCCGCGGCGGCGGGGAGTTTTGCGGTGACCTCGATGAAATCGAAGACCGCAACCTCCGCCGCGGATTGAGTGAACACGATGGCCGCGCGATCTTCGGCAAGGAGGCCGACCGCGAGCAAAAACTGCAGCGTCAGGAACAGGAATGCGCGCACCCTCAGGCTGTGCTTTTGTTGCTGCGTATCGCAGGCGAGCGTCGAACGAAGAATAGGTCCGCCGAATTCGAATTTCATCGACGCCTCTCCATGCCCACGACGACCTCCTTACCCGGTCCCTGCCTTACAGAAAAGATTCCCTTGGATTGTAACGCTGGCGATCCGTCTCCGCGGGATTCCCGCTACATTCGTGGCAAAGATCGGCGGATCTTGGCTCTCCGGCGCTCCGCGGTCTCCGAATGGGGGGACCCGGGCAATTCTGAGGGCAGAAGCGGCCCTACGGCCAGGATGAGGGCAACACGGGCCAATTAAAGAGGGCTTGGGCAGCGGGCGGTCAATTTCGGCATTGGAGTTGGCTTTTTGCCCGCCTGGCGACTTTGGCCATCTTCGCACTGGGTCTATTGCCGTACCGAATCTTCACATGCGTTATTCCGCGTGACGCTAATCCGAAGCAGATATTAGCGGCAGCTCCCCAGTACGCTTACCCGGATGAGATTGCAAATGCCATGATCCAGGGTGATCGCGCTAGTCGACCGCAATCAATTGGAAGAAGACAGTGAACCCACAAGCGTGAGATCAATATCCACCTCTTTGGCAACCTTGAGTACGAAGATGCTCGGATCTTTCAAGCCCCACTGCACATAGGGAACTTTGAATTGCGACTTTGCTGTGAGACTGGTTCCATCGATATGAATCTGCATAGGAACCGTCAGGTCGTGCGGAGTGCCATGCAGCGTGAAGACGCCGGTAACCTGAATGGTGGAATCGCCGCCTGGCGCAATGGTTCCCTGATAGCTCCTGGGCGCGAATGAGACATCGGCAAAATGCGGCACGTCCAGAACATCGGAGTTCATCTTCTTGTCCCTGCTCGGCTCGCCGCTGTTGCCGCTGCCGGCCGCGACAATCACGGAGCCGGAGATACTTTTCGCGGCGCGATCAAAATCAACCGACCCGCTCTGCACGTGGAATGTGCCATTCACATGGTGTCCGGTCCCGGTCAGAGCAAAGGCAACCTGGCTTGCACTCGGATTTACGGCGAAGGTCTGATGCTGGGCAAGCGCAGCCGGAATGACGGCAGGCACAAGCGCGAGAAAAAGCGATTTGGCTATGCTCTTCATGGGTTCTCTCCTGGATTGAGTCGGCACTATTGGTTATGAATGGGTTGTCGAATGCTCCGCGACAACCACAGGCTGATGGAAGCGATGTCCTGATCGGACAGATATTCATGCCCTGGCATATCGGTTGCGGGAATTCCGAACTTGGCAATCCGCGCCAGCCGGTCCATGCGCTGTGCATTGGAATCGGAAGGTTGCAAATGCTGGAAGGGGCCAACTGTCAGATCGGGAGGAAAGCGCTTGAAGGCGGCTTGCCAGCGGGTTTTGCCGCCCGCGCTGTGGCAGGTGGCGCAGTAGCGGCGAAACAGCCGCTCGCCGCCGTCGAAGCTGGCTTGCGTCCATGCGGCGGCCGTGGGATGCCAGTGTGCTTCTTGCTCCTGGTGTTGCAGCGTGCCGGCTCCACGCAGGCTGGCGAGATAGGCAACAAGATCGCCGCCACGGTGATCGCGAAAGAGGAAATCGAAAGAGGGCATAATCGATGCGCCGCTTACTTCGGCAGGATCAATGAAGTGCGCTTTGAGCCAGAGGGCTGAACGTCGCGCACCGACCTGAGAAAGATCGGGGCCCTGGCGGCGATTGCCGATGAGTGGGGGCTTCTGCAGACGTATGTCCTGAATCGTCTCGACTGGTCCCCACATGAGGACATCGGCGGTGTTTGGGCGCACATATTGAGAATGGCAATGAATGCAGCCCTCGGAGATATAGACCTGGCGCCCGCGTTCCACTTGCGATAGCTGGGACGACGCATTGGCCGGGGGAATGAGGCGATAAAGGCAGAAGGCAGCCAGAGCAACCAGCGCGGTGAGCGCAAGCTCTCGGGCGCGCCGGCGCAGCGCGGTGAAGAGTCCGGGCGTCAGAACGACTGCGCCGGCTGCGATGACGAACAAAGGTGGAACGTGGCCGAGATTCTGCCCCATGCCGATTCCGAGGGCGGAACCGCACCAGCCCGCGGCGGCGTAGATCCAACCGGTCTGACGGCCCCGCTGTGCTGGAGAAGAAGCCGGAGCGAGGAGCGAGGGATAGGCGACGAGAGCAACGGAGTAGAGAGAGACGCCGATGGGATAGAAGATGGAAGCAAAGAGTGCCCGGCTGGGATCGAGCAGGAGCAGGCAGGCGCTGCCAAGCATCAGGAATGCAGCGGAGAGAACAAGAGTCAGGCCACGGCGGCGCAACAGCCATGCGCCTGCCAGCGCCGCAAGAAGATGCAGGGAGCCATTGGCCCATAGATGGACTGTTCCCTGCCAAGTTCCGGCCTTCAGTGCTAGGTTGCTTTGAATGATGAAAAAGGCAGCCGAGTCCAGCCAGACGAGAGCGGCAAAGCATGCGAGGACGCGGAGAAAAGAAGGGACGCGCGAGTGCTGAATTTGCGCCGCCTGCAGTTTCGCCGGCGCCGGCAGAAGCGTGATGCCGATTCCGACGAAGCACAACAAGCCGGCGACAGAGGTCTGCATTTCGGGAGAGGCCGTGAAAAATGGAGGGAGATTGCAGACAAGATAGCCAACGCCGGTGCCCAGGCCAACGAGCAGGAGAGCGTGCCGACCGCCCGTCCATTGGCGCAGATGAGTGACGAGTGTGACGGTCAGCATGCCAAGCCCAGCGCCGATGAGGAACGAGACGCAGAAACCGGCAGCGAGGCCGAGCGGGAGAAGCGAGAGAAAGGCTGCCGCGCCCGATGCGAGAAGCCCTGCGCGGAGACGCAGATTCGGGGATGGCCAGAGGCTCAAACGAGGAGTGAGAAGGCTGAAGAGAATCCCGCCGATTGCCATAGCGGCTATGACGGCCTTCAGGTGATTGTCCGCCAATCCAAGACTCGCCAGGCGCTTGAGAAATGCGAACTGCGCAAAGATCAAAAAGTAGACATAGGTGATCGCGACAAGGCTGGCGCCCTGCCATCCGGATTGCCGAATTCTACCCGGCAACATTTTCCAGCCAGCCTTTGCGCAGGCCGATCGCCTGAATGAGCACGCAAGCTCCGTCAGAGATGGCAACCGTGAGCCACCCTGGTTCCAGCGTCTGTGTCAGTATCTGAGATCCAACAAAGACGGCCACGCTGGCGCGCGTGAACGCGGTGAGGAGCCAGACAATCTGCAGTGAGCGTGGACTTTCCCTGCGCGTCATCAGAATGAAGCCGTACAGGCATGCCAGGCCGACGGAGAGCACAAAGGCGCCAATGAACGAAATGTAGGGGAGCGCGTCGGAGGGAGCGTGCAAACCCATCAAATGCAACGTGAACTCCGGAGCGACAATGAGCATAGCGCCGGTAAGTGTGTCTGACGCGCCGATGAGCGCCTGATAGGCAAGAAGGACAGGACGGTTCATGCCGTCTTCTCCCTTCGAGTTTCCGCAGTGGTGGATATGAGAACCGGTTCGCGAAGCAACGTGGATGCATCGAGAAGCCAGTCGAAGGAAGCGATCAGCATGAGGACCCCAGTGAGAAGGCGCAGAGCATAGATGCAGTTGCGGGCTATTCCAGGCACGATCGTGAACGCAGGATCGAATCCCTCACGCCAGCCGGCGATGGTCATCAGCAAGATGTATGCGATGACGCTGCCGTGCCAGAGATAGAAGGAGCGGGCACGATTGAAGATCCAACCGCCGTCGCCGAGAAGCTCGACCATGACAAAGATGATGAGACTGGACGTAAAGCCGGCCATGGCAACGAAAGAATGACCGACCAGGCCGTCGGTGAATTTGAAGTGGTCGAGAACTCCGGGAAGAAAAAAGACCCAGCCGGTGACAATGAGAGCTGCCCACCACCAGAGAAGAGCGATGCGCCAGTGGCGCGAATTGTTGTGCCATTGGAAGGCCGCATAGTAGGCGGGGGTGAGGGGAAGCCAAAGCAGAAGACTCCCCAGGCTGAGGTACTGGGTGACGAGGTGATGGCTGATATCCGCTCTGGGGAGAGACGCACAGAGGATTGACTCCGCAACCAGAACGACCCATGCGGCAACGATTGCTTTGGAGCGGGCGGGCTTCCGTCGCGCAATTCCGAACGGGAGCACGAGCAGAATGGCAACGATTCCCAGCGAGGATTCCAATTGGCTTGTGCCGGTGGGACCGCCCGTGTCGGGATTCACAGGCGGATACCGGCTGGGGCCGGCCGCGGCATACATGAGAAACGGAACGGCAAGCAGGATTGCTAGGCCGATAAGCCTTGCGGCCCAGGCCGCCAGAGATGCGTTCTTCGTGCGGTTGCGGATGAACGACACGAACAGGAGAAGCCAGAGCACGAAGAGCACTGCAGGAAAGAGGACGCGTGTGTAACCGCTCCAGTCCAGGAAGAGCTTGCCACTGGAGTGGCCGGAAAGCCAGGAGACAGCGCCTGCGGCGAGAGCTGTGAACCATACCCAGAGGACCGGCCGGCACCACACTGCCATAGGGCCGCGATCCGCGTTGTAGGCTCTGAACAGAAAACCAACCAGCGGAAGTGCGGTCCAGCCGTATAGCTCGAGATTCATGTGCACCATGACCCATCGGCCATAGGTCCACTCGCCAAGGAATTTGTTCAGCCCTGGGAAGAGCAGCAGAATCGCGATCAGCACCCCGACGGAATTCGCAACGACGAGCCATAGCAGGCTATGCCATGCGGCGCCGGCAAGGCCTCGCGGAGGGGAGTGCGCGGGCTCAGCGAGCGAATACGGATTCATGAACTCTTCCATCGTGCATTTCCAGGATACGGTCGCAGCGCTCGGCCAGGCCGCGATCGTGCGTGGCCATCACCAAGGTCACTCCCTCGGTAACCACAAGGTCGCGCAGCAAATCAAAGACCAGACCACTCGTTGCTTCGTCGAGGGAACCGGTTGGTTCGTCGGCCAAAAGGATCTTCGGTTTGTTCATCAGCGCCCGGCAAAGGGCGGTGCGCTGGCGCTCCCCACCGGAGAGCTTCTGAATGCGCTGGCCAAGCCGGTGCGTCAAGCCGGTGCGATCGGCAAGTTGCCGGAGCCGTGCGTGCGCAGTGCGACGATCGATTCCGGCCGCAACTGTGGGGATGAGGCAATTCTCCTCCAGTGTGAGATCCGGAATCAGGTTATGCAGTTGAAAGACGAAACCTACTTCGTGCCTGAGCAGGTGCAGCAGATTGCGGTGACGACCGATCTCTGTGCCATTGACGGCAACATGGCCCTTGTCTGGCGAGTCGAGACCGCCGAAAAGATGAAGGAGTGTGCTTTTGCCGCAGCCCGATGGGCCGCACAGCGCAACGGTCTGCCCCTCGACTGCCTCGAAGCTCACCCCCTTCAGCACTGCGATTGCCCCATCGTCGTAGCTCTTCCACACATTCTCCGCAGAAAGGACAATGCGCCTGGGATTGCCGGATTGCGTCAATGTCAGACTCATTCGAAGCGCAGCGCCTCCACCGCACGGATCCGCATGGCATAGGCGGCTGGGTAAAGAGCCCCGGCGACGCCGGTCGCCAGGGCGAGCAGAATCACAATCAGCATCACCCCGGGATGAATGCTCACATCGACGTAGCCGTGAAGAGCCGGAACCTGCTTGAGAATCAGAAGCAGGCAGGCTCCTGTAATCAACCCGGAGAAAGCTCCAAGGAAAGATACAACCGCGGATTCGCCGAAGATCATCACGGCAATCTGCAGGCGAGAAAAGCCGTTGACGCGCAGGATCGCGATTTCACGAATTCGGGTGAAGACCGACATGATCATGGTGTTTGCAACGCCCAGGCCGCCCAGTACCAGTCCGCACCCACCCACGGCCCACGCGGTCGCCTTGAGAATCTTGAACTGGGAGTACGACCTTGTGAACTCGGCGTCTTCGAGGGCAACCAGGTTGGGAAGCTTTGCCTTGACCATGGTTTTGAACGCAGCAATATCATCTTTGTTGCGCAGCTTGACGGTGATCACCGACGAAGTGCCTTCCTTGTGAAAGAAGCTTTGCGCGGAACCGAGAGGCATGAACACGCCTCCGTCTTCAAAGCCGTTGGCGGTCTTGAGAATGCCGATGACGTGAAAGATCCCGTGACCGATGGGGACATAGTCGCCGGCTTTGGCGCCAAGGAACTCCGCGGCGCGTTCTCCGAGCACCAAGTCGTCGGAGCGTTGCGCGAAGCTGCTGGAATCTCCCTGGATCCACGTGGCATTACGGATGCGCGCATCGGCAGCGGTGACGCCAAAGCACGTAATGATGGGGTGATCGGCGCTGGAGACAATTCCGAAGAGGACCGGGTCGGCGTGCGATAGCATGGGCCAGCCTGCAATCGCATTCAGAGCCGCGGCGGGAACGCTGCTGAAGAAAAGATCTGAGACGTTTCGCTCAAATACGATGATCTGGCTGTCGCTTGACAGAATTCCGGAAAACATGCCGATTGCGCCTTGCAGGATTGTGACCACCGTAAGCATGGCTGCCACACTGAATGCGATGCCGGCAACGCTGATGAGCGACCGGATGCGATGGCGGCGCAGATTCGTCATGATCAAAGTCAGGAAAATCACAGCCGCTCTCCCGGGGTTCGTTCAAGTGCATTCCGGGTGACACGAACCAGTTCCTCCTCGAGTTCGTTCCTCAGCGTTTCAAGAAATGACATTTCTGGCCTGGTTTTCAGGAGTTGGCGGAGCGCCCTGTCGCCAAGACCAAGAAAGCGAGTGAGCCGGCTCACTGCTTCAGGAATTCCCAGAACGGCCGCGGCGTTGGGTCGATCGAGGACGAGGTCACGGGCAACGGTTTTTCCTGCTGCGGCGGGGTTCCCCAGGAGATCCTTCAAGTCATCGACCGTCTGGTAGCCGAGGCCCCAGTGAAGTGCAATGCGTTCCAGTAGCTGGATATCCCGCTCCGAAGCATCGCCCAGCATGGCCGGCAGAACCAGCGACAACCGGATCAATGAAACCGTCTTGCCCCGTGCAATTCTCTCGGTAGTCTCGCGATTGTGAGGCAATGTCGCATAGTTGAGATCGAGACTTTGGCCATTGAGCAGGCCCCCAACGCCAAGACGGTCCTCAATGTACTTCAGGGACCGCTGCTGCTTTTGCATTGGAGCTGTGAAGATGGCCCGCCAAGTGAGAGCATAGGCGCGATTGATCAGCGCCAGCGCGGTCAGGATTGCGCTCGCCTCTCCGAATGCGAAATGCACGCAGTATGCGCCACGACGCTCCAGTGCATTGTCCATGCACGGCAGATCGTCGAAGACCAGCGATGCTGTGTGGAAATACTCGAGTGCGATGGCAAGGTCCGTGGCCTGCGCATGATCGAGGGCACAGGACGTTGCCACCTGGTAGACCATCCGAGGGCGAACCAGGCTGCCGGGATTGTCGAGCACATGGCGGAGCGCCTCTTCGAGAGACTGATCGATTGTTGCCGGCAGAGGCAGGAAGGTTTTGAAGGCATCCGCGAACTGCGTTTGTCTCACTGTGATCATGGTCGGCGCGATCGGCACACTTATCATCATCCGGTTCCTGTCTTGCAATTCAAGTGTCGGTGAATGGTAAGCATCCCTTGCGGTGTGTAAGCTAGCTCGATGCTCTGCATGTCAGAGGTGAGACGAAGCCGCAGCCTGTTTGGAGAGCGGAAGGAGGTGCCTTCCCCAATGACGATTTGTTCATCTCATCGGGTTGCATGATGGGCTTGCAGAGGGCGCTCTATACTGTACTTTAAGCATAGGGGAGAAAGATGACGGTCACCCGACGCGATCATGACAATTCGTTCATCCAAGGAGTCAGACCGTGCATTTTGCAGCTCAAGTATCGAGCAGACGGGGCACCCCGATGAAAAATCGATGCAAATGCACTAATATCGCCTCATGCGGCTTCTGTTAGTTGAAGACGAAATCGATATACAAAACTTTCTGCGTTCATCGCTTCAAGAAGCTGGTTATCAGGTGGAGGCGGCAGCAGACGGCAAGACGGCAGAACGGGTCGCAATTGACGGCCAGTTCGACATTCTGATCGTTGACCTTGGGCTCCCTGACCAGGATGGAATCAGCCTGATCCTCCGGTTGAGGCAACTAGGGGTTCGCGCGCCGGTGCTGATTCTGTCTGCGAGGCGAAGTGTCGACGACCGCGTGAGAGGCCTGGAACAAGGAGGAGACGATTACCTGACCAAGCCTTTCGCGCTGGCGGAGTTGTTGGCCAGACTTCGAAACCTGCTCAAGCGCAACAGCCCTCCAAGTAACGAGGCGACCCGGCTGCGAGTACTCGATCTTGAACTGGATCTGCTGCGGCGCGAGGCGATCCGCTCAGGGCAGCTCCTGCAGCTTACTCCCCAGGAGTTTGTTCTGCTGGAGTACTTATGCCGGAATGCAGGCCGCGTGGTGACTCGCTCGATGATTCTCGACAAGGTGTGGGGTATGCGCATCCAGCCGGATACCAATGTCGTTGATGTCCACATTTATCGATTGCGGGGTAAAGTTGATGGCCACGGACAGCAACCGCTGATCCGGACCCTTCGAGGTGTTGGGTATGTCCTCAAAGATCGCTAGCCCCATCATGCACAGCGCTGCCTGGCGCATCTCGTTGTGGGCAACTCTGGCATTTGCATGCGGGACCGTGCTAGTCTTCGTGTTTCTCCACAACTTTGTCGCCGACGACATTCAGCGGCGCAGCGATGCATGGTTGTCGGGAGAAGTTGAAGTCCTGGGAGATGTCGCTGAAAGGACTCCAAAGGACGCTCTCTACGATCGGGTTGTGGGAGAGGTGGCGGAACTGGCCGGCAAGGAAGTACCGAACAAACTTCTCTCGGAGAGCAGTTCGAACGATTCGGTGTTCTTCCTTCAGACCGGAGGCGACGGATCACTCAAGCTCTGGGTCGGCGCGGGCGATGGCAAGCCGAACCTGAGGGCCATTCGGGCAATCCAGATTGTGCCGGACCATCCGACAGATTTGCGTGTGATGGGTTTCGACGTCCCTTTTCGCGTGGCTTCGATCCGCATCGACGACGGAACCAATATCTATCTGGGGCTCTCGGAAAGGGATGAGCTGAGAGTTCTGCGAAGTCTGCGCCTGCGATTCTTCCTGATCTGGCTGCTGCTGGTTCTTTTCGGGTTCGCCATCGTCTTCTTTACGACACGCCGGATGCTGAGCCACGTACGCGAGATCACAGAGGCAGCCTCAAGGATCGGTCATTCCGATCTGAATGCAAGGGTTCCAACGACGGAGCGTAACGACGAAGTAGGGCACCTGGCGCGGACACTGAACCGCATGCTCGACCGCATCGAGAACTCAGTTCACCAGTTGCATACGATCACGGATTCGCTGGCACATGACTTGCGCAGTCCGCTGACGGCAATACGCGGGAAGCTTGAGATGTCTCTGTCGGCTGTTGACCAGGCTGAGCAGGCAGAGCCGATTGTGGCCGCAATCGAGGAACTGGACCGGCTGACGGAGTTTCTGAATCAGTCGCTCGACGTGGCCGAGTCGAAGGCAGATGCACTCCGCTTGACGCGCAGTGAAGTCGACCTTGATGAGTTACTCAGGATCATGATCGATCTTTATGAACCTTCAATGTCGGAGAAGGGCCTGCAAATCAAACTGCAAAGCAAGGGCCCGATACGCATCGCAGCCGATGCGGCGCTCATTCATCGGATGGTCGCAAACATCTTCGACAATGAGCTGAAGCATCTTCCGGCAGACAGCACAGTGACAATACAGCTAAGAAATGAGGGAGAATCCATTGCGCTGATCTGCGAAGACAATGGCCCGGGATTCTCCGAGGAAGTATTGGCACATCTGTTTGAACGGCGGGTGAAGGGATTGGAGTCCAATGGACACGGACTCGGTCTTGCGTTCATTGATGCGGTGGCACGTGCCCACGGCGGGACCGCCAGCGCACGAAACCGCCGGAGTGGGGGAGCGCGTATTGAAGTGCTGCTTCCACACGCGGCTCGGGAGCTTGCAAAGTCGCCAATGGCTGCAAGGCAGGGCGCCGCTTAAGAGCGGCGAACCTCACCGAGGACTATTCATGACGCATGCAGAGGCGGCCCGGTGGATGTTGGCGATGCTTTGTGGAGCCCAGGGTTTTGGCACCCTCGCGGTCGATTTGAATCGCACCCATGCGACAAATCCCCAATGGCCGCGGCACGCACGCTTCCACCTGGTATGGCAAGCCATAAGCTACGCCCTGTTTTCTTTGCTGGAAACAGCACTGATCCTGGCCCCGGGGATATTCCGTGTACAACGCTTCTATCTGGCCGCCATTCTCGCCAGCATCCCTATGCTAAGTTGTCTGGCTGCATTTGCCTGGCGAAAGAGCTATGGAGGGACGCTCTCCGATCCAAACGGAATCCAGCCATTCAAAGTCATGGTCTTTGGTTCACAGGTTCACATTGACCTGAATCTTGCACTTGAAGTCGTGGCTCTGTTCATGCTTCTTGCTATTCTCGTTCTCGCCAATCATTGAAGACTGGTCGGAAGTGTTCATCAATCGCCGTTCCCCTTATGCGGAACTTCGCCTGCGCCGGGTGGCGGCTTCGGGACCATGTTCGACCGGAGACGGCTCGAGACGAGGTATGACCTGATAGCGCCAGTGGAGAATTGGAACGAGATTTTGTCTCAAAAAATCGCAGCCGAATACTGTGCGTGAGCATCGCCTAGCAGAGCGGCAGCCTACGAGTTGTGCGAAATGTTCCGCAGTCCAGAGTTCGCGTCATCCAGCATGAACTGCGGAAGTCCGAAGTCGTGAAAGAGGTGGGGATCTAAAAACAGAGTGATTGCAGAAATCGCGTCGTTCTCAACCGTGAGTACGTGAATGGAGTGCGCATTCCAGCGTTTGTCTGCGCCTGAGAACTCATAAATGGCAAAAGCCGACTGCCCATTGGCGGACGTCGGCACCAAATGGAGGCCGCCACAGGTCTTCCACGCCGCAGCAAAGAATGTCCCGATGACCTCACGCCCAATGAACCACTGCAGCCACGGCGGCATGACCGCGGTTGCATCTTCCTTGAGTACAGCCACGAAACCGTCCACATCGTGCCCTTCCCAAGCGTGCAGATAGCGCCCGAGGAGCCTTTGCTGCGCGGCAGTTGTCTGGGACCCAAGCGGCGGCCGGCGGTCAGAGTAGCGATGCGAGAGTGTCTCGCGGGCCCGCTGCAATGCACTGCTGATGGATGCGGTGGAACCGCCGAGCAGAGATGCCGCATCAGCAGATGCCCATCCGAGGACATCGCAGAGCATGAGCGCCGCGCGCTGACGCGGCGGCAACTGCTGAATGGCAGCGACAAACGCGAGTTGCACAGACTCCCGCGCAGTGTAGCGCGCCTCGGGATTGGGCGCGGCGTCGGCGAAGGCCTCGAGGTTCGCGTCCGGATACGGTTCGAGCCAGGGCATGTCGACCGCTGGGCCACCTTCCAGCTTCGGCGGCCCGGCGGGGCCAAGCTGGTCGGGCAGGTATCGCCGCTGGTGCTTGCGGCCTTCGAGCGCATTGAGGCAGGCGTTGGTGGCGATCTTGTAGAGCCATGCTCGAAACGATCCGCGCTCATCGGAGCTCCCGGCCTCGAAGCTCGATAAGCTGCGCCAGGCGCGCAGCCAGGTCTCCTGCACAAGGTCTTCGGCTTCGTGCAGTGAGCCCAGCATGCGGTAACAATGCAGTTTGAGTTCCCGGCGGAACGGTTCGGCGAGCCGTTCGAAGGCCTGGTTTTCCGCAAGATTGGCAGGTTCGATCGCCATTGCGTTCGATTGTAGACCTCGCGTGCGGATTTTGAGGGCTACGTCAGGCTGCCAAGGCCTCGAGTTCTTTTCCCAGAGGCGATAAAGACGTCGCCGAGCGAGCAATCGTGATTGAGAACCACGCCAAGTCAAAATCTTCAGTTCGCCTTTTCCTTCGGGTTGGGCGAGCCCTTGCCGGTGGCGATCAGACTCTTCAAACTGCCACGAATGTACGAGCCCCAGGCGTCGGAGCAAACGCTGAAGCACTCGTACGCGGGGACCAGGCCCTCGTGTGTGAAGTGAATCTCCGTTTGATCGCCTTTCCTGGAGATCTCGAAGACAACCTTGGTGCCCTTCCACTCGGTCTTGTCCTCGGTGAAGTCGAAGTAGTTGTCAGTGACCCGCCACAATACTCGCTTGTTGGGCACGAGCTCCATGAGCTTCATGGTGCATGTGTGGAGGTTCTGATAGTGGTACTTGAATTCGTCGCCGACCTTGGCGGTGCTGCCTTCGATCTCTTCCGACCACCATCCGCGCACGTTCCGGATGGCCTCGAGTGCTTCTTTCGGTGATTGGTCGACCGAAATGGTTGCGGTGTAGTTTTGATTCGATATGGTTCGCCCTCGGTTTTGAACATTCGGTTGAGTGATCGCCTTACGCAGGCGTATGCACGCGTGAGTGGCCTCTTTGCTGTTTTACGCGAATGCGTCAGGCTGATTCTTGCCGGTTGCGATCAGGTTGCGCAGATTGCCGTCGACGAGTGCGCCCCAGGCGCCCGAGCAGCCGCCGTAGCACTCGAAGGCAGGAACCAGGCCGACGTGCGTAAAACGCAGCTCGGTCTTGCCTCCCTTTCTCGCAATCTCAAAGACAATGTCAGTGCCGATCCACTCAGCCTTGTCCTTGACAAAGGTCAGTTCGGCGTCTGTAACATGCCACACAACTTTCTTGCCGGAAACGAATTCCGTCACTTGTTGTGTGGACTTGTGCATGTTCTGGTAGCGGTATGTAAATTCGGCGCCAGGCTTGTTGGTATCGCCGACGACTTCTCCCGACCACCAGCCGCGAACGTTGTTGATGGCATTGAAGACCTCTTCGGGAGTTTGGTCAACCGTAAACGAAGTTGTGAAACTATCCTTCTTCATGATCCGTACCTCCATCCTCTCTTTTGTTGACTGTGACTGTTGCATGGTGTGCGGCGCTCCTACAGAGTCGCTGCATTCTTCGGCACAAAGCCCGCGTACTGGCGCTCGAACTCCTTGGCCACGCCCTTACGCCAACCTTCCGCAATTGACTGGGACATTGGATCGGGGAAAATGTCCTCTTCACCGTTCTCCAGCCCGTTGAAGAGGCCCTGCGCGACCGACTCGGGCGAAGCTTTCGGGATCGCGAAGCCGCGAATCATGTCGGTGTTGACGGGACCCAGGAAGACGCCCTGGACCTTCACTCCCTCACTTGCCAGCAGCGCCCTCAGGGACTGCGTCATGCTCAGCGCGGCCGCCTTCGAAATGGCGTAGCCAGGCGTAAGCGGCAACGGAGCGAGCGCCATCAGCGACAGGTTGTTAACGAGGGCTCCCTTGGAACGCTTCAGCATCGGCAGGAACGCCCGCGAAACCTTGTACATGCCAAAGAAATTGACGGCGAGGGTTTGCTCGATGACGGCCGGATCACTCAGATCGTCATAGGGAGCGATTCCGGAGTTGTTGATGAGGACGTCGAGGCTGCCGAACTGGCGGAATGCCCGTTCGATCTGCTCAGCGTCGGTCACGTCGAGGATCAGCGGCGTCACGCGTTGGTCGACGATGTCGAGCGTTCCGCGTGTTCCTGCATACACTCTCTTTGCTCCGCGCCTGAGGGCTTCCAGGACGAGTGCCCTGCCGATGCCGCGGTTGACGCCGGTAACCAGAACTGCTTTCTGTGCGATGTTCATGACGATCTCCTTTTCCACCCCAGCGACAAAGACCCGTCGCTGGGGGTCCGGTTTGGGGCTGACCTTGGCCGCCCCTTGTCTTGCCTCTCTATTGGGTAAAACCGGCGGGGGCTCCAAAATTCATCGGTGCGTGGCTGATTTTTCTTTTTGAGTGGATTTTGCACGCAGCAATTGCCGGAATTACTGTAGTTTCAAGAACATCCATACAGGTTTGCGAATCAGATCGACCGTCAAGTTCCAGCCAACATCAGGACCGGCCACATGAAATCGCCTTGCACAGTAGTGGCGCTTATTGAGCGCATCATCGCCAAAACACTCGGTGATGGCAGGTTAGTACCGGAATGTCTTAGTGCTGTATCTGGAGCGCCCGCGCGCACAGTTTGAATTCGCATGCGCTTTGGGAGGGCGCTTCTGATACAGCGACTTGCAGGAAGCCGCCCACAGGGAAGCCTATGTACTTTGAATGGGGCTGGAAGTGTTCGGTGAGTGGATGAAGTCGCTGTAATGGGCACGATCTGGCGGTTTGATTCCGGAACTAGGCTGGGGATCGCCGCATTGAGGGGTCGTGCTGTAGCTTGAGAGATCGGTCGCGGAGCGATCTTGGCGAGTTGAGACAAGGGATCTGCATGCGTGCCAAAGCACGGACAAGGACCGAGGCTGTTCATGGCGGTTCATGCGGCGCACCGGTCTGGTTGAGGTGGAGAGCGGAGCAGGAGTTGGGCGGCAGAGAGACGTTCAACAACACGCATAGTTCCGCCGCAGACTGGACAGTTCCAGATCGAGTGAGTCTCTTCCGTAGGCGGTTGTGCTGCTGAAAGGGTGCTCTGTTCTGCAGCGCCGAGCAGTTGCAGGCACAGCGGCAACAGCGTAGCGCGGTTGCGGTTGGCGAGGAATCCGAAGTTGCGAATGCGCACGAAGCCGGGCGGCAGCAGATGGAGCAGGAAGCGGCGCAGGAACTCTTCAACAGATAGAGTCATGAGCCTCTTCTTGTTGCCGTGTGCGGAGTCGCGCCAGCGGAAGGTGACGTTGCCATCGGCGAGAGCGACCAGCCTGGAGTTGGAGATGGCGACGCGATGGGTGTAGGCGCCGAGATAGCGCAGCACATGTTCAGGGGCGCCGAAGGGTGGCTTGGAGTAGACGACCCAGTCGTGTCGGAACAGCACGCGTAACCAGGCAGAGAATGCGCGCGGCTGAGCCAGAGGCAGCAGGCTGCCGTGGATCCACCTGCAGCTACGCTCAATGAAAGACTGTCCAGCACAGCGAACAATGTCGGCCATCTCCAGGAGAGGCCGGCTCATGAACTGTGCTTGAGTCCTCCTTGCGAAGAGAACGTGAGCGCATCGAGCGGGCTGGCGGTCGCGCTGAGATGCCGTTGGGAAAGATGCAGATAAACGGTCGTTACTTCGAGGTCGCGATGGCCGAGCAGTATCTGAATGGTGCGTAGATCAGCGCCGGCTTCGAGAAGGTGTGTGGCGAATCAATGCCTCAAGGTGTGGGGATGGATGCGCCTGTAATCGAGGCCTGCGCGTTCGGCGGCGATCTGACAGGCGCTCCATAGGACCTTGGTGGTCACCGGGCGGCTGGAGGTGTGCCAGCTGTTGCCGGGAAATAACCACTCCTTCGGCTTGCGCCGGAGTCCGCGCCAGTATGTGCGCAGCTCTTCGAGCAGCTTCGGGCTGAGCATGACATCGCGGTCCTTGCCGCCCTTGCCTTCGCGGATATGGACAACCATCCGCTGACTGTCGATGTCACTGACCTTCAGGTGTGCCGCTTCTGCGCGGCGTGCGCCGGTGGCATA
>Ga0302320_10000087_pt1 | contig 181074 bp, 154 predicted proteins | sample Bog_T0_3_FD_202130 | JGI IMG/M metagenome (GOLD analysis project Ga0302320, IMG submission 202130) | Peat permafrost microbial communities from Stordalen Mire near Abisko, Sweden - Bog_T0_3 | ecosystem: Environmental > Terrestrial > Soil > Wetlands > Peat | place: Sweden: Abisko, Stordalen... | reverse complement strand
CGTTGCCGCGCTGCCGCGGCAACTCCGACTCTATGCGTTGAAACTGCGCCTCGGTGATCTCCACCTGCTCACAATAACATAAAACTTAATTAGTGTTAACACGCTCTAGTCTCAGAGAGCGAAATGGTAAAGCTTTGGGCCGGGGGGGGAGTCGTGCTTACTTCGCCACCGTTCCCTCCCCCGCACCCGACAAAAATCGCGACAAAAGTTCCCAAGGCCCCGGCGCACAAATGCCCAACCCTATGAATCATGAGTCCAGCCCCTCGTTTAAGAGAATCATTCTCCGGTATACCACAGGTGATATCGCGCCGTAAGTGACGGTGAGAGCGTTATTGAACCGCTACTTTCCGATGTTCATCGATGCGAGAGAGACCCGAACATAGAGAGCGGGTTCGGACGCGGCCGAGTTTTCCAAATTTGTCGCGTTTGACGCCGCGGTGTTCATGGAACATTTCTGGAATTGTGGAAATCAGATCTGCGTGAGAGTGAACGCTGAGCGGCCGGCGGCCGCGTGGCCCGGAATTTGCGCATCTTACGACCAAGGCCGGAGAGCTATCCTAAGTCCTTGAGAACGGGTTCGATAGCACGGCTTCCCGGCTCTCGAAAAGGAGGAACGAATGGCTGCAGCCAAACAAACCACGATCACATGGCTTGGACACGCGACGGTGCTCGTCCAGACGGCGGCAGGCACCAACCTGCTCATCGACCCTTTCATCAAGAAGAATCCAAAATACCCCAAGGACTTCGAGTTGCCTTCGAAGATTCACTGGATCCTGTTGACGCACGGACATGGCGACCATATTTCGGACGCTGCCGACACAGCCAAACGGCATGGCTCGACCGTCGTTGCCATCTACGAGTTGGCCGATTATATCGGGGGAAAGGGAGTGAAAGAGACGATTGGAATGAATCTGGGCGGCTCAGTCAAGTTGAACGATGTGGCGGCCACGATGGTTGAGGCCAGGCACTCGTCCGGCGCGCAGGATGAGAAGGGAACCCACTATGTCGGCGTGGCGGCGGGGTTTGTGCTGGCCGTTGCGGAGGGGCCGGTTCTCTATCACGCTGGGGATACCGCGGTATTCGGAGACATGCAACTGATTCGCGAGATTTACAAGCCGAAGGTGGCCATGCTGCCCATCGGAGACCACTATACGATGGGACCGCGGGAGGCTGCGGTTGCCTGCCGGCTGCTTGCGCCTGAGGTGGTTCTGCCGATTCACTTCGGGACGTTTCCCCCGTTGGTAGGGACACCCGGCGATCTCGCCGCACTGGTCGACAAGAGCGTCCGGGTTGTCGACTGGAAGCCGGGAGGACAGTTCAAAATCTGACGTTTCAGAAAATTAGAGGTATCTGGTCCAGTGACCTGGGATGGCCCAGATATCACTGTTCCAAATTGAAGGAAATGGAGCAGAACCGAGCATCCGCCCAAGCAAAGCTATCCTTTGGTAATTATACGAAGGTTACCATACGCCTTCTCCGTGACCAGAACTACGTATTTCCTTTCTCCTATCGATAGGTTACTTCTCTTAACAGGAGATTGGGTCGGATTATGCCAAGGCCCGTAACCTCTCCGAGGAATCTTGACAGTCAAAACTTTGCAAAAGCGTGCGCTTATCGGCAAGACTGCCGTCGCGGTCCTCACCGCATGCGGCCTGGTTGCCGGATATCTGCTCGGCTGCGGTTTTTCGCTTCAGCTCGCTCAGAGCTGGCTCGACCAGACCTCGAAGCTGATGGCCTCGCAGAACGACGCCTCGTTCATGGATGCGCGAAACCTCCTCAACGCGGTAAAACATTCCCCCTATTCGTTCTGCTCGGAAAATGAAATCGCCTTGTTCCGGGATCTTGTCTTCCGCTCCGAATTTCTGAAAGATGCCGGCCGGATGCAGGGCGGAAAGATCGAGTGTTCGGCCACCATGGGCCATCCCCAACACCCAATCGGCAACTTTAAGCCCATTTTCCATCAGAAAGATGGACTCCTCGGATATAGCAATCTGGTCCCGACCAAAGATACCAACATGAGGCGGCCAGGCTTCCAACTGGGCAGCGCATACGTTGTCCTTGGTTCTCTTCTGCCATCGAGCCTCGGGCCAATTCCAATGCATTTGACCGTCAAGTTGAAAAACGATCATGACCGGCAAGTCTCCGGGCAGGACGCAAGCGGGCAGAATGCCCCCAGCCCGGGTCTGACCACCGACGGCTCTTTCCGCCTGGGCCAGACCCTCTACCGGACACGTTGCTCCGCCGTCGATCTGGACTGCGTTACCGCCTCCACCTCTTTCAGCGAAGCATTTCGCGGCGAGGCCGGCGCCATTGCCGCCTTCACCCTCGGGGGTGGAGTCTTGGGCCTCCTGTCCGGGATCGCGGTCTCTTTTGCCTACCGTCGCAATCGCGACCTTTACCAGCAGCTCCGCCGCGCAGTCGAGGCCGACAAGCTAACCGTTGTCTATCAGCCTATTGTTGATCTCTCAACTCGGCGTATCGTCGGCGCCGAGGCGCTGGCGCGATGGACAGATGAAGAGGGCAACGCGGTAGATCCCGACGACTTCATCAAGATGGCCGAAGACCACGGCTTCATCAGCGACATCACCGAACTCGTTCTGCGCCGCTCATTGCGCGCCTTCACCGAGATTCTCCGCAAAGGGCCCAAACTTCGCCTCAGCGTCAATGTAGCCGCGGCGGACCTTAGCGACCCCAAGTTTCTGCCCATGCTCGTCGAGGCTCTTCGCTGGTCGAAGGTCCATCCCAGCAGCCTGGCAATTGAAATCACTGAGAGGTCAACGGGCACCAGCGACATGGCGATGGAGACCATCCGCAACCTCCGCCGCATGGAATGCAGCGTTCACATCGATGACTTCGGAACCGGTTACTCCAACCTCGACAAGCTGCTCTACCTGTTCGCCGACACCATCAAGATCGACAAGGCCTTCACGCGCCTCATCGGCAGTGAATCCGTCACCGTCGCCATTCTTCCTCAAATCCTGGCTATGGCCAAGTCCCTCAATCTCGAAGTGGTGGTCGAGGGGATCGAAAACCAACACCAGGCAGATTATTTTTCGCAGGAAGGGCTGATCATGCGCGGACAAGGTTGGCTATTCGGCCGCCCGGTCACCGCCGAGGAATTTCAATCCCTCGTGTCCGGCGACGCGGCCCAGACAATTATCATTCCCGAGCCCATACCAATGCGCGCCGTCAAAGTAGCCGTCGGGGAACTAATCATTATGGACCGCAACGTCGCATGAGACAAGCCGCGAATGCAGTTGACAGCGGACAGCGCCTGCTGTCAACTATCCACTGTCAACTGTCCACTGCCTTTCAGCGGAACATAGTGAAATCGCACCAGGTAGATGTTCTCTCCCTTGCCGTGCTTGGCCACTCTTAGCAGGTCTAGAACACCCAAAAAGCCCGATACACGCGCCAGTTCAGGGGTGATGTCAGGAAACCCGATGGTCTTGATTGAATCGATCTCGATCTCGCCTTCATCCATTCGGTATCGCCCGCCCACCTTCACCTGAGGCCGCATCCAAATCCGGACGCTGCAGGTAATCTCCCCGCGCCGAACCCCCTCCCGAAGCCGCTTGGTAAACATCATGCTGAAACGCTAGAGAAAGCCGATCCGCCCGTCAAATCTCTCACCGGAGACTTGGGCCGTGAATTCATTTCGAAGTCCGCGCGGCAGTGGCTCCCGCGTCGTCAGGCAGTACCGGCTCGATACCTCAATCCAGCCGAAAGACGCCCTGGTCGAGGCCCTTTCGGATCTGTCGTGCGATGGCGCCCGGGTCCGCCTCAACAACGTCAATTTCATGTTTTGGAAGACCTTCGAAGAACTTGTAGAAATCGCGATACGGTTCGTAGTCTGATATCTTCCCTTCAGTCCGGGCAGCGGCTCTCTGCTCACAGATTGCGATGCCGGGTCTCAACATAACAAAGTGAAGCGGGATCTCCTTCAAGATCTTGCGGGCCGTCTCGATGAAGTCCAGTGGAAAAGAAAAGTCCAGCAGCACCTCGTATCCACTGCGTGCAAGAGGTACGGCGGCGGCCGTCACTGAGCGCATAAGCACTCGGAACCGTTCTCTTGGCGACCTGGTGTCCGGTTTCACGAAAAGCGGCCAAAAACTATCACCCTCGATGTAGCACAGCGGCGCGGGGGAGATTGCAACCAACTCACGCGCCACGGTAGTTTTGCCGGCCCCGACGGGACCCGTTAGCATCACAACCGACATTGCGTCTCCTCCTTTTCCGATTTTAGCGGCAGCGAACACAAGCTCCTCTGACCCCGGTCCGAGCGACGTTGATTCCCCCCTGACCCGCAGAATCGCCGGCCCCTTGACAAAATCTCATATTAGATTAAGTCTAGATTGCATGGATGCCGAGGCCATCAAGCATTCCCTGGAAGGCAGCGGGCTGCGGTGTACTCCGCAGCGCTATGCCGTGATGGCGGTATTGATGGATCACTCCGGGCATCCCACGGCCGCGGAAATCTTCGAAGCCGTCAATCGCCTTGACCCGCGCTCCTCGCGGGCCACCACCTACAATAATCTGCGCGACCTGGTTCAGGCCGGCTTGGTGCGCGAGGTAGCCGTCGAAGGCCGCGCGGCGCGATTCGACTCTAAAGGCATACGCCATCACCACTTCATCTGCGACCGCTGCGGCAAGGTCGAAGACATCGATTGGTACGAGGTGCCCAAACCCGCCCCGGTGAGCCTGGGCAACCGAATTCTGCGCGAATACGAGCTCATTGTCCGCGGCCTTTGTACGCAGTGCGCTCCGCGCAAGCCGCGAAGGAGTTGATGCCGGTTCTACCTGCTTTTGAACGGCGATAGCAAATGCAGTCGGAAACCTTGAATAAAAACGCACTTGAGCAGCGGGGCATGGCCCCCGGAGATAAGGAGCACATCGTGTCAAACGAAGAAACGTCCAGCCTGGAAACCTCAAGCCAGGGTAAATGCCCGGTAGCACACGGCGATCCGACCAAGTCCCCGCTTCACGGCGCGGTCACCCACACCGCGCCCCAGATCAAAAGAAATGCGGATTGGTGGCCGCATCAACTGGACCTGGCTATACTGCATCAGAATTCCGCTCTCTCCAACCCCATGGGCAAGGATTTCAACTACGCAAAAGAGTTCAACAGTCTCGACCTCGATGCGGTGGTCAAGGACCTGCACGCCCTTATGACGGATTCCCAGCCTTGGTGGCCCGCCGATTATGGTCATTATGGTCCCTTCTTTATCCGCATGGCTTGGCACAGCGCCGGCACCTACCGCATCAGCGACGGCCGCGGGGGCGCGGGCATGGGCACACAGCGTTTCGCTCCCCTCAACAGTTGGCCCGACAACGTGAGCCTCGACAAGGCGCGCCGGCTGCTCTGGCCCATCAAGCAGAAGTACGGCCGCAAGATATCCTGGGCCGACCTCATGATCCTGGCCGGGAACGTCGCGCTCGACTCAATGGGGTTCAAGACATTTGGCTTCGCAGGCGGCCGCGCCGATGTCTGGGTGCCGCAGGAAGACATCTTTTGGGGTCCGGAAGGCAAGTGGCTGGGCAACGACCGTTACAAGGGAAATCGCGAACTGGACAATCCTCTCGGCGCCGTGCAGATGGGGCTGATTTACGTCAATCCGGAAGGTCCCGACGGCAAGCCCGATCCTCTCGCCGCAGCCCGCGACATCCGCGAGACCTTCGCCCGCATGGCCATGAACGACGAAGAGACGGTTGCCCTCATCGCCGGCGGCCACACCTTCGGCAAGGCTCACGGCGCCGCCGATCCCAACAAGTACGTGGGCCCCGAACCCGAAGGTGCAGGGATTGAAGAGCAGGGCTTCGGCTGGAAGAACTCGTTTGGCAGCGGCAAAGGCGTCGACACCATCTCCAGCGGCCTCGAAGGCGCCTGGACCACGAATCCGGCGAAATGGGACAACAACTACTTTGAAAACCTCTTCGCCTACGACTGGGAGCTGACCAAGAGCCCCGCCGGCGCACAGCAGTGGACGCCGAAAAACGGCGCGTCAGCGGGCGCGGTTCCGGATGCGCACGATCCCGCAAAACGCCATGCTCCCATCATGTTTACCACCGACCTGGCCCTCCGGCTCGATCCGATCTACGAGCCGATCTCCAGGCGCTTTTACGAGAATCCGGAGGAGCTTGCCGAGGCCTTTGCCAAGGCCTGGTACAAGCTTACGCATCGCGACATGGGCCCACTCCCTCGCTATCTCGGCAAACTGGTTCCCGCCGAGCCACAGATTTGGCAAGACCCGGTACCCGCCGTGGATCATGAACTGATCGACGAGCACGACATCGTCGCACTGAGCGCCAAAATCCTCGCATCCGGATTGTCGATTTCGGAACTCGTTTCGACTGCCTGGGCCTCGGCGGCTTCCTTCCGCGGCTCCGACAAGCGCGGCGGGGCCAACGGCGCGCGCATACGTCTGGCGCCGCAGAAAGACTGGGAAGTGAATCAGCCTGCCGTGCTCGCCAAGGTTCTGGCCAAGCTCGAAGAAATCCAAAAGGAATTCAACGGCGATCAAACCGGCAACAAGCGTGTCTCGCTCGCCGACCTGATCGTTCTGGGCGGCTGCGCGGCGGTGGATGCGGCAGCGAAGAAAGGCGGACACGAGGTGAAGGTCCCGTTCGCGGCCGGACGCACCGACGCCTCTCAGGAGCAGACCGATGTGCACTCCTTTGCCGTCCTCGAGCAGACGGCGGACGGCTTCCGGAACTATCTCAGCGCCGGACACCCCACACCGGCCGAGGAGCTACTGGTAGACCGGTCGCAGTTGCTGAATCTCACCGCTCCGGAGATGGCGGTTCTCGTCGGCGGCCTGCGCGTCCTGAATGCGAACCACGGCCAATCCAGCCACGGCGTCTTCACCAGGCAGCCCGGGACGCTGAGCAACGACTTCTTCGTCAACCTGCTCGACATGTCGACGGAGTGGAAGCTCTCCTCGACCCAGGACGGAGTGTACGAAGGCGTGGATCGCGCAACCGGCGTAATCAAGTGGACTGGAACCAGGGTCGACCTGATCTTTGGCTCCAACTCGCAGCTACGCGCCCTCTCCGAGGTCTACGCAGCCAGCGACTCGAAGGCGCCGTTCGTAAATGCCTTCGTTGCCGCCTGGACCAAAGTAATGAACGCCGACCGCTTCGACCTGGCCCGCTAAAGCGGCACTTGAGGCCAATCCCGGGTCTCGCCTTCGAGACCTGGGATTGACCTGTGTGAGCAGAATCAGTCCGTCAGCCTGCTGCTCCAAGCTGTGGAAATCTCGTCCGAAACTCTCACGGGAAAGGACGATTCCCGGCTGATCCCGGGCTATTCCCGAAGTTCCTGAATTCCGCGCCCCCTTATCCACATAAACCCGTTTTTCTCAGGTTGACCCCGCATCTCCCGGTCCTTAGAGTCTGTAAACGAGGGCATTTTCTTTTCTTTCTGAGATGGTCCTCGCCAGTGCCGACTGACCCGGAGTGCGAATGCTGAAATTAAAGAAGATCCACATCCTCGGCTTCAAGAGCTTCTGCGACCGCACCGAACTGGCCGTCGCAGGTACCGGCATAGCCGTGGTGGTGGGGCCGAACGGGTGCGGGAAATCGAACATTCTCGATGGCGTTAGCTGGGTCCTCGGTGAACAAAGCGCCAAGACCCTTCGCGGCACTCACATGCAGGACGTGATCTTCGCCGGAACCCGCGAGCGCAAAGCTCTTGGAATGGCCGAAGTGACGCTGACCATGGTCGACCCCGAAGCCTATGAAGGGCCGATTCCTGTCGACCCCGAGGTCGACATCGACCACGAAGGCTCCGCCGACTGGGATGAGGATGCCCTCCGCCGCCAGCGCGCCGCCGAAGCGGAAGAGATTATCGCCTCCGAGCAGCCGGGCCAGTCGCTGGAAGAGGATTCGGTCCAGGAGGCTGCCGCACCGCATGCGCCGCAGGCGGTCGTCCTGAAGATTCGCCGCCGGAAGTTTCATCGCACTCCTCAAAAAGGCGAAGTCGTCATAACCCGCCGCCTCTTTCGCACCGGAGAAAGCGAGTACCTGCTCAACGGCAAGCTCTGCCGCCTGCGCGACATACAGGACATCTTCATGGGCACCGGCCTGGGGCCGGAAAGCTACGCCATCATAGGTCAGGAGCGCATCGGCCAGCTGCTCAGCTCGAAACCCCATGACCGCCGCGCAATTATCGAGGAAGCAGCCGGTATCACCCGCTTCAAGACCAAGAAGCGCCTCGCCGAGTTGCGCCTCGAAAGCGCCAAGCAGAACCTCGCCCGCGTCGACGACATCTTTGAAGAAGTCACGCGCCAGATGAACTCGCTCAAGCGCCAGGCCGCCAAGGCGGAGCGCTTCGCCGCGGTGCGGGACGAGCTGCGCGGCCGGCTGCGCGTGGTGCTTGCCAGCCGCATGGCGTCTCTGGATGCAGCGCAGCTTCACCTGGAGCAGGAGATTGCCTCGCTCTCCGAACGCATCAACGCCTCGGCTGCCGGTATTGCCGATTTGGAAGCCAGTCAGCACTCCCTCACCGAGCGCGGTTACCAGCTCGACCGCGAAGGCCAGGCCGCACAGACCGAGGTCAGCCAGGCCGCCGTAGAGCTGGAGCGCGCCGCCGCCCGCGAACGCGGCAACACCGAACGCATCAGCGAACTCGAAGCCCGCATCGCTACCGCCGCCACCGAGCTCGAACAGACCCGCAACCAGCTTGCCGGCATTGCCGAAGAGCGCGCTCAGCAACACAGCTTCCTCCAGACAGCAGCCGGTGAGGCGCGGGAATTCCGCCAGAAGGTCGAAGCCCGCCAGCACGAGGCTCGCGCCGCTGCTGAAGAGGTGTTCACCGCCGAGCGGCAGCTTGAAAGCAACCGCCGCCATGCCATGCACCTGCTCACCCTGGCCGGCAACGCGCGCAACCACACCGCACAGGGCGAAGAGAGCCTCGCCGCCCTGGAGCGCGAAGCCGAACGCCTGCATGCCGAGATCGACCAGGCCCACAACGAGCAGGAAAACCTGAACGTCGAAAGCGGCCAGGCCCGTGTGCGTTTCGACTCCGCCGCCGGCGTACTCAAGCGCCTCGAAACCGAAATCGCCGCGCTTCGCGAAACCCTCCAGGTCCGCCGCGGCGAGGAAAACTCCCTTAGAGCGCGCGCCAATCAGCTGCGAAGCGACCAGGCTGCCGCCGCCGGTCGCCGCGACTCTCTTGAGGCCCTCATCAAGAACCACAGCTACTCCACCGACACCGTCCGCAAGCTTCTGAAGCCCGGCGCTCTCGGCCAGGGCATGGCCCCGATCGGCACACTGGCCGATTTCGTCGAGGTCGCCGGCCAGCATGAAGGCGTAGTCGACGAATTTCTCCGCGAAGAACTCAACTACGTCGTCGTCGAGAGCTGGGGAGCAGCCGAGGAGGGCGTGCGTCTTCTCAAGACCAGCGACGGCCGCGCCACCTTCCTGGTCCACAACGAAGCGCAGGGAATTCTCTTTAATGAAGAAGAAGAAGCTCCGGCCACGATCAGCGAGCCCGGTGTTACTCCACTCCGCGACGCCATCAAGATGCTCAATGGAATCGGCCAATCGATCGAAGCCGTTCTTCCCAAGCTCCGTCACGGCTACCTGGTCGATTCCACCATCGAGGCCAAGCGGCTGGCCTTGCAATATCCCCACGCCTTCTTTCTCACTCCCGAGGGCGAGTGCTTTCATAATGCAACCGTCACCGGGGGCAAGCCCGCCAGCGAAGGCCCGCTGGCCTTGAAGCGCGATCTTCGCGAGACTCAAAACCGCCTCGGCAAACTCGAATCCACCCTCAGCCAGGCTGAGTCTGACGCCGCTTCGCTCGCCCGGGACATCGAGATCCAGGTTGCCACGCTCGAATCCGAAAGCGAAGATCGTCGCCGCGCTGAGACCGAGAGCGCAAACCTGGGCGCAGCCCTCAAGCAGATGGAGGGCGAGTCGCAGCGCATCGAGCGCCGGCTGCAGGAGTGGACCGCGCAAGCGGCGCGCAACAAAGACGCCTGCGAAGCCAAGCGGCAGTCGATCGCGCAGAAACGCGAAGAAACCGCTCGTCTTGAGGAAGAACACTCCAAAGCCGAGGGCGGGCTGGACGAGATGCAGGCCCAACTCGATCTGATGCGGCAAAAACGCGAAGGCCTGCAGCAGGAGGCGGCGCAGGTTACCGCTGAGCTAGCCGGCCTTGAAGAGCGCCGCCGCGGCGCCGAAGCCGCCTTCCAGCGCATCGACCGGCTGCACGCCGACCTGGAGCGGCGCGTGCTTTCGATCGAGCAGCAGCGGACCAACGCAACGAATGAACGAGAGCAGCGCATCCAGGAAAACGCGGCCCTCGTTGAACGCCAGAAACAGCTCACCGATGCGCGCGCAACGGCGATGGCGCTGTCGCAGTCGATCGCCGCCCAGGCCCAGGCCCTGCGCACTCAGCTCGCCGAAATGGAAACCGTGCTCAGGACCGGCCGCGCCGCCCTCGACCAGTTGCGCGAAGGCCGCGCCGCCCGCTCCAGCGAACTGGCCAAGCTCCGCTCCGATCTCGAATACCAGGAGGCAAGTTGCCTCGCCGAGGTCAACGTCGAAGCCTCCGTGCTGCGCGCCGATACTGAACTCGCGCGCCTGGCCGGCGAAGAACTGGCCGCCGAAGAAGAGACCTGCCGCGGACTTCGTCAGCGCATCGAGCAGATGGGCCCGGTCAACATGATGGCTCTCGACGAGTACAAGGAAACCGCCGAGCGCCACTCATTCCTCGAAACCCAGCGCCGCGACCTCATCGAATCCATCGAGAACACCCAGGAAACCATCAAGGAGATCGATCAGATCTCGCGCACCAAGTTCGACGAGGCCTTCGCCCGCATCAACGAAAACTTTGGCCAGGTCTTCACCCGGCTCTTCCACGGCGGCCAGGCCTTCCTCCGCCTCACCGACGAGGAGAATCAAGCCGAGAGCGGCCTTGAAATTGTCGCCTCGCCTCCGGGCAAAAAGCTTCAGAATGTGTTGCTGCTCTCAGGCGGCGAGAAGGCTCTCACCGCGCTGGCGCTGCTGGTGGGGATCTTCGAGTTCCAGCCCAGTCCCTTTTGCGTCCTCGACGAAGTAGACGCCGCGCTCGACGAGACCAACGTCGGCCGCCTCGCCGATCTGCTCAACTCGCTCAGCCGCCACACCCAATTCCTGCTCGTCACCCACTCCAAACGCATGATGCAGTCCGCGGATATGATCTACGGAGTCACCATGCAGGAACCCGGTGTAAGCAAGGTAGTCAGCGTGCGGCTCGGGGGACACGAGCTGCAGAAGGCCACCGCGTAGGCGTTCTGATCACTGATCCCTGTTTCAGCTTGCTCACGGCGTCCTCAACAATCCCCGGAGTTAGCACCTCGGGCAAGAGTTGCGGGCTCGCTTCACCCGGAACGTAGAGCGCATAAGCAGGCACCCCGCTGCGTCCCAGCGCCGTCAGAGCCTGGGTAATATCCTCATCATGACGCGTCCAGTCGGCCTTCATCAGAACCACATTGCTCGCCTGAAACGCCTCGACGACCTCCGGTCGGCTCAGCGCCACGCGTTCGTTCACCTGGCAGCTCAGGCACCAGCTCGCCGTGAAGTCCACAAACACCGGCTGCCCGGCCGCCAACGACCGATCTACCGCAGCCTGGGACCAGGGCTGCCAAAGCTCGCTCGCCGCTTCGGGAGCCGCAGTGGTCGTTGCGATCGCCAGCCTCGCCGGCGCGAGCACGCTCAAAGCGACGACCCCCGCCATAATCAGTGCCGCAACCCCCTCAGCCCACCGCTTCGCCGGCCAGCGTCCCAGGAACCAGCCCGCAATCGCCAGCAACAGAAAGCTGGCCAGCAGCACCGCCACCAGCGCAGCCCCATAGGCCTGCGCCACCACCCACGCCATCCAGATCGCGGTGGCGAATATCGGCACTGAAACGGCCTGCCGAAGCACTTCCATCCACGCGCCCGGCCTGGGCAGCCAGCGCGTCCATGCCGGCTGCAAGGTGAGCGCCACGTAAGGCGCAGCCAGCCCCAGCGCCAGCGCCGTAAATACCGCAAACGTCACGGCGGGCGACTGTGCCAACGCGTACCCCACCGCCGCTCCCATAAACGGGGCGGTGCAGGGCGTCGCCACCACCACGGCCAGAACGCCCGTAAAGAAACTACCAGTATAGCCCTGCTTTTGCGCCAGCGAGCCGCCGGCACTGGTCAGCGTTAGCCCAATCTCAAACTGTCCCGCCAGCGACAGCCCCAGGAAAAACAACAGCCCCGCCATAAGCGCCAGAAACACCGGCGACTGGAACTGAAATCCCCACCCCAACGTCGCGCCGGCTGCCCTGAGTCCCAAAAGAACACCCACAAGCACCCAAAAGGAGACAAGGATTCCCGCTGCGTACACAAACCCATGCACCCGCAGCTTGTGTCGTTCTTCGCTGCCGGAGTTGACCAGCGCCAGCCCCTTCAAAAACAAGACCGGAAACACGCAAGGCATAAGGTTTAGCAGTAGCCCGCCCAGAAAGGCCAACCCGGCAGCCCGTGCCAGCAACCTCCCAGACAGCGCGGCGGTAGCCACTGCCGTCACCTTCCCCGGCGCGGCAGCAAGCTCGTAAGCACGCGCACCTGATAACTCCAATACACCTTTCAATTGTGCAGGATTCGCCGCAAGGCTCGAGTCTTTCTTTAACTCCAGAATCAGCCCTTTTGCTGTGGCGGTCACGGTCTGCGGGGCGGGGTTATCCAGGATGTCCTGATCTTCCGGGAAGAAAACACCCTGCGTTTCACGCTGCCCCGTTTCCACGGCCAGCCGGAAACCGGTAGCCGAAGGCTGAAACACCGCCTTACCACCCGCAGGCAGCGACCTGGGCAGCCCTGTGAGCCTGTTATAGATGTCCCTGTCTGCCGCGACCAGCACCACTTCGCCGGTCGCACTTGAGACAGGACGGTCAACTTCCAGTTCCGCCTTGCCGGGGATGCAGACCTCCCTGCAAACGAGCCACTCGACTTTGGCATGCAGAGCCGCCGGGCCGGACTTCACCGTCTTGGCAACTTCAAGGGGAAATGGAAAAAGAACCTCGTCTTCGTAGCCGAAGTCCATCAGCGGCCCCAGCGGAAGCCTCTTAGGCGCTGGAAATTCCAGCGGTCCGGCGATTATGCCTGGCGGGAGGGTCCACCGGACTTGCGGCGGCTCACCGGAATCCCCGGCGTTCTTCCAGTAAATATGCCATCCCGGTTCGATTTTGAAATAGAGGCCCGCTTCAGCATTTTCACCGGGGTTGAGCGCCCCGGCAGGAACCACCAGTTGCACATGCAGATGCGCGACATCCGCCGAGCTGGAGGCGGCCATCGCCGCCGCCCCAACCGTCAGCCCCGCAAACAGAACTGAAATCAACCTGAACAATCGCATAGCGGACAAAGGCTGCTCCTTGCGCCCTCCTCATTCGACTCGCTCAACCCGCTCGGAGTTACAGAATGCCAGTGTCCCGGATTCCGATTTAGGATCAGGAATTGCACTCCTTTGAACCATCGGGCATTTTCCGACTACGAATCAATAGCAAGTGTCCATCGACAACTGTTCACTGTTCACTGCCTCTTCGCGTGCTCCCGATACAGACAGTCATCCTGCACGCACTTCACTCCTGCGACCCTCGCCCGCGCCACAGCTTCCTCATCGATCACATCGTCCTGCAGCCACAGGTAGGGAATCCCCAGGCGAATCACATCGTCCACAATCTCCGGCACGTGCTTCGAAGCCCGAAACACATCCACCAGGTCAATTCCTGGCGTACCGCTTTCCCGAGCCGCCGCCTGTGCCGAGTCAAGATCCGCGTAGCAAGGCGCGCCAAGCACTTGCGTCAGCGAGGGATTCACCGGCAGCACCCGGTACCCATTGGCAGCCAGATATTTCCCGACGTGATGGCTAGCCCGCGAGGGCTTATCGCTCATGCCGACCACCGCAATGGTCTTAGCCGATCGCAACATCTCGTCAATCACCGCCGGATCATTTCCCATCAAGCCCATCCGCTGAGTTAAAGCTTTGCTGACCCCTGATCTCTGCCCTCTGCCGCTACACGTCGAGATCCTCATCGCCGCCGCCGTCCGCAACAGCCGTACCGCGGCGCTTGGCCAGCAGATAGCCGCGCAAAAACGGCTCCAGGTACCCGTCGAGCACCTTGTCCACATCACCCACTTCCACCTTTGTGCGGTGATCTTTTGCGATGCGATATGGCTGCAGCACATACGATCGAATCTGCGACCCGAAATTAATTTCGAGCTTGGAGTCTTCCAGTTTCTTCGATACCGCCCGCTTCTTTTCAAGCTCGTACTCGTAAAGCCGCGAGCGGAGCATCTTCATCGCCTTCTCGCGGTTCTTATGCTGCGAACGCTCATTCTGGCACTGCACCACGATCCCCGTCGGTAGATGCGTCATGCGCACCGCGGAGTCAGTGGTGTTCACATGCTGCCCGCCCTTGCCGCCTGACCGATATGTGTCGATGCGCAAGTCGTCAAGCTTCAAATCCACGTGGATGGTCTCGTCGATCTCCGGCGAAACGTAGACCGAAGCAAACGACGTATGGCGCCGCTTGGCCGAGTCAAACGGTGAGATGCGCACCAAGCGATGCACTCCGCTTTCGCCCGCCAGTTGTCCAAACGCGAACTCGCCGAGGATGGTGAACGTGGCCGACTTGATGCCCGCCTCTTCGCCGTCCTGGTAGTCGTTCATCTCGGTTTTGAATCCCTGCTGCTCGGCCCAGCGCAGGTACATACGCATCAGCATCTCGGCCCAGTCCTGGCTCTCTGTGCCGCCGGCGCCGGGATGCACGGTCACAATGGCGTTCAGCGGATCGACCTCGCCGTTGAGCATCGTCCGGGCTTCGAGTTCCTCTGCAAAGGTCGCCAGCGCCTTGATGTCCCGCTCGAGGTCGCCGAGCACGTCTTCGCCCTCGTGCGCCAGCTCGAAGTAGGCGTCGATGTCGCCGCTACGGTGCACCAATTCCTCATCGTCGGCCACCTGGGTTTCAAGCCGCTTGCGGTCGCGCATCAGCGGCTTGCTGGCGTTGGGGTCGTTCCACAGCGCCGGATCGGCCAGTTTTTTTTCTATTTCAGCGAGTTCGCGACGGATGCGAGCCGGGTCAAAGATACTCCCGCAGGTCGCGTACCTGGTCGCGTACAGGAGCGTAGGCGAATTCGAGATCGTTTAATGCCACGTTTTTCTCTCAGGACCTGACTTTGAATTGAGGTTTGAGCCGCGGCCCGACTCCAAAACACCAGGCCACAACAGCTAAAGCAAGTATCACACACGCCCACCCAAACACGTCGCCGTGCGCGGTGTAGAACGTGATGTCGCTCCTAAATCCAAATTGCGCCGGCAGCGCGTCGACCTGGTGGCGGGGAATGCTCTGCCTCACCCTGCCATAGGGATCGATGGCCTCCGTCACGCCCGTGTTTGTATCGCGCAGTATCCAGCGCCGGTTCTCGATCGCCCGCATCCGCTCCATATTCATGTGCTGCCAGGGCGCGCTGGTGTCCCCATACCAGCCGTCGTCGGAGATATTGACCAGCACCTCGGCCCCCAGCCGCGCGAACTGCCTCACCTCGTCCGCGAAGGCCGATTCATAGCAGATGAACACCCCGTACCGGTGGCCATTCAGTACAAAAGTCTTCGGGCCGCTTCCCCGAGTGAAGGTCGAGACCCGTCCGGTCAGCTTGTGGGCGAAACTCAGCAGGTTTTGAAAAGGAATGTACTCGCCAAACGGTACTAGATGAACCTTGTCGTAGCGGCCCACCTTATCGCCATCGGCGCCCACCACCAGCGCGGAGTTGAAATAGTGCCAGGTGTGCTCCCGCTCGTCGTATTCCCACCCGATATTGCCCACCATCATCGGCGCGTGATCGGTGTGTGCAATCTGGGCCAGCGCCGCCTTGAACTTGGGGTCGGTCTCGTCAAACGGGGCAGGGGACTCGGGCCAGACAATCAGGTCGGGATGCGTCGGATACGGCGGGCAGACAACCTCGCCCATCGATGCGCCGGTCTGAGGAATCCCGGCGATGTAGCTCTTGCACTGCTCACCGCCAAGCTTGGCAAATTCGCCGATGTGCCGGTCCCACTCACCCGGCCGCGCCCAGCGGTTGTTCTCGCCTACATCCAGATTTGGCTGAATAAGCACCGCGGTAGCCGATGGCGCAGGCCTCGTCGCGGGGATGGTAATCCCCATTGCGCCGCAACACATGAACACCACTCCGGCCACGGCCGACATCTGGCGGTCGCTGAAGCGATGCACTCTGCGGCAATCCAGCTGAAAACCGCCCGCAATCAGCGCATTCACGGCCACCAGCAAGAAGCTGATTCCGTAAACCCCGGTCCACGGCGCTATCTGGTTCACCGTCCCGTTATCTACCTGCGAATAGCCGAGCTGATCCCAGGGCACGCTGGTGATCCGCGATGCAGCCAACTCCAGCGCCGCCCACGACACCGGAGCCGCCGCCAGCGCCCAACGACTCGATTCCGTAGCTCGCCGCACAAGTGCCAGGCTCCATCCAAACAATCCCCAATAGAGTCCCAGCACCATGCTGTATCCCAGCAGCAGCAGCGTCGGAGCCAACACCGGCATATCGCCATACCGGGACATCACGTCGCGCACCCAATAGCAATTGCCCGCGTACCACAGCACGCCCGACAAGTACCCCAGCAGGAATCCCCGCCGCAGCGGCCGCGGTGAACCCACGCTTGAGCTGGACAGCACCGCCCAAATCAGCGGCGCCAGCCCGAACCACGCAAAAACCGAGCGCCAAGGCGGCAGGGGTCTGGCGAGCGGGAAGGGCAATTCAAGCAGCCCGGCGGAAACGACGGTCGCCGCCCAAATCTGCCAGTTCCCGAGCTTCCTCGTTCCTGGCCCTGAAGTTGAGGTCTGCATACAGGCCCGAGTTTAAAACATCCCACCATCCCACCGCGGCAAGATCGGTGCTTAGCCAAGCTCCCTCTTCACGCCGGCCCACTTCCGCGCTACAATCCGATCATGGCCACTGCCCTGTTCTTTATGCGCCTGCTCGAGGTCCTCTTCTTCACTGGGCTCGTAGGCTCGTCTATCGTGGTCATCATCAGCTTCTACGAAGACGGCAAAGAACTCTTCGGCAAAGACGAATAAGCTATTCAAGCATACTCAGGCAATTTCTGCGTGCGATCGCGGCGGTCGCTCGTCGGTGCTTTTCCTGAAGACTCACGCTAAATTACCGGCAACTGTCCGGATATTAACAGTTCCTTCATTTCGGTTGACACCCTTACAGTTCAGCAATAAACTCAGCGCAGGGCGGTGGTTTCGCTCTCTCGATTTTTTGACCGCCGGCCAAGTGCCGGCATTTTAACGATGGCATCTTCCCGAACGACCGTCGCTCCTCCGCCCGCCCGCGTCAGACTCATCGTGGCATCCTCCGTGATGCTTACGTTCATCTCCTTTTGGCGTGCCGCAGCCATCGTTTTGAACGATCTCGGCTCATCTGCTTTCTACGCCGGCGGCATCGCCGAGCATGCGGTTGGCGCAGCCGCTCCCTGGTTCATCCTCGGCATCATGCTTTTCAGCTTTGCCGTACGCGCCGTCTACGTCGAAAGCTGTTCGATGTTTACCCGCGGCGGCGTCTATCGCGTAGTCAAGGAGGCGCTCGGAGGCACCTTCGCCAAGCTCTCGGTCTCCGCGCTGATGTTTGACTACATCCTCACCGGACCGATCTCGGGCGTCTCCGCCGGCCAGTACATTACCGGCCTGATGAACGAGTTGATGACCGTGGCCAACCACAGCCATTGGCTTCCCCCGGCTTTGATCGACACGCAAGGTGCGCCCCTGCAGTTCAACATGGACTACACCTCGGCGGTGTTCGCCGCCATCGTCACCATTTACTACTGGTGGCAGAACATCAAGGGCATCGAGGAGTCCAGCGGCAAGGCCATGCGGGTCATGGAGATCACCACCGTCATGGTGATCATCCTCCTCATCTGGGGCTGTTACTCGGTCTTTGTCCGGGGCGTGCGTCTCCCGCCTCCGCCCACTCCCTCCCATCTTAATTTCTCTCCCGATGCGCTCGGCTTCCTCCAAAATCTCCACCTGCCCATCCTGGGTCTCTTTGGAATCATCATGGCCTTTGGCCACTCGATTCTCGCCATGAGCGGCGAGGAGAGCCTGGCCCAGGTCAACCGGGAAATCGAGCATCCCAAGCTGAAGAACCTGAAGCGCGCGGCGATCGTCATCGCCATCTACAGCCTCATCTTCACCGGCGGCGCCACCCTGCTGGCTTCCATGCTCATTCCTGACTTCGAACGCACTCACGTTTACCCGGACAACCTGATCGCCGGCCTGGCCATGTTCATGGTCGGCCCCATGTTCTGGCGCATCGCCTTTCGCATCTTCGTCGTGCTGGTCGGGTTCCTGATTCTTTCAGGCGCCATCAACACCTCGATGATAGGTTCCACCGGCGTGCTGATGCGCGTTGCCGAAGACGGCGTACTGACAGACTGGTTCCGCAGGCCCCATCCCCGCTTCGGCACCAGCTATCGCATTGTCAACCTGGTTTTCATCCTTCAGATGGTCACTATCATCGCCAGCCGCGGCAATGTCATCATGCTCGGCGAGGCGTATGCCTTCGGCGTCATCTGGTCATTCACCTTCAACTCGCTGGCCATGCTCGTGCTGCGCTGGAAATACCATGGCGAACGTGGCTGGAAGGTTCCCCCCAACATCACCATCGGCAAGACTGAAGTTCCTGTCGGCCTGATCTCGGTCTTCATGGTGCTGCTGGCCACCGCTGTCACCAACCTGTTCACCAAGTCCATCGCCACGGTCAGCGGCATCGCCTTCGCGGCGGTTTTCTTCATCATCTTCACCGTTTCAGAGCGCAAAAACCTCAAGCGCCACGCCATCACCGCGCGGCAAATGAAAGATCACTTTCAGCTCGAGCACCAGGACACCGTCAGCGCCGAGTCGGTCGCCATCCGCCCCGGCGGGATCATGGTCACCATGCGCGACGCCGCCAATCCGCTGGCCCTCAAGTGGACCCTCGGCCGCACCAGCACCGATGAGCGCGATGTCGTGGTCATCAGCGTTCGCATGATGGGCGTGGGCGGCCCGGAATACCTGAGCGCCGAGCAGACCAGCTTCAGTGAACACGAACAGATGGTCTTCACCAAGGCGGTCTCGGTGGCCGAGAGCTTCGGGAAAAAAGTCTCTCTGCTCGTGGTTCCGGCCGGAGACGTCTTCGCTGCCCTGGCGCAGGGCGCAAACTCCCTTGAGGTCGATTCAGTCGTCTCTGGCCTTTCCAGCTCGATGACCGCCGAAGATCAGGCATTCCACATGGGCCAGGCATGGGAAGCCCTGCCTGCGCCCAAGCGCCAGTTCAATTTCTACGTGATCGGCCCCGGAGGTGAGACAAAGGTCTTCTTCATCGGGCCCCACGCCCCCGCGCTGAGCCCCGAGGACGTCCAGCTCGTCCACCGGCTATGGCTCAACATGCGCCGCGACCCCTCGGTCTCCGACCTGCATCACAGCGACATTATCACCTTCGCGCTGACGCGCCTTGCCGGCCAATACGCCCGTGAGAAGGCCGACATCCTACGCGACCTGCGCAACTGCCGCGCGGTCGATACCCCGGCGCGACTCAGTTACGGTGTCCAGGATGCAACCTCCGCCTCCGGAATCACACCATCCCAGCGCGCCGTAAAGCAGACTCGCGACCAGTAACTATCAGCCAAGTAAAGTCCGAGTGGAACTCCCGGTGAGAGGTTCACTCAAGCCGGTCGGAATGCGGGGCTCTGGAAGTTAGATTAGTTGGCCAGCACGGCCCGATATCGGACTTTGTTCTTTTTTACCTTTTCGATGGCCACGTTGGCCTTGGACATGGAGAACAGCTCGATGGTGGCTTTGACACCGTGGCGGGCGGCCACGTCGAGCATCTCGCGCAGGCGATGAGGGCTGCCGATGGGACTGCCGGTCATGGATTTCAGCCCGGAGATGAGCGGAAAGGCGTGGACGGTGATCGGCGACGGAGGAACGCCGACAAAGCAAAAGGTTCCCGTGGGACGAAGGGTGTTGATATAAGTGCCCCAGTCCTGATCCGCATTGATTGTGGAGAGGATGAAGTCCTGGGTCCCGGCGACTTCTTTCATGGCCTTGGACTCGCGCGTGTTGACAAAATGGTGGGCGCCCAGGGCGCGCACCTCTTCTTCTTTTCCCGCGGAGGAAGAGAATGCGGTGACTTCAGCGCCGAAGACGCGGGCAAACTGAATGGCGATGTGGCCCAGTCCGCCGATGCCGACCACGCCCACACGCGAAGAGGGATTGATGCCGTGAGTCTGAAGGGGGCTGTAGACGGTGATGCCTCCGCAAAGAAGCGGGGCGGCCTGTTCGCTCTTGAGGGCTTCGGGGATGGGAATGACGAAGCGTGCGTTGGCGCGGACGCGGTCCGCATAGCCGCCGTTGCGATGTACGCAGGTGCTTTCAGCCAGTGGGCATAAATTTTCCATGCCCTTCGTGCACCACTCGCACTGGCCGCAGGAGTTGGACTGCCAGCCCAGGCCGACGCGCTGCCCCACTTCGTGGGAGCGAACTTCGTTGCCGATAGCGGCGACCGTGCCGATGACCTCGTGGCCGGGGATGAAAGGATACTGGCTAATGCCCCAGTCGTTGGAAATGAGGTGTAAGTCGCTGTGGCAGACGCCGCAGTGGGAGATGGCGATCTCAACCTCCTGAGCCCCGAGCTTGCCAGGATCGTAGTGGTAGGGCAGAAGCTCTGCGCCGGCTGCGTGTGCTGCAAGACCTTGAATCTGAGCCATGGATTTTGGGAGTCCTCACTGGCGGGTGTGTTCGCGGCTCTGGCTGGATACTCAGTGGCCCGAGTTAAGGAACGGATGACTTGGATGATTGCCGCCGATACTAGTTTAAACCTCCGCCGGGGTCGATGTGGAGATCGAGAATCTGAAAACCTGAGAGAACGCCGCCGGCCGGGGCGTCCGCGGCCATTTGCGCCGATTCGCCATTGAGGGCGATTGCCTGCGAGGAGCGGACCGGCTCGAGGGCGTTGACGACGGAGAGCGGGACGCTTGAAAGTGTTTGACCGGCCAGTCCCGCCTGCGCTTCAGGCACCAGCAGGCTGACGTAGATGCGGTCCGCTGAATGCTGGCGCCGGAGTTCCTGAATAGCGGCCGCGATGGAGGGTGCGTGTCCCGGGGGGCGTGGCTGATTGAGAGTCCGGTCGAGGGTTGCGGCGTCGGAGATGAGAAGGCGAAGATTGCCGGGGTCGAGACGCGCGGGAAGCTGAAAGGAAAGACGGACGTTGCGGGCCGGCTGCTGAAAGGGACGAAGTGTGGCTTCTACCTGGATTGTGTCGCCGGCGTGGACGATATTGGTGGAAATCAGGCGGGCGCTTTCCAGCTCGACTCCAATGCGGTAGGGAATGGTTTCGATGTGCAGATCGACGGAGCGGATGGCGCCCTGGCGGGCTGCGTTGGAATAGAGGGACGCGAAGCGTTCGCCCGCCAGGATCGCAAGCTGCATGGGGGCGGGCAAGAGGTCGCCCGGCGAAGACCAGAGGTTGAGAGGAAGGGCCCCGAAGCCCTGGATGTCGATGCTGCCGGTGAGGTGATAGCTGGTCGAGGCGGAGCTGGAGTTGGCCTCGAGAAGCGAATTGAAGAGCACGACTTCGAGAGCTTGAGGAGTGAGGGAAGGCAAGTCAAGGATGTCGACGTGGAGATTGCGGGAAGGCGCGGACTGGCCGGGGCTGGAGATGGCCAGATGGATGGGGATCATGCTGGCACTGGCGCCGAGTACGCCGCGGATGCCGGAATCGCGGTCTTCTGTGAAAGCGCCGACGGTCGCGCCGGTGTTGACGATCTTGAAGGAGTCGAGGGGCGAGGCCAGAGTGGCGACCACCTCGGCGGTGGTCATTGGCAACGAGACCGGGCCGGCCTGAAGGATGGGATGGCCGCAGGCCAGAACCTGTTTTGGGTCGATGTAAGTGACGGTGCAGGTGGCTGAGATTTCGAGATCCCCGCGAACCAGCTGCGCGCTGACGGCGGAGCCGGGTTCGAGAGGCGGAGAGGGGGCGGACTTGGATTCGTGGGATGTGGTTTCCGGGACAGACTGAGAGCTGCCCATTCCGCCGGCGGCGATGGACTCCAAGGCCGTCCCGGCCAACTTCTGCTTCCAGAGCTGAATAGCCTCAGGCCGAAATCCGCTCATGACCAGGGGGGTCTCCATGGGCTGAAAATTGCTCTGCGCTGCGTCGGCGGGCGAGGCGGAGAGCCGGGCCGGCGCCGTATCGATAGGAAGGTCGCGCACTTCAAGCATCTGCTCGATGGGCGTGATGCCGGCGATGGGGTCCTTGCTGAACTGGCCGATGCGGTAGGAGAGCGAGCCGAGGAGCTTGTCGCCAATGTACACGGGGCTGCCGCTCATGCCCGCTACGACCCCGGTGTATTCGGGCTTGGAGCCGTGGAGCTGGGCCAGAATCATATCTTCGCCGGGTCCGCGAGCGCCGCGAAGGACGCCGAGGATCTCCACCTGCATGGGCTCGGGGATCGTCCCCTGAAAGACGGTCCAGGCGGTGGCGATAAGGCCGCGATGGACCTGGCTGAGGGGGAAGACTCCGCCGGTGCTGATAGGCGGCCCAGCCAAGGCAGAGGAATTCTCGACTGGAGCACTCTGAGAAGGCGGCTGTTGTGCTGAGAGCAGGACAGCGCATGCTGCGGCCAGCAGCACAACGCTGGTGGCGGCTGGCAGGCCGGATTGGTTGACGGCGATTTCCTTCGGGGTACTTTCCACGTCTATTAGAGTACAGCGAGGGCGTGCCTGTCGCCGGGCGTCAGGGCGGCCGAATCGTCTATGCTGTTGAGCACAGAGGTTGAAAATGAACAGGGTGCGCGCATTTCTTGAAATGGAACGAATGAAACGTCTGGCCATGGTTCTGGTGGGAGTTTCGGCGCTGGCAGCGGGGCCGGTTTGCGTAGCTCAGGGCGGCTCGTCGAAGGGGCAGTTGAAGCTCCAGGCCACGCAGACGCAGCAGCCGGCGAGCCAGCCTGCGCAGCAACCCGACCAGACGTCGCCGGATTCCGGAGGGCCCAGTGGCGATAGCGGTGTAATTGCGATTCCCAAAAAGAAGGATAACCCGGATGCTGAGCCTCCCGCGCCTCCCGCGCCGCCTGAACCGAAGGTGACAAACCCGGTTGATTTGCCGCCGGTTTCGATGCGGATTGAAGTGCCTGAAGTCACCGTGGATGTGGGCGTGCTGCTCGAAAAGACGGGGCAGTTCGTGCCCGGACTGCAAAAGGAGAACTTCAAAGTATACGAAGACGGCGTGGAGCAGAAGGTGGAGGGATTCAAGCGGGTGGAGGCGCCGATTACCGCACTGCTGCTTTGCGAGTATGCGGCGCGCGGATTCACCTTCCGGCTCGACATGCTCAACTCGGCCTGGGCGTTTACCCAGCAATTGCGCCCCGACGACTTCATTGCGCTTGAGACCTTCGACATGAAGACGCATATCTATGTGGACTTCACGCAGGACAAGAAGCAGGTCCAGCAGGCCATCCAGGAATTGGGAATGTCGGTGTGGATGCCGGCGGCATTCAGCGAGACGAACGTCTTCGACGCACTGTCGGAGTCGCTTGACCGCCTGAGCCGGATCGAAGGCCGGAAGTACATCATCCTGATCGCTTCGGGCGTGGACACCATGTCGAAGTTGACCTTCGACAAAATCCTGAAGAAGGTAAAGGAGTCGCAGGATATAACCATCTACACCGTCTCGACCGGCGGGCTGATGCGGGAGATGACAGAGGGACGCGGAGGGATGAACGGGTCAATGCGAGACATGACCTACCTGCAGGCGGACAACGAGATGCGGACTTTTGCGAGCCTCACCGGAGGCCGATCGTATTCGCCCAAGTTCACCGGCGAATTGCCGGATATGGTGAAAGACATCAACCAGAACATCCGGGCGAAATATCACATCGTGTATCGGCCTACGAACGCCAAGATGGACGGCACCTATCGCAAGCTGCGGGTGGTGCTGGTGGATGGCGAGGGTCAGCCGCTGCGATTCCAGGACGAGAAGAAAAAGCCGCTCAAATACGACATCATTGCCCGGGACGGGTATCGGGCCAGGCAGGAAGTGGAATAGCGGGCGGTCGCCCTCTTCGAACCCATCCACACCGGGAAGTGACTGTCATCACCGGCGATGGCATCGCGGCGGGGCTATGATGATTCCCCGTAAGGCTCCAGAGTTTAAAAGAGTGGATTTTTCGCGTCTTGAACAGTTCTGGAACCGGAAGAGGTGGATCATGATTGTTCCAGTGATGTGGGTGGTGTGGTGTTCGCTTGCAGTCTTGTTGTTCATCGTTAAGCTGTATGTGTCGAGGCTGAGCCGCGATGAGGACGATCAGCTGGTTTTGCAGGAGTCGTTCGAACACGTCCGGGTGGAACAGGCGGAGATGGTCGCCAAACTGAAGAAGTTTCAACCGGTTCAGACTGGCGTGCTTGTGGCCCTGGGGCTGGCGACACTGTTTGTTGCAGGGTATTACGTCCTCGATATTATGAACCAATTCAAATAGCATTGCGGCTCGCGCGGCGATCCGGGCGCTCCTGGGGGAAAATCGCCCACCGGAGCGTCGCGGGTTTCCGGAGCTGGCGAGGATGAAGCTGCAAATCCTGAACCCAGCGAAGCGGAAGGCCTTCCGCGGCTGGCGCAGGTCGAACGCCTCGATCGCTCGGGTGATGAAGCCTGAGTTTCAACCCCCAGGGCTTCTAGCTGTGAATCACGTTCAAGTGAACCAGGACGTCCCAGACGTAGTAGCTGATCACCAGCAAAGTCGTGGCAATCACCAGCCATTTTGCCACCCGGAGCATCGGTTCCACCTTCGAGACTTTGGCTACGATGGCGGCCTGCTCTGCCTTCATGTGGTCAAAGGAATCGTCCAGGAAGATCTGATCTTCTTCGTCGCGGGTGAGCCTGGAGCGATACAGGTAGAGAATGGCCGTGACGCCGACGAAAACGCACCAGACAATCCAAATAATGGGAGCAAAACCTGTCATACCCACCTCCTCTGAAACTTGCCGGTCCCAGATGCCCGCGGGTCCGTAGACTTGACGCGGTCTCGTAGGTAGAGGGGCCTTTCGGTTGACCATGATAACCCTAACCGGGTGGGGTTGTCCGTGAATATTTGGTTTTTACGAATTAATTCGAGGGGATGAAGCCTGCTTTTGACCTCGGCATAATTCCCCCGCAGGTGGCCCTGGTGCGACCGATCCCCGCCAGGCGCATCAAATCAGTTGACAGCGCCGATTCGGACTTGTGCCGCAGCCCCGCGAACTGTAGTCTGTTAACAGCGCACCATATTTCCTACCCCTGGAGACGATGATGGCCACCGCAACTTCCGCAGCACAGGAAACCGTAGCACCGGAGATCAAAACGGCACCTCTCACCCTGACCCCTCAGGCAATCGCGAAGGTGCGCGAGATCATGGCTACCCAGGACCCGCTTCCCGCTGGACTGCGCGTCGGCGTGATGGGCGGAGGCTGCTCGGGGTTCCAGTACTCCATGGCCTTCGAGAACCAGAGCGGAATGATGGACAAGGTCTTCAGCTTTGACGATCTGAAAGTATTCGTCGATGCGACCTCTCTGATGTACCTGAATGGCTGCACGGTGGACTACGTAGAGACACTGGAAGCGGCCGGATTCAAATTTGACAACCCCCAGGTCAAGTCGACCTGCGGGTGCGGATCTTCGTTTAGCGTTTAAGCGGCCACGTGCGTTCGAATTGATGGGGCTTAATGCCGCTCCATCTCCTTAAGCTTCTTCGAAGAGCGGCCTGTCCTTGATGGGACGGGCCGTTCGCGTTTTGCGATGGTTATTGGGGTGGAGAGGCACCGGGAGTGGAGACGATTCCGGTTCCGTTGGATCCGGAGGAGCCCAGGCCGATGCTGAAGCCGCCGCCGGGAGAACTGGGACTGCTCAGGCCGCTGTTTCCGAAGCCGGAGTTGCCAATCGGGCTGGAGCCATTCGCGGCCGGTGTGCCGATCATGCCGGTGTTTCCACCGCCCGCAACCATCTGCTCCATGATGGGGTCGTAGACGAACTCCCACTCGTTGTAGTGTTGTCTCTTCTTATAAATCAGGATGGACGGCTTGGGGCTGGCCGGGGAGAAGCCGATGATGCCTCCGCCGCCGAAGGTCTGGCCGTTGCCCTGGCCGGAGAGCCCAGCGCTAGTGCCGGAGCTCGGGTTTCCGCTGGCATCGGTGCCGTTGCTGGTGCCGCTGGTCAAAGTGGCGCCGCCGGTGCTGCCGCCATTGGTGTTGCCCCCGGAAGTGTCGGTTCCGCTGCTGGTGTCTGTGCCCGAACTTGTCGGGGCAGTGGTTGATGACTGCTGGCTGTTAAAGATCGACCCGAAGGTTCCGGACGAGGCATTGGAGCCGGAGTTGAAGAGTCCGCCCGGGTTCTGGGCGCCGTTGACTCCGTTGCCGCCGCTGGCGCCGATGCCAGCCAGAGAACTGCCGCCGGAGAGTGGCTGGCCGAAGAAGCCCATGACAGTTGGAGCCTTGTTTTGGCCGAGCATGATGGGCTTCCAATCGTCCTTGCCGGTCATTGGATCGATGTACTTCTTGCGCAGAAAACGGATCTCATTGGTCTTGACCAGGGCGTCGACGTTGGGCGGATAGGCGTGGAATTTGCGGTAATAAAGCCGGATGGCCCGTATGTACTGCTTGCCCCGATTCATGGTTTCGACTTCGCGGTCGCGCTGGATCGCTTTAGACATTTTTGGAACGGCGACGGCGAGCCAGAGAACGAGGAGGGCGAGCAGGAACATGACCGCGAGGAGGGTATAGCCAGACTCGGAAGTCTTCATGCGTGCCGGTCGCCGGGATGGAAGGGACATGAGCATCTAGAACGCCGTCAAGTTGAGGGTCTGGGTGTTGTTGTATCCCATGTCTGTGATGTCCACGCTGGCCGGGCGGATGGCGTCGACCTTGTAGCGATGATCGACGATCTGGCCGATTGTGGCCATGAAGATGTCGTCGCCGTGCACGAAGAATGCCTGACGGGTCTTGTCCTGCGCTTCGCTGTAGCCGAAGTATTTCAGATCGATAGCTGGTGGTTTGGGCGCGGACGGCGGCTGGGGAACGTTGCTTGCGGCGGGCGCACCGGAAGTGGGACGGCCACTCTTGATGGCAACCGGGATAGCGACAGGGGCCGAGTCGGCGGAGAAAATGTTGCGGCCCGAGCCTTCGTACTCCACGTCTTCGCTTTGTTCAATCTTGTCGAAGTGGATGGTTGGGTCGATGCCTGTATTGGAGAGCTTCTGGGCCTGAATGGCTGTGGCCGAGGCAGTAGCTCCCGCGGCCCCGGGCGCGGAGGACGAGGCAAGGGTCTTAGTAGGACTAACGGTCGCGACCGGAACCGGTGGAACCGTGGAGGGACCGGCGAAATAGCCGTAAAGCTCATATCCTCCCACCGCAAGGATAACGGCGAACAGAGCTGCGGCGATGTACACCTGGCGCTTGTTTTCAGTTCCTAGCTGGAGGGCCATGGTTATTCGCCCTCCCTTCCGATTGCCGGAGCCGAGCCGGGAGCTGTTGCGGGAAACTCGGTGGACGGGAGCCCGCTTGCCGCGGCATCGGCCGGCCGCAGCCAGGTGGAAACCTGGAGTCGCAGGCTGACCAGGCCGCCCTGCTGGCCGGTCAGCGACATGGCGCGGATGATGAAGAAGATCTGGTTGCGCTCGAGGCTGTTGACGAAGTGCATGATCTGCGGGTATTCGCCGCTGATGCCTGCGTCCATGGATATCTCAGTGAGATCGGAGCCAGGTTTTCCCTGGGTGTACTGGACGCGGGAAAGGCGAACGCCGGAAGAGACGCCGAGCTCGCCGATACGGGCGGAGATAGAGGAGTAGTTCGGCGGGATGCGCCTTTCATAAAATGCGCGCATCTTGTCGCGGGAAAGGCCAACGCGCTTGTCAAGACCGCGGAGAGGGGCGGTTTGGAGCTCGAGGGCCTTGAGCTGAATCTGTTTTCCGGCGAGGATGTCCGCGGAATGGCTGTCGAGGGCGGCCCAGTCAAGGCCCAGGCGCACGGAGAGAAGGATGGTGACGCCGAGCAGGATAGCGAAACCGGCGTAGTGCCAGGTGAGCGGCGATGCGAGACGCTCGCGCCATGCGGAGGATTTTTTTTCAGCGCTCATTGGGGACCTCCGGAGGCGGGATGGGCGTAACCGGGAGGAAACGCACCGGGGCGCGGCGAAGCATCCCCGGTGGAGGGTTCGCGGCCGGAGCTGAGGCCGGGAACGCGGTGGAGGCCAGCAGGTTGATTTGGGGCAGGCTGATTCTCTTGAGCCGCGGCAGAGTCTCTATTGGCGCGTCGGCCGGATGCGCGTTCCCCGGACGCGGGCGGATTGTAGTCGGCGAGGATGTCGAATTCGAAGCGGTTTGTTGCGCTGACAGGCTCGAGGCGCTGGTTGGGACCGTTGCCGCTGGACTCAGCGTTTTCCCCGACGATTCGAGGCGACAGAAAGCGGGCTGAGTGCTCCAGGTTACGAACCAGTTCGATGGAGCGGTCGTGGGGGCCGATGACTCGAAGGTGAAGGGTAATCTGCCCGTTCTTGGCGCGCACCGGCTCGATCTGGGTGACCTGAACTCCTGCCGGAAGGACGGTTTCAAGATTTTCCATGGCCAGGGTCCAGGAGAAGGATTTTTCATCGAACAGCTGGTTGAGGTCCACAACCTCGGCGATGAACTGAGCGTTGTCTGGCCGCTGCATCATGACCGTGTAACCCAGGCGCTCGCTGTTGATGCCGGCGATGGCCCCGTCGAGGGAGTGCTCATGGGCTCGGGCCTGTTCGGCTTTTTCGTGGAGCTCGTGCAGGCCGAACAGGAGCGCGAGGGACACGATGGCGAGCCCGGCCATGACGATGCGCAGCCGCTTGATAGCCGGGCCGAGATCGGTGAAGGGGCGAGTTGCGAGATTGAGCGTGATTCTCATCGTGCCCCCACCAGCGCGCCGGAGACGCCGGCGATGCTTCCGTGTCCGAGGGAGTTCATGATGCCGGTCTCCGGCATCGGGGCCAGATCCACGACGGTCAGTTCGGGCTCGATGACTGAGGCGGTGAATTCCTCCGTCTCGCGGTTTGCGGCGTAATGGAGGATGCGCGCCGGCGCGCCGAGCTTGTCCTCATAGTAGGCGGCGGCCACCGAAATGCCGCGGCTGATCTCAGCGTTACGTTCCAGCCGGTCAGCGGGCAGATCGAGCGTGCGGTAGAGGAGCAGGTCTTGGCCGTTGGCAATGATCGTGGTGATTCCGGAGCCGGTCAGATTGGCGGCCAGCACGGCTTCCATGGATTGGACGGTTTCAAGGGCGGCAAGGCTGGAAGGCAGCACGGCGCCGGGCTCGTAACCGGCGGCGCGCACGGCTGCTTCATACTCGGCCAGAATGGGGCCGGGAATCACGGCGGTGAGAACTTTCAGTTCAGACTTCGTATGCGAGAGTACCTGGTAGCTGACTCCGGCGTGTTCGGTTTCAAACGGCACCATCTTGCGAAGGCGGAAGCGGATCACCTGGATGGCTTCGGTGGGCTTGGCGGGCAGGGAATCGAACTCGAGGACGAAGACGCGGACCAGAGTGTCGGGCAGGACAAGGGTGACGGCGCGGCTGCGAGGGTTCACCTGGCCGAGCGCCGAGCGGATGGCTTCGGCAACGGCTTCAGGCGAGCGGAGGTTGGACTCTTCGATACCGGGAACGAGCGATCCGGACGCGAGTGGCGCGAACGCGAAGACGGGCGAGCCGCCGTCTGCGGGCAATGCCGCGGCGATGGCGCCATGCGCGGTGAGCTCGACCGCTGCCGGCGGACGCCCACCAGGCTGGGACGCGGGTTTTATCTTGCTGAGAGCGAATGCCACTAACGCGAAGCCTCGATAAAGGTGACTTTGTTGATTTCCTTGAGCGTGGTCAAGCCGCGGCGCACGCGGTCCAGGGCCGACTCGCGAAGGAAGCTCATTCCCTCTTTCTGGGCGAGTTTGCGGACTTCGGAGGTGGGCTTCTTTTCGAGAATCAGCTCGCGGATGGGGTCGGTGAGGTCGAGCAGTTCATGGATGGCGGTTCGGCCGCGGAACCCGGTGCCTCCGCACTCCATGCAGCCGGCCCCTTCGCGGAAGCCGAAGCCGCGCCACTCCTCGGGATTAAGGCCGCTGATGACGAGTTCTTCGTCGGTATAGGTGACTGTATGGGCGCAATATTCGCATATGGTACGGACCAGGCGCTGGGCGAGAATGCAGTTGAGCGCCGACACGAAGTTGTAGGCCTCGACCCCCATGTTGAGGAAGCGGCCTAGCACGTCGACCACGTTGTTGGCGTGGACCGTCGTAAACACAAGATGCCCGGTAAGCGCTGAGTTGATGGCGATCTGGGCTGTTTCCTGGTCGCGGATTTCGCCCACCAGGATCTTGTCCGGATCGTGGCGCAGGATCGAGCGCAAGCCGCGCGCGAAGGTCAAGCCTTTTTTCTCGTTGACCGGAATCTGGGTGATGCCGCGAATCTGGTATTCCACCGGGTCTTCGATGGTGATGATCTTGTCTTCGTCGCTCTTGATCTCGTTCAAAGCGGCGTAGAGGGTGGTGGTCTTGCCGGAGCCGGTGGGACCTGTGACCAGCACCATGCCGTATGGCTCGCGAATGTAGCGGCGGAAGCGGCGCAGATCTTCGTCCGCGAAGCCTACGACGTCGAGAGTGAGGTTGCGGAACTTCTCACTCATCGACTCCTTGTCGAGCACGCGGAGGACGGCGTTTTCGCCGTGCACGGTGGGCATGATGGAGACGCGGAAGTCGATCAGACGGCCCTTGTAGCGGACACGGAAACGGCCATCCTGCGGGACGCGCCGCTCGGCGATATCAAGCTCGCTCATGATCTTGATGCGGCTCAGAATGGTGGAGTGATGCTCACGGGCGATGGGAGCCATGGCGGCCTGGAGAACGCCGTCGATGCGGTACTTGACCACCACCGAGTCGTCGTTGGTTTCGATGTGAATGTCTGAAGCGCGGCGCTCCAGGGCGGTGAAGATCGTGGTATCGACCAGGCGGATAATCGGGCTGATGTCTTCCGTCTCGCTGGTCAGCTTTTCAATCGAGATGTTTTCGTCCTGGTTGTCGTCGCCGGTAAGCACATCGAAGGTGAGACCTTCGCTGGCTTCGTCGAGTACGCGCTGGGACTGCTCGGTCTTCTTCAGCAGATCGGTGATCTGCGAGAGAGTCGCGACGCGGGGATGAATGCGCTGGCCGAGCAGGCCCGCGATCTCATCCAGGATCATGAGGCGCGATGGATCGCTGACGGCGATGACCAGCCCGTCGGCGCGCTGCTCGATGGGGACGAAGTTGTAACGGAACATCAGCTCCACAGGCACCGTGCGGAGCAGGTCGTGCTGAATCTTGAAATTCTTGAGGTCGACGAACTCGGCGTGATAGCGGTGAGCCAGCGCTTCGGCGTGGCTCCGGTCGTCGCCCTGCAGGGGAACTGGAAGTGCGATCACATTGGTATCGGCCATGGGTTAGCCTCCGCTGGTCTGGCCCAGCGAGAAGATGGGCAGGTAAAGCGAGATGAGAATGAAGACGACGACCACGCCCATGATGATCAAAATGGCGGGTTCGATGAGCGCGAGAGCAGCGGCGAGCGCGGTGGCGACATCCTCCTCGAAGAACTCGGCGACGGAGTTGAGCATCGCCGGGAGCGCTCCGGTTTGTTCGCCGACGGTGATCATGTCGGTGGCAAGCAGGGGGAAGACGCCGGTTCTCGAGAGCGACTCGGCAAGGCTTTTGCCCTCGCGCACGGTGGAGATGGAGGAATGAATAGCCTTCGAAACTCTGCGGGATGAGATGGAGCGGGCAGCAGTTTCAAGTGAGGGAACGAGCGGCAGGCCGCCGGTCAGCAGCGTAGAAAGAGTGCGCGAGAACAGAGCGACCTGGTACTTGAGCCAGACCTTGCCGAAGACGGGAGTGCCGATGCGGACTCCATCGACAAAGTCGCGGCCGCGCTCGGTAAGCGAAAAGCGATAAAAAGCAAAAAGGACGGTAGCAATCCCGATGGCCAGATAGGCGATGTTGTGCTGCATCCACTTGCCGAAGTTGAGCAGCAAAATCGTCATGCCGGGAAGCTTCGAACCCATCTGGTCGTAGAGTGAAGCGAACTGGGGAACCACGACCGTGAACATAAAGGTCATCAGCCCCATCACCAGGGTCAGCAGTACGCCGGGATAGATGAGCGATCCCACTAGCTTCTTGCGCAGGGTCAGAGTGACTTTCTGGAAGCTGACGTAGCGCTCCAGCACCTCCTGCAGGTTGCCGGAACGCTCGCCGGCCAGCAGGGTGGTGGTGTACATGACCGGGAATCCAGACTGGGCTTCAAAGGCCGCGGAGAGTGATTCGCCGGTTTTGACGCGTGTGGAGACGTCGTCGAGTTGGCTGGCAAACTGCGCGCTTTTCTGAATCTTGCCCAGCATCTCAAGGGAGCCGAGGATGGGAAGGCCGGCGCGGATCAGGGTGAGGAACTGCTGGTTGAAGATGAGGAAGGGCTCGAGCTTGACCTTGCGGCGGCCGAGGCCGCTAATTCCTCCCCTGGCGCGAATTGAAAAGACGTGGTAACCGGCGTGGACGAAGCGGGATCGCAGCTCCTCGGCGGTAGCCGCCGTCTGCACTTGCTCCTGCACTCGGCCGCGCTCATCGGCCAGCTTGATGACGAACTCTGCCATAGCTCCGGTTATCGGCTCGGCGCCGGGTAGGCGCTGCACCGTCCTCTGGAAAGAACCTTCCTTGATAAGGGTAACAGTTTCAGCAATCCAATAGACGCGCGGCCGGTGGGTAACGTTCGGGATAAGGAAGTGCGGGAGCTGGCAACGGCTGGCGGTTCGGGATGGATCTCGATCGCTGTATTCTGGACGTTGATATGGCGCGAGATTGGCGGGCGACGAAAGAGGCCGGAATGGATTGGGCGGTTCGAGCGTTCAAAGTGGCCGGGGGCCTGCGGCCTCATGTCAGGAGCTGGCGGTGGATTCTGGGTATTCTGTTGACGCTGGGATGCGCGGGGATGGTGTTCGCCGGGCTGCACACTCGGCCTCACGCCTCGGTTGCGATTCCTTATCCACATGAGATCGGGCAGGTGAGCTTCGCCGTCGCCGGGGATGTGATTCCGCACGAGGCGGTAAGGGCGGCAGCCTCCGCGGCAGGAGATGGGGAGCAGGGCTGGGCCGCGCTGTTCTCTGACGTGGCGGATGTCTTTCACGGGGCAGACTTTGGATTTGTGAACCTGGAGACGCCGGTGGCCCCTGCCCACTCGCACGGTTCGAGACCGTTTATGTTTGACGCCCCGGTCGCACTCCCTGAGGCGCTGAAGGCCAGCGGGATCAAGATTGTTTCGTTCGCCAATAATCACGCGATGGACCAGGGATGGACCGGATTCGCCGAGACCAGGGAGCATCTGCGCGAGACGGGATTGATTTTTTCCGGGACGGCTGACAATGCGGCCGACACGTGGCAGCCGGTATTCACCGAGGCCAACGGGATCAAGGTGGGCTGGCTGGGGATGACGCGCTGGCTGAACGGCAACCGCAACCCGGAGGATGCATCGCAGCCGCGGGTGAACTTTTTCCCTTATCCGGGCGAGGCCGGCGGCGCGCCGGGCGCGGATGAAATGACGGTCCTTGCTGCGGTAAAGAAGGCGCGCGCCCAGTGCGACCTGCTGATTATTTCAATTCATTGGGGCATCGAGTACGCGCCGGCGCCGCGGCCCGAAGACGTGGACATTGCCCACAAGATGCTGGAAGCGGGAGCGTCGGTGGTAGTGGGACATCATCCGCATGTGCTCCAGCCTGTAGAGACCTATAAGACAGCGGATGGGCGGAATACGGTGATCTTCTATTCGCTGGGGAATTTTCTGTCCAACCAGTCGCGCAGTTATGTGGATGGGCTGAATCCGGACAGCGATGGCGACCCCCGGGACTCGATAATCGGCCTGTTTGCGGCGGTGAAGAAGGACTACGGGCCTGCGGGGATTCGGGTGGAACTGGGGCATGTGGGAGTTTTGCCGGCTTGGGAGGAGAATAACCGCAACGAGATCGCAACCGGCCGGGCAATGACACCGGTGATCCGGCCCATCTTGATCGACCGGGAGATTCCGCGTCTTGAGGCTCGGCTGAACGAACTGAGCGAATATGGCTTGAGCAGGACGGATGAGGCCGGTAAAGCTCCACCTGCGAGCGTCGCGGTTCTAGGATCGGCTGCGCCGAGCGAGGGAGCCGTGAAGCCGGACCCGGGTGCGGCTCCGGCCGGTGCGGGCGGCTCTGCGGCCGGTGCGGCGCTGACCGCCGACCAGAAGAAGGAGTTCATCCAGATCACGGACCGCCTAAAGCTGCTGACCGATCGGCGCGCGCTGTTGCTAGGGCGGACGGGTGACGAGTATGTGACGTCTCCCCCCCAGGATGCCCGCGAAGCCTTAGCACAACGTGGATCGAGGATTTCGGGGGGAGCCGGGGCCTTCAGGCCCCCGAAAGGACGCGGAAAGGAAGGGCCTTAAGGCCCGGATCTTCTCCATTTTCCATGACATGATTTGAAGGATCCATGTACATAGGTTGTGTTCACGCTGGTCCTGACGACCGGCATGATATCAATTGACTTGGAGGAGCCCGGCGGCGCGCGATGCAGAGTCCTGGAGTCGAGAAGAAGCGCTTCACCGATACGCTGGGTGCCTTGCTTGGGCTTTTGATGGTTCCCGTGCTGTTGGTAGGCGCTGCAATCGTGGTTCCCATCGTGTTTGCGTTTCGGTGGCTGGGAAAGCATCGCGAGCACTCGTTCAGGATGTTGATGAAGTCGCGGGGAAGGCTCATTACATGGCAGGACCTGCTGCGCGAACTGCGCGATACCGGCGGAACCTGCATCGAAGAGCGATTCTCATCCAAAGGGCCGGTCCGCTTCTGGTGGACGCGGGACGATGTTTACCACGACTCGCCCTACGAAATTATCGACTGGTTCACGATGCGCAAAGGCCGCGGGGCCGAGCCCTTCATTCACTGGTGCAGGGCGCGGTACACAAACGCCGATGCGGGCAGCGCCTTGCTCGTGGACACCGGGCTGGTGCCGCGGAGGGAGATCTACGCCTTGTGGTCCAAGTGCAGGTCGCAGTCGATGGCCGCGCGATGGGTGGAAGTGGCGCCGCCGGAAATTCTGCCGCCGCAGGTGGGCCAGTAGTTCTCGGTGGGTGTGAGCGACTCTGTGAAGAGAACAGAATCGAAGACGCTTTATCGATGGCTTCATAAGTAAAGTCCTGTAGACCGCGCCGCAGGCGCAGCGTTTGTTATCCCCGCGCTTTAGCGTGGGGATGTAGATCTCACAAGTGAACTTTGGAGTCCCCAAGGGATTGTGCAAGGAGATTTCTTTCGCGGAAATCACCTTGTAACAAGGGCACGGTCTAGCCGGGCCGGCAAGGCGCACGGAATCACCGGGGCCTTTCCCGCCACGAGGTGTCGTCATGCAAATTAGCTCGGAACACTCAATCGTCTGAGATTCCTTCGAAGCTCGTTGTCGGGCATTCGCTGCGCCCCAAACTCTCCACGTTGAAGCATGCCCATCCATGTACCCAATTGCACAGCAATTCACCCCGCGGAATGAAACGCTCGATCCATGGTCGCTGTTGCGGTCCTTAGCGGGACCGGACCATTGGTGATCGCTTTATATCCAACATTCCCGGGGGATAACCATGCCACAGAGCACGCACAATCGATCGGCTGAGATTCATAACCTTGCGGAACACACCCATGATGCTGCTGCCGCTCACGACAAAGCGGATCATTTGACTCCCCACGAACTCAACAAACAGGCTGACGAGCATTCCAGGAAAACGCATGAGCGCGACGAGGCATTGGCCGCAGAGGTCACGAAGCGCAACAAGGCGTAGCGTAACGGGGTTACTTCCGCATCGGCCACTACACGCCCACGATCCCGAAGACGACGCACACTCGCTCCCGAGCGCCGCCATCTGAACGAAGTGAAGGATCCGCGGTTGTCTTTGAGCGTCTCAAAGCGGCCATACTTCCGAATCGGCCACAACCTCCCGGAATGCCAAGGCAGTCGCCAGTACCCTCTCCGGCGTGGATGGGCTTAAGTCGAGCAATTTAGTATGGCAACAATGAAGCAGCAAGGCTCTCTATTCAGCCGCTCGGTTATTTGGTTGTGCTTGGCCTTAGCTGCGATCTTTGGAATGCTATCGAACGCGCAGAAACCGGATGGTCTGCTTGAGGCACAATGCGAGGGCACGTTAGGGACAACACAGGCAGGGATGACCATCGAGGTAAAACAGCAAACGATCACGGGTGGCCACTATTTCATTGCCGAGGACCTTCGAGACACTCCGATCACCAGTGGCGCTGTTCACGATGGGCATATCTCAATCTTCGCCGCAGATGGTTCAACCTTTGACCTTCGTTTCAAGAGCAATGGCAGCGAACACGACGGACAGTTGAGCTTTGATAATTCGGTTGGACTTGTTGGAACTCGCCAGAAAAGTGGGAGAGTCGAGAAGGTCGACTTGGGATTTCTGACAATGGGGCAGCCTTCGGACGGAGGCCGCTATGCGTTTACTACTGATCTGAGCGACGCGGAATTCGAGTCGATTGTCCGCAACTGGCGCATAGCAGTGCTTTCCGGGAGCCGCAAAGCAGCAGCCAAATACACACGCTTTCCTCTGCGAGTGAACGAACACCACAGGCACAGAACAATTCGCACGCCGGAGGATTTATCAAACCAGTGGGATCGCATATTCACCCCGGAATATTTGTCGCGGATTAAAAAGGATTTGCCGCATGACATGCTAGGCGAGAGTGCCAGCATGCTCGTGATGCTGGGGGCAGGCGATGTCTACTTCGGGGACAAGGGCATCGAAATACTTAACCTCCCTGACTAATGCGGTGTTCCGCTCGAGTCACCACCCATGTGGTAATTACGATCGCTATCAAATCAAGCCTCTCCCGCCCCCAGACAGTAAGCTACCGCGTTCTATAGACGTTCGGGAGGCTGGAGCTCACTTCATTCGGCGCTAGGATCGCGCTTCTATCGCCGGCTTCCTATTCGTTGTAATCGCTCGCTGAAACCGTTGTATTCGGCAGCCACGTCAACCTCCTTTCGGAATGGTTCTGCAGGCTGCGAAAGCCCTCGTCCTCCTTGAATCGAAGGGTGCAGCGGTCAAGCCAGGACCGCAACGCCAACCGCTGACGCAGCGGCTTTCAGTGCAGAGTCGAGAGTCGCCAGCGGGATCTGTTCGCTCATTGCCAGGGCCAGATAAGCGGCGTCGTAGATCGAAAGTTTGTTTTGCCGTGCGAGATCTAGCAAAATCCGGTCATCCCGGCTGGAATCGATTTCGATGGAGAGCGCCGCAATCTCATTGAGGAAAATTGCAGTACCCACCGGTGTAATTCGCCCACGACGTTCACTCCCCACAAGTATGTTGCGTACCTCAAACCACCACAAGGCCGGAACAATGGCGGAAGCAGCGCCTGACTCCAGCAACTCCTCCGCCCGGAGCGCGATGGGGTCGTGCTCGTCGGGAAACGCCAAACTGAGAGTAACCGAAGCATCCAGGACGAACCGCGTGGGCTGCATTGTCAGCGGCGCCCCTCGTCTCGAGCTGACAATATCTCCTCGACAGACATCGGCAGTGTGCGGGCCCGCAAGGCGCGAATATTCGCGACAGCCCTCTTTGTACGCTCCTGGTCAAATACCTTCTCAGGGACAATACGGGCGATTCGCTTGCCATGCCGCGTAATCGCGATGCTCTCACCGTTTTCAACTTCGTCGAGAACGCGAAGAAGGTGGGTCTTGGCTTCGGATGCCTGAATTGTGTGCATAAGATTTGACCAGTCGAACCGACTAGTTGAATTCTATCGGCAATCACCGGCAGAAGCAAGCCCAACTTTCGATCGTCCGTTCTAATAGCCGTTCGCCACCAGCCACGCTTCGGTCAGCGCGAATTCAGGCTTATTGGCGTTCTGGAGCTGCATCGCGGCCAGCTTCACCAGCACATCGGCCTCGATATTCAGGGGTGCGCCAGGGGCGAGGGTATGCAGGTTGGTGCGCCAGTAAGTCAAGGGCAGAATGGCGATGGTGACGGTGTCGACCTCAAAGGCTGCGATGGTGAGGCTGATGCCTTCAACGGCGACACTACCTTTGTGGACCATCCATTGACGGACGTTCTCTGGGACTTTGACTTTAAGAGCCCAGTCCGTGGTTTGAGGATCAAAGTTGGGACTGGAATACGGGACCAGTGGCTCAAGAGAACGGAGTTCCCCCGTGCCATCCACGTGGCCCTGGACAATGTGGCCGCCGAGAGGGTTGCCGGCGGCGGTGGGCAGCTCCAGATTGACGCGTGCCCCGGGAGCGAGGCTGCCGAGCGAGGTTCGGTCGAGGGTCTCCTGGGCGAGGTCGGCGTGGAAGTAAATTGGATCGGGGTCGAGAGCGGTGAGGCAGACGCCGGAAACGCCGAGGGAATCGCCCTCACGGAGGCGGGAGGCCACGCCTAGAGCCTCGACGGTGATGCGGCGGACGCCGCCCCTGTCGGTGAGACCGACGAGTGTTCCGGTCTGCTCGATGATGCCGGTGAACATGGCTTGATTCTAAGGGAGCAGCACAGTTTGAGCAGAATTACCGGCCCCGGAACCCACAACGGAAGCGTCAGAGCCTTATCTCCAACTCCGTATGAAGGCCATTTTCCGGATCCCCTGTACCGCGAAAATGAGCCGGCGTAACCCCGTATTCCGCCGCCGCGGGGCTTATAGTACCGTTGGAGGGCTGGGACAACATAACCCAGTCTGAGGGAAGGGACCCTGCTTCAGTTACAGAGGTGCAATGCAGTTGGGGAGGTTTTGATTGCCGAATAGCTGCAAGCGAAGCAGAACCAGTTCAGCAACCGCAACGGTCGCCAAATCGCACAGCCAAGCACTCCGAGACGGTGAAGTTTTACTGCGTGTCCAACACGGCATGGCGCGACGAAGTGCTCTGGGAGGCATGGTTACAGGTTTGAGCCAACCGTGGCGCGCGGGGCGTGGATCGCGAAACCATCGAAGGCATTGTGTCGCGAGCATTCGGACCGCTGTCAGAACTGGCGGCCGTCGATCTCCATCTGCCAGCAGCTCGATCTGATCGCTTCGAGCTTCTTCATGGCCCTAAAGAGGCCGCTCTTGCCGAGCAATTAGGCGCCGATTCGGCGCGCGGCGCGAAGAAGCACTTACCAGGATTATTCTCGGGTCCGAGTCAATGCAAAAGGTGGTGACGCAAATCGCGGCGGGTGCCACGGAGCAGTCCTATTCCGCGCAATCAGTCTCTGCCAGCGTGTGCGAGATCGCTTCAATCATTCAGCGGACCGCCGCAAGCGCGCAGGAATCGGTTGCGGCTTGTCAGCAAATCGCAATATTGACCACTGAACTGGCCGGCCCTGTGGGCAGCTTCAAACTTGGTCTTGCCTAGCCTTGAGGGCGGTACGGGAGCATCTTATGCGCACTTCCTTCCTTCGATGTTCGCATGTTTCCGCTGCTGTATCGACTTGCGAATTGCTATGAGGAATTCGATCGAACTTTTCCAAAACTTCCGACAACGACACCGATCGAGCCGGTGTATCGCCAGTTTCCTGTGCGGGTAGTGCGTCCGATGTGTTGAGTGGTCCATCCGCGTGTCCGCCATCAGCACCGCAAGTGAGCCGGAAGGTATAGTATTTCTTTTTGCCGTAAACAATTAACTGAAAGTGGAGACTGCAATCATGGCAAGCCGGGACAAGAAGATAGCGAAGCCCAAGAACGATGAAGTAGTGCTGATTACCAGCGGCGATCTGCGCCTCTCGGCGAATCGGGTGTGCTGGCCGGCACAGCGGGATATGGAGGCGAAACTCACCGCCGCCTTTGCGCAGAAAGGTTTCAAGCTGATTCGCGCTCATGCTTATAGCGAGGAAGAGCAGCACGGCTTTATCTCGTCGCAGCGCCAGGGCATGGATGTGTTCATGAAGATTCATCCGCGCGCCAAGCTGGTCTTCGCTACCGCGGCCTGGCAATATAGCCACCATGTTCTTGCCGGCTTGCGCAGCCACAAGGGACCCATCCTCACCGTCGCCAACTGGTCGGGGCAGTGGCCGGGCCTGGTGGGGCTGCTCAATCTGAATGGATCGCTGGTGAAGGCCGGAGTGAAGTTCTCCTCGATCTGGAGCAAGGATTTTACTGACGATTTCTTTCTGAATGCCCTTGACGAATGGCTGCGGACGGGGCGGATCACGCACGATCTATCCCATGTCCACCCACTCGACAAGTCCAAGTTGCCTGCGGAAAACGCGGAGCTAGGCGCGCGCCTGGCCGGCGAGCTGAAACATCGCAAGGCGATCGTGGGCATATTCGACGAGGGTTGCATGGGGATGTACAACGCCATCATCGATGACGAACTTCTCAATCCGGCCGGCATCTATAAGGAGCGGCTGAGCCAGTCGGCGCTTGTGGCCAAGATGCGCACGGTGGGCGACGAGGAAGCAAAAGGGGTGTATGACTGGCTGGTGGCCAGGGGAGTGAAATTCGAATTCGGTCGCGATCCGGCCACGGAGTTAACTCTCGAACAGGTGCTTGAACAGTGCAAGATGTATATCGCCGCGATGCGCATCGCCCAGGAGTTTGGTCTGGATGCGGTGGGCATCCAGTATCAGCAGGGATTGAAGGACATGACCCCGGCCTCGGACCTGGCCGAGGGAATGCTGAATAATGCCGACCGTCCGCCGGTGTATGCGGAGGGCACGCAGGATGAGCTTTATCCCGGCGGCCCGCTGGTGCACTTCAACGAGGTGGATGAGTGCGCGGGCGTGGATGGGCTGGTGACCAACCGCTGCTGGACAGCGTTGGGTCTCGATCCCTCAACCACCTTGCATGATCTTCGCTGGGGCGAGCACTATACGGGCAACGGACTCAACGGGTCTGGCGCCATCGACGATTTTGTCTGGCTGCTGCAGATCTCCGGCGCAGCTCCCGCAAACCACTTCGTCGATGGCTACGCGGGCGCGAGGAGCGAACGCCAGCCCGCCATGTACTTCCCGCTGGGCGGGGGCTCGCTGAAGGGAATCGGCAAGCCGGGCGAGATTGTTTGGAGCCGCATTTTTGTGGAGGGCGGAAAGCTTCATGCCGACCTGGGACGCGGCAAGGCCATTTCACTGCCCGCCGAGGAGACCGAGCGCCGCTGGAAAGAAACTACGACGGAGTGGCCCATTGTCCACGTGGTGCTGAACGGGGTGAGCCAGAACCAGATGATGGCCAGGCATCGGGCCAATCACATCAACGTGGCCTACGCGCCGACATCGGAAAGCGCCGACAAGGCAATGGCAACCAAGGCGGCAATGCTCGCTGAGCTGGGGCTGACGGTGCATCTGTGCGGGGCAAACGAAGGACTGAGGGACTAGGGACTAAGGGATTCAAAGACTTAGAGACCGGGATGCGCCATGCGTTCCGGAATAGACTTCCCAAACAATGGCGCGCTTTCTTATCCACGCATTGCGACCGCATCCAGTGCCTGGTCGATGCGCTCAAGTGCCTCGGGGGGCAAAGTGACGCCCGCGGCCCGCACGTTGGATTCAACCTGCTCGGGCCGCGACGCGCCAATGATCGCCGAGGAGACTTCAGGCCGGCGTAGCACCCAGGCCAGCGCCATCTCGACCATGGTCAGTCCCAGGTCCGCGGCGATGGGCTTCAGCCGCTCCACGGCGGCCAGCAAAAAGTCTGATCGATAGTGGCGTCCGGCCGTCTCCATGAAGATGTTCATCTGCTCGCTGGCCGCCCGGCTGCCTGGCGGCGGTGGCACGCCCGGCGCATATTTTCCCGTCAACACGCCGTGCGCCAGAGGCGAAAACGCTAGGTTGCCGATTTGATGGCGCGCGCATGCAGCAAAGACCTGAGCCTCGGGCTTGCGCCACAGCATGGAGTACTGCGGCTGGCTGGAGGAGAAGGGAACCAGGCCGCCGGATGACGTGATGCGAGCGGCGGCGTCGATCTGCTCGGCCTTCCATTCGCTGAAGCCGATGGCCCGTACCTTGCCTGATTTGACGGCCCGGTCCAGCGCAGTCAACGTCTCTTCGAGCGGCGTGTCGTTGTCGAAGCGATGGCACTGATAGAGGTCGATGGTGTCGACGCCGAGCCGCTGGAGCGACCGGTCTAATTGATTTTGAATTTGCGCGGCAGACAAACCATGATCGAGCTCGTCCCCCACCGGGAAATAGAGCTTGGTGGCAATCATGTACCGGTCGCGGGGATACGCCTTCAGCGCCTCGCCCAGCAACCGCTCCGCCTCGCCGGCCCCATACTGATTAGCCGTATCGAAGAGTGTGATGCCATGATCCGCGGCCGCGTGAATGCAGCGGATGGCCTGCTCACGTCCTACCCCGCCGGCTACGGTGAGCCAGGTTCCAAAGCTTAACTCTGAAACTCTGAGTAGGCCTAATTGACGGTATTGCATCTCATTCCTCTTCCGTGCGCGATAAATAGTGGCGTTCTTCCCGGATGCGCCGGTCCTCGCGCCCCGCTATCCCACTAACTGCACCGTCCCCTTGCCGAGGAGTTGTTCCACATTCTCTATCCAGCCTCGGTCGGCGCTCACGCTCATTGCGTCCGGCTCAAGGATCACGGAATAATCGCCTTTTTTATCGAGATGCAGCATCACCTTGCCGGGGCCCGGTGCGGCGTCGGCAACTGACTTGAGGCGCGTAAACATGTCCTCTGTGGCGCGCTCGAGGTTGATGCGGATGCGCACGCCGGTGGGCAGTTTTACCTGCACCTCCTCGAGCGACACAACTCCACTGACCTGCAGCTTCTCGGTCTTGTCGTCCTCGCCCATGAGGAGACCGCGCACCAGCACCGGAGCCTCGATTTTCAACTGCGCCTGCAGGCGCTCGTAGTCGCGCGAGAAGCAGATCAGTTCCATTTTTCCGGTTGCGTCTTCGAGCGATGCCTGCGCGTAGACCTTCTGGTCGCGCTTGCTCTTCTGCACCTTGAGTCCGTGAATGATTCCAGCCACTTGGACTTCGTCGGCGGGGTCGCTTTGCAAGCCCCAGCGCCGCTCCTGCGGTTTGCGCTCGAGCGCCTCGGCGATGGAGATGACTCCCGACAGGTTGCGCAGTTTTTCGGCGTGCTTGTCGAGCGGATGGCCGGAGACAAAAAATCCCAGCACCTCCTTCTCGTTGGCAAGCCGTTCGGCCTCTTCCCAATCTGCGACATTGGGCAGTTCATCATTGCCGCGGCTATTCTTTCCGTGCGCGGGGCCCTCATCGAAGAGGCCGAAGAGACCGGTCTGGCCCTGCGCCACGTCCTTCTGCGCTTTTTGCGCACGCTCCATTGCTTTATCGACCGAGGCCCAAAGCTGCCCGCGCGTGCCCAGCGAGTCAAGGGCACCGGCTTTGATGAGCGATTGAATGACCCGTGTGTTCATCACCCTGAGATCGACTTTTTCGCAGAACTCCCAGAAGCTCTTGAAGCGTCCGCCGGCGTCTTCCCGCGCTTTCTTGATCGAGTCGATGGCATTGCCGCCCACATTTTTGATCGCGGCCAGGCCAAAGCGAATCGACTCGCCGCACTCCGAAACGTTGGGCGTAAACTGCGCGCCTGAAAGCTGCACATCCGGTGGCGAGACGGCGATGCCCATTTCGCGGCACTCGCTGATGTATTTAACCACGCTGTCGGGCTTTGAGGTTTCAGAGGTCAGCAGCGCGGCCATGAACTCGACCGGATAATGCGTCTTGAGATACGCGGTCTGATAAGCCACCAGGGCGTATGCGGCCGAGTGCGACTTGTTGAAGCCGTAGCCGGCAAACTTTTCCATGTACTCGAACAACTGCTGGGCAATGGCCTTTGGATGGCCGAGCGCTGCCGCGCCGTCGAGGAAGCGGTCGCGCTGTTTTTCCATCTCGACGGGGTCTTTTTTGCCCATGGCGCGGCGCAGCAGGTCGGCTTCGCCGAGGCTGTAGCTGGCCACCACGTTGGCGATCTGCATGACCTGTTCCTGGTAGACCATGACGCCGAGCGTTTCTTTCAGGATGCCTTCGATTTCCGGCAGCATGTATTCAACCTTGCTGCGGCCCCACTTGCGGTCGATGAAGTCGTCGATCATGTCCATCGGGCCGGGGCGGTAGAGGGCGTTGAGGGCGGTCAGCTCTTCGACCTTGTCGGGCTTGTAACGGCGAAGAATGTCGCGCATGCCGCTGGACTCAAACTGGAATACGCCCGACGTGAGCGCGGTGTGAAAGACCTCTTTGAAGGTCTCCTCGTCATTGACCGGAATCGTCTCCATGTCGAGCTTGATTCCCCGGCTCTCTTCGATCAGCTTCAGGCAATCGTGAATCACCGTCAGCGTGGTGAGGCCGAGGAAATCCATTTTCAGGAGGCCCATTTTTTCAACCGCCTTCATGTCATAGGCGGTCACGATTTCGTCATTCTTGGTCCTCACGACCGGCACGAGCTCGGTGAGTGGACGCGGGGCGATCACTACCGCCGAGGCGTGCACTCCCTGCCCGCGCGCCAGGCCTTCGAGCTTCTTTGCGGTGTCGATCAGCTCGCGGATTACCTTGTCGGTGTCATAGACCTTCTTGAGCTCGGTGACCTGTTCGAGAGCCTTGTCGAGAGTCATGCCTACGGTTGCCGGAATCATCTTGGCGATGCGATCGACGTCGCCGTAGGGCATGTCGAGTGCGCGGCCGCAGTCCTTCACGGCGGCCTTGGCCGCCATGGTGTTGAAGGTGATGATCTGCGCGACCTGTTCGCGGCCGTATTTGCGGGTCACGTAGTCGATGACCTCGCCGCGGCGGTTCATGCAGAAGTCGACGTCGATATCGGGCATCGATACGCGCTCCGGGTTGAGGAAGCGCTCGAAGATGAGCGCGTTCTGCAAGGGATCGATGTTGGTGATCTCCATGGCGTAGGCGACCAGCGAGCCGGCAGCCGATCCGCGTCCCGGGCCCACCGGAATGCCGTGATCGCGCGCGTACTTGATGAAGTCCCAGACGATAAGAAAGTAGCCCGAGTACTTCATCTGCTTGATGATGTTGATCTCGTGCTGCAAACGCGTTTCATACTCATGCCGTGCCGCGCGCGCCACGCCGCGAGTCTCGAGAATCCGAACCGCGGTGTCGAGGCGCTTTTGGAAGCCCTCGCGGCACACCTGCTCAAAGTAGCTGTCGATGGTGTGACCCGGTGGCACGGCGAACTCGGGAAAAGGATTGTCGATCTTGGCGAGCTTCAGGTTGCAACGCTCGGCGATCTCGACGGTGCGGTTCACTGCCTGCGGAGAATCCTTGAACAGGGCGGCCATCTCTTCGGCGCTCTTGACAAAGAACTGGTCGGAGTCGAACCGGAAGCGGTTTGCGTCGTGCACCTTGGCGCCGGTCTGAACGCACAGCATCACGTCGTGCGCGTGCGAGTCTTCGCCGCAAAGGTAGTGCGAGTCGTTGGTGGCGACCAGCGGAATACCAAGGTCCTTTTCAAGGCGGTAGAGGTCGGGGAGGATACGCTTTTCCTGCTCGAGGCCCTGGTCCTGGATTTCGAGATAAAAATTTCCCTTGCCGAAGATGTCCTGGTACTGGAGGGCGGACTGCGCGGCTTTGTCGTAGTGGCCCTTTTCGAGCGCCTCGCACAACTCTCCGCTCAGGCAGCCGGAAAATCCAATCAGGCCCGTTGAATTTTCAGATAAATATCGCTTGCTCACGCGAGGCTTGCGATAAAAGCCATGCAGCGATGCTTCGGAAGTGAGCCGGATCAGGTTCCTGTAGCCTTCCTCATTTTCTGCCAAGACCAGCAGGTGGTTGTACTGGTCGTTGGGAGTCTCGGCGCGGTGATCTTCGGCCTTGCACACATAGAGCTCGCAACCGAGGATGGGCTTCACTCCTTTGTGTTTGGCAGCCTCGAAAAAGTGCACGGCCCCGTAAATGTTGCCGTGGTCAGTCATGGCGACGGATTTCTGACCGAGGGCGGAAACGCGATCGACAAGCTTTTTTACGTCGCAGGCGCCGTCGAGAAGGGAATATTCGGTGTGCAGATGGAGGTGGGTGAATTCGGCCATGGCTACGTCAATTTTAGCCCGTGGGCCGTCTCGTGCATCGGGTCTGTGGAGCGGTTGAAAACCGGGTCGATTGTAGGAAAAGGCGGACCGTCATTCACACTGCGAAACGCGGCACACCTTCAGCGCCCGATTGACAAACGGGCATTCCAGGGCAGTTGGCGTGGCCGGTTCCACGATGATCCAGTCAATTCCCTCAGCCCGCAGCCGAGCGCGCTTTGAAGCATCTACCGCGTTGTCCAGCCCGTCCTGGAGGGGCTGAGCCTTTATCCATTCGGCGGTGAGCTCGGGATCGATGGAGGCCAGGCCGCCATCCTTTGCATAGTCGGGCAGGGCGCTTCTTTCCGCGATGGCCCTGAAGTTCTGGCTATCTTCTCCGGCGGAGTTGATGTAGTTTGCGTCCAGGGCGAAGCGCGAATCGCCGGGGGTGTTGTCGCGCACCCATTCAAATCCCTGAACCCACTCGTTGGTATTTGCGCTGCCCGGCTTCTGGAGATGGGCAGAGTCCGGGAAGTCGAGCATTTGCACCAGGCCCATGCCGGCTCCGACTGCGGCCATCAAAATGGCCCACTGCGCCGCGCCGACCCACTGCCCCGCGCTGCGCTTCAAGATCGACTCTCCGACGACCACGCCGATCAACAGCAGCATGACGGCGTACACGGTCTGGTAAATCCGCAGCGGCTGCAGCTCGGCGATGACGAATGATGACGACGAAAGGCGCGCGAAGAGCATCGCGACCAACACCGCGGAAGAGCAAGCGGCCATCGACATCTGCGCAAGCGCCTGCCGGGGACAGAAGCCGGACTCGGTCTCCCGCGATGCAACCCATCCGAGAACGATGAGCGGTCCGATCAACCCGATCAGTTCGTACCAGTGCCATGTGGCGAGGAACCAGTACGTCCGGGTTCTCGCAACCTCGACGTAGCCCGCGGATGGCGACGGCGAAATGCGTTCGACGAAAGCCGCGAGGCCGACAGCGAAACAACAGAGCACTGACGTAGACGCTACCCGCCAGGTCTTTCCCGGCAGCGAAACGCATACCAGAAGTAGAAGACATCCAAGAGAGTAAGCGGCCATCAGCGGGTGCACTGAAGCCGCAATCAAGAGACCGGCCTCACAGAGCGCCACGCTATTCCATGACACCGGCATGCGCTGTCGCAGCTGGCCCGCGATGTCCAGCGCGCCCACCAGGGCTAGAAGGCCGAATGGGGTAGAGATGCTGCGCGCGGTCACATAGGGATCCATCAGCGCAAGCGACGTGCCGGCAACAGGGATGGTGAGCGTCATCGCCAGCAGCGTAACCGCTCCGATGCATCCCTCGCGGCTTTGGGTGCAGCGCGCCGCGATCTGCCAGCCTGCGAACAGGGTAAGCCAGATGCTGGCCGCGTAGATCAGAAATACTACGGTGGCCAATCCAAGATGTGAGAGATGCACCAGCATGGCGACCGCCGGCGCAAACAGAGAGAACTTCAGATGAACCGTAACGAAGTCACTCCAGTAGGGGTAAAGTTCCGGATGCAAGAGCCGCTTGACGCCTACGAGGTAAACGCCACCGTCATCGGCAAAGGGATGATACCCGTGAATGAAGACAGCGATGAGCGTGAGCGCGGCGGTGACGGAAAGACCCAGCCTGTAACTTCCGACGACAGAATCTTCACGCTTCAGGGGAGCAATTATCAATTCTGTCGTTGCCACTACCAGGTCTCCTCCCTCACCCCTCAAAAATCCCAACAAAGCAGGCGCGTTTCCCGAAGTCGGTTCTCCGCCACCACTGTGTGTGTATGGGGTTGATGGGTCTTACAATTTGATAGGATTCAAGCGCAATCGCGATAGTTGTCCTATGCGGCGATGCGCTCTTGCATCCGTATTTTTAATGTGAAATAACCGCATGATGGCCAGTTGAGATAAGCCATTCGTCGAGACTTCCCGTCAAACGCAATAGCGTGATTTGCGCCTTGCGTGCCGCGAGACGGGCATCGAGCATGTCGACATATTTTTGGCGTTCGTCGATGCGGGCGTTCTCGACTTCCTTGGGCGTGATGGGAGGCGATGTTGTAGCGTGCTCTGATTGCGCCGCCACGGTGGTTAGATTGTCCCGGGCGATGTCGTAGTCGAGGTCAGCCAGTTCCGCCTTGGCTTCGAGCTCGGGGAGCGATCGTTCCAACTTGCGGCGGGATGAAGTTTCATCCGAGCGTAGGCTCTCAAGATCCATCGACGAGCGAGCAGCGTCGAGAGCGGATTGCCTTGCGGTCTGCTTTCTCACCTTATCGAGTATGGGAAGCTGAATCGAGATTCCGGCCGACGCGGCGTTGTAATTGCCGTGCAGGTTGTAGAACGACTGCACGTCATTAATAGGACTGATGCGGCCGTAGCTTGCACCGAATGCGATCTGGGGTCTCCACGTGTACTGCGCATCGCCGTGAGCGCGTATCTGTTTCGCTTTGTCATTCAGCGCAGCGGCGGTGATTCCCGGGGTATCGGGAAGATGTCGGTCGGAACTGGCCTCGCGGGTGCTCGAAAACGAGGGAATCGTCTCCGGCATGATCTCTAGCTCATCGACAGGAATGCCGGTGAGCTGGGCAAGATGCCCGCTGAGGTCCTCGACGCTATCATCGACCTGCATCATAGCCAACTTGATCTGGATCGCGCCGCGCCGGTATTTTTTCACTTCGAGTTCGTCGTCGAGACTGGCCTTCAGCCGGTCCTGCATGATTGCAGCAAGCTTTTCGGCCATTTCATATTGTTCTTTGAGCGCGGCGGCGGTTTGCTGAGCGCTTTCGAGCGACAGATAGGTGATTGCCGCATCCTCTTCCACCTGCTGGCGCACGTCTTCAAGCTGGAATTTCGCGGCCTCAAGGTCGGTGCGCGCGGCATGAATATAGGACCGCTGCTGAAGACTGAAGACCATCGATTGCGCATTGACTGTGAATATGGTGGGGACGGTGAGTGTGATGCCATATGCCCACCCTGCTCCTCCAGTCATCATGACGCTGGGAACGTAGTAGTCTTTCAATCCCTGCAGGCCGGACTGCGTCTTGCGAAGATCGTTTTCGGCCGCCTTGGTCCGTCGGCTGTTTTCGACTGCCATGTGGACCGCATCTTCAAACGGGAGCTGGGCCGCGCAGGGAAGGCACAGAGATGCCGACAGGAAATACAGCTGAAGTGCAAGGGACCGATGGCGAACGGTTGGCCTTTTTGGTCTCCCACCCATCGACCACCCACCCCAGCGACGAAGACCTGACGTTGGGGCCCCCGCGGCGCTCGATAGACAGGGCACAGCTTCATCTCTCGCAGGTCGGCTTAGCCGGTTAGAGTCTGGAACGAGGACAGCGGCCAACCCCGCCACTCCGCGGCCCCTTTGCGTTTTCCCGCCCAAGGACGGTAAGTTCTCGCGTCTCATCACTTTCCGATCTTGCCTTTCGCGTCCTGCGGCTGCCCAGGCTCTGTGCTCGCCGCGGCATCTTACTTCACGGTAGCGACCCGCATTTTGTCCACCAGCTTCTCGTCGCTCATTGAATGCAATACGACGACATCCTGCGGGGTGAGGCCGCGCGTGATCTCCGCATCCATTGGATTGGCGAGGCCGGCTTCGACCGGCGCACGCTCCAGTTCACCGTTGTTGACGCGAAAGACAAAGTGTTCCGGGCCCTCGGTGCGCAGGGCTTCGCGGGGAATGGCCAGAACGTGAGCGTGCTTCTCGACCGAAACGGTCACGGTGACATCGGTGTCAATCGGCAGCTCTCCGTGATCGTCGTCGAGTGCGATGATGCATTGGCCCACGCTGCGGTCGCCGGCGCGGGTGACCGCCATAGGCTTGGCCTCGACGTGCCCGCGCCACACATGGCCGGGCTGTCCATCCCAGGTGATGGTTGCCGGCTGACCAATACGGAGTTTCCCCACGTCGGCGGCCTCGAAATCGGCGCGTATTTGAACGTGGGACAAGTCGGCTACGTGAAGAAGGTCGGCACCCGCGGGCACAAAATCGTAGAGTTTCACGGGCAAAACGTAGACGGCGCCGGCAATAGGCGAAGCGATGTGCGCGTTGGCCCAACTCACTCTCTCTGCCTGGAGCGTAGCTCTCTCAGCCGCAACGCGATCTTTCCAACTCGCCCTGTCTTGAGGGCTATACCGGTTTGTAAGCCGCTGGTGCAGTGCGTCGAGATTTGCCTCCGCCACTCGCAGCCGTTCAGTCGCTGCATCCACTTCCGACCCGGTGACGCTGCCGGCCGGTTCGATCTGCCTGATTGCAGCCAACGCGCGGGCGGCCTCGTCGCGCTCCTGCTGCATCTTCACTAGGTCGTTTTGGAACGCGATACGATCCTCCTGCGACCCATTCTGTTCCACATTTTTCGCACTCACCTCGGCATCGTCGAGGGCGACCCGGGCGTTGTCGATGCGGGTCTGCGCGTACTGGTCCTTCATGGTGAGCAGCAACTGTCCAGCGCGCACCTGCTGGCCGAGGTGAACGAAGATGCCATCCACCATTCCGGAGAAATTGGCGCGCGCTGGGAAGTCGTTGGTCGGAATCACCGTCCCGACGGCCGAGACGGTGAGCACAATGTCGCAGTAGGCCGGCGACGTAACTCGCACTTCAGCCCGGGACCGCGAGCGCTGGTAAATGACCGCGAAGCCGATCGCCAGCAGCATCACAACTGCGGCTTGCATCCATTTGTGAAAGGTGCGCGGATTGGACACCGGAGGAGTAGCGGTCTGGCTGATCATTGACCGGCTCCCAACGTGGGATCCGCTCCCGCTGTTGCCCCGGGTCGCGCATCGGGCAGATTATCGGAGACGCGAAATGGAATTGGCCGAGGGTCCAGGGTCGGGAATTGAGCGAGCCCGGGATCCCCATAGGCCAGGTAGAAAACCGGCGTCCCATGAGCCAGAGGAGTGAATCCTCCCAGGGAGGCGGCCCTGGTGTTGATGGGCAACCGGTCCAAAGGATAATTGTGAAGGCGCAGGTCTTCCAGAAGCCAATTCCCGTCGCCGGCGATTATCAGGTACTCCTGCGCGCGGCGCTGATAGGTGGCGAGTGGCTTAATGGGAAGCGTGTAAAGCGAATTGCGCCCTGCCCAAAGATTCTCTTCGGGAGAATCGTCGCCCTGGAATCGGCGAATGGCCGGAAAATCCATGGGGAACACCACCCGGTCCGCAACCGGGCGGGGCGCGTAGTGCTGGAAGGCCAGCACCAGCAGCGGGTCGGGAATGACTATGGGCGCATTCGGCGGCAACTCACTCTCCGCTTCGGGAAGATGGTCGAGCACCTTGTAGAGGCACTGCTTCTGCTCTTCGTACCAGTAGCCCATATAGCTCTCGCGGCAGACGAACCATGCGGACATGAAGCAGATGAAGACGAGGCCGGCACGGGGAACGCATCTGAAGATCTGGAATGCGACCAGAGTGCCTGCGATTGCGAATCCAAAGCAGACCGGAATCACGAATCGCGGCGAAAGCATGCCTCCTCGAATCGAGGCGATAATGTAGCCGAGGAATGGGTAGGCCATCAGGCAGAAGATGCCCGCCATTTCGTACCCGGGAACTCGCAGCTTCTGTGGTCGTCTGCCCAGCAAAGGTTGAAGCCAACTTGGGATCAGCCGCGATTTGCAGTAGGGGCACATGACCTCGATCCAGCGAGCGGCCAGATGAACGCAAATGCCGAAGACAAACAGCGCGAGGATCGGGTAGAGAACAATCTCCACCATCTCGGTGTAGGAGTCCGATACCTGCCCGAGCGAGACCTTGTTCCATGCGTAGGGAGCGAACTGGGCAATCGAGTGGCGGATAAGCGGCAGGTAGACGAGAACGGGCGTGGCTGAAATCGCCATCGCAATCCAAATGCGGAGTTGGAATGCGGACGCGAGCCCCAGCCTGCGTGAAGCGCGCAAGTTGTTGCGCACGGCGCTGAATGTGCGGACTGCTTCGCCTGCGGCTACCGGAATGAAGGCCAGCACGGCAAAATAGTTTGTCGATATGCCCGCCGCCAATGCGACGGCGAGCCCTGCGAGAGCGAGCCATCGTGACTGCGCTTCGCTCGAGAAATCCACTGCGCGGGTCCAGCAGAAGAAGGCCAGCATGGCAAGCCCGTAGAAGATTCCGTACGAGCGGCTCTCGTAGCTATAGTCGAATGCCGCCATGGACATGGACAGCAGCGCACCCCCCAGCGCCCAGGCGGCAGGCACGCGGCTGCGCAGATATTGGAACAGCGAGAGCAGCCCAACCCAATATCCCAATGCGGCGGGCAGCCGGTAGGCGAACTCATGGTCGCCAAAAAGCCTGCGGCTGAAGTGCACGAGCAGGTGAGTGACGGGAGGATTGGGGTCGGCGCCCAGCGCCAGCGCATGCCAGATGGCGTGCAGGCCGCCCAGGCGCGCGATATGCAGCGTGATCAGCTCGTCGAGCCAAAGCAGCTTCAAGGAAGACATGGAAGCCACCACGATGAAGTAGGCGAGCGAAAGCCACGCAAAAGCCCATCGAGGTGAACGGTTGATTCGTTCTTCGATCCGCCCGTTCACGGAACCCTTGGTGTTCCGAGGAACGATGGCCAATGCGCCAAACGACTGCAACCGGCTCATGCAGCGGCCCCTTCACTGGCCGCTCCTTCACGCTGTTGCTCGCCGGCCGACACTTCTTGCGCATCCTTCTGCTCGTGATACTCCTGCTCGGTATTGATTTCCCAAAGGTTCTGCTTGCCCCGGACGCCGTTGATGATATTGTCCACCGCGGTCATTGCGGTCAGCATGGAGTGGTCCTGGTTGTTGTACTTGTGCATGCCGTTTCGGCCCACCAGAAACAGGTTTTCGAAGCGCTCCATGTAGTGAACAATCTCGTCGAACCGGTCATAGGTGCCGAAATACGCGGGGTAGGTCTTGGGAACGCGGAAGACGCATGTGTCGCGCACTTCATCCGGACGAAGAATTCCAATCTTGGCCACTTCGCCGACGGCGAAACTTGCAATCTCGGCATCGGGCTTGTTCCACAACGGGTCCGAGTCGTAGCAGAAGTACTCGAGACCGATCCAGACCTTCGAGGGGTCCGACACCAGGAAAGGGCTCCAATTATTGAAAATCTGCAATCGCCCCACCAGTACGTCCGGCTCCTGGATGTAAATCCAGGTGTCTTTGATAGGTGATCCGTCTGGCTCAGTGATCAACAATCGGTCCACCAGCAGACCTACGGTAATGAAGTCACGATATTGCAGGCCGTCGGAGATGGCCTGCACCGAAGCCGGGATGGTCGCATCGATGGAGCGGAGCAGTTCCTTGATCGGCATGGTGGAGAAAAAGTAATCGCCGGCCAGGGTCACCGTCTCGCCTTCGGGCGTCTTCGCTTCCACGGATGTAACGCGCTCGATGCCGTCAGGGGCGCTCCGCACATGCAGTCGGGCCACGCGCCATCCCATTCGCACCTCGCCGCCTTGTTGCTCGACTAACTCCGCCACGCGTTCCCACAACTGCCCCGGACCATACTTGGGGTACAGAAACTGCTCGATCAACGAAGTCTCCGTGTCTTTCTGCCGGATATCGCCGGTGTTCGGCTTCTTGGCCGAAAACAGCTTCGAAAGAAAATGTCCGACCGCTTTGCGGAGCGACAATCCCTTGATCCGCTGCGCGCCCCACGCGGCCGAGATCTGATCGCAGGGCACGCCCCAAACCTTTTCCGTATAGCTTTTGAAGAAGGTCAAATAGAGTTCGCGTCCAAACCGATTGATGAGGAAGTCTTCGAGCGATTTCTCCGGCTTCCTCTGCACCATGCGCGCTTTGAAATAACTGATAAGGATGCGCAGTGTGCGCAGGATGCCGAGCCGCCACAAAGTGCCTGCGGAAAGCGCAAGCGGATAGTCGAAGAAAGAGCGCATAAAGTAAATGCGGCTCTTGCGCGGACGCACCAGCATCACGCAGTCGGGGTCAGCGGGCGAGACCGCGGCGAGAGCGGGTCGCGTGCCTGTAGAGCCGCCGGGGCGGACGGTGCGCTGCTGGTTCTGATAACGGATCTCGAATTCGCTGTTGACTTCTGAGCCGGCAATCGGCATGATCTCCGTCCACCAGTTCATGACCCGGTCGGACTTCGAGAAAAAACGGTGGCCGCCTATGTCGATACGGTTTCCGTTATGGCGGATGGTGCAGGAGATTCCCCCGATGCGGTCGCTGCCTTCCAACACAACGGGTTGGATCGACGACCTGCGGCAGAATTCAAGGGCGGCAGTGAGTCCAGCCGGCCCGGCCCCAATAATGATGGCTGTTTTCTTTAGAGGATGCACGACGTGTATCCCTCGCTTTTAGATATTTGGTGTAGATATGCATTCGATTTCGATTTACGCGTTCTTTGAGTTCATCAGGTGAGATGCGAAAAGAAGCCAGAAAATTGTTTCCCGACCCTCACAAGCTCGCGAGTTGGCGTGATTTTTTAACGCGTCACGAGGCCGGCGACGGATGGCTTCTACTAACTTCATATGCGTGACCTGGTTACGTGCCGCTCATGGCTGATGCGTTCGGCGCGATGCCGTCCAAGCGGGCAGGCTTGAAAACATTTGGTATCGCTTGCGCGCGGTTTCGGATATCGTATGCATATTCCTTCCGAAAGGTTGTCTGACCGCCTTGCGATTGATTCAGCGGATATCGGGTGCGTGTGCGTGCGGCCTGGCGCTGCTGTGGTGCTGTTCCTGCGCAACGGGACATTTGAACGGCAATCTTTCGTACGCGGTTCAAGTTTCAGACCCTCTGGCGGTGTATCCGTTGACGGGGCAGACGAGCCCGGTTCTGGACCCTAGTGTCATTCGGCAGGGCTCGACTTACTACGCGTTTTCAACCGACGTTGCCGGAACCTCGTCCTCTGGTTCGCTTCCCATCCATTGCTCACAGGACAAAACATACTGGACGCGTTGCGGAAGCGTGTTTCCGGGCGGGATGCCCGGCTGGGTGGTCAGGGAAGTTCCAGGGCTGGCGGGACTATGGGCGCCGGATATCTCCTACTTCAATGGCGAATACCACATCTATTACAACGGATCGAAGCTGGGCTCCCAGCAAACCGTCATTGGCCTGTCGACCAACAGCACACTCGATCCGTCCGATGCGTCATATAGGTGGGTTGACCGCGGGCTGGTGCTGGAGTCGAGGGACGGCGACGATTTCAACGCGCTCGATCCCAATATCCTGATTGACTCCGACCGAAGCATCTGGTTGACGTACGGAAGCTATTGGAGCGGCATCAAGCAGCGTCAGATCGATCCAGCGTCGGGCTTGCTGCTCGCCTCCAACTCAACGCGCTATGACTTGGCCACGCGCCCCGGCACGCCGGACGACGCCATCGAGGCTGCTTCGCTTATCCATCATGGCAACTACTACTACCTGTTTGTGTCGGTCGATCACTGCTGCGAGGCGACCACGGCCGCAGATGACTACAAGCAGGCGGTGGGCCGGTCAAGCAGCGCTCATGGACCGTTTGTCGACGACGCTGGAACGCCCATGATGAACGGCGGGGGCACTGTGCTGCTGAAAGGCAACAGCGCATGGAACGCACCCGGGGGCGGAACTGCATATATGGACCCCGACACCGGCGTATACGTGCTGATCTTCCACGCGCATGACCTGAGCCAGGGCGGAAGGCCCCACGTGTGGGTCAAAATCCTCAAATGGATCGACGACTGGCCGGCTTTTGTCTGATCATCTTCTGCTGCGGGCACCGACGATTCGGTTTCAGAACTACAAAACCTCGCTGGTCTCAACCAGCGAGGTTTTGCGAAGTCGCGATTCCTTTGCGGGCCTTACTTGTTTCCGCTTCCGGAGTGAGAGTGCTGACCACCCTTGACGGAGGCCTCGTGGCTGGGTTGATTGTGCTGGCCCTGGGTGTTTTCCGAGGTCGAGGAGGAGCCGGAATGCGAGTTTTGGCCGCCCTTGACGGAGGCGTCGTGGCTGGGCTGATTGTGCTGGCCCTGATTGTGCTGTCCCTGCGCGTTTTCCGAATTGGACGAAGAACCTGAGTGCGATTGTTGCCCGCCCTTAACTTGGGCTTCATGGGAGGGCTGACTTTGCTTCTGATCTGCCATGGCGATAACTCCTATTGATCCAGCGATTCAATTTGGGATTGGCCCAATCGCCGGACTTTGACTTCGATTCTTCCTTCTCGTGAGCCGTTGTCCATTTTGTGGAATCCGGTTTGCGGCATATCGATATATTTTGCGAGCATCGGAAAGGAAATATGCGCAGCCGGCGAGCGCTCACCCTTCGCTTGAATCTGCTTGCAACCGCCGCCCCAGAAGATCCATCACCGTGCGCTCTTCCTTGCGCAGAAGTTCCTCTTCCGCCTCGCGCAGCACCTCTTTCGTGACCTTTTCCATCTTCCCAGGAATCCGTCGCTCCAGTTTGCCGGTCAGGTAGCAGTCCAGCACCGCCGGGTGCACGTAGCACTTCCGGCACACCGCGGGGGTATTTCCAAGTCTTCGAGCAACCGCTTTGATGGCCTCGACGATATTCTTTTTCGCCTGCGTCTCCGATGTGAATTCCTCTAACCCCCGCAGAGTCATGCATGCCAGCACGGTCCCTGCCCAGGTCCTGAAATCCTTGGCTGTGAAGTCCTCTCCGCTGATGGCACGCAGATAATCGTTTACGTCCGCTGAATCGACCTTCCGCGTCTCTCCCGACTCGTCGAGATATTCGAATAACTCGTGGCCGGGGAGATCCTGGCACTGCCGAACAATCCGGGCCAGGCGCCGGTCCTCGACGCTCACGGAGTGCTGCTTGCCGCTTTTTCCGCGAAAGCGAAATTGGACCTTCGATCCGTTGACCTCGACATGCTTCGCGCGCATCGTAGTGAGCCCGTAAGACTTGTTCTCCCTCGCATACTCTTCATTGCCTACCCGGATCAGTGTCCGCTCCATGAGCCGGACGATGGTGGCCAGGATCTTGGTGCGAGGCAGCCCGGGCAAAGCCAGATCCTCCTCGAGCCGGGCGCGGATCCTGCGGAGGGCGCAACCGAAAAGCAGCATCCGCTCATACTTGGTCTGGTCGCGCGCCGCGCGCCATCGGGGATGGTAACGGCTTTGCTTCCGGCCCCGCGCGTCGCGCCCGGTGGCTTGCAGATGACCGCGGGGATCGGCACAGATCCATACGTTGGCCCAGGCCGGCGGAATGACCAGCGATCGAATCCGCTCTAGAGTTACCGCATCGCGGACCGGCTTGCCGTCCGCATCGATATAACGAAAGCCTCTGCCGGATTTCTTTCGGCGGATTCCCCGTTGTGTATCGGAAACGTAGCGCAACCCGGCTTCCCTGGCCGAAAGCGCAGGATCGGTCACGATTTCAGGCAGTTTTGTTATTTCCCGAGCCCCTGACATGGGTCGATTGGATGCGGAATGGGGGCGGAGGGACGAATCGGCATCCCTTGAAGTGCAACCGAGTTGCAGCATGCTGCAAAGCGATGGGCCACGCATTCGGACCATCCCGGAGGCCAGCGATCCCATCAGACCCTTCAGTGACGTTTAAGCCCAATCCGCCCTATCGGCGACGCGTCGGCCGCATTTCGGGTTTTCGCCCACCGTAGCGGGCGGGCCGCAGGTCTCATTTATTCTTTATTTCAAGTAGTTTGCCGGACGCCTTTTTCGCCGTCCTCAAATTTGCGGTTCCCGACGAAGAGTGCGGGGCGAGAGTTAAAATCAGCGGAGCCTGGATCGCGGGCCTTGAATCGTAGCCGTGGGAGTTCGACATTTGATGATGGAATTTCATATTTCGCGAGCCGCACGTGAACGCTACCAGTTCGCGGAATCGCTCTTTTCCTCCACCGGCAACGTGGTCTTCGCCAATATGCCCGCCTGCCGCGAGTTCGCTTACCGCATGAACCAGGTGCGCGAGGCCGACAAGCATCCGGAGCGCGCAGTTCATGCGGGCCAGCTTTACGCAATGGGCCTGATTGACGAGGCCAGCCACGTGCTGATGGCGAAATATCGCGAGCAGTTCGATCCCGAAGTCATGACCAGCGCGCTGGAGTGGTTTTCGGCCCACGTGGGCCAGGAATCTCTCGATGCCATGCTGCTGGCATTTGTCGAGCAATTTCCCGGCTCGACGGTGATCCGCGGACTGGAAACGCCGCGTGAATGGCTCGCCGGCGCTACAGCCGGCACTCCCCACCGCGCCGCCGCGCTGGAAGAGTTGCTGCTACTTTGGTCCGCGAATCGCAACGAAGCCTTTCGCCCCTTCGAAGAGCTGTTCGAAGACAAGTCGCTCGCCGAGAAGACCGTCTACGCCCAGGTGACGGCGCAGATGCCCCAGTATTTCGCCACCCGTCCGCTCATCCCCGTCGCCGACGCCAGGGCCATCAGCCTGCTCGATCTGCTGCGCGCCCCGGTGGCGGGCTCGCCTGCTTCCCTCAGCGAGCAACTGGAACTGATCCGCAAGCTGTGGAAGCCATTGATCGGTGACAGCCTCGACCGCTTCCTGCTCATCGCAGGCGAGGTGCTGCGCGAGGAAGAGCTCGCAATATGGATGCGGTTCAACCCGCCCGCGGTGCAGGCGCGCGCCGCCGCGGAAGAGGCCGCGCGCCGACGTCGAGAGCTTGGCCAGCAGCAGTGGCCCTCCATCGTGAGCACCGCCGATGTGCCCACCTTTGGCGATCCGGCGCACGAATACGAAAAGTTCTCGCCCGATATGGCGTGGATGCCCAACGCCGTCCTCATCGCCAAGAGCACTTATGTCTGGCTGGCCCAGTTGAGCCGCAAGCATGGCCGTCACATCGGCCGGCTGGACGAGATTCCCGACGACGAGCTGGCCACGCTGGCGCACCGCGGAATCAACTCGCTGTGGCTGATCGGGGTTTGGGAACGCAGCCGCGCGTCGAAGACCATCAAGCAACTGTGCGGCAACCACGACGCCGTGGCCTCGGCTTACTCGCTGTTCGACTACCGGATCGCCGACGACCTGGGTGGCGAGCCGGCCTACGTGCGTCTGCGCGATCGTGCATACCATCACGGCATCCGCCTGGCCAGCGACATGGTGCCCAACCATATGGGAATCGATTCGCCCTGGGTCGTCGAACATCCCGATTGGTTCATCTCGCGGCAGGACAAGCCCTGGCCGGCTTACAGTTTCAATGGGCCCGATCTATCGAGCGACGGCCGGGTCGAAATCAAGATCGAAGACCACTACTTCGAACAGACCGATGCCGCGGTGGTCTTTCAGCGGCGAGACCGGGCCAGCGGCGAAACCCGCTACATCTATCACGGCAACGACGGCACCAGCTTTCCCTGGAACGATACCGCGCAGCTCAATTACCTGAACCCGGCAGTCCGCGAACAGGTGATTCAGACCATCCTGAATGTGGCCCGCTTGTTTCCGGTGATTCGCTTCGACGCCGCCATGACGCTGGCGAAGCGCCACTTTCATCGTCTCTGGTTTCCCGGTCCGGGCTCGAGCGGCGCGATCCCCTCGCGGGCCGAGTACGCCATGAGCGACGCTGAGTTCGACCGCATCATGCCGCACGAATTCTGGCGCGAAGTGGTCGACAGGGTGGCGGCGGAGGTTCCCGGCACGCTACTGCTCGCCGAGGCCTTCTGGCTCATGGAAGGCTATTTCGTCCGCACCCTGGGCATGCATCGGGTCTACAACAGCGCCTTCATGGTCATGATGCGGGATGAAGACAACGCCAAGTATCGGTCGGTCATCAAGAACACCCTGGAGTTCGATCCGGACATCATGAAGCGCTACGTGAACTTCATGAGCAACCCTGACGAGCGCACCGCAATCGACCAGTTCGGCAAGGGCGACAAGTGCTTTGGCGTGGCGGCACTGATGGCCACGCTGCCCGGCCTGCCTATGTTCGGCCACGGCCAGATCGAGGGATTCACTGAAAAATACGGCATGGAATATCGCTGGCCGCGCTACCAGGAAGACCCCGACCCGTGGCTGGTGGAGCGTCATGAGCGCCAGATTGCTCCACTGCTGAAGCGCCGCTGGCTTTTTGCCGAGAGCAGTAACTTCCTGCTCTACGACTTCTTCACCCCCAACGGGTCGGTAGACGAAAACATCTTCGCTTACTCCAATCGCAATGGCATCGAGCGCGCCCTCATTGTCTACAACAACCGCTATGGAAGCACCCACGGCACCATCGATTTCTCCGCTGCCTATGCCGACAAGGGTTCGGGGCAGCTTCGCCAGCGGCGACTGGCCGAGGGGCTCGGCCTGAGCGGCGATGGGACGGCCATCCTCGCATTCCGCGACTCGCTCACCGGCCTGCACTCTCTGCGCCGCGCCAGCCAGCTTCTAGTCCGAGGTCTGACTCTCGACCTCGGGGCCTACCAGGCGCACGTTTTTCTCGACTGGCGCGAGCTGCGCGCAACCGCCGAGCAGCCCTGGGACCGGCTATGCGATCAGCTCAACGGACGCAGCGTTCCCGATCTCGACTACGCGCTGGTCGATCTGGAGTTGCGGCCGGTGCACGATGCGCTGCGCAAGCTGCTCGAGCCTTCGATCGTTCGTCAGCTCGCCGTCTTTGCCGAACATCCACGCGCCACTTCCTCGCGCGCTACTCCCTCCGCCCAGGACAAGCCCACCGAGCGGGAACGGATCGCCTTCTACGACCTGGCATGGCGTCGCGGCGAAGCCTTTCTCCGTGAAGCGCAGGCAGCCTACGTTTCGCGCCTCGCAAGGGAGGGCCAGCCGCCGAAGCCGTCGGAGCCTGTTGAGGTCTCGTCGCTGGAGTTCGCATTCCGCAAGCGCATTCGCGCCGCCATGCGTATTCCCGCCATCGAGGCACTCGCGCAGGTTCCATGGACCGCCGCCGCGCGCCGCATGTTGCCCAGTCCCAGTCCGCAGTTTACAGCCACAGCGATGTGGGGGCCGATCCTCGCCTGGAGCGCCCTCGAACTGCTGGCCGAGTCCCTCGACACTGGTCATCCTGAAACTGCGGCCTTGGATCTGTTTGACCGCCTCCGTTTGCGCGAGCCGTTTGCGCAATCGTTCTCCGCGCTCGGTTTTGAAAGCGAAGAAGGGTGGCGGGTCGCCGCGCGCATCAAGGTCGTGCTCATGGCCGACGCCGGCGTTGGTTACCGGAAGCCGCAGAGTGAAGCCGAACCTTCACTGGCAACGGAACCCGTTTCCTGGGCAGAAATAGGCCCCGAAGGTAAGGCGGAGATTCCGTCAGGAAAGGGAATTGAAGCTGAACCGTCTTCCGCCTATTTGTCTGGCTCGGTTACTAAGGAAGCTGCCGGAGTTTTGATCCCTGGGGAAAGCTCCGCGAGCGCGCCGGCAGCTCCCGGCCTGCCGCCGCTGCTCTGGCTCGATCCCGACGTCCGCTGGCTCACGGGAGTCCACGATGCCGGCGGCCACGCGTATCTTATTCGCGAGCGCTACGAGGAACTTCTGTGGTGGATACAGATGCCCCGGCTGTTGCGCATCGCTGCAGAGCCGGTGCCCGATCGAGCGGAGCTCTGGGAAGTGAGCCTCACCATCGACCAGGCCATCGCCGGGGCGGAAGCTGCCGGTTACCGCATCGACGCTTTGATCAGCGGAACCGCGCCTGCCGGGGAATCCGGCTCCACTGCGCCGGAAGGCGGCGCGAAGGACAAGAAGAAGATGGATCTGCCCGACGAATCGGACGCAAGAGGGAAGCCATCGGCTCAAAGCGGGTGGGAGATTTGACCGTGTGCGCGGTCAGAGTCCTATCGCGGTTAGAGTCCTTTTTTGACTCGAAACTCGCGCACCACCTCGGCCGGGTCGCGATGCTGCCCGTCTACGGACTCGTTCATCGCCCGCATGTCGTCCGCCGAGATCTTCCCGGCCAGTGCATTCATCGCCAAGCCAATTTGCGGCCATCGACGCAGCGCGTCATCACGAAGCAAGGGAACGGCCTGGTAAGGCGGAAAATAATGCCGGTCGTCCTCAAGCGCGGTCAACCCCAGCACCTGAATGGGCCCATCGGTGGAATTAGCCGCGATCACGTCTACCTGGTGCGCCTCCAGAGCGCGGTAAAGGAGCCCCAGGTCCATGGTGCGCGGAGGCCCGTTGAACCTTAGCCCATAGGCAGCGCTTAACCCCGGCAGCCCATCGGGCCGCTGCTCGAATTCGTAACCTACGCCGAGCCGCCACTGGGGTGTGAATCGCGCCGCCTGGCTGAGAGTTTGAATTTGCAGCCGCCCTGCATCCTGCCCGCGAATCACCATCGCGAAGGTATTCTCAAATCCCAGTGGTGCCCCGACCGTTACGTTGTAGCGCGATGCATACAGCTTCCGCACCGTTTCCAGGACCTGCGCCGGATCGCGGTCGACCGGCTGCTTTAGGATCGCGGTCAGCGCGGTTCCCGTGTACTCCACATAGCCGTCGATCCGTCCCGCCTCCAGCGCCTGCTGGCAGATATAACTGCCAGCCAGATAAAACCTGCGCTCCACTTTCAACCCTGATTTTGCCTCGATCTCCTGGGCCAGTAGCTCACCCAGCACCACCTGTTCCGTGAAATTCTTCGCGCCAATCACCGGATGATTGGCCCGCGGGGGCGCGCATCCAACGAGCGTCAAGGTCGCCAGCGAGGCTCCGCAAAGCTCGATCCAGCGCCTCATCCCGCCCGCACCTTGAATCGCCGCTCCAGCAGTCCCAGCGCGCCATCCGCTGCGAGCGCCAGCAGCGCCGCCGGCACGGCCCCGGCCAGCACCAGCCGGTTATCAACCGAGGCCACGCCGCGGAAGATCAGCTCACCGAGTCCGCCCGCGCCCACCGCCGCGGCTATTGTCGCGATGCCCACGCAGGTCACCGTCGCCGTGCGCAGGCCGGCAAGTATGAACGAGGCCGCCAGCGGCAGCTCGACCTTCCAAAGTCTTTGCCAATCCGTCAAGCCAAGTGCGCGCGCGACCTCCGCAATGGCCGGATCGATTCCACGGATCCCCGCATAGGTATTGCGCAGGATGGGAAGCAGCGCATAGGCGGCGAGCGCGGCGATTGCGATGCGCGCGGCGCGCTCGCCCAGCCATGGCAGCGGCAGCAGAAAGCCGAACATCGCCAAAGAAGGAATCGTCTGCAGAATATTCGCCGCCGCAATCAACGGGCCCGCCCATCGCGGCCGCCGCGTCAGCCACACTCCGGTGGGAATCGCGATTGCCGTCGCCAGCGCCATCGCCCACCCGGTCAGCCAGATATGTTCCAAGGTCAGCTCCGCGATCTCGCCGCCGTACTGCGCAAGGAATCCGCTCATGTCCGCGCCTCGCCGCGATGGAAAGCCCGCACATACTCCTGGACCGGCGGCTCCGTCGACTCCGTGAACTTCTTGGGGGCAAGGTCCGCTGCAACCTGGCCGTCGCTCAGCAGAACGATTCGGTCGCCCAGGTAAAGCGCCTCGTCGAGATCGTGCGTCACCAGCAGGACTGTCTTCTTCATCCCGCGCAGCAGGTCGCGCAGCAGGTCCTGCATCTCGGCGCGGGTGAGCGGATCGAGGGCGCCAAACGGCTCGTCCATTAGAAGAGTATCCGGCTCGGCGGCCAGCGCCCGACCCACGCCCACCCGCTGCCGCTGCCCACCCGAGAGCTGGTGCGGAAATCGGCCCCCATACTCCCCGGGATCGAGGCCAACTTTACGCAGCAACTCCCGGCTCCGCTCCTCGCGCTCCCGGCGCGGCCGCCCCTCGGCCTCCAACACCAGGCCCACATTCCGCTCCACAGTAAAATGCGGAAACAATCCGGTCTCCTGGATCACATACCCCATCCCTCGCCGCAGCGCGATGAGATCGAACTCTCCGGCGGTCCTGCCGTCGATCAGCACCTCGCCGCCGGTTGGCTCAATCATGCGGTTCACGGTCCTGAGCAGTGTCGACTTCCCGCTCCCGCTGCGCCCCAGAATTGCCGTGGTCGTGCCTTTCTCGATCCCCAGCGAGATGCCGCGCAGCACCATCCGCCCCCGAGTCACTTCAAACGAAACGTCTCTGAACTCAACCGCCAGGCTCATACCAGAACCCTAATGCATTTGTCTTCTCAATGACGGCAGGAAAATCATTCATTTTTCGCTTGCATGAGCTGCGTTGGTCGCACCATACTCCATCGAGACGGTAGAACTGCGTTGAACTTACGATCAAACAGAGATTCCTGCTTCGATTTCCCCTTTCCATCACAATCGAGGTCAAAATGGCAAAGTTTGCGCCTGGGCAAATCGTCTCGCTACGCAGTGGCCGGATCGGAAAGATTATCAAGGTTTCGCAGGAGGCGGAACTCGCCTACCAGGTCTTCTATCTCATCCAGTTGAATGATAGAGAAATGCGAATCCACATCAATGGCCTTGATGTGATGGGGATCTCCGACCAGCATCACTGGAACCGCCAAAAGTATGGACTGACCGACTATGAGTCGGACGTTCTAGACATGTACACCGGACCCACCTTCCGCGGATGGAACAAGACGTTGCGCGAGGGTAAGCCCGCAGGTCCCGAAATCAATGCGCTCCAGAATCTTCTCAGCAAGTCGCCCAAGTATACCGGGTATGTGTATCGCGGGCTCTCCTTCAAATCGAAAGAGGAAGTCCAGGCTTTTGGGGCTCGATTCACCAAAGGCGTGCCCTATACTACACCCCAGTTCATGTCCACCAGTAGAAGCAACTCCGCTGCAAAGTTCTTCCAGGGTGATGTGTTCGGCGGCTTCATGAGGATCTATACCAACGGCATGGACGGCGCCGTTCTGCGGGAGTTCACCGGCACAGCAGATCTGGGCGAGAACGAGGTTCTGTTCCGCTTCGGGACCATCTACGACGTTGTCTCGGCCGGTTTCTCGTCCGAGGGCAAGCAGTTTCTGGTCGAACTTACGTTACAGGGGGCGATCCGGCCCGCGGAAAAGCTTGCGATTCCGGAGTTCAGAAAAGCACCCGTGGCAAAGGGCCCGGACAAGCAGGGCCCGGGGCAGCAGGGTCCGGGAAAGGGCTCGGTGCTGAACAAGAGTCAATAATTCCCGAAGCTGCTTCCCAGGCGGAACCGGCGAAAAGGCTTAACAAGGAAGCGGCTCTTGTAGAATCACTTCAAGGCCGGCGGCTCCAAGCTCCGCGCCCCCAGGCAGCGAATGAGCGATCAACCAGCAGGGAATTCGCAACAGCAGCCGGAGCCTTCCCCGGCATGGATCAGAATCGAGCGGGCGCGGCATCCGCAACGGCCCTACTCCATGGACTTTTTCGAGCGAATCTTCACCGATTTCAGCGAGATTCACGGGGATCGCGCCTTCGGCGACGACGAGGCCGTAGTCTGCGGCATGGGCCGTCTTGACGCCGACGAAGTGATGCTGGTCGGGATCCGGAAAGGCGGCACCACCAAGGAGCGCATCAAGCGCAACTTTGGCATGCCCAGCCCCGAAGGCTATCGCAAGGCCCTCCGCGTGATGAAGATCGCCGAGAAGTTCTCACGGCCCGTGATCGCGCTGATCGACGTCACTGCCGCTTATCCCGGACTGGGCGCTGAAGAGCGCGGACAGGCCGAGGCCATCGCCCGCAACATCCGCGAGATGTCGCGCCTGCGCGTGCCGACCATCTCGGTCATTACCGGCGAGGGCGGCTCGGGCGGAGCGCTGGCTCTGGCCGTGACCGATCGCGTCTTGATCCTGGAGAACGCCGTCTACTCCGTCATTCCGCCTGAGGGAGCGGCGGCCATCATGTGGCGCGACATCGCCCACAAAGACCGGGCCGCCGCCGCCCTGCGCGTCACAGCCAAGGAGGTCGCGTCGCTGGGCTGCGTGGATGAAATTGTTCCCGAGCCTCCGGGTGGCATTCATTTCGATCCCGCGGCCGGTCACGCGCTGCTGGGTTCGGCGCTGCGCAAGCATCTGGACCAGCTGAAGGCCATGCCGCTCGATGCGCTCATCGCCGCCCGCCGGCACAAGTTCCGCAACATTGCCCAGTTCTACACAGAGTGCTAGTTAGGCAACGGGTCAGAAGGTGAATATTGACACGGACGTCTCGAGCCGTGCAGCCAGCATAGGCATTGTAAATAAATAAAGGTATCAACATAGCAAGGGTACGGAGAGAAGAACTCGGTGAGCTGTCGGTGAATCTGCAACCGTGGTCTGTGCAGTTCTTCCGCCTGGACGACACAACGTGTTGCTTGTCGCTGGATAACTGCACGCCGCGCCTGCGGGAAGATTCAGGCAGGCTAGGAGGCGCTCTCCACGCTGGAAGGAAAAGTGATCGGATAGTTAGCCGAGGATACACTCCTGGTTGGCCGCAGACGCCGTCGATTAACTGGGTGGAACTCTGGTTGCCCCAGTTTATCCACGCCCATTCGTTTCCCTCGTTCCTGATCGTGATCGGGATCTTTCTGGACCAGCGGGGGTTCCCGTGATGCTCTCTGGCGCGTTTAGTGGGAATAAGCGGCCTCGATCCGCGCAATCCCCCTGTCACCGCTACGTCAGGGTCATGACCGCAGCACATCGACGCTTCGTGCGTGATACCTCCTTGTGTGCGTCCCAGCCGTGAAGTATCATCGGTCCGAAGATTCATGGGAGGACGTACATCATGTCTTGTCCCGATAACTGCGAAGAGGTCTGCAAGAACCAGAACTGCGCCATGGTCAGTTGGGGAGTTTCCGGCAGCGATGCGGCAACTCCAGACCATGAGCTCGTTTACACCGCCGCGCTGGAGGCCCTCTCCAAGCTTGGCGATTTTCGCGAAGGGGGGCCCCCCGTCCCAGGCACCGGCGACGTGACGACGGAAGTAGCCAAAGATCTGCAGGCCATTGCGAAACTAAAGAAGCCTTCCATCTGGCTCAAGGTAAAATGGCAGCACTGCGAACTCGTAAGGTGCAGTTATGGGTTTCTGTGGCTCCGAACCAAAATGCGTCGGGAGTGGGTGGACAAAACCGCATGGATAAGGGTTGATGTCCCGGATGATCTTCCGTCGGGTCTTGGGACGGACTACGCCGGGAAGTCTGTCTGGCCCCCCGTTTCTGAGTGGACTCCTGATGGGTGGCTCAAGGTCGTTCTAGATGCCGTGAAGGAAAAGGCGAAGAAGTTCCTGGAGGAATGCGGGAACAACGTTCAATACAAGTAACCGAGATGCCGCACGGTCATCGGGATCTAAGCAGGGTCCACCGTAGTTCTAACTTCCTATTCAGCTCTGGGCGGGTGAAGCGCCTTAAGTCTCAGGATTGCGAATCGACCCTAGAATGTGGCGCCCGCACCCGGCTGAGAGGTCTCCCCTTTCCCAAATGCGAGGGATCTCAACACCATGGACCAAGACTTGTTCATGGGGACCCTGGACCCTGGGCCTCACGCCGCTCGATTGACGACGAAATCCTTATCGACTTACGTCCCCATTGCCGGATACCATCGGGGAATGATTGGCGAGTTCCTGCTTCCCCCCTGAAGGCTCCTTGCTGACATCTGCGGCGCTTTCTCCCGGTGAGGAGTGATTCGGTCATTCCGTTTTCGTTTCGCAGGAAGGCAAGCAAAGCGAATCCCTTCGAGGCAGGCCGCGGTCAGGCCCCACAAGCTCACTTCTGTCCTGGTCTGCAGACCGATCGCCAGACTCAGTTGGTGAGCCCGTGCGGCGCCCAGACTGTACCTCGTCCGTCGGAACCCGAAAGCCGGCAGGATCTCCCAACGGGCACGCGGAATGTGCGTATCCGCCGAATATCTGTGACAGGTGACCGCAGCAATTCTAAAGCGCGAATCCACGGTTTGGAATGGAAGCTGCGGCGCTCCGGTTGGGCGACCGCCCATCCGTCCGCTGGCGCTGCGGCGTTTACCAGGACTGCGCCCGCCAGCTGCGAATGCGGTGCATCGCGTGACGAAACACTATCGGCTGACGTCGATGACAATTGAGCCCATGCGCGCACCGCTGGCGTATTCCCGATGCGCCTGCTGGATCTCGTCGAGCTTGAAAACAGCCTTGATGGGTACGGAGATTCGTCCCTCTTTGAGCCATGCGAAAAGTTGCTCCAGGTCTCGCGCATAGTACTTTGAACCACGGCTTACTCCGAAGAAAGTTGTGCGCTTTTCAGACCAGAAGAACAGGTTCTTCGAAAAGAGTTTGAGAACCGAAAGAATAATGGAACGCTGAGGAGTTCCGGTCCATGCCGGCAAGTTCAAGCCATATCCCACGAGAATTCCTCCTTTTTTCAGGATCGAGTACGACTCGTCGAAGCTCTCATAGCCAAGCGGATCGAAAACTGCATCGACGCTGCCGAGTTCCTCCATGGCGGCAATCCAGCTCTTGGTCGCGTAATCGAAGGGAACAGCTCCAAGCCGACGCAGTTCGGCGTGTCTCTTCAATGAGGCCGTGCCGAAGATTTGAGCGCCCTGCAACTGTCCGAGCCGGAGGAGCGCTCCTCCCACGGCCCCGCTCAGTGCATGAACAAAGATCTTCTGACCAGCCGTGACGCCAGCACAGCGGTGCAGCATCTGATACGCTGTAGCCCAATCGAGAATGAGAGCCACCGCGTCCCTTCCGTCCACGCCATCCGGCACGCGAACCAGGTATTTTTCAGGGAGGTTGATTCGTTCCGCCTGTCCTTCGTATTTCGTAAGACTTGCAACGCGATCGCCGATCTTGAATGCCGAGCAGTCCTTTCCGTTGACACTTGCCTTCCCCACGACGCTGTACCCGGGAGTCAGGGGCGGCTTCTTCTGGAATGGATAGGTGCCACGACGCATACTGACGTCAGAGCCGGAAACGATGGTGTATTCGACCGCGAGTTGCACTTCACCGGCAGCCGGCTCGGGCAAATCATTTTCGACGATCGCGAGTTTGCTTTCGTCACCGTACGCAGTAATTGAGACTTTCCTGATCATCGTCACGAACTCACCTCGATGCGTTCTCTCACCGCATGAGCTTATTTTGATGGAACGCGCCTTCTGAGTTCAATCGCTTTCGCTGCGGAAAATCGCTGCAGCGCAGGCCGCGGTTTTCTTTGCCCGTGCCAGCGCTTCGCCGATTTGGTCCGTGACAAACCAGAGCGGTCTTCAGGGGGCGACGACCTGTCTCCGTCGCTGCTCGCTTGCCTTGATGATTTCGTTCATGTCTCCGGCTGGCCGAATCTCGAAGGTGTTGCCATACGTCAGAGCCGGATGCCTGCCAATGAGTTCGACAGCATGATTCATGTCCCTCGCCTCAAGGACGAGAATGCCGCCGAGTTGTTCTTTGGTTTCGGCATAGGGACCGTCGCTCGTTGCCACCTTGCCGTTCTTCCAATACAGGGTCAGCGCGGTCTCCGGGCCCTGAAGAGCTTCTCCACCGGCCCAGTGCCCGGCGGCGCGAAGATGGTCGTCATATTCAAAGCATGCATCGAACATGGCGTTTCGCTCGCTCTCCGTCATGCCATCGAATTTGCTTTTGTCGTAGTAGCCAAAACAGAGGTATTTCACTGTTCTTCTCCTCGTCCTTCCGGGTGGGGGCCAGCGACGAGTTTCGCGCCGGCTCGTCCATCTCATCACTACGGCACGTGTTCCGAGGCCGCAGCGGCCAGGTTGCTTACTTGCTTCCACCGGGTTCTTGGGTCGCAGCTGGGCGGAAAAGAAGCTCGCGCACCTCACTCGACGCACGGCAGGCGACGGCGCCCTTGCGCGCCCACGCGAGCGCCTCGTCCAGATCAGCGGCTTCCAAGATCCAGAAACCACCCATGTGCTCCTTGGTTTCGGTGTATGGCCCGTCGGTGACGAGCACCTTGCCGTCGGGCTGGGCCCGCAGCGACTTGGCGTTGGCGGCCGGGGAGATGCCGCAGGCGAACTTCCTCGCGCCGGCAGCGATCATTTCCCGGTTAAGCTCGTGGATCGCTTCGATCGTCGCCTCGGTTTCGACGGACGGATCGTAGTCGTCGGGGCGGTAGACAGCAACCAGATATTGTGGCATGACTTTTTCTCCTTGATTCCTGTGGCTTGTTGCCGATGATTCGTTTCCTGATCATTCAGGAACCGCAGTTCATCGTTCTGCTCTCCTATAGTCGTTGGGAAGACGGAAAATCGACAGCAGGGGCGAACTTTTTTCAGGGGATGCGAGTGCAGAAAGTTTGCTGCTTCTTCACGATCATCCGAACAGTCGGGAGGCCCGAGAAACGAGCGCCACCCGTGGGATATAGCGAAGGCGCGATGCGCCTCGGTCCGGTCGCGAGAAAGATTATCGATCCATGCGCTTGAAAAGATGACTGTTTGCTGCCGGCGGCGATTGTGCATCTGGAACTTATTCTGCCTTCGGACCGTAATGATTCCGCAGGAGGCTGACATGCATGACACAAGGGAGCGGTTGTCTCTCTTTTGGATTTTCGCGTTATTGAACTACCTGTATGCGGACGTTGTTGGCCTGTTCGCTGTTGCCGGCTCGCGAAATTCATTCGAGCCTCTCCCCCAATGGGCTCTGCTGGGTTCAGCAGTCTTGATGGAAATACCCATCGCCATGATCGTGGCGTGCCGACTGCTTCCGTTTCGAGCAAACCGGCTGGCAAATATAATCGCGGGCGGCATGATGACCTTCGTAAACGGTTTCCTGACCTTCGTTATGCCTTTGATCACCGGTGACCGATCGCCTGCTTACCCTGAGTACCTGTTCTTCGCAACGATCGAAACTGTTTGCACCTTGGTCATCATCTGGCAGGCGTGGGCCTGGTCTCCCAAAAATCCCGGAGCGCGTACGAGTTGACGTAAGAATCGCGAAACCGCTCGAAATCCCCGATTCGGATATCCGACTTGAAGAAAAAAAGAAGCCGACGGAATGTCTTCCGGTTTCATTGTCGAAAAAAGAAGGCATCCCGTCCGTCCCCGGTTTCGCCAACTGCCAGGAGACGGAAAATCGACAGCTATCCCAACTCCTATTTCAGCTGCCGAATCCGCTCCTGCAGGAATTGCCGCTCCGGTTCCTGTTGGGTTAGCGCCAGAGCTTTCTCATACGAGGACCGTGCCTCAGCGGTCCTGCCCAGCCTGCGGCACATATCCGCGCGGGCTGAATGCGCCAGGTAATAATTTGCCAATTCGCCCTGTTCCAACACCGCGTCGATATGCTCCAGACCGGCCTCCGGACCATCGCGCATGGCAATGGCCACGGCACGATTGAGATGTACAACCGGCGATGGCTGAATTCGTACCAGTTGGTTGTAAAGCGCAACGATCTGCCGCCAGTCGGTGGCGGCGGCCGATTCCGACTCCGCATGAACGGCCGCAATCGCGGCCTGCAGCGTGTAAGGGCCGAAGCGGCGGGAGTTGAGGGCTTTCTTGAGCAATGCCACCCCCTCCGCGATCTGCTCACGGTTCCAGAGCGAGCGGTCTTGATTCTCGAGCAAAATCAGCTCTCCAGCCGGAGAGGTTCTTGCGGCGCGACGGGATTCCTGGAGCAACATCAGGGCAAGCAGGCCCAGAATCTCCGGCTCTGGGATTTCCGGCTCGGGCTGGAGTTGGGTCAGCAGCCGTCCCAACCGAATCGCCTCGCCGGTTAGCGCGGCCCGGGTTACCTCCGCTCCCGCCGCAGCCGAGTAACCCTCGTTAAAGACGAGATAGACCACCTGGAGCACGGCGTCCAGCCGCTCCGGCAACTCCTGCGGCGCCGGCACTTCATATGGAATCGGTGTCTCTCGAATCTTTGCCTTGGCGCGTACGATGCGTTGGGCGAGCGTTGCCGGCGTAACCAGAAATGCGCGGGCAATCTCCTCCGTTGTCAGGCCGCAGATTTCGCGAAGAGTGAGCGCAACCTGCCCTTCCGGAGGCAGAGCAGGATGACAGCAGGTGAAAATCAGACGGAGGCGATCGTCCTCAATCTCTCCATCCCAGCCCTCTTCCTTTCCAATCTCTCCCTTCCCGCCGGGAGCGTGGTTGACGCGGGATTCCATATGGGCAACAAGATCTTTCTGTGCTCCATCGGAGCGCGCGCGACGGCGCATGGCGTCTATAGCCTTGAAGCGGGCCGTTGAAATAAGCCACGGGCGAGGCTTCGCCGGAATACCAGACAGCGTCCAGGACTCCAGAGCGGCGGCGAACGCCTCGTGCATCGATTCTTCGGCTAGGTCCAGGTCTCCGAGGAGGCGCACGAGGGTGGCTAGTACCCGGCCCGATTCCGAGCGGTAGAGAACCTCAATGGTCCTGCGGAGTTGTTCAGGCAAAGGCGGCGGCATCTACGCCAAACTAGCAAACGGAGTGGCTGAATACAAGTGCGCTCAGGTTTCCCCCTATCCACAATTCATCGGCGCTACGGTCTCTCGCACTTGGTCAATAAGGTTAATATCGCCCATGCCAGCCGCTGCCTTCCATTGTGCCGCAATGCCTTCGAACTCTCTTCGGTCGGCAGGCCGCATCGCCACTAAGGATTCGCGTGATGCAGGGTGTTGCAGTTATGGACAGAAGATTCCGGACATGCCATGCTTGTACATGACTAAGACGGATAACTCCAAAACTCCGGCGATGGCGTGGTACGACGCTCTCAATCCAGCGGAGAAGACATTCCTTAATCACACCGGGCCGCGATCGAAGCTGATGGCCATGTTGAACGAGACCTATCGCGAGCAGGCCCAATTCACGGTGCTGGCTTCTCTTCTGCGGGAGGCCGTGGACCGACTCGATGCTGAGAATGCCGCCGATGAGAGTGCCGGGGCTGCGGGCACAGGCGCCTCGACTTAAGGAGCGGGTTGGTCCGGCGGGATCAGCCGGAGAGGCTGTGTCTTGTATTCGACCGTTGGGCCGATCTGGGCGTCCTGTCACTGGTTGCATGGCAAAGTGCGGTGTCGTCCGGTTCTGCACTAAGGCTCAGTTACTTGAAGTCTTACTCTGTTCCTAGTCTCTATCTCTATATTAATAAGAATACTTAAAACATCACGATCGTATATGAACGTATGGCTCAACGTACCGTCCATCATCTCATAAAGTAAGGAAGCGCTCAATTGCATCGAAGCGCCTGCACTGCCCAATACCCTCAAAGATTCCATGTCTTCCGCAAAGAGCCAGCGAGATAAGCAGCCAGGGAGATCCCGGGGTGTTGAACCGATGTCGAAAGTCCGGTTCGATACAGCAGAGTGCTCACCGGGAGGCTTCAAGCGACGCGGACTGCGATTGGCGGCTGATCGATGACTGAACGGTGAAGGCAGTCTCCTCGCGCTGGGCGAGGCAGTGGCCGAATGCCCGCAGGTGATAGCATCAAAGGTGACTGATGCAAACAAAGACTCTGAAAATTATCCCGCTGGGCGGCGTGGGCGAATTCGGAATGAACTGCCTGGCGCTGCGCTGGGAAGACGACATTATCGTGATCGACGCCGGCCTGATGTTCCCCGAGTCGGAGTTGCTGGGCGTGGATATCGTCGTTCCCGATATCACCTACCTGATTGAAAATAAGAAGCACGTGAGAGCGATTCTGCTCACTCACGGCCATGAAGACCACATCGGCGGCCTGCCGTGGATCCTGAGCGAATTGAAGGTCCCGGTGTATGCGACCGAGTTCACGCTCGCTTATGTGGAAGGCAAGCTGGAAGAGCATCAGCTGCTCGATGAAACCGAGCTGATCGAGATTTCGCCCCGGGAAAAATTTTCGATTGGACCGTTCACTATCGAGCCGATCCGGGTAACGCATTCGCTGGTGGATTGCGTCGCATTCGCCATCGAGACACCGGTGGGCGTGGTGATTCATACCGGCGATTTCAAGATCGACCTTTCACCCCTCGATGCTCACTCCTTCGATCTTCACACCTTTGCCGAGTATGGCAGGCGCGGCGTGCTGGCCTTGCTGCAGGACTCGACCAACGTTGAGCGCTCCGGTTTCACGCCCAGCGAGCGGGCGGTGATTCCCCGGCTCGACGAGATCTTTTCGCGCACCAAGAAAAAGCTTTTTTTCAGCTGCTTTTCGTCGTCCATCTACCGCATTCGCATTGCGCTTGAACTGGCCCGGGCGCATGGGCGCAAGGTTGCGGTGGTGGGCCGCTCGATGATGGAGAGCACGGAGATTGCGCAGGATCTCGGCTACATCACGATTCCACCGGGGCTTGTGATTCAGCCGGGACAGATGCGCGATTTCCCGCCCGAGCAGTTGATGGTGTTGATCAGCGGCACGCAGGGCGAGCCCATGAGCGCGCTGAGCCGGGCCGCGGTCAACAACCACAAGCATGCCCACATCGACGCTGGCGATACGGTCGTGCTGAGTTCGAGAATCATACCCGGTAATGAGAAGAGCATCTTTCGAGTGATTGACCACCTCAGCCGCAGGGATGCGCAGGTGATCTGCGACGATGGGGCCAGCGGGCTGATCCACGTAAGCGGACACGGCAGCCAGGAAGAGCAGCGGCTGCTCATCAACCTGGTGCGGCCCAAGTACTTCATTCCGGTGCATGGCGACTATCGCTTCCTGCGCAGGCACGCGCAGATCGCCATGGATACAGGCGCCGTGGAACACGCCATGGTGATTGAAGACGGCGACGTGCTTGAGCTGGACGGCGACGATGCGCGCAAGCGCGACAAGGTGACGGCCGGACGTATCCTCATCGACTCCGGTTCCTCGATCGATGTGGTCGAGGACCTGGTGATCCGCGACCGGCGCATTCTCTCCGAAGACGGCATCGTGGTGGCGATTCTGGCCATCAACCGCAAGTCCGGCAAGGTGGAGCGCACGCCGGAGTTGATCATGCGCGGCTTTGGTGGCGCGGACATAAGTGAGCAGGCGCGTGAAGTGGTGATGAAGACTCTCGACGGGCTGAATATCGAGCAGAAAAGCGACTACGGAATGGTGAACGAAAAGGTGCGCGTGGAATTGAAGAAGATGATTCAAAAGGCAACCGGACGGCGACCGATGATCATGCCGGTGATCCTCGAAATCTAATCTCCCACAAAACGAAATCCGATTTGATTGGAAACAACAATGAGCCGCGGCGATCGCCGCGGCTCATTGTTGTCTAGTCCGGTCGATGCTTCCCGGATCACGCGTCTCCGACCTGGGCTCGGGCATGGCGCTTTGCCAGTGCAGTGGAATGATTCTCCGCAACTGCGGTTGAGGCAAGCGGCAACTCCTGTCTGACCGTTGAGCGATGACGATCGCTTCTGAAAGGAAGCGACCGCTTTACGATGAAGACTTCGCCCATGGCCAGCCGGGCGTTGCCCTCCAGATCGAGAAACCCTGCCTGGTTTTGCTTACAGATTTCCTGCGCTTCCGGCGAAAGATAAGGCGCGATGATCACCGGCGTTGCATCTCCGCGCTTCCATGCGGGCGCGGCGCGCATCTGCTCAAATGCGGAGCGTAACCGGCCTGGTTGCCCATCAGTCTGTATCTCGCAGGCCAGCTCATGACTATGGCCAAAGACATCCACGTAAGCCGTGAGACAGCTGTCGCTCCGCCAGTTGGCGGATTCCTGGCGGATCTCCTTTACCTTTACAGTCGATATTTCCTGCAGCACCGCTTTCAGCGCCTGGGCTGCGCGGACTTCAAGATCGTGCCTCGCATCGCTAGATTTCATTTCGAACTCCCTTGCCACCGGTTGCTGTGTGGACGTCGTCCAATCTATTGTTTGGCAGCATTCTTGCGCTGCAGGTTGTCAAGCGTGCGCGGTCAATTGGCAAACGCCTCTTCTCGAACCCGGCTGCGAGGTTCGGCACCGGATGCGGATTGGCCGTTCCTGCGCGCCCGCGCGTTTCCATGTGCCGCCGCCGGACCCAGTACGAATGAGTTTTCTCCGGATGGAGTCATTGCAAGCGGGACCGAATTCCGGTAGCCCCTTCCCTGGAAATGCTTCGACTCGAGCCATTCGCATAATCTCGGATCGTGAATTTCTGGCTGGCCATTCCAAAAGTGCGGGGCGAGACCGCACTGAATCTGCAAATGGTCCAACTGCAGATCGATGGCCGCGATGTTTCGTGGAAAATAACGACGAACATTGTTGACGCCAACGTAGAGCCCGATCACCCGGTGCCCGATGCATTGAGGCTTCACTACCATACTTCCCTCCGTAAAAGGAAAACAGTTGGAACTGAATGGTCCAAGGCAACATGAGCGTCGTATACACGACGTCAGAGTGCGAAGGGAATCGCGGCGTCCTCGCATGTGGGTTTTTTCATCCACGAAAAAACCACGATGAGAAGCGGCGCACTCACGCAGACTTGATTGGGAGAACGCCGTCAGGCGAAAAGATCAAAACCGGCAGATCGCAAAATCAACGCACTAATGAATATCTAGCAAATCGAGCCGCCGGTTCGTGGTGCAACACAGAATCAACTCGGCGTACGGGCGAACAATGAACTTCCTTCTATGGACAACGGTTCCGAAGGTCGAGATTCGTTTTGGTGTAACAGATGTAACCGGGTGGTGCTTCGAATCCAACCTGAGCGCTGCCAGAATCCTCTGATGCGTTGCCTGTTGAACCGGATGCTCGTGCGAGATAAATTTATCTTCGCGCAGGCAACCTATTTAAGAGGCCGTTACAGCGCCTCGGAGGTGAACCCGTTTTCCGATCCAACCGGCTTCATTTCGGAGCGTTTTTTCCACCTACCCCGATAGTGGTACTGTTTTTATCGCATGTCAAGTTTCATCTGGTCAAAACTGAATTTTTTTAATTTATTTCTCTTTATGTCAAAAACCGACGGTTGAGATAGCGCGGTTTGATGTTCAAACGAGGTCGCCGAGCGTTCTTGCACCGGCGGTGAGCACCACGCCGAAATTTGCCAATAGCCGACCCCAGGCCCGACAATCAGGTCGAGGACACCGCATGAATCGAAGAGAGTTTGTAGGGTTGGCGTCGGCCGCGGCGCTGGCCGCCGCTCGGCCTTCCGCCGGCCTCGAGGCTGCGCCGTCGCCTGCGCGGCTCAAGCCCATGGATTTAGGCTTGCTGATTGCACCTTCGAAAGCGATGGAGGAGCACCTCCGCCTGGTTCACGACCTGGGTTTTTCCAATTGTTTTCTTTCCCTGGACGGCTATCTCGGCCACTTCACGGCCGATCTTGCCGGCCAGATGGCAGAATTGCTCGGCAAATACGGGCTGGTCGCGACTACCGTGGAAGTGGTTGGGCCTCCGCCGCTGGTTTGGGATTTCCAGCGCGGCCCGTCCACCATTGGGCTGATTCCGCCGGAGACGCGGGCTGCGCGCATCGATGCGCTCCGCCAGGCTTCGGACTTTGCCAAACTGATGGGTATCCCGCAGGTGCAGAGCCACTGCGGATTCATCCCCGAGAACCCTGCTGACCCGCTCTACCCCGGCGCGGTCGAAGCCATCCGGGTGGTGGCGCAACACTGCCAGGGAAACGGGCAATATTTTCTGATGGAAACCGGGCAGGAAACGCCGACTACGATGTCGCGGATGATCCGCGATGTAGCCATGCAGAACCTCGCCGTCGGCCTGGACACCGCCAACCTTATTCTTTACGGCAAAGCAAATCCTGTTGATGCGGTCGACATTCTCGGTCCGCATATCCGCAGCATCCACGCCAAGGACGGCCGCTGGCCTACCGATCCTGACAAGCTCGGCCAGGAGGTTTTGATCGGGACCGGCCTGGTGGATTTTCGACAGGTATTCACAAAGCTGCGCCGCATCGGTTACGCCGGCGCCGTGACCATCGAACGCGAGACTTCAGGCCCTCAGCAGATCGAGGACGTGCGGCAGGAGAAGATCTACCTGGAACGGGTACTGGGCGAGGTGCTGGCTTGACAATCAAGGAGGATTTTCGGCAAATGAATCGCAGAGACTTTCTACACGCTTCAACCGCAGCGGCATCGAGCCTGTTGATTCTGAAGCCGGCAACGGCATTTGCTTTTCAAGCCAACTCCGCCGTGCGACTGGGCCTGCTGGGCTGTGGCAACCGCGGCACCCATGTTGCTTCGTCGTTCTCGCAGAACACAACGGCGCAGGTGGTGGCGCTGGCGGATTTGTTTCCCGATCAGCTCGCAGGCGGCCGGAAGCATTTCGACGATCTCAATCAGTCGCTGGGCCGTCAGCCCATTGACGGCAGCCTCTTGTTTCATGGGCCACACGCGTTCGAGCAGCTTGCCGGCTCGACGGCGGTTGACGCCATCCAGATCTCGACCCCGCCCTTCTTTCACGTCGAGCATCTTGAAGCGGCGGTGGCCGCGGGCAAGCACGTCTACTGCGAAAAGCCGGTGGGCATCGACGTTGAGCAGGCGCGCCACGCGCTCGAAATCGCCAAGCGCGTGAAGCCGGCGCAGAGCGTCGACGTGGGGTTCCAGTGCCGGAGTTCTCCTCCCTTCGCCGCCATTGCGCAGAAGATCCAGGCCGGCGCGCTGGGCAAGATTGGATCGATCACCGCTTATTACTTTGCTCCCGCGGCGGAAGAAAAAATTATTCCCAACCCCAACCCTTCCGCGGACGAACGCCGCCTGCGCAACTGGCTCTGGTATCGCGCTCTCTCGGGCGACATCCTGGTGGAACAGAATATTCACATTATCGATCTGTGCAACTGGCTGCTGGGCGCGCATCCGCTGAATGCTCATGCCACCGGCGGCCGCAACATTCTTACCCACGCCGGCGATTGCTGGGACAACTACCAGGTCGTTTTCACGTATCCCAACGAGGTCCGCGTTTCATTTTCATCCACGCAGTTTGGAACCTACGGGCTGTTTGAAGCGGGACTAAGCCTTTTTGGCGCCAATGGTGCGGCCAAAATTCCTTACTCGGGCGATGTTGAGATCGTGGGCGATCAAGCATGGAAGTGGGAGAAAGCACCGAATGCCGATACCGGGCCGGCAAAGTTTGCGGCCAACGGAGCCTTCAACGACAACCTGGCCCTCGCCGATCCCGAAAAAGAGCGCAGCTTTATCGACAGCATCGTGAACGGTCCGACGCATAATCAGATCGCCGCCGGCGTGGAAACCGCGCTGAGCTGCATGCTGGGTCGCATGGCGGGCTATCAGGGCAGGGAAGTGGCATGGAGCGACCTGCTCGCACACGGGGAAACGTACGAGCTGGGAATGAGCATGGATCAGTTCGCGTAGGAGTATCTGAGCTTTTGCGGACTAGCCGATCCCACCTTAGCCGCGACAGTAGAGACAAGGTGAGGGCGGGGCCCTGACCCCTGATCCCGACCCCTGTGTTCTCTACCGGAACCGCTTGGAGGGCTCGTCGGAGAAGATCTGGCCGTCGCGGATGTGCACTACGCGGTGCGCGTAGTCTGCAATGTCCGGCTCATGCGTCACGACCACGATGGTGTTTCCGCGTCCGTGGAGATGATCGAAGAGCGCCATGATCTCGATGCCAGTCTTCGAGTCGAGATTTCCGGTGGGCTCGTCGGCCAGGATGATGGATGGATTGTTGACCAGCGCCCGGGCTATGGCCACCCGCTGGCGCTGCCCGCCGGAGAGCTCGTTCGGCTTGTGCATCATGCGCGATTCCAGTCCGACGCTGGCCAGAGATTCCTTGGCGCGCTCGATCCGCGCCGCGGTGGGCGTGCCGTTGTAAATCAGCGGCAGTTCGACGTTGTGCAAGGCGGTGGCTCTTGCCAGCAGGTTGAAGGTCTGGAAAACAAATCCGATCTCCTTGTTGCGGATGCGCGCCAACTGGTCGTCGTCCAGATCGCTCACCAACTGGCCATTGAGCCAATAGCGTCCCCTGGATGGCGTATCGAGACAGCCGATCAGGTTCATCAACGTGGATTTGCCTGAACCGGACGGGCCCATGATGGCCACGTATTCGTTGTGCCGGATGCGGAGCGAGACGCCGCGCAGCGCCTGCACCTGCTGTTCCAGGCCCATATCGTAAGTGCGCCACAGATCTTCAACAACGATGACGTCTTCGGCCGGAGGAACCGCGGTGTCGGCGAGGTTATCGGTCTTGGTGCCATTCAGAGCCATTCAGTTCTCATCCTGTCCGCAAACTTGGTCTGCCGCCACTTGAGCCGGGCTGATTTATGCTGCAAACTCCCCAGGCTGGACTCGCAGGGGGATGCCGGAGATGCGCGCTAGGAGCTGCTCGAAGGCGCAGCGGTGTGCTTCTCGGTATCCCGCTTCAGCAGCGAACCGCCCTTTAGAACGCGCAGAGTCTTGTAAGGCCCGATCACAATCTCCTGCCCATCGGTCAAGCCGGATAGTACCTCGATGTCTGTGGCGCCGGTGATCCCGGTGGTTACGGGGACAAATTTGGCGCGCAGCCTGCCTTTCGGGTCCTTCTCGACCACAAACACACCCTGCACTTCATTGGTCTTCGCGCCCTCGGCCGGGGTTGCGGATGCCGCCTGGACTCCGTCCTTGCTTTTGGCAGTGTCGCTGGCCGGATCGTGCATGGTCAGCGCCTGGATGGGTAGCGAAAGAATATTCGACTTGTGCGCGGTGGTGACCTTTGCGGTGCATGAAAGCCCCGGGCGCAACTCGTCCGACGGATTATCGAGCGTGACGACCACTTTAAAGTCCTTGGCTTCTTCCGTTCCGGTGGTTGACTGCGAAGTGGCAACCCCGGTGGAGCGCAGCAGGGCCTGATCGCCCACCAGGGTCACGTGCCCCTTGAAGGTCTTGCCGGGCAGCGCGTCCACTGTGATTTCCGCCGGCTGACCAATCTGGACGTCCACAATGTCCGTCTCGTCCACCTTGACCTCGGCTGTAATCACGCTCATATCGGCCAGGGTCATCAGCGTGGATCCCTCGGCGTTTTGAATTCCGACGACCACCGTCTCACCCTCGCGGACAGGCATATTGGTCACAATGCCGTCAAAGGGAGCCGTGGCGATGGTCTTGTCGAGCAGATCCTGGTTGTAGCGCAAAGTGGCAACCGCCGTTCCCAGGTGCCCGCGCGCGGAGTCGGTCTGTGCCCTTGCCTGATTCAACTGCGCCGCGGCCTGGTCCACGGAAGCCATATCGGTGTCGAAGGCGGCTTTCTTGGCATCGAAATCCTGTTTGGCCAGGATGCCGTCTTTGTAAAGCGCCTGGGCACGATCCCAGTCCAGTTTTTTCTGCTCGAGATCGGCCTTGGCGTGCTCCAGGTTGGCCTCGGCCGTCTTCTCTGCGGCGATATAGGAGGCAATATCGGTCTTGGCCGCTGAGATAGCCGCCTGCTGGCCGGTGACATTGGCCTCTTCCTGCACGTTTTCAATGGTTGCTACCGTCTGGCCCCTTTTCACATGATCGCCCTCCTTCACATAGAAGTGGGTGATGCGGCCGAACGATGTAGCGCCGACATTCATATAGGTCTTGGGCTTGATCTGGCCGGTCCCGCTGACTACCGTGTCGAGATTTTCGCGCGCTACCTTGGCAGTTAATACTTTGGTGAAACCAGACTGCTGCTTGACGACCATCGCAGTCACAAGTCCGGCCACAACCAGTACGGCAACAATAATGAGAATTATTTTCTTCATGATGAGCGTCTTGTTCCGGGCAAACTGTTTACAGTCTGTTCTATCCAGTGTACGCAATCGGCGGGAGAGCGGTTCCGACGGACGGCGAATCTCGATTCCTGGCACTCCTCTGGAAAAACCTGGAACGAGCAATGGGTTGGACGGGAGCCGAAAAAGAAAGAAGCTTCTAATGGGAGGGCTGGACGAGCCTGCGACCGGCAACCTGCTCCTCCGTGCAATCCATCCCTCCATGGATTCTATCGTTTCCACGCCTTTTTGGGTGTGACCTTGGCGTCATTCCGCAGTCTAACCCTCAGCCAACTCCGTTCGGAGTCTTGCTCAGCCCTTCAGAGACCCGTAGAATAAAGGATCGCAGGAGTTTTGAAGTTCATGAAGTTCATGACGTTCATCAGTAGACGCTTTCTCGTTTCCATCCTGGGGTGCGGCCTTTTTTCGATGCCTGTGGCCATACCGGCGGCCCAGGAAGCAGCCCCATCTGCCCCTCCGGCCCAGCAGCAGGCTCAGCCTTCCTCCACGCCGGATCAGGACCAGGAACCGGACCCGCTCAAACGCCAGCGTTCCAACAAGGAGCGTGTCGCGTCTCAAAAGGCTTTGCGGCAGGAGCTGAAAGGTACTTACAAGACGTGGCTGAACGACGAAGTTCCCTACATCATCAGCGATGAAGAGCGGAAAGCTTTCACCAGCCTGAGCAACGACGAAGAGCGCGATGCCTTTATCGAGAGTTTCTGGCAGCGCCGGAATCCGAACCCCGATTCTCCTGAGAACGAGTACCGTGAAGAGCACTACCGCCGGATTGCCTACGCCAATGAGCACTTTGCCGCCGGTAAGCCCGGATGGAAGACCGACCGCGGTCATATCTATATCGCCTTTGGACCTGCCGACGACATCGATTCTCATCCCTCCGGCGGGCAGTACGAGCGACCCCAGGACGAGGGCGGCGGCAGCACCACGACTTTCCCGTTTGAAGTCTGGCATTACCGCTATCTTGAGGGCATCGGCGAAAACATCGACCTGGAGTTTGTGGACACCTGCCAGTGCGGCGACTACCACTTCACCATCGACCGCAGTGAGAAGGACGCTCTTCTGCACGTGCCCGGCGCCGGCCTTACCAACTACGAGCAGATGAACCACAAGGACAAGACCGATCGCTTTCAAGGCGGCATCGAGAGCCTCGGCGCGGGCCCCATGGGCAGCGCCAATCAGGGCAAGGAATTCGACCGCATCGAACTCGCGGCCAAAATTTTCGCCCCGCCGCCCATCAAGTTCAAGGATCTGGACGCCTTTGTCACCGAGCACAAGCTGATCATCGGGCCGGTCTTTCCATTCGATGTCCGCACCGACTTCATCAAGGTCACCGACAACATCGACATGGTCCCGATCACAATCCAGATTAAGAACCGCGACATCACTTTTGTGACCAAAGAGGGCGTCTCCAAGGGCGAGGTCAACATCCTCGGCAAGGTCACCACCATCATGCACAAGACGGTACAGACGTTTGAGGAAACGGTCGAAATCGATCAGCCGTCCGAGTTGCTCGAGAAATCTCTGGACCGCAAATCGGTTTATTGGAAGGCGCTGCCTCTGCAGCCCGGTCTCTATCGGCTCGATATCGCCATCAAAGACGTGAACAATCCGGATCACATTGGCATTTACGGAAAGGGCATCAGTGTTCCCTCTTTCGACGATGAAAAGCTAGGCACCTCATCGCTGATCCTGGCCGACGAGATGCACACCGTCTCCTCGCGGGATATCGGGGCCGGCAACTTCATTATCGGGAACACCTTTGTGCGGCCCCGCGTGACAGCCAACCTGGCCACGCCGGTCAGTTTCACCCGCGGCCAGGCGCTGAACTTCTGGATGCAGGTTTACAACCTGGGCATCGATGAAAGCACCAAGAACAACTCAGCGACCGTCACATACCAGATTTCAGACGCCGCAACGGGTACTGTAATCCTGAATAAGCAGTTGGAATCAAGGGATTTAGGTCAACATAGCGACCAGTTGACGGTGGAAAAATCTCTGCCCGTTGCCGGTCTGCCTCCGGGCAAATACAAGGTGACCGTGAAAATAAATGACGCAATTTCAAAACAAGAGATTGCGCAATCGGCATCTTTTGTCGTCGAATAGAAGTCAACAGGGAATGACGGCAACCGGACCTGAAGATCCGGACGCTGTGAGATCGATAATTTGAGATTACTGCCAGGACGCGGCGGGTCACAGATCTGTAGATGAATCGAACTGCACATCTCGCCGGTTTCGCCGCGCTGATCGCTTTCGGAGCAGCTCCGCTGTTCGGAGCCGCGTCGGGGTCGGTGTCCGGGCTGGTGCGCGACTCTTCAGGTGTGCCGCAGATGGGCGCCCAGGTCGAGTTGCTGCGTCCCGACCTGACCGTCATTTCCAGCGTCTACACCAACGACAAAGGCCAATTCGCCATTTCCTCGATCCTTCCCGGCCAATATGCGCTGAAGGCGATGGGAGCGCTGTTCCTGCCTTCCTTGCGCGAAGGCATACGGGTCCGCCGGGGCACGGTCGTCAACCTGACTTTGAATACGCTCTATGAGGTGATGCAGTGGCTTCCTTCCCAGCCTCGCGGGGGCGAGGCGCGCAACGATGATTGGGCCTGGACGCTGCGTTCGGCCGCCAATCGGCCTCTGCTTCGCTGGCTTGAGGATGGTCCGCTCGTGGTCGTCTCGGATGGCACCGGCGCCAAGCCCAGGCTCAAGGCCCGCCTGGTAGCCACGGGACAGGCCGGAACCTTTGGGGAGAGCGGCGAACGGATATCAACCTCGATAGAAGAAACTCCCTCCGATAGCCGCGAGCTGCTGGCCAGCGTCGATTTTGCTCCGGGAACCGATGCGGGCATGGAATCGATGCTCGGCTTCCGGCAGGATCTTGGTTTTGCGGGCTCGGTGCAATCGGTGGCCGCCGTCGCCATTCATCCCGAAGAGATGGACGGAGCCACGGCTCAGGGGCTGGATGAGATCGCCTTTCGCACCTCGGAGAGCATGCAACTGGGCGACGAGTTCGAGCTTGAAGCCGGTTCGACCCAGGTTTTAGGCCGCCTGAACGGGCTCATGGGAAGCACTGTTGCCGCCACCCTGCCCTACGCGACCGTCGCCTGGCACGATGGCAATTCGACCACCTTGCGCTACCGCATGGCTACCACGGTGCAGGATTGGGCGGCCAACAATGACACCGAGGCGTCCGGCGCGCTTCCGCAACTCGCAATGCGCAATGGCAATCTGGTCATCGAGCGCGGCCTGCACCAGGAGATCGGCTGGGAGAGGCGCACGGACAAGTCCAGCCTGGCGGTTGCGGCATACGCGGATCACATCCGCAATCCGATTCTTGAGGCCATGCAGCGCGTGTCGGGGGGAGGGGCGTTTCCGTCCGGCGGCGCGCTCTACGATCCGGCCGGCGGGTTGCTTCGCGCCGGGGGCCCAAGCATCTCCGCGGCGGGAATCGCGGCTTCGTTGGAGCGCCGCCTGCCCCGCGGCAACGAGATCGCCTTCAACTACGCCAGCGGCAGCGCGCTGGTGATGGCCGCCCTGCCCACGCCGTCCAGCCTCAACCAGGTACTCTTCACGGCGCGGTCCCACCACTCCCAGGCTTATTCAATCTCACTCTCCGGCACCCTGGAGGGCACCGGTACGCGCTGGCGCGCCAGCTATCGATGGCAGTCCGAAGATCCGGTCACTGAAGTGGCGCCATTCATGGCCGATGCCGATCATCCTTTCTGCAACATCCACATCCGCCAGCCCATTCATCTCACCCGCGACGGTTCGGGGGGCTTTGAAGCCCTTCTCGATGTAAGGAACCTGCTCGCCCAGGGCTACCGGCCCTACATCCTCAGCGACGGGTCAGTGCTGATTTTCGCCCAGGACCAGCGTGGAATTCGCGGCGGACTGGCGTTCACCTTCTAAGAATCGCGCCTGACGTTCAGCGAAACCCTGGCACTGGAAACCTCTGACAGTGAACAAGCTCACCCCCGACTGGCCCAGATGCGAAGCACATGGGGCACACGCCGGTCTATGCTTCTGACTCAGGTGTCCCCAATTGCGAGGGAAATGGGGCGCCCGCTTGGGGCACCCGCCGGTCAGTAGTAAAGTGAGAGTGCACAATATCGCAATCCTGAACGGATGGGGAAAGACACATGAATCAAGTACGACTCAGCCGTCGCGAGGCTTTGAAGGCGGGCCTCGGCGCAGCGGCACTGGCACCATTGGCAGCCGCCCTCCACTCTGAAGAGGCCAAGATAGTCAGGAAGAATAACCTTCATCAGTCGGTCTGCCGCTGGTGCTACGAGAAAGTCCCGCTTGATCAACTCGCGGCGTTCGCGGCTCAGGTCGGCTTGAAAGGAATCGATCTGCTCCAGCCCGAGGAGTACGAATTCCCGCGCCGCTACGGACTCATCTGCACCATGGCCTACGCCGGCGGGGGCGATATTCCCAACGCACTCAACCGGCCCGAGAACCACGCGGCCATCGAGACGGCCTTTCGCACTAATATCCCTTTGGCCGCAAAGGCCGGAATTCCCAACGTCATTACCTTCTCGGGAAACCGCCGCGGCATGGCGGACGAAGAAGGCGCGCGCAATACCGTCGCCGGCCTGAACCGGGTGAAGAAGATCGCCGAAGACAACGGCGTCGTCATTTGCCTGGAACTGCTCAACAGCAAGCACGATCATCTCGACTACATGTGCGACCACACGGACTGGGGGGTGCGCGTTGTCGAGGAGGTGAACTCGCCCCATGTAAAGCTGCTTTACGACATCTATCACATGCAGATCATGGAGGGCGACCTGATCGACACGATCCGCAAAAACATCGCATGGATCGCCCATTTCCATACCGGCGGAGTGCCGGGACGCCACGAACTCGACAACACCCAGGAGGTACAATGGGACGGCGTGATGCGCGGCATTGTGGGTGCAGGTTTCAAGGGATATGTGGCGCACGAATTTGTTCCCGTCCACGATCCGCTCACGAGCCTGCGTGCCGCAGTGGATCTTTGCGACGTGTAACGCAATGCCGCGCCGTAGGCGCAGCGATTGTTAGCCCCGCGCTTTAGCGTGGGGAGAGCTTTCAACGAACCGATCGAGCGAACGACCTATGAAATCTCTCCTCCTCTCCGCCTATAATCACCTCGAAATCGCCGACACGCCTGTCCCCCCGGTGGGCGCAGGCGAGGTTCTGGTGCGCGTGGAGTCATGCGGCATCTGCGGCAGCGACGTGCACGGCTACGATGGCTCTTCGGGACGGCGCATTCCGCCCATCGTGATGGGTCACGAAGCCGCCGGAACGGTGGCTGCGACGGGCGCCGGCGTGGGAGGGTACGCCGAAGGCGATCGGGTCACGTTCGACTCCACCGTTTACTGCGGCGAGTGCGCTTTTTGCGCCAGCGGCCAGATCAATCTCTGCGACCATCGCCAGGTGATCGGAGTTTCATGCGGCGAATACCGCCGTCACGGCGCGTTTGCCGAATATGTTGTCGTTCCGCGGCGCATCCTCTATCCGTTGCCTGCAAGCATCTCGTTTCCTGAGGCGGCCATGCTGGAAGCGGTTTCCGTTGCGCTCCATGCGGTGCGCGTTTCAGAGGCCGCGGACGGCGCAACTGCGCTGGTCATCGGCGCCGGCATGATCGGCCTGCTCACCATGCAGGCTGCGCGCGCCGCCGGTTGCGCGCAGGTTTTCATCTCCGATGTCGACGCCACGCGCCTCGAGCTTGCCGATGAAATCGGCGCCGACAAGATTCTTCACTGCAGCGGCCGGGAACTCGTGGCCGAAGTACATAAGCTGACCGGCGGTCGCGGCGTCGATCTAGTTTATGAAGCCGTGGGGCGGAACGAAACTGTATCGGATGCCATCGACGCGGTGCGCAAGGGCGGCATAGCGACGCTGGTGGGCAACATCACGCCTGAAGTGACGCTGCCTTTGCAGAAGGTAGTGAGCCGGCAGATACGACTGCAAGGTTCATGCGCTTCGGCGGGCGAATATCCGCAGGCGATCGAGCTGATCGCCAACGGCAAGATCAAGGTAAAACCGCTGATTACCGCCGTGGCCTCTCTCGAAGAGGGTCCGCGCTGGTTCGAGCGGCTTCACGCGCGCGAGCCGAACCTGATGAAGGTGATCCTTACGCCGAGGATGCAATGAGCGAAACGATCTTCGACCTGACCGGCCAGGTAGCCATTGTGACAGGCACCAGCCGCGGCCTGGGGCAGTATCTTGCACGGGCGCTGGCCATGGCCGGGGCCGACCTGTTGCTGACCAGCCGGAATCGCGAGACGCTGGCGCCGTTTGAGGAGGAGATCAAGAGCCTGGGCCGGCGCGCGGTTTCGCTCGAACTCGACGTGCGCAACCAGGAGAGTATAGAAAAGTTTGCCGCCCATGCCGAAGCCGCATTCGGCCAGATCCACATTCTGGTCAACAACGCCGGCTGCAACATCCGCAAGCCAGCGCTCGAGGTGACCTGGGCCGACTGGAATCAGATACTCGAAACCAACCTGCGCGGGACATTCTTCGTGACCCAGTCCATCGCCCGAGGAATGATTCCGCGTGGCTATGGGCGCATCGTCAATATCGGCTCGGTGACCAGCGTCTTCGGCTATGCGGGCCTCGCGCCCTATGGCGCCAGCCGCGGCGGCGTGCGCCAGTTGACCATGAGCCTGGCGGACGATTGGGGCAAACATGGAGTCACGGTCAACTGCCTCGCTCCCGGCTGGTTTCGCACCGAACAGAACAAGGTTCTCTATGAAGACCAGGCATGGGTCGACTACCTGGTGGAGCGCATTCCCATGAAGCGGCCGGGCCAGCCGCACGATCTCGACGGGGCCGTGGTTTTTCTTGCCTCGGAAGCCAGCCGTTACGTGACCGGCCAGACCCTGCTGGTGGATGGCGGCATCACCACGGGCTCGACGCGAGCCACTGTGGCTCCGCCGAAACCGCGTTAGATCGATCACAGTTGCGGATTGAGCCTCAGTGCGTCGCGCAACTGACGCCGCAATAAGAGCAGAGCTCCGGCTAACGCATCACGACCCGTATGAAATCGCCGCAAATCGTAGGCGTTTTTCACGCTGTCTGCGGGACTCAAAACATCACTTGCATTTCGCGAGGGAAATCGGCAAGAATCACCGGACGGCCTTCCCCAGGACCGAGCCTTCAGGCCCGGATCAGCCGATCAAATTGAACTCTTTTTTGAGCGCTGGCAGGAGATCGAAGATGAGTGGTGTTCGAGTGCTCGTAGGCACGCGTAAGGGCGCGTTTGTTTTGACTTCAGACGGCAAGCGCTCCAACTGGCAGGTCAGCGGCCCATTCTTCGCCGGCTGGGAGATCTATCACCTCAAAGGCTCGCCGGCCGATCCGAATCGTATGTACGCCTCGCAGACCAGCGGGTGGTTCGGACAACTGGTTCAGCGTTCCGACGATGGCGGCCAGACCTGGGCGCCCGTCGGCAACAAGTTCGCCTACGATGGAACCCCCGGCACGCACCAGTGGTATGACGGAACTCCGCACCCCTGGGAGTTCAAGCGGGTGTGGCATCTTGAGCCCTCGCTTGCCGATCCCGATACCATCTATGCGGGCGTCGAAGACGCGGCCCTGTTTCGTTCCTCCGACGCCGGCGCTACATGGGCCGAGATCAGCGGTTTGCGCGGGCACGGAGCGGGCACGGACACATTGGCTCCGCAGTGGCAGCCCGGCGCGGGCGGCATGTGCCTTCACACCATCCTTCTCGATCCCACCAATCCGGCGCGCATGTACATTGCGATCTCTGCTGCCGGCGCGTTTCGCACCGACGACGGAGGCTGCAACTGGATGCCGATCAACCGGGGCCTGGTCTCACCTTTCATGCCCAATCCAACCGCCGAGGTCGGCCACTGCGTCCATCACGTCGCCATGCATCCCTCGCGGCCGGATGTTCTGTTCATGCAGAAGCATTGGGACGTGATGCGATCCGACGACGCCGGCGACAGTTGGCGCGAGGTGAGCGGCAACCTGCCCACCGACTTCGGCTTCGCCATCGACGTGCACGCGCACGAGCCGGAGACTCTTTACGTGGTCCCCATCAAGAGCGACTCCGAGCATTTTCCGCTCGATGGAAAGCTTCGCGTCTACCGCAGCCGCAGCGGTGGAAACGAGTGGGAGCCGCTCGCTAAAGGACTGCCCGAAAAAGACTGCTACGTAAATGTGCTCCGCGACGCCATGGCCGTAGACACGCTCGACGATTGCGGCATCTACTTCGGCACCACCGGCGGCCAGGTTTACGCCTCGGCCGACTCCGGCGATAGCTGGGCGCCGATCGTACGCGACCTTCCCGCTGTGCTCTCGGTCGAGGTGCAAACACTCAAATGAGTGGCAACTCAGCGCCATCGATGGTCCGAGTCATTTTGCCATACCACTTGCGCACGCTTTCAGGCACGGGGCCTGAAGTCACACTCGAAGTCGCAGCGCCGATTACCGTGCGCCAGGTGCTTGACGCGCTCGAGTCCCGCTATCCCATGCTGCGCGGCACTATCCGCGACCAGGTCACGCTGGTCCGCCGCCCATTCCTTCGCTTCTTCGCATGCGAGCAGGATCTCTCCCACGACTCGACGGAGGCGCCGCTGCCCGACTCCATCGCGTCAGGAAAAGAGCCCCTGCTGATCCTGGGCGCCATTGCGGGAGGATAAGCCCGCTGCGGGTTCCCTATTGCTCGTCCCTGCCCGGCCGCAGCATCAGGTCGCGGATGGCTTCGCGAGGGTCTTTGCCATCATTCAAAATCAGGCCCATCTGCTCGCTGATGGGCATCTCGATGCCATGCTTTTGCGCCAGTCCCAGCGCGGCCCGCGTGGTCGACACGCCCTCGGCCACCTTGCCGCCGAGGCTAGCCAGAATCTCGGCAAGCGCGCGGCCCTGGCCCAATGCCTGTCCCACGGTCCGGTTGCGGCTCAGCGAGCCGGTGCACGTGAGCACCAGGTCGCCCACCCCTGAGAGCCCCGCCAGCGTCTCGCGGCGGCCTCCGCAGGCCACGGCCAGGCGCGTGATCTCGGCAATGCCGCGCGTGATCAACGCGGCGGTCGAATTGTGGCCCAGGCCGACCCCGGCAGCCACGCCCGCCGCAATCGCGATTACGTTCTTGAGCGCCCCGCCCAGTTCCACCCCGATCACGTCGGTCGAGCTGTACAGGCGTACGGTTTCGGAACTGAACTCGCGTTGAAGCAGGGCCGCGATGTCGGGGTCGCGGGCAGCCACCGTGAGAGCCGTCGGCTGCCCTTGTGCGACTTCAAGCGCAAAGCTGGGGCCGCTGAGCGCGCAAATGGACAGCTCAAGGCCCGCCTCGCCCAGGCTCACCTCAATCACTTCCGTCATGCGCAGAAATGTTCTGTCCTCCACGCCTTTGGTCGCGCTGACTACGATCTGCCCGCTGCGCAGATACGGCCTCATGCGACTCATGGTGGCGCGAAGAAACTCCGACGGAACCACGGAGACCACGATTTCGGCATCGGCAACGGCCGCGCAGTCGCCGGTCACAGCAAGCTCTGCGGGAAGCTTGAAGCCGGGGAAAAATTCAAGATTCTCCCCGGCCTCTACGATCTCCCGGGCGGCCTGGGGGCTGTGAGCCCACAGAGTAACCTGGTGGCCGCCGCGGCGGACGAGCGAAAGCGCGATCGCGGTTCCCCATGCGCCGGAACCTAGGACGACAGTGCGGCTCATTTAGCCCTTCTTGCCCCGAAGCGGGATTCCGTGCCGGCCAGCAGGCGGCGGATGTTCTGATGGTGTTTGACAATGATCAGCAAAGCCACGGCGCACTGCACGGCAATAAAAAACGGCGGCCGGTCGCCCTTGACGAACAGCCACGCAAAGGCCGGAAAGCTGGCCGCGCCGAGGATCGAAGCCACCGAGACATAACGGGTAAGCGCCAACACGATAGCGAAAACCGTGATCGCCGAGAGCGCAGCCAGTGGCGCGGCTACCAGGAAGACGCCGAATCCAGTCGCCACTCCCTTGCCGCCCTTGAAGCGCAGCCACACGGGATACATGTGCCCCAGCACCGCGCACAGTGCCGCCAGAGCTTCGGCATTGCAAGGGCCGATCGAATGCGGCAGCAGCGCAGCCAGCGCCGCGCCCATCCACACAGCCGCGCAGCCTTTCAGCACATCCAGAAGGAACGTGGCCGCTCCCAGCGCCTTGCTGCCGGTCCGCAGCACATTCGTGGCGCCGATGTTTCCGCTGCCCACGGAGCGTATGTCCTGGCCGCGAAACAGCCGGACCAGCACGTACCCCACCGGGATCGATCCAAGAAAGTAAGCGGCGGAGACAATCAGCAGACTTGCGAGGAGCATAACGAGAGAGTTTAGCAGGTAGGACCGGCCTTCGCGGACTGGCTGCAATGAGAGGCCAAGGCAATCTTATGGAAGAAGAAACCGCGGCCCTGGCTTCAGCGGATGGCGCGCCTTGCCGACCGCACCTCCGCAGCCAGCACCCGGAGGATCTTGAACGAAATCGTGGGGTCCGACTGCATCAGCTCCATAAATTCGTCTCGCTCAATAAAGCTTAGCTGCGCCCCAGCGTGCGCGATCGCGGTCAGGGTATAGCTGGCGTTGCCGATGAGCCCCGGCAATCCAAGCAGAGAGTTGGGCTCAGCCTTTGTGGACACAATCGATCTGCCCCGCGGAGAGTCCATCTTGAGAGAAACCTCGCCCGCATGCAGGACGTAGAGCCCGACCGGTGCGTCTCCCTGCCGGAAGAGAACATGGTCCGCCTCGCAGGGAATGAGCTTCGAGCGCTTTTCGAGAGCCTTCACCAACTCGGGATCTGCCACGAATGCGGATGCGTCGAACTCCACCGGTTTTTGCCTCGGAACAATGGATTGGGAACGGGCGCATTGCGGATCGCCCATTCGCATAATTTCACCCGTCCACTCGTAGAACTTGTGACCTCTGTCACGAGTGGGCTACATGACTCGCCCGGAGAAGTGATTCAGATGACACCTGACCCAGACCAAGCACCATCCTTGTGGAAGTGTTAATTCCTCCCCAACTCGCCGGAAGCATTCCGGCAACCGAGGGGTGAATCTGAGATACGGCTTAGGAAACCGCCGCGCCTGTGGCCGTCGGAAAGTCGCCGGCGGCCGGTTTGCGGTGTTCCATTCACACAACTGTAATGAAACTTCCGGTTGAATGGATTAGATTTATCTGGCGATGTACATCGATTCTCCACTCACATTCGACCAGAAAGACGGTAGAACGCCCGGCACGCGGATCTTCAGCCTGACCGGTCCGTTAACCCTGCGCAATTTCTTCGATTTCCAGGCTGCGCTGCTCAGCCAGCCTGAGCCCGAGTTCACGGTGCTGGACCTGAGCGGTGTTCCCTACATGGATTCGGCGGGAATGGGCCTGGTGGTGAACTACTACGTGCACTGCCAGCGCCTGGGCACCAAAGTGCTGGTGGCCGGGGTGGGTTACAGGCTGATGGAGCTGTTCAAGTTGACCAAAGTCGACTCTGTCATCCCCTGCCGTGAAACCTACGACGCAGCCGAATACGAGGCTTGAGGGTCCTTCCATTAGACTGGTGGATAGACCCGCCGATGCCAGGCATTCTCAAAAAGACACGCACCACTCTGGAAATGATCAAGTGGGAGCACTCCATTTTTGCGCTTCCGTTTGCATTTACCGCGGTGTTGCTTGCCGCCCACGGGCTGCCCGCCGCTCGAACCATCGGATGGATCCTGGTCGCTATGGTGGCTGCGCGGTCCGCCGCCATGGCCTTCAATCGCTGGGCAGACGCGGACCTGGACGCCGCCAACCCCCGCACCCGCGCCCGCGCCATCCCCGCCGGCCTGCTCACCCGCCGGTTTGTCTTCGGATTTACCTGCTTAGCAGCGCTGATCTTCGTGATCGCCGCGGGCGAGCTGAACCTGCTCACACTCTGCCTGTCCCCGGTTGTGCTGGCGGTTTTGTTCAGCTACAGCTACATGAAACGCATCACGCGCTGGTCGCATCTGGTGCTGGGGCTTTCATTGGGCCTGGCGCCATCGGCCGCCTGGATCGCCGTGCGCGGAAGCCTCGACCCCCGCATCGTGGTGCTCACCTGCGCCGTTACGCTGTGGGCAGGCGGCTTTGACGTCCTATACGCCTGCCAGGACTTCGAACACGATCGCTCCGCGGGGCTGCACAGCCTGCCCCAGGCGGAAGGAATTTCCGCCGCCTTCCGGGCTGCGCGGTTGATGCACCTGTCCATGCTGGGGCTGCTGGCCTGGTTCGGGGTACTGTTTCATTTTCGGACAGCCGGCTGGCTTGGAATCGCCGCCGTCGCGCTGCTGCTGGCCTATGAGCACTCCCTGGTTTCGCCTCGCGACCTGAGCCGCCTTAACGCCGCGTTTTTCACCATGAACGGCGTGATCGCCATGGTGTTTCTGGGGTTCGTCGCCGCCGATCTTTACCTCGATCGCTGAGTCTGCCTGACGCTGCCGAGAGCTCCTGAATTGTGAGCATTACAGCTTCGTTTTGGAGTTCCGTGTTATCGTTCCCGCATGCGCATTTCACTATTCGATCGAGGGCCTGTACGCTGGTCTGCCCGCTTGGTGTTCGCGCTCGCGCTTGGGTCTTCGGGTGTGTCTGCTCAAACTGCGGCTGCACCTTCTGACGTGGCGAAGAGACTGCTCGATACTGCGCGGCAACTCAACGGGCTCGCTATCCCCGCCATTCAGCCATGGCATATCAAGGTCTCCTTCCAGCGCTACAGCCGCTCCGGCAATTTCGTTGATCAAGGAAAATATGAATTCCTCTGGGACGGGTCCGCAAAAACAAAGGCTATTTACGAGAGCCCGTCATTTTCGCAGGTCCAGTACAGCAGCCACGAAGGCACGTTCGTTACCGGGGACCACGGAGATCCTCCTGGCCTCCTAGCCCTCATATGGTGGATAGCCTATTCTCCTCTTCCGAGTGAACGCAAGGTGGCGCATCTTGGCGCGAGCTTGCACAAGGCGGCGGTAAGCGGCGACGACCTGGATTGCGTCGAGATGGGAAAAGGGCCCGCAATCACTCGATACGACCGCGAAACGGACACGCTGATTGACCCGGCCTCCGATGCTTCAACTCCTCGAGACAGCTATTGTTTTGACGAGCATCGCTTTCTGGCGCGATCGAGCCGAACAATTAACAATTTTGGGGAAAAGATCCACGCTTTGTTTCGACACCCTCTTGAGTTCGATCATCGAATGGTTGCGCGCGACCTTGACCTCGACCTCGGAGGGATTCTCGGTCTTACCGCGCATGTTGAGAGCATTGAGCCGCTTCAAGATTCAAGCGAAACCGAGTTTCAGGTTCCTCCCGAAGCGCGAGAGCATGGAAACGAAGAGTTTCGCTTCTCCGATCTCCCCAAGAGCAATCCTTCACCCAGTCTAGTCAGCGTTTTACCAGGCGTCGCTGCACGCCAATTGGTGCGCCGAACCTCGGTCATTTATCCCCAGGAAGCAAAAGCAGCCGGAATTGAAGGCACAGTGGTTCTCAAAGGGCGCATCAGCAAATCTGGAACCATCGAGTCCCTTCAGATCGTTAGTGGTCCGGAGCCGCTGCGGCAGGCTGCACTCGATGCAGTGAATTCTTGGGTCTACCGCCCATATGTTCTCAACGGCTCTGCGGTCGAGGTGGAGACCACAATCAATGTGGGCTTCAAGCTTGAAAGGCCGCAAGACCAGAATTAGCCGCAATTAGTCATTGTTCGGGCTGGTTGGTCGGCAAGAACGAAGCCGCAGGCGTCGCGGACGCCTGTGTTATGGTGCGAAGGGAAAGTACTTATTCTCAGGAGCACCCAACCGCCCAATGAAGACCGCAATTCAGGGAGAACCGGGTTCATTCAGCCACGAAGCCGCACTCAAGCTGGTTGCAGATGCCGAGATCGTGCCCTGTTCGCTCTCTGCCGAAGTATTCGCGGCCCTGGCCGGCGGCGCCGCGGATGCCGCCGTGATACCCATTGAAAACAGCCTGGCCGGCCCGGTCTCGGAGCACTACGATCTGCTGCTTTCGAACCATGTGCTGGTGGTGCGTGAGGCGCTCGTGCGCATCCGGCACAACCTGATCGCCGTTCCCGGCGCCTCAACAGACGCCATTGACCGCGTTTTTTCGCATCCGGTCGCGCTGGCGCAGTGCCGGCGCTTCCTCGCCCGCCACCCGCGCATTGAAGCCTTCGCCTTCTACGACACCGCCGGCAGCGTCAAGCAGCTGATGGAGTTGCGCGACCGCCATGCGGCGGCTATCGCCAGCGAGGCCGCCGCTGAACACTACGGCGCTCAAATCCTGGAGAAGGGCATCGAGGACAACCCGGAAAACTACACGCGCTTTTTCCTGGTGCGTCGCGCCGCCGAGGCCGAGACCGACCCCGAGGCGAACAAGATGAGCCTTGCGTTCACGCTCGAACACCGCCCTGGGTCGCTGGTGGAGGCTTTGAGCGCGCTCGCCGCCCTGGGCACCAACCTTACCAAGATCGAGTCGCGTCCGGTGCAAGGCAAGCCCTGGGAGTACGTCTTCTACGTCGATTTCCAGATTGGCTCAGTGGGGGAGGGGCCGCGCGCTCTGGAAGCTCTCCGCGCCCACTGCGGCATGGTGAAGGAACTAGGCCGCTACCGCGAAGCCGAGAGCCTCAGCGCTCAGAGTAGCTGAGGCTCGAATCGGCAGAATCCGACTCGATCGGAGCGGAAAACAGAAAAGGCGGGGATGGACTCGCCATCTCCGCCTTTCAGCTTGCCGGAGTATCTAGAAGTGGTACGCCACGCCGATCGCCGGGTTTGAAATTTCGTACCAGCGGTTGGTGCTCAATTGGGAGTCGCCGAAGTTTGGAACCTTGGTTACGAATCCCCTGTATTCAACTCGGATATCGAAGCTCGGGCTGATCTCGTATGCGAAGCCGGCGCCAAACATTCCACCGATACCGATTTGCTGCTTGACGTCGAGGGACGTGGTTCCGGAGTTCACAATCGGAAGAAAGACAAGTGCCCCTGGTCCCGCCTCGACAAACGGATTCAGATTCTTGAAAACGAACGACCGCACATATGCGCCCGAGATCTCCTGCGTCCGCGTGAGCACCTTGTAATGGTTGGGATTCACATAGAACCCAATACTGTTCTGGTAGGTAATGCCGTAGTTGACCTCAAGAGCGCTGGTCGGAGTGAGCATGAAACGATAGCTGACCAATCCGCCGTAAGCCGGCGTCGAGTCCACCTGGACGGTTGTCGACGAAGCCCGGAACGGTTCAATAAGCGCGGTTCCGCTCAGGCTTATGTCCTGGCGGCTTTCCTGTGCGTGAGCTGCTATCGCACAAATGGCCAGCATCAATACAGATAGGGCGATCTTCTTCATTCGGTCCTGACCCTCATCACTGCGCAACCGTAGGGCTGGCAACGAGCTTGTCTATTTTTCGGAGCGCCGGATACCTCCGGGACCCGCTCTCAGCATTGTAACTGGCCGGGGCGGGTCAGGTCAGAATCGGCGCGTGAGGAATCCTCTGTGCCTATAGACGCACAACAACTAAAATCAGCGTCATTCCGTCCTGAACCAGGCTTCCTTGTCCCATCCATTGACCCCTGATCTCTGACCCCTATTCTCGGGTTCTCTCCAGATGATAGAAAAATGGCGGTCCCTTTTCCCTGGCCATGGTCTTCAAGGTCTGCAGAAAGGCTTTGGCCGCGTAGGAAAGGGCCGCCTGTCTGCGGTGAACGATTCTCAGCACGCGGCGAACCTCCAGCTCCTCAACCGGGATCCGCACCAGGTCTCCGCTTTCCAACTCGTGCGCCACCGACAGGTGAGGTACCAGCGCCACCCCGTTGCCCATGGCTACAAAGCGTTTGATGGCTTCGATGGTCGGCAACTCGATGCCCATGTTGAGCGGCGTGCGGTAGCGCTGAAAGGTCTCAATGACCGTGCGCCGCAGCGGCGACGCCACGTTGTGGGCGATGAAGATCTCCTCGCCCAGGTCGTCGATCGAGACCTTTTGCCGGCGGGCCAGGGCATGGTGCGGACTCACGATGAAGTCCAGGCTGTCGCCATACACAGCGATGGTGCGAAACTGTTCAGGATCGGGCCGGAAGGAGATCACCCCCAGCTCGAATGTGCGCAGGTTCAGCTCTTCCGGAATGCGGGAAGCGAGCATCCGGTTCACCGCGACGCTGACGTGCGGGGCCTCGCGGCGGAAGGCATCGATGGCCGGCAGCAGATACATGCAGGTGTACTCGTTGGCTGCCAGTTGCAGCCGCCCTCGTTCCAGGCTTTTTAACTCGCCCAGGGCGCTTGAGGCCTCGCGCCTCAGCGCCAGCAGCCGCAGAGCGTAATCGCGCAGCAGGGTGCCGGAGGCGGTGAGCGACCCATCGCGCGCGGCGCGGTCAAACAGCGTCTCACCCACCGACTCCTCCAGCTTGCGGATCACCTGGCTCACCGCCGGCTGAGTCCTGTGCAACCGCACAGCCGCCCGCGAAAAACTCTTCTCCTCGGCAACTGCCAGAAATGTTTCCAGTTGGTTGAGCTCCATTGCGCCTCCAGCCAGTGGTCAGAGATCAGAGATCGGTTGTCAGAAAACCCCGGAAGCCTCATCCTCGCATTTTGTCGGGTGCCCCGTGTCTCGACTCTGAGACATGGGATTGGTCAACCAAACCTAAACCCTGACCGTTGACCATTGATCTCAGATCTCTGACACTGATCCCTGTCGTATAAGTAATTCTAATCGCTTCCACAAAAATTATAACTTTGCCTTATAGTGCCCGAATGCGAGACACTAAAAAAGCTGAGAAACGGTCCTTTCCCGCCGACCAGAAGAGATTATGAGCTCAAACAATCATAGTTACTCGAATCACGTTGTCTTTTTTGACACCACCCTGCGCGATGGCGAGCAATCGCCCGGCTGCAGCATGACCACGCAGGAAAAGCTCACCATGGCTCACGCCCTTGAAGACCTGGGCGTGGACATCATCGAGGCCGGCTTCGCCATGGCCTCGGAGGGCGACTTCGCTGCCATCGCCACCATTACCCAGGCGATTCGCAAGCCGCGCATCGCCTCGCTGGCCCGCGCCAAGAAGGAAGACATCGAGATGGCCGCTCGCGCGCTGCAGTTTGCCGACCGCGCGCGCATCCACGTCTTCCTGGCGTCGAGCGATCTGCATCTCGAATACAAGCTCAAAATCGGCCGCGCCGAGGCGCTGGAGCTGTGCGGCGAATCGGTTCGCCTGGCGCGCAGCCTCTGCGACGACGTGGAGTTTTCGCCCGAAGACTCGACCCGCTCCGATCGCGATTTCCTCGTGGAGATGGTCGGCGTTGCTGTTGAAGCCGGCGCCACCACAATCAACATGCCCGACACCGTCGGCTACTCCACTCCCGAAGAGTACGGCGGCATGTTTCGCGAGGTGCGGGAGCGCATTCCCGCCATCGATGAGAAGGGCGTGATCCTCTCCTCGCATTGCCATGACGATCTGGGCTTGGCCGTCGCCAACTCGCTCGCTGCCATCACCGCCGGCGCGCGGCAGGTGGAATGCACCATCAACGGCATCGGCGAACGGGCGGGCAACGCGGCTCTGGAAGAGATCGCGGCCGCGCTCTATGTCCGCCGCGACCACTACAGCACCAGCACCTCCATCAAGCTCGAACAGCTTTATCCCACCAGCGAGGTACTGGGCCAGATCATCACCTTCAAGCCCTCGCCCAACAAGGCCGTCGTAGGCCACAACGCCTTCGCGCACGAGTCGGGCATCCACCAGCACGGCATGCTGGCCAACCCGCTCTGCTACGAGATCATGACTCCTTCTCTTGTGGGCGTGGCCAAGACACACCTGGTGCTCGGCAAGCACTCCGGCCGCGCCGCGCTGCGCCATCGCCTTGAGCAACTCGGCTTCACGCCAACCCGCGACGAGCTGCAGCATATTTATTACCGCTTCGTCGCTCTTGCCGACCGCAAGAAAAACATCTATGACCAGGATTTGATCGGCCTGCTGCCCGACCACATTCGCGAGCGCCGGCATGAGCCGGTCGCGGAGCTGGATTAGGATGCGGCGTTGGCCCGCAGCTTTGAAAGGGCACGACTTCACAGGCTGCGGAAAACTCCTTTTGGCTGCTGTTTTGAAAGGGCACGACTTCAGTCGTGCCGAACACAGTGCCAAACCAGCCGGGCTTTAGCCCTGAGGGAAAGAACAAGAAATGCACCTGAAGATTCTAGTCACCGCCGGCGACGGCATCGGCCCCGAAGTCACTAACGAAGCAGTCGAAGTACTGACTGAAGTGTTGAGGCTTAGCGGCCACACTTACAGCATTGATCAGCGTTTCATTGGGGGTGTCGCAATAAAGGAATTCGGCACACCGCTGCCGGAAGACACGCTCGCAGCCGCGCTCGACTCCGATGCGGTTTTGCTCGGCGCCGTCGGCGGCAACGAGTTCAACTCGCTCGCGCCCGATAAGCGGCCTGAGGCGGGCCTTCTGGCGATTCGCGCCGCGCTGGGCGGCTTCGCCAATCTGCGCCCCTGCTTTTCGTTCAGGGAACTGACTGTCAACAGCCCGCTGCGCCCCGAGGTGATTGAAGGCGTCGACATCATGTTTGTGCGCGAGCTGCTCGGCGGCGCTTACTTCGGCAAGCCCCGCGCGTGCGACAAGGAAAAGGGTGTCGGCTACAACACCATGATCTACACCCGCGACGAGATTGCGCGCGTGGCACGCATCGCATTCGGCATCGCGCAGAAGCGCAAAAAGAAGCTCACCAGCGTGGACAAGGCCAACGTGCTCGAGGTCTCGCAGCTCTGGCGCGCGGTGGTCATCGAGATTGCGAAGGAATTTCCCGACGTCACGCTCGAGCACCAGTACATCGACGCCATGGCCATGCACATCATGAATCGTCCGCGCGACTTCGACGTGGTGGTGACCGAGAATCTCTTTGGCGACATTCTGACCGACGAGTCGGGCGTAATCACCGGCTCGCTGGGCATGTTGCCTTCGGCCACCATCGGCGGTAAGGTCAATTTATATGAACCCGTCCACGGCTCCGCGCCCGACATCGCCGGAAAGGGCCTCGCGAATCCGCTGGGCGCAATTCTCACCGGAGCATTGATCCTGCGCTACACCGCAGGCCTCGAAGCCGAAGCCGCGGCTGTTGAAGCCTCGGTTCGCAAGGTTCTGGAGCTTGGCTTCCGCACGCCCGACCTGGCCCGCGGCAACCGGGATGGAATCATCGTTCTCACGACGAAAGAAATGGGTGCGAAGGTGAGGGAGACGGTGAAAGAGCAGCTATCAGTTGTCAGCTCTTAGCTCTCAGCTTTTCAGCTTTCAGCTGATTATTAGCGTTCTCAGCTGATTGTCAACGCAGATTTGGGTCTTACCATGGATTCAGGACTTCATCGTAGGTGTCCTGCCGACCGCGCCGGAGGCGCAGAATATGTTAGCCCCGCGCTTTAGCGTGGGGATGTAGTTGAACCCCTACGGAACGAAGTCCCATAGGGACGGTGGAGACTTCCATGGAGTCAGGGAAGTTTGGATCGGCGACACAAGAGCTGAAAGCTGATAGCTGACAGCTTTCCGGGAGTGATATGAGCAACGAACCAAAGACGCTATTCGAAAAAGTATGGGATCAGCACGTAGTCGTCGAACCTGAGGGCGAGCCCACCCTGCTCTACATCGACCTTCAGCTCGTGCATGAGGTCACTTCGCCCCAGGCATTTGAAGGCTTGCGGCTCGCGGGGCGCAAGGTTCGCCGTCCCGACCGCACCATCGCCACGATAGACCACAACGTGCCGACGACCATCGAAGGCCGGCTGAATATTGTCGACCAGATCGCGGCTAAGCAGATCGCCACGCTGCGCGCCAACTGCGCCGAATTCGGCATCGAGCTCTACGACGTGAACTCGCGCGAGCAGGGAATCGTCCATGTGATCGGGCCGGAGCTCGGCATCACCAAGCCCGGCATGACCATTGTCTGCGGCGACTCGCACACTTCGACGCACGGCGCGTTCGGCGCGCTGGCATTCGGCATCGGCACCAGCGAAGTGGAGCATGTGCTGGCCACCGAAACGCTGCCGCAATTAAAGCCCAAAACCTTCCGCATCGCTGTCGAGGGCGAACTGCCCCGCGGCGTCACGGCGAAGGACATCATCCTCGCAATCATCGGGCAGATTGGAACCGATGGAGCCACCGGCTGCGTGATCGAGTACACGGGCTCGGCCATTCGCGCTCTCTCCATGGAAGGCCGCATGACGGTGTGCAACATGAGCATCGAGGCCGGCGCGCGCGCCGGAATGATCGCCCCCGACGAAACGACGTTTGCATACTTGCAGGGCCGTAGATTTACTCCAAAAGGAGAAGCGTGGGAGGCCGCGGTCGCCGAGTGGAGCAAGCTGCCCACCGACCCGGGCGCAACCTTTGATCGCGAGCTGACCATCGACGCCGCGACGCTGGTTCCGTACGTGAGCTGGGGGACCAGCCCGGGTATGGTCGCGCCGGTTACGGCTAGCGTTCCCGATCCCGCAGCCACCGCGAATGAGCAGGATCGGCACGGCTTCGAACGCGCTCTTGAATATATGGGACTCAAAGCCGGCACGCCTCTCGAAGAAGTTGAGATCGACCGCGTGTTTATCGGCTCGTGCACCAACGGCCGCCTCGAAGACCTGCGCGCCGCGGCCCGCATCGCCCAGGGATACAAGGTTTCCACGCACGTTGGGGCCATGGTCGTGCCCGGTTCCCAGGCGGTGAAGGCCGCCGCGGAAGCCGAGGGACTCGATGTGATCTTCAAGGAGGCCGGCTTCGACTGGCGCGAGCCCGGCTGCAGCATGTGCCTGGGCATGAATCCCGACATTCTCTCGCCGGGCGAGCGTTGCGCTTCAACCAGCAACCGCAATTTTGAAGGCCGCCAGGGACGCGGCGGACGCACTCACCTGGTTTCGCCGGAGATGGCAGCCGCAGCCGCCATCGCCGGGCACTTTGTCGACATTCGCAACTGGCCCACGCGCGAAGTTGTCCTTGAAGCCGCGGCGCAGTCCACCCACCAGGAGGTAAAAGCCTGATGCAACCTTTCAAAAAACTAACCGCACTGGCCGCGCCGCTTGACCGCGCCAACGTGGACACCGACCAGATCATTCCCAAGCAGTTTTTGAAGCGCATCGAGCGCACCGGCTACGGCGACTTTCTTTTCTTCGATTGGCGCCGCACCGCTCAGGGTGAACCCGATCCCGCGTTTGTGCTCAACGACCCCCGCTATAAAGGCGCTCAAATACTCATCGCTGGCAAGAACTTCGCCTGCGGATCGAGCCGCGAGCACGCCGCCTGGGCTTTGAGCGATTACGGATTTCGCGTGGTCATCGCGCCCACCTTCGCCGATATCTTCTTTTCAAACGCCGGCAAGAACGGCATCGTCCTGGCGCGCCTCACAGAAGAAGAGGTCGCGCAACTTCTATACAGTGCGAAGACGTTTCCGAACTACCAACTGACTGTTTCGCTTGAAGACCAGACGGTCACCGACAGCCAGGGTTTCAAAGCGAATTTCGAGATCGACCCCTTCCGCAAGTTCTGCCTGCTGGAAGGACTCGACGATATCGGATTGACGCTGCGGCACGAGGCGGCGCTGGATGCGTTCGAGGCGAAGCATGAGGGGGCCGGTTGGTTGAAGGCGAAGTAAAGCGGCTTCCAGCTATCAGTTTTCAGCTCGTCTTTGCTGGGCGAACAGAATTGCTTAGGAGCGAGGAAGTAATTGAGTTCCTTTTTGGGTTTGATTGAAGCGGTTTCACGCAGTACGAACAAGCTGAAGGCTGATAGCTGACGGCTGCCGAACGAAGAGAGCCCATGACCATAGAAGGCAAGCGCCAAAGCATCCCGTTGACCGAAGGCCCCAATCGGGCCGCGGCGCGCTCTTATCTGCGCGGTGCAGGATTCGCGAAAGACGATCTGCACAAGCCCATCATAGGAATCGCCAACACCTGGACCGAGATCGGCACCTGCAACGTGCATCTTCGCGAGATCGCCGAAGCCCTGAAGGAAGGCATTCGCGAGGCCGGCGGCACGCCGATGGAGTTCAATACCATCACCATCTCCGACGGCATCACCATGGGCACGCAGGGGATGAAATCTTCGCTGGTCTCGCGCGAAGTGATTGCCGACTCGATCGAGCTGGTTGCGCGGGGAAATCTGTTCGACGGCCTGGTGGGAATCGGCGGGTGCGACAAGAATATGCCCGGCATCATCATGGCGCTCTGCCGCCTCAATATACCTGGGATGATGCTCTACGGGGGATCGATTGCCCCGGGAAAGCTGAACGGCGTCGACATCACGATCCAGAATGTGTTCGAGGGAATTGGCTCCTACGCCGCCGGCCGCATCGACGCCGCCGGTCTTGAAGCTCTTGAGGCCAGCGCCTGTCCCGGCGCCGGCGCATGCGGAGGCCAGTTCACCGCCAACACCATGGCCATGAGCGGCGAAATCCTGGGCATTTCACCCATCCATCTCTCCGGCGTTCCAGCCACCCATCCGGACAAACTGGCCGCCACGCGCCAGGCCGGCCGCATCCTGATGGACGCCGTCCGCGCCAACCGCCGGCCTTCAGATATCATTACCCGCAAATCCATTGAGAACACGATTGCCAGCGTGGCGGCGAGCGGCGGATCGACTAACGCAGTGCTTCATCTGCTGGCCATCGCGCGCGAGATGGGCATTCCGCTCTCGATCGACGACTTCGACACCATCAGCGCGCGCACGCCGTACATCTGCTCGCTCACGCCGGCCGGAAAATACGTTGCCAATGACTACCAGGCGGCCGGCGGCTCGCGTCTCCTTGCCCAGCGCCTGATCGATGCCGGCCACGCCGACGGTTCGGCGCTCACCATCAGCGGAAAGACTCTCGCTGAAGAAGCCGCGCTGGCTGAAGAGACGCCAGGCCAGGACGTGATTACCACCTTCGAGAATCCGCTTAAGCCCAACGGCGGCCTGGTCATCCTCAAAGGCAGCCTGGCCCCCGAAGGCTCGGTGATGAAGATCGCCGCCGCCAACAAGCTAAGCCACCGCGGACCGGCGCGCGTCTTCGATTGCGAAGAGGATTGTTTCGCCGTGGTGCAGGCCGGCGGCATCAAGCCCGGCGACGTGGTCGTCATTCGCTATGAAGGTCCCAGGGGCGGCCCGGGCATGAGAGAGATGCTGCAAGTCACGGCGGCCATCTCCTCCAATGCCGAGTTGAGCGCGAACGTAGCCCTGCTCACCGATGGCCGCTTCAGCGGCGCAACGCGCGGCTTCACTGCCGGGCATGTCGCTCCCGAGGCATTTGTCGGCGGTCCCATCGCAGCCGTTCGCGAAGGCGATATCATCCACTTCGATATTCCAAACCGCAAGCTAACGCTGGAAGTGAGCGAGGAAGAGATCGCCTCGCGGCTCAAAGGATTCACGCCGCCCGCTCTTCGCTGGCCTAAGGGCGTCTTCCGCAAATATGTAGATCGTGTAACAAGCGCCTCGGAAGGCGCGACAACCTGAGCAAGCTCAAGCACGGCAACTAATTTCCGACCTCTGACAACTGGTCTTTGAAGAAGGAGTTCTTATGGGAACCGACGCAACCGCACAAGCCGCCGACGCTCACTTGACCGCGCCCACCCGCCTGACCGGCGCAGAAATTCTCTGGGCCACGCTCGTGGGCGAGGGCGTGACTACCGTCTTCGGCTACCCCGGCGGAGCCATCCTGCCTGCCTACGACGCGCTGCGGAAGTTTCCCATTCGCCACGTCCTGGTGCGCCACGAGCAGGGCGCGTCGCACATGGCCGACGGCTACTCCCGCGCTTCTGGCAAAGTGGGCGTGTGCCTGGCCACCAGCGGCCCCGGCGCCACCAACCTCGTCACCGGCATTGCCACGGCGATGCTCGACTCCATTCCCGTGGTGGCTATCACGGCCAATGTTTCTTCGAAGGTTCTGGGAACCGATGCATTCCAGGAAGTCGATATCACCGGCATCACCTTGCCGGTGACCAAGCACAACTTCCTGATCAGCAAGACAGAAGACCTGGCCCTGGCGCTGCGCTCCGCATTTCAAATCGCGGTGTCGGGCCGTCCGGGTCCGGTCCACGTGGACATCACCAAGGACGCGCTGCAGGGAACGGCGGTGTTCGACTTCGCGGCAGCCAAGCCGCGCGCCGCGCGCCCGCATCCCATGCTGCACGTGGATGAGGAGGGCCTGGAGCAGGCCGCCGAGCTCATTCGGAATGCGAAGCGGCCGGTGATTCTTGCCGGCCACGGCATTTCGGAGTCGCGCGCCATGGAGCAGGTGCGCACGCTGGCCGAGCGTGCGCAGATTCCCGTGGCCATGACGCTGCTTGGTTTGGGCAACTTTCCCGCCGCGCACCCGCTCAATCTCGGCATGATGGGCATGCACGGCGAGTCGTGGGTCAACGAGGCCATTCAGGAGGCCGACCTGCTGATCGCCTGCGGCATGCGTTTCGACGATCGCGTGACCGGCACCATCGCCACCTATGCGCAGAAGGCGAAGAAGATTCACATCGAGATCGACCCCTCGGAGATCAACAAGAACGTCAAGGTGGACGTCGCACTTACCGGCGACCTGCGTCATGTGCTCGAACAGCTGTTGCCGCGTATCGCCAGCCGCGACGGCTCCGCATGGTTGAAGACCATCGGCGAAGGCCGCGGCGAGGCGTCCGTGCTCGACATCAAGAACCTGCCCGACGACGGCCACCTTTACGCCGCGCACGTGATGCACGACCTGTGGCGCATCACCAGCGGCGACGCGATCGTGGTCAGCGACGTGGGCCAGCACCAGATGTGGGAAGCGCAGTATTACCATCACGAGACGCCGCGCTCGCTCATCACCTCCGGCGGCCTGGGCACCATGGGCTTCGCCCTGCCGGCGGCCATCGGCGCAAAGTTTGCCTGTCCCGATCGGGAAGTGTGGGTCGTGGTCGGCGATGGCGGCTTCCAGATGACCGCATCCGAGCTCGCCACCATCGTGCAGGAAGACGTCAAGATCAACATCGCGGTCATCAACAACGGCTATCTGGGCATGGTGCGCCAGTGGCAGGAGTTCTTCTACGAGCGCAACTACGAGGCCACGCCCATGGTCAGCCCGGACTTCGTCAAACTGGCCGATGCGCATGGGCTGCCCGGCGTCGCCGTGAACAAGCGCAGCCAGGTGGCCGCAGCAGTGGCCGACGCCCGGGCGTCGAAGAGCACTTATCTGCTCAACTTCCTGGTGGAAAAGGAAGAGTCTGTCTATCCCATGATTCCCGTCGGCAAGGGTCTGCACGAGATGATTCGCCGTCCGGGCAAAGACCCGCTGGAAGAAACCGCGAACGAATGAGAAAGACAGCTCTTAGCTTTCAGCTATCAGCTTTTAGCTCTTAGCTGATTCCATGCTGCCGCGGTCGTTCCCGCTCAACCGAAAATTTCGGTGAGTGTGATCGGGGAAAGTTGAACCGGCGTCATCACTGGGAACAAGCTGATAGCTGAAAGCTAATTGCTAGGAGCTGCCCTTATGCTGCACACATTCGTAGCCTACGTTGACGACAAGCCCGGCGTGCTGACGCGCGTGGCGTCGCTGTTTCGCCGCCTCAACATCAATATCATCTCGCTGACGGTGGGGCGCAGCGAGCGGGCCGACCTGTCGCGGCTGACGCTGGTTTGCGAGGCCTCGGGGGAAGCCGGCAACCGCATCCGCGCCGCACTTTACAAGCTGGAGAATGTCGTGGATGTCGATGACATCGCGGGCGCTCCGGCAGTGAATCGCGAGCTGGCGCTCATCAAGGTGGCTGCCACGCCGCAAAACCGCGCGCAGATCTTCGACCTGGTGGAAATCTTCCGCGCCCGCATCGTAGACCTCACCTCCGAGTCGCTGATGATCGAGATGACCGGCGTCGAAAGCAAGATCGAGGGCCTTATTGAAGTGCTGCGCGAAGATGAGGGCCGCATTCTGGAAATCTGCCGCAGCGGCAAGATGACCATGCGCCGCGGCCATCATGTGTCAAGCGTTCTGCGCGCCCTGGGCGCCGCCGCCCCCGGCCCTGCTGACCCGGCTGATATCGTTGAACCCGATGCTGTCCACGAGCCGGAATAACCCCAACACGCACACAAAGGAAAAGAAAAATCATGGCAACGACCTATTACGATCACGATGCTGACCTGTCTCTCATTCAGGCCAAGAAAGTGGCCATCATCGGCTACGGCTCGCAGGGGCACGCCCACGCGCTCAACCTCAAGGACTCAGGCGTCGAGGTAAAAGTCGGACTTGCCGCCGGTTCCAAGTCCATTGCCAAGGCCGAAAAGGCTGGCCTTGAAGTGGACACTGTGGCCGGAGCCACAAAGTGGGCCGACGTGGTGATGGTTCTGGTTCCCGACCAGACTGCGGCCAAGTTGTATGCCGAGGAAATCGGTCCGAATCTGAAGCCGGGCGCGCTGCTGTTGTTCGCGCACGGCTTCAACATTCACTTCAAGACCATCGTGCCGGCCGCCGGCATCGATGTGGGCATGGCCGCGCCCAAGGCGCCCGGTCATCGCGTTCGCGAGGTGTTCACTGAGGGCGGCGGCGTGCCCTGCCTCATCGCGGTCCACCAAGACTCGACCGGCACGGCTCACGCGCTCACGCTTAGCTACCTCAAAGGCATCGGTGGCACGCGCGCCGGAGTTCTGGAGACCACGTTCAAGGAAGAGACCGAGACTGACCTGTTCGGCGAGCAGACGGTTCTTTGCGGCGGCGTCAGCGCGCTGGTCAAGGCGGGCTTCGAGACCTTGGTCGAGGCCGGCTATCAGCCAGAGAGCGCCTATTTCGAATGCCTGCACGAGCTCAAGCTGATCGTGGACCTGATCTATCGCGGCGGCCTGGCCTACATGCGCTATTCGATCTCCGACACCGCCGAGTGGGGCGACTACGTGAGCGGTCCGCGCGTCATCAACGACGAGAGCCGAAAGGCTATGAAGCAGATCCTTACCGAAATCCAGAATGGATCATTCGCCAAGCGTTTCCTCGCCGACCAGAACAGCGGCCGCAAGGAATTTTTGGCGTTTCGGGAAGCTGAAGCCAGGCACCCCATCGAGATCGTGGGCAAAGAACTGCGCGCGGCTATGCCGTTCCTGGATCCGGTGACAGTGGAAGAAGTGGCCAGGACCAGGTAGCAGATCCGGTCCTTCCAACTCGATCCCGAAGGCCCTGACCCTGGCCGCTCTTTTGTAGCCGCCAGGGTGAGCCTCAATCGTTTTGCCCAATCAGCTTTCTTCTTGCGCCCGGTAAAGATACTGCGGCAGAATGGGGTCCACGAGCATGGATCCCCTCCCCATCGAAATAGCCCGCTTCGAAGCGCTGAAGAAGCTCGCGGCAGATCGTTTCCCCGGAATGAGCGAGGCCGAAGAGAACGTCTTCCGGCAATGCGCTTCCACTGTGGACTTCGCGACAGTTCCGTCCGAGGAGCAACCGCAAGTCCGCGCTGCCTTTCTGCGCTGGCTCATTACCGATGAGGATGCCCTGAAGTTTATCGATCCTATAGGATATCGCATCGCAAACGCTACAATTGTTTCTGCACTTTCCCTGGATTTCTGCAGGATTTCGCGCCCTTTAACCTTCCTCTGCTGCACCCTGAACGAAGAATTCACTTTGCGCTATGCGGACCTTCCGGTTCTACAGGTGAAAGCCTGCACGGCGCTGAAAGGGATCTCCGTCGACGGCGCGCGCGTCCTGGGCAGCCTTAACTTCGCACTTCTGAGAGCCCAGGGCACGGTGCGCTTCACCGGCGCGAGGATTGGCAACGACGTCGACTTTTCTGGAGCAAGGTTTTACGGCAGCGAATCCATCCGCGCCGACCGGGTAAAGGTACTCGGAAACCTGATGTTCAGGAAGGATTTCTACTCTGGAGGGAGAATCTCGATTCTGGGGGCTGAGATCGGCGGGGACATCGACCTGAGCGGCGCCAGCTTTGCCGCTGAGGACTACTCTTTCCTTGCCGACGGGGCCAGGGTAGGCGGAAAGATGGTGCTGAGAGACCAATTCTCATCCTCGGGAACCATTCGGCTGGTCGGCGCGGACATCAGGCGAGATCTCAATTGCGAGGGTGCGCAAATCAAAATGCTGATGGCCGAAAAGATGAGCCTCGGAGGAACCCTCTACTGGACGGCGATCAAGGATCCGCAAAATTCCTACCTTGACCTTCTCGGAGCTTCCATCGGAACCTTCCGCGACGATATTGAGAGTTGGCCGCCGCCTGGGTGCCTGGTCATCAAAGGACTCGAATACAAGGATCTCGCCCGCCATCAATCCGCGACGCAAGAGAGCCTGCTCGCTTTTCACCTTGCCGAACAGCGAAAGCTCGACGCCGGCGAAAGCATCCGCTGGCTCTCGCTGCAAAAGCGGAACGATGGACTCGACCCGCAGGCCTGGATGTGGCTGGCCAGCCTCCACAAGGGCAAAGACGATATAGCGGGATATCGACGCATCGTGCGCGAATACCGGTGCAGATCCGCGCGCGAATCGACAAATCCCCTGGAGCGATTCCTCGCCGTTCGACTGGCGCTGCTCGAAGAGAATCCGTGGAGCATCCTCCGCTTGTTTTTTGCGCTGCTGCTCGCCGGAACCTTGCTCTACTGGTGGGCGGCTGGGACGGGCAAAATGCCGCCGACGAGCGAAGACGCCTACTCCGCCTGGGCCACGGGCAAGCCGTTCCCCATTGCCTATCCGCGCTTCAATCCGCTGGTTTATAGCCTGGAAAACGAACTTCCTCTGGTCAAGCTGGGTGTGGACGACAAATGGGCTCCCGACTCGAACCTGATCGTCCGTGGCCGGCCAACCACCTACTGGTCCTTAGCCGCCTTTCGCTGGTTTCTGATTCTCTCCGGGTGGATTCAGGGCATTCTCCTGACAGTCGGCATCAACCGCCGCTTTCACGATTGAGGCGATTGCCGTTTCCAATGCACTCCGGCCCGGCGCCTGCTCTATGGGATGTGATTTCAGGAATCTCTTCTTTTTCCTCAACTACCACCGAATCTGCTCAAAGATTCTCCTCAGCCGCGCACCTCTCGATGGATTCAAACTCTCCACATATCCGACGCGACCCGCCAGGTGGAGTTGAAAAGCGGGATGTGCCTCGCGATTCTGGCTCTCCGGGCCATATCGCGCGCAGTTGGTGAGAATTGCTTTCAATCCATCGAAGTCCGCGCGAACTACACTGATCCGTTCGTTGATTACCAAGCCCGCCAGATATTGCCGCACGCCCTGCCGCATGATGCGGGTCTTGCGATGATGAACCGTGAAACCTTCCTCAAGCAGGATCGCTGCGGCCCGCGTTGAAAAGCGATTGGCGCACCGTTCAAACGCGTCTCCGCCCGAGAAGGCCAGGTCGTCCGCATAGCGCGTGTAATTCGCTCCCGCGGTCTTTGCCAGTCCGGCCAATCGGCAATCGACTCGATACGAACAGGGATTGGCCAGCGCAGCCGAGGTGGGCGCGCCTTGCGGCAAGTGAGCCCATGCATAGAGCGCGCGTGCCTCCGCCACCCGTAGCGGATCGATCCCTTTGCTGAGGGTCGCCCAAATCCGCCGCGGCGCGGCGTTCGTCAAGATTCCTCCCAACAAATCCGCAACCGACTCGGGGTAACCCGCTGTCCGAAAAAGCGCCTGAACCCTTGCCCTCGATATCGAAGGAAAGAAATCTTTCAGGTCAAGACGCAAAACGACGCGTTGACCGACATGCGGCGCCGCAAACGTCTTGATGGAATGCTTCTTCAGAAATCCGTGGGCTGCCGGATGCACCGGCATCGCTTCCAGAATCTCAGCGAGTATCTTCTTTTGTAACTCCTTGAGCCGCGGCTTCGGTGCTTCGATCAGCCGAATGGAACCGCCATTTTTTGCCAGGACCCGATAGTGATAGTGACCGATCGGGTTGCTGGAGTTCCGGCTGCAAGAGCGTGCCCCCAGTCTTTTCAAATCGGCAAACCACTCTAATTCGCTTGCGGTCACGCCCAGCCAATCGGCCAATGTTCCCGTCGACTCAATCGCAGGGATGTTCCACCCTGCGGCAGCGACCACGGGGCGCATGGCGGCGGGTTCAAGAAGCCATTGCGCGATCCGAATCTCGCTCCCGAGTCTGCGCAGCGCGCGCCTGAGCCCTTCATCCCGGAGCAGAAACGCAGTCACATCTTTGCGCCGTGGACGCGTCTCGGGCTCGAACGCCCGCAGGTAGCGCAGCGCCAGTGGCCTCGTCCAGCGCCATTTTGTGCCAAGGGTCCGGCTCAGGCGCTCCACAATCGGTTCCAGCGCAGCTTCTCCGGCAAGGAACGACTTGGCGAGCGCGGAAAAGAACGATGTGCCGGGCATAATGAAAGTGCAGCGAAATACTCCAACGAGTCTGGTCCTGCGTGAGCATAACTGCGCAATCGCGCATCGGCTCTCACGCGACGAATTGCCTGTTCTTCACGATTCCCCGGGGTATCCCCGGAGAGGACTTGATCGAACCGCGAGGTTCAATCGAAGCCCGGCTTGGAGCATTTCGCTGCCAGCACATGATAACAGCAGACATTTATCCGGCCGCGTTTCCATCGCGGCAATGTCTCGCCTTGATGATCCAGATTCATCTCCCCTCCCGCGTCCGGCGCATTCCACGGTTCCGCACGCCTCTTCCCTGTAAAATCAAGCTGAATCCGTTCAACCGGCGTGGGAGGACTTTTGCTTTACTGGCTGCTGTACGAAAAGCTTTTTCCGTTTTTCCATCCGTTCCGGATCTTCCGCTACCTTACTTTTCGCACTGCTTTCGCCTCGCTCACCGCCCTGCTGATTGCGCTTTTCATCGGCCCTTACGTGATTCAGAAGCTGCGTGAGTTCCAGATCGGCCAATTCATTCGCGAGGACGGACCTCAGTCGCACCTGAAAAAATCGGGTACCCCCACCATGGGCGGGGTGCTGATCTCGATCGCCATACTGCTGCCCACCGTGCTGTGGTCCAACCCCGCCAATCCGTTTGTCTGGATCGTGGTTTTTTCTACCCTCGCCTATGGTGCCATCGGCTTCGCGGACGACTACATCAAGGTGGTCAAGCGCCGCAGCCTGGGTCTCACGGCGCGCGCCAAGCTGCTCTGGCAGGCGCTGGCCGCGGTTGCGGTTGCGGTTGCCCTCATCACGCTCGAGCAGTTCAGAATGTTTTCGACGCGCCTCACCGTTCCCTTTGTGAAGAGCTACAGGCCCGATCTGATATGGCACCACTGGCCGGCTACGGCGCCGCATCTGGGCCTGCTTGCCTTCGTGCCTTTCGTCCTGTGGATCGTGCTGGTGCTGGTAGGCTCGTCGAATGCCGTTAATCTGACCGACGGTCTGGATGGTCTTGCCATCGGCTGCACCATCATTGCCGCCGGGGCGCTGGCGGTTCTCACCTACATCAGCGGCGATGTGGTCTTTGCCGATTACCTGGAGATGCAGCGCATGCCCATGGTGGGCGAACTGACGGTCTTCTGCGGATCGATGGTGGGCGCCTCCATCGGCTTTCTCTGGTACAACGCTCATCCCGCCGAGATCTTCATGGGCGACGTGGGTTCGCTGGCGCTGGGCGGGGCCATCGGTACCATCGCCATTGTCATCCGGCAGGAGCTCCTGCTGCCCTTCATCGGCGGCATTTTCATTCTTGAGGCGGTTTCGGTTCTTCTCCAGGTGGGCAGCTACAAGCTGCGCGGGAAGCGCATCTTCAGGATGGCGCCACTTCACCATCACTTCGAGCAACTGGGATGGCACGAATCAAAAGTGATCGCCCGCTTCTGGATCGGTGCGCTGGTGTTTGCACTGTTTGCACTTACCACGCTCAAACTGCGTTAATGGCGTTCGCGGACGCCTGCCGGGCGGTGCACAATAGAATTGGCGCGCACGGCCGAGGTAGCTATGTTGGAACTGAAGGGGAAAAAGGTCCTGGTTGTCGGGCTGGGAAAATCCGGCCTCGCCGCGGCCCTGTTTCTGCGCCACAAGGGAGCGCAGGTTACCGTCTCCGACGTGCGCAGCGCTGAGGCCCTGGCCAAAGACATTCCCGCGCTGCTCGAAGAAGGCATCATGGTCGAGACCGGCGGACATGGCCTGCTGACCTTCCGCCGCCAGGATCTGATCGTGGTCAGCCCCGGCGTCCCGCTCGACACCCCGGAGCTTGCCCAGGTCCGCAAATTCGGTCTGCCGATCATCGGCGAGCTTGAACTGGCGGCGCGTTTCTTGAAAGGACGCATCCTGGCCATTACCGGCTCCAACGGCAAAACCACCACCACCGCCCTGGCCGGAGAGATTCTGAAAGCAGCGGGCTGTTCCACCCTGGTGGGCGGCAACATCGGCGTTCCCGTTGTGAGCTTGATCGACGAGAGCACCGACGACGGATGGTCGGTGCTCGAAGTGTCGAGCTTCCAGCTTGAAAGCACCGTCGAGTTCCGTCCAGCGATTGCGGTGATTCTCAACATCACGCCCGACCACCTGGACCGGCACGGGAGCTTCGAAAACTACGCGCGCGCCAAGGAGCGCATCTTTGCCGCCCAGCAAGCCGACGAGTGCGTGGTGCTCAATGCCGATAATGTGCGTGCAGCGGAGGCCGCCTCCCGGTCGCTGGCCAGAGTCTACTGGTTTTCGATCGAACATCCGGTTCGCCAGGGTGCGTGGGTCGAGGCTGGATACGTGGTTTACCGCGGCGCTCCCGATGGGGAGGTGGAACGGATCATGCCGCTCGGCAAAATCCCGCTCAAAGGCGAGCACAACGTGGAAAATGTGCTTGCCGCCGTTTGTGCCGCACGCCTTGCCGGCGTGCCTGCCGAGTCGATGCAAGGAGCGATCGAGAAATTCCAGGCCGTCGAACACCGGCTGGAGTTCGTAGCCAACGTGCATGGCGTCGAGTTCTACAACGACTCCAAAGCCACCAACGTGGATGCCACGGCCAAGGCCATTGCCGCCTTTTCCGGGGGCATTCACCTGATCCTCGGCGGCAAGGACAAAGGCAGCGATTACACGCTCCTGTCGCAACTGCTGCGCGAGCGGGTCCGCGCCGTGTACACCATCGGCTCGGCAGCCGGCAAAATCGAATCGCAACTGCGCGGCGTAGTTTCGATTCACTCGTGCGAGTCTCTCGACGTAGCCGTGGGCGCAGCCGCCGGCGCGGCTCATCCGGGAGAAGTCGTGCTCCTGGCGCCGGCCTGTTCCAGCTTCGACCAGTTCGAAAGTTACGAGCACCGCGGCCGGGTCTTCAAAGAACTCGTGAGCCAGCGGCGCGCCGGGAAGATATGGCAAAGCGAGTAGGCGTTGACAAGTGGCTCTTCTTCACCACGCTTCTGCTGGTGGTGGTAGGCCTCGTCATGGTTTTTTCCGCCTCCGCCGTGGTCGCGCAGGAGGAGTACCGCTCACCGTACGCCTTTGTCGGCAAACAGGCCGTCTGGGCGCTGGCCGGAGTGCTGGCGATGATCGTGCTGATGCACGTCGACACCGACTATTACAAATCTCCGCGCTTCATTTATACCGCGCTCTGCGTCACCACCGTTCTGCTGGTCTCGGTTTTTCCCTTGCCCGGCTCCCACAACACCCACCGTTGGATTCACTTCAGCGGCTTCTCATTTCAACCATCAGAGGTCGCGAAGCCGGTGTTGGTGCTGTTTCTGGCCTGGTTTCTGCACACCCGGCTCGACGCCATGCGCGACTGGAAACACACTCTGCTGCGCGCCGCCGTGGTGCCTCTCTTGTTTATCGTCCTGGTCGTGCGCCAACCGGATCTGGGCACCGCCATGGTACTGGCCGGGGTTACCGCCATGATGCTGATTCTGGCTGGAATGGAGTGGCGATACCTGATCGGCGCATGCTGCGCCTCGCTTCCCGCGCTCGGCGCCCTGCTGTTCATGGTTGCCTGGCGCCGCCAGCGCATGCTGGTGTTTCTGAATCCAGAAGCTGACCCGCAGGGTGCCGGCTTTCACATTAACCAGTCGCTGATCGCCGTCGGCACTGGCGGACTTACCGGCCGCGGCTACATGGAAGGCATGCAGAAGTTGTTCTATCTGCCGGAGGGGTACACAGACTTCATCTTCGCCAACATTGCCGAGGAACTCGGATTCGTCGGCACGATCACCATCTTGATGCTTTTTGTGTTCTTCGGAGTGCGCGGGCTGCGTGCGGCCTTCCGTTCCAGCGATCCGTTTGCCCGCCTGGTGGCATTCGGCATCTCGACGACCATTCTGCTGCAGGCCTTCTTCAATATCAGCGTGGTGCTCTCGCTGGTGCCTACGAAAGGCATTCCGCTGCCCCTCATTTCCTCCGGCGGAACTTCTCTTTTTTTCACCCTGGTCAGCATCGGAATCCTGCTGAACATTACGAAAAAAATGGAATAAGCGGACGCGCACCGCCTGTCATTCCCGCATCCGACCCCGTGATAACCTAAAGGTGACAGTCGTAGAAAGACGCCCCTAAAGGCGCAAAAATTTGATTTCCTTGCCCTCCTATCTCTTTGAAAGGCAATAGCTTGTCAGAACTGCGTATTCTAATTGCCGGGGGCGGGACCGGCGGCCACATTATCCCCGCCCTGGCCGTGGCCCGTGAACTGGTGGTCCGCTGCGGCGCCGAGGTGCTGTTCGTGGGTACGGCCCATGGCATGGAACTGCGCTTGGTCCCGGAGGCGGGTTTCCGGCTGCGCACCATCCAGGTGGGCCCGCTCAAGAATGTCTCTCTCATCACCAGGGTGCGCACCGTTTTCCATCTGCCCGGGAGCATCGCCGACTGCAGACGCTTGATTCGGGAATTCAATCCCGGCGCCGTGTTGGGCGTGGGCGGCTATGCCTCTGGCCCGGCGGTGGCAGCGGCGCTCTGGCTTGGAGTCCCAACCATGGCTTTCGAACCGAATGCCATTCCAGGACTCGCCAACCGGTTGATTGGCAAAAAAGTTCAGGCCGCTGCGGTCAACTTTCCATCCGCGGCCTCCTGGTTCCATAACGCCGAAGTCACCGGCATTCCGGTGCGCCCGGAGTTCTTCTCGATTCGGCCTCCTGCCAGTTCCGCTCCTCACCTGCTGGTCTTTGGCGGCTCCCAGGGCGCCCGCATCTTCAATAACCATCTGCCCATGATCGCTTCTGAGTTGCTGGGAGCCGTTCCCGGGCTCACCATTCTCCACCAGAGCGGCACGCGGTTTCGGAATACCACTGAGGCCGCTTACGCTGCCAGTGGCGCCGATCCAAGCCGATGGCAGGTCCGAGCTTTTATCGACGACATGCCGGCGCAGTTCGCCAAAGCCCACCTGGTGATGTCGCGCAGCGGAGCATCGACAGTGGCAGAGCTGGCCGCGGCCGGAAAGGCCGCCTTGCTGATCCCGTTCGCCGCTGCTGCCGACGAGCACCAGAAGCGCAACGCCGAAGCGATGGTCGAGGCAGGCGCCGCGGAGATGCTCAATGAGTGGGACATGGCGGTGCCGGGCAAGCTGCTTAAGACGATTGTTGGATTGCTGAACGAGCCTGGCCGGCTCGCGGCCCTGGCAGCCGCGGCGCGAAGCCAGGCGCATCCCGCCGCCGCCGAGCGCATCGCGGAACGGCTGGTTTCACTTGCCGTCGGAAGCGTTCAGCACGCGAGCGCAAGATAGGATCCCGGACTTGAAGCAGGCTCGTGCCCGCACAAAAAAGCCCGCCTGCCGAAGCAGACGGGCTCTTTATTCTTAACTGCGAGACCTACCGGTGTCCCCCGCCGCCGCCACCGTGGCCGCCGCCGCCGAATCCGCCGGCATGACCGCCACCACCGCTAAAGCCGCCGGCATGGCCGCCGCCGCTGTACCCGCCGCGTGCGCCGCCGCTGTATCCGCGCGCTGCTCCACCGGCGTAGCCTCGTGCTCCCCCCGCATATCCTCGCGCTCCACCCGCATAACCGCGTGCTCCATAACCGCCGTACCCGCGACCGCCATAGCCAACGTGCCCGCCGTAGCCGTATCCGCGACCCCCGTAGAAACCGCGTCCGCCCCAACCGCGTCCCCAGCCCCAGCCGTACCACGGTCCGACGCCGATAAACAAGCCGCCATTGAACCAGCCTGGCCCGTAATAGCCATAAGGCGCGCAGGCGTAAGGATAATACGAGTAGTAGCCCCACTCACAGTCCGGAGGACCATAGGCATAGGGAGCGTCAACCACTGCCGGGCCGACTCCAACTCCCACTGCCACCTGGGCATGTGCCGTTGCAGCCAGGCCCAAAGTCAATACCATTGCAAACAAAATCCAGCGTATATTGCGCATGACGAACCTCCTCGTGCTGTCCCGTCCCACGATTCCAGGATCCGGTTCACTTTCAGCACCTCCGGCTTCTCTTGCGTGGCCGGCTTCTATCTTGTCAGACAGCATTTCTTAAATTAAGTTGCGGTCTTACAGGAAGAATCGCCCGATTCGCGACAAAGAGCAAGACAATTCCTAAACTCGATTGCATCCGCGATTTCAGTGTTTCTTTCATCCCGCTTGGTTAGATGATTTTTAAGTGTCGGAAGGCACAAAAAGCGGCCTCCCTTGTGAAGAGAGGCCGCTCGCCATCGGGCAACAGTTGTATGACTACCTGCGAAAGCGTTCCGGTCCGAAGCGCCGGCCGTAAACCGGTCCATGTCCGTAGCCATGTCCCCAGCCCCAGCCTTCCCGAAACCCTATGCCTACTCCTATGCGGGGCCCGGGATAATTCCAATAGCCCGGAACCCAGTAGCCGTTGGCATAGTAGCCATTGACCCACACATAACCCGGCCCGGGGCAAGGCGGAGCGTAGGCCACGCCGCCGCGCACATGAAATCCAAACTCGGCCGCCTTGGCCTGGGTCGCTCCCATGCCCAATGTTGCGGCCACCATCGCTGCTCCAAGCATCAATTTCCGAATGCTGCCCATAATTCCTCCATCCCAGCCGGCTCTTTTGTTCGAAGCGCCGCTCCGGCTCTCGCCGCCGGGAGGCTTGGTTGCTGCTGCCTCCGGCCCTTGCCGGTACTGTCTGATTCAACAGCGTTTGCGAGCAAAGGTTGCGCCCCGGAGGCAAAAATATTCTGCGCAACTTTCTGTGAAATCAGGGTCTATGGTGCATTTCCCGGCAATGAGCAGGCGTTCTTGATGTGCTTGCATTATCCTGAAAACCGCACTATGCCGCGCTTCGCTCTCTTGCTGATCGCCCTGGCGCTCCTGGCGCCCCAATCCCCATCGCAGACCAAGGAGGTCCCCGTGTCCCACCACGCCCACGGTACATTCACCGTCGACGTTCACCCGCTGACGCCGCCGCCCGCCGAGGGCCTTGGCCGCTTCTCCATCAACAAGCAAATCCACGGCGATCTGGAGGCCACGACCGAGGGCGAGATGTTCTCAGGCGGCGATCCCAAGCAGGGTGCCGCCGGGTACGTAGCCATCGAAGTCGTCACAGGCACGCTCAATGGCAAGCGTGGCAGCTTTGCGCTGCAGCACTCGGCCACCATGGATGCAACGGGGCTCAAAATGACCGTCGTCGTAGTTCCCGGCTCCGGAGCCGGAGACCTGAAGCGCATCGCCGGCACGTTTACTATTCACATCGACAAAGGCCAGCACAGCTACGACTTCGACTACACGTTGCCGGAGTAGAAAAACAGGGACTGAGGAACTCCGGACTGAGGGACTAAAGGGACTGAGAGACTAAGGCCCGCTTGAGAGCCATCCATCCGCTCCCGCGGCGAATCCGACTTTAACAGCTACCGCTCCGCGCGCCGGACCCCCCAGGTTGGTGGCGTAAATTTCTCCGGTTCGCCTCCAATCCGCCTCTCGTGAAGGAGCCTGCCCGTTTTGCTCGAGACTACGGTCATGATCGCTGCCCCGCCGGCTGCGGCGTACGATGCCCGGTCGAATTACTCGGCTCTGAATGGACTCAGATTTCTCGCCGCGCTTGGGGTGGTGGCTTTTCACTACATGCCTGCAACAGGTTCGGCCGGCGTTTCAGCCCTGGTTCAATGCGGTCCGGCTGCGGTTGGCTTCTTCTTCCTGCTCTCCGGATTTGTGCTCGCCCATCGTCACCCCTCGACTCCCCGCAAGACGGCATTCTGGTGGGCGCGGTTCGTACGCATCTATCCGATGTACCTGCTGGCGTTTTTGCTCTTTCTGCCCATGGCGGTCGAGAAATATCGCGACGCTCCGATTCGCTTGCCCGCATTCGCCGCGGTCCTGAACCTGTTCATGCTGCAGTCCTGGACGCCGCTTTCTCAATCCTGGAATGGGCCGAGTTGGTCGCTTTCGGTGGAGGCATTTCTGTATGCGGTGTTTCCTCTGCTGGTGGTGACGATCGGCCGCGCTAATCGCCGCGCTCTATGGTGTCTCGTGGCCATGCTTCCGGCGGCGCTGACCGTCCTGTTTTGCCTGAACGTGATACCCGCGCAGATTTGGAGATCGTGGATCGGCAACAACCCGGTTTTCTGGGTGCCTGTGTTTTGTCTGGGCGTCTCGCTCGGCTTATGGAGAAGCAAACATGCAGATGCGCAGAGACCGGTGGACATTCCCGCTTTGCTGGTGCTGGCTGGGATCGTGCTCTCCGCCCTGTACTGGCCGGCAGAATTCCGTGAAGTCTTCATCAATGGAGGAGCTATTTTGCTGTTTGCCGCGGCCATCGTGCTGTGCTCGTTTCGCACCCTCCTGGTGGGCCGGATCCTCGGCAATCCGCTGATGGACCGGCTGGGAAAGGCGAGCTACATCACCTACATGATTCAGTCGCCGCTGTGGCATTATTTTCAGGCTGCCGTGAATGGAGTGCGGCATCGGCCACTTTCAGACACGAGCACCAGCATGGCCGAATTCTCGATGTTCTTAGTCTTTCTGCTTATTGCCTCGCTGTTTCTCGACGCATGCGTCGATGAGCCGCTCCGCGCGACTCTCAATCGCTGGGGGAAGAAGCCGCGACTGCGGCCTGGACAAGCGGTCTAGTGCATTGTGCGACGAGGTGACTCCGCGCCTTGAGAGGGCAATGGCTTGCTGCTCGTCCGGATCTGTGAAAGGGGCCGTCGCCGTTCATCATCCCTGCTCCGCCTAGTGCCCGCGTGGCCCGGGTCATCGCCTGAATCGATGCAGTAGACTGATCTCTCGTGCGGTTTAGGGCGCGGCGCGTGAGCCTGCGCCCTTATGTACATTTGCTTCCTGCCTAGGAGAACCAGATGAGTCTGAAATCGTTTTCAAGTCGAGCCGTATTTCAAGGCCCGCTGGCCGCGTACATCCTGGCGTCCGCCGCTCTGGCGTTTGCGCAGCAGCGGCCACCGGCTGTGCCGCTGATCGCCCACGACCCCTATTTCAGCGTCTGGTCCATGGCCGACCATCTGACCGATGAGGACACCAGACATTGGACCGGCGCGCGGCAGCCGATCGCTGGCCTGGCACGAATCGACGGGAAGACCTTTCGTTTCATGGGCGACCAGCCTCGCAATCTTCCCGCGATGACGCAAATCTCACTGGAGGTGACTCCCACGCAAACGGCGTACACGTTTCAGGCGGCCGGCATTACGCTCAATGTGACCTTCTTCACGCCCGCATTTCCCAGGGACCTGGACGTGCTTTCGCGGCCGGTTACGTATCTTGAGTTTTCAGCCACGGGCGCAGAAGCGCACGAGTTGACGCTGCTGGTGGACGTGGACCCGGTGATTGCGGTGAACACGGCAGACGAACCGGTGACCTGGGGACGCAGCCGCGCGCCGGGGCTCAACGTTCTCAGCGTCGGTTCGCGCGACCAGCGAGAGCTGAGCCGGCCGGGCGACGATCTGCGCATCGACTGGGGCTACTTTCATCTCGCCGTTCCCGATTCGCAAGCTGCCCAACTGGTGGAGTCGCGCGATGCTCTAAGCTCGTTCGCATGCGATGGGACGCTGCCGGCGTTCGACCAGTTGGACATGCCCCGCATGCCACGGGCTGGCGCCGCGCATCTGGCGGTGGCGTTGCCCCTGGGCAAAGTGTCCGCGACTCCCGTGGAGAGGCACTTGCTGCTGGCCTACACGGAGAATTACGCAATCGAGTACCTGGGCCGTAAACTGCGCCCCTATTGGCAGCGGAATGGCTTGACCGTGGAGCAGATGCTGGCCGATGCCGAGAATCAATATCCTGCCCTCGCAAAGCGGGGTGAGGATTTCGACCGCGAACTGACGGCTGACCTTACCGCGGCAGGCGGCCCAGCCTATGCGCAGCTTGCCAACCTGGCCTATCGCCAGACCCTTGCCGCTCACGGCTTCGCGGCCGATGTGGATGGCACGGCGATGCTGTTCCCCAAGGAGAATTTTTCCAACGGCTGCATCTCGACGGTGGACGTGCTCTATCCTTCGGCTCCGTTCTTTCTGTTCTTCAATCCCGCGCTGATCGAGGCGCAGCTCAAGCCGGTGCTGGAATACGCGGCCCTGCCGCGCTGGAAGTGGCCCTTCGCGCCCCACGATCTGGGGACGTACCCGTTGGCCAATGGACAGGTCTACGGGGGCGGGGAAGTGACCGAAGACGACCAGATGCCTGTCGAAGAGAGCGGAAATCTGCTGATCATGGCCGACGCCATGAGCCGTGAAACCGGCAACTGGGATTTTGTCCGCCAGTACTGGCCGCAGTTTACCTTGTGGGCCGGCTATCTTCGCGACAAGGGCCTCGACCCGGCCAATCAGCTTTCGACCGATGACTTTGCTGGCCACCTGGCCCACAATGCGAACCTGAGCATCAAGGCCATCGAGGGACTGGCCGCGTATGGACAAATGGCCCAGGGCCTCGGCAAACCGGACGTAGCCAGCGAATATGCGCGCCTGGCCGCCGGAATGGCCGGGAAGTGGCAGGCCATGGCGATCGACGGGGACCACTACAAGCTGGCCTTCGACAAGCCCGGAACCTGGAGTCAGAAATACAACCTGGTCTGGGATCAGATTCTCGGCCTCCATTTGTTTCCGGCCAAGGTTCGCCAGACCGAGATCGCGTTTTATCTCCAGCATCTAAACCGGCTCGGTCTGCCACTGGATAGCCGGGCCGATTACACCAAGCTGGATTGGCAGATATGGACGGCGACCCTGGCTGAGGGCCCTCCATCGGGCTCGCCGGATGCGTTTGCGGCCTTACTGGCTCCGATTGGCCGGTGGATCAATGAGGGGCCGTCCCGGGTCCCGCTTACCGACTGGTACGACACCAAGACCGGCAAGCAGATGGCCTTCCAGGCGCGATCGGTGGTTGGCGGTGTCTACATCAAGGCCCTGGCCGACGGGAAGCTGGCCGCGAAGTGGCGCGACAAGGTTGAACCAACTCGTTGAAAAATCGGCTGATTCACCTCCCCGTAACATTTTCCATAGACAATGGAGTCCGGCAGAAAAACTGCAAGGGAGCGGACCGTGAAGAAGACTCTAGTTTTCGTTGTAACTCTTGTTTTGGCATTGAGTGTAGCCCAGGCTCAGAAGCTAACCGGGGCCGGCGCCACATTTCCTTATCCCATTTATTCGAAGTGGTTCAGTGAATACAGCTCGGCGCATCCGGGAGTGGAAATCAACTATCAATCGATCGGATCGGGCGGCGGCATTCGCCAGGTGACCGCGGGACTGGTCGATTTCGGCGCTTCCGACGGGCCCATGACGGACGAGCAACTGGCTGCATCCAAGGTCAAGCTCATTCATATTCCAACCGTACTTGGTGCCGTGGTTCCCATCTACAATGTCCCCGGCGTGAGCGATTTGAAATTCAGCTCCGATGTGCTGGCCGACATTTACCTGAACAAGATCACCTCCTGGGACGACGCGCGCATTGCCAAAGACAATCCGGGCACTCACCTTCCCAGCCAGAAGATCATCGTGGTTCACCGCTCGGATGGCAGCGGCACCAGCTACATCTTCACCGACTACCTGAGCAAGGTGAGCCCGGAGTGGGCCAACGGGCCCGGGAAGGGAACGTCGCCGAGCTGGCCGGTTGGAGTCGGCGGCAAGGGCAATGAGGGCGTTGCCGGATTGGTTCGTCAACTGCCGGGTGCAATCGGCTACGTGGAACTGATCTACGCGCTGCAGAACAAGATCACGTTCGGCGCGGTGAAGAACGCCAGCGGAAACTGGGTGCGGGCTTCGATCGACGGAGTTACTGAGGCCGCGGCCAGCATCAAGCAGATGCCCGCCGACTATCGCGTTTCAATTACCAATGCGCCCGGTGCGACTTCGTATCCGATTTCGAGCTTTACCTGGCTGCTGATTCCCACCCATGCCGCTGACCCTGCCAAGGGCAAGGTAATCAGGGACATGCTGAGCTGGATTGTCAAGTCTGGCGAGGACGAAGTAAGCGCCCTCTCTTATGCTCCGCTGCCTAAGAGCGTGCAGGATAAGGTACTGCAAACAATTTACTCGTTGCAGTAAGAAACTGCTCTTTGCCTTGAGAATCGCGAGGGTCCGGCGGCGCCGCACCCTCACGGCGCTTTTGGACGAGTCAAGTTCTTCTACTGTGTGAGATGTTCGCCGATCAGCCGGTCAACCAGAACGACCAGGCCCTCGCCGGTGCGCGGCAGAACGAATTTTTCTGTCCGCGCCTCCCAATCCAGCTTGAAGCTTGTGGACAGAGCTGAGATCCAGATCTGTCGGACGGGGGTGTTGGGAGTGACGACGAACTTGCCGGGCGGATCGTCGAACAGAACGTTCAAAAACCCGCCCTGCTCCTCGACTTCGAAGCCGGCCTCGGCCTCTTCTTCGCGCTCGATCAGATGCTTCTTGAGGTCGTCGAGTGCAGTTTCAACCAAGCGCCGAAATTCCAGCTCATCCTGCATGGCCCCAGTGTAGCAAGCCGGGCGCACCTGTCGCAGAGCAAGTTCCAGTTTGGCCCCGTCCGGCTTTTTCCGGTTCTTCTCCCGTATTTCTCTGGTTATTCACGGGGAAGTTGCGCTCTCTTCACAGCATCTGGAACATACTGTGCGTAGTTCGCCAATTCAAAGCTTGGAGGACGACGTGATGCGTATGCTCACTCGCACGGCGGCAATACTAATCCTGTGGATTTCCGCCATTGCAACGAAGCAGGCGCCCGCCCAGGAACCGACGCCGCCTTTATCTCCGGCACAGTTGGTTCGAGAGGTCGTCTACAACGAGTTACACGACCACCAGGTTCATGGCTACTGGCGCTACCTGATCGAGCGACGGACGCAGAATGGAACTCTCATCGAGCAGCAGGTAGAGACGGCCGCGGGGCCGATTACGCGCGTTGTTCTGGGCAATGGCATGCCGCTCAGCGAGGAAGCGAGTCAACAGGAGCAGGCTCGGCTCGACAGACTGGAATCCTCATCGCAGGAACAGGCTCGTCATCTGCGGCAATACCGTCAGGACGAGGCGCGCATCGGCAGAATCACGGCACTGCTTCCCGACGCATTTCTCTACGACTACGAAGGCGAGGTGAATGGCTGCTACCGGCTCCATTTCCGGCCCAACCCGGCCTATCCGCCTCACTCCATCGAGGCGCGCATCTTTCATGCCATGAGCGGCACCCTGCTGGTAGATGCCCGCTACAAGCGTCTCGCGGGGCTCGAGGGTCACGTGGACGAGAACCTCGATTTCGGCTTTGGCATTCTCGGACGGCTGGAAAAGGGCGGGTGGTTCAAGCTGGCGCGAACCCGCGTAAGTCCCACGGACTGGAAGACCGAGCGCCTTGAGATGCACATGAATATTCGCGCGCTCCTGGTAACCAGCTTCTCGCGCGAAACCAGCGAGGTGCGGGGCGAATTCACTCCGGTTCCAGCCGGCATGAGCGTGACCCAGGGAATCGCGCTACTCGATCGGCCGCAGCCGCCGGGCTTAACGGTCATGACCGCCAGACTGGCTTTCAACCGCTAGCGTTCGCTTCTCGTGAGCGCGCGAATTTTCACCAGTCTGTCTCGATTCCGAACACGAAATTCAAGGGAAAGATTAAAGTCCCGCCTGCTGCCGCCGATGAACGCACCAACAGGAGGCAGCGATGGAAATCGGTCCCATACCCGGAATCCGGGCAATCGCAACGGTGAAAGCGCGGCCTGTGGATCCTGAACTCTCCGCGGTCTTCGACATTGACCAATTGACCCGCGGTCGGGATAGCCTGCGCCCCGAAGCGCGCATCAAGGCCGCGGGCGCAGATGAAGACGACGAAGAGGACGAAGTGAGTCCGGAGGATCGCATCGGATCGGAAACCGACTCTTCCAGTCTCGCTCCTCCCAGCAGCGTCAGCTTCTTCGCCTGAACGGCTTCGCCGCGCGTCTCGCACGCGGCCCCCGCTTACAGTGTGCGTTTAAACAGCGGAGTGGCGATCAGCAGTGTGGCGATTCCAAAGACCATGAGAAACAGCAGGTCGTACCAAATGGCGACCCATCCGCCGTCTTTGAGCAGCACCGCTTTGAAGCCGTGAATCACATAGGTGAAGGGGTCGACCACGCCAATGGCCTGCATCCACTTAGGGAACGACGAGGTGGGATACATGGCGCCGGAGGGATAAAGCAGCAGGACATTGAGAATGCCGAACATGGCGCGCGGCACCAGCGGATCGTCGACGCGCACCATCAGTAGAAACATCATGCCGTTGAAGGCGATCGAGCCGGCGATAATCAGGCACAGCATCTGCAGCATGATGATGGGATGAAAAACGACGCCCAGGCCTGCGACGAGTGAGCCGATAACCGTCAGGCAGAGACCGCTTAGCACTGCCTTGATGGCTCCGGCAATGTTGAGACCGAAGACCAGCTCGAATTTGGTGATGGGCGTAACCAGGTAGCCCTCGTGCACGCCCCGCGCCTTGTCGTCGATGTAGAGCATGCCGCCGCCGATCATCACCGAGATGTACATGGCCAGCGCCACCGTCATGGGCAACAGATACTTCAGGTAGTTCACGTACGGGTAAAGCTCCACGATTTCGAGCGCGATTGTCTTCGTAAGCCGGTCCTGGATTTGCGGCGCGTTCTGGGCGTCCACCAGCGACTGCATCTCGGCTTCCAGCGCTGACGAAGTGAACAGATCGGAGTTGTCGACAACAAAGCCCAGCTGGGGCGCGTCCTGGGCGTAGACGCGGCGCGAGTACTGGGCGGGAATGATGACCGCGGCGTCGATTTTGCCGGTGCGCACATCTTCGCGCGCCTGCACTTCGCTGTTGTACTCGACGGTGGTGAAGGTCTTGATGTTGGCGCCGACGGCGTCGAAGGCTTCGCGCACCTTGATGGCCTGCGGGCCGTGATCGTAATCCACCACGGCCACGCGGGTACCGACAATTTTGCCGCCGAAGGCGTTGCCGATGATGATCAACTGCAGGATGGGCATCATCAGCGACATGATCATGAGCATGGGGGAGCGGAAAAACTTGCGCATCTCGCGCTCGACGATGGCAAACATGCGGTTCATGGTTGCGCTCCCGGCCGCGGCGGCATGGCGAATACGGCCTTGACCTGTTCATCTCGCAATTGGCGGCCAGTGTAGTGGATGAAAACATCATCGAGCGTGGTGTTCTGCACGCTCAGCGAGGTGAGTGTCTCGCCTAGTTCGGCGGCCAGCTCGACAATCCGCATAGTGGTCTTCGATCCTGAAGAAGTGATGACACGGTAAAAACCAGCGCTCTCGGCCCGGACTTCGGTGACGCCTTCCATTTGTTCCAAGCGCGCCTTCCACTCACCCGCCTCGCGGTTGAACTGGACTTCCACAACATTGGCCCCCGCCACGCTCTGCTTCAGTTCCACCGGCGTCCCGAGAGCCACCAGTTTGCCATGATCGACGATCGCGATCCGGTCGCACAGCTTGTCTGCCTCTTCCATGTAATGGGTGGTGAGAAGCATGGTGAGGCGGCGCTTCTTTCTGAGATTGTCGAGCATCTCCCAGACTGCGACACGGCTGACCGGATCGAGGCCGGTGGTGGGCTCGTCGAGGAAAAAGATTCTGGGATCGTGCACCAAACCGCGCGCAATTTCGAGGCGCCGCCGCATGCCGCCCGAAAGCGTCTTGGTCTGTGCGCCGCGCCATTTTTGCAGGTCGACGGCGTCGAGCACTTCGTTAATGTTCTTCGCCCGCTGCGCCCTCGGCACGCTGTAAAGCTTCGCGTAGATGCTCAGGTTTTCTTCGACCGTCAGGTCCTGGTCGCTGGTCAGCGCCTGGGGGATGACACCGATGACCCGGCGCACCGCGTCGGGGTCTTTGGCCACGTCGAAGCCGGCCACGATCGCCCGGCCGGCGGTCACCGGCATGAGCGTGGTCATCATGCGGATGAGCGTGCTCTTGCCCGCCCCGTTTGGACCGAGCAGTCCGAAGATCTCGCCATCGTCGACCGTGAAGCTGATGTCCTTGACCGCCTCGAAATCCCCATAGCGCTTGACGATATGCTCCACCGCAATCGCGACCGCCGCCGGCGCCGTGGGCGCTTTTTGCGCTTTGGATGAGATCTCAGGTTGGGATGCGTTGCTCATTGCTTCACCAGCCTGGCCTTGGGAATGTAGACTTCGGCGGTCATGCCGGGCACGAACTTCTCCCCGGGGTTGGGAATCAGCAGCTTCAACTGGATGGTCTTGATGTCCCGCTTGCGACTGCTGACGTCGCGCTGGGTGGCAAAGTCCGCCAGCGCCGACTTTGCAATCACCTTGCCCTGGATGGTGTCGCCGCTGGGCATCACCACGCGCAGGCTGTCGCCAAGCTGGACGGCGTCGGCCTGTGTCTCCGGTAGGGGCGCATAGACCCACGTCTGGGTCAGGTCCATGATCGTGACAATAGGAGTGCCGGCGGCGACAACCTCGCCCTGCCGCGCCGCCCACACCTCGATCTTGCCGGTTACCGGAGCCAGCACCTGCGAGTAGCCCAACTGGACTTTTGCCTGTTCTGCGAGAGCCCGCGCGCTGGCTGCCGCGTCGCGGGTTTCGTCCACGGTGCGGGCGGACACCACGGCCAGCATCTGGTGGGCGCGCGCCTGGGTCAGGTTTGCCTGGGCTGCGGCCAGGTTCTGCTTGGCCGCATCCACGGCGGCTTGCGCGGCCTGCAGTGCGGTCACCTGTTCATCGTGCACCTGCCTGCTCATAATGCCCTGCTGGGCCAGCGCCACCATGCGCGTTGTATCGGCGTTCTGGTGATCGTAGTTGGCCTGGGCCTGGGCCAGCGTGGCTCGCGCCGACGCCACCATCGCCTCCGCGTTCACCACGGCGCTCGAGGTCTCGCCCTGATTCTGGCGCTCGGTCTCGACCGTCTCGCTCACTTTCCATTTCTGGCTGGCCGCGGTGGCATCAGCGGCCTGCTGCGCGGCTTCAAGATCCTGGCTCTCGATGGATGCGATCAACTCTCCTGCATGGACATCCTGGCCTTCCTCGACGGTCAGCGTCTGGATGCGCCCGGGGATCTTCGAGCTGACCACCACTTCGTTGGCGTCGACCGTGCCGATCAGTTGCAGATCGGCGGATGGGCGTACCGTAACCAGGTACCAGATCAGCGATCCGATGGTCAGCAGTCCAAGGATGATAAAAACTCTATTTCTTGCGCTCACTCTTCCTCCCAATTGCCAATCGCATTCTGTCCACTGCCGGCATGGGCGTGGAGGCGAGCACGCGCCCGGCAACGCTCGCGCCGTGGTTGCGATCGCAAAAGACCGCTTGTCCAAGATATTCAACTGCCGCCCTGCGGCGGGCCTTAAGCGCTTTCGGCTCGAATGGATCCAGTCCCAGCATCATGCCCATCACCGGACCGGAGAGAAAATAAAAGACATTCGCGCCCAGCGCGGCGTAGATCATCTGCCACTCGTCGACCAGAATCAGTTCGCGGGTACGCATGCCTTCGGCGAGCAGTTCCCGGATTCGCGTCATCATGGGCTTAAACACCTTCTCGACCAGCGGGGTGAGGGCATTCTCCTCCCCTTGCCTGAGCCTGAGCATCTCCTGCTGCATCAGCGTCTGAAACGCCCGCTGCGAGTGAATGCGGTCGAAGTGGTTCAGCGCAAAGCGCAGCACGCGCTCTCCGGCGCTCTGGTCGGCGCTCAGGGCGGCTATGCTGCTGGCCAATACGCTTTCCGCGACTGCTTCAATGGCCGCGGCGTAGAGCGATTCCTTGCCCTCGAAGTAGTAGTAGAGCAGTGCCTTGTTCACCCCTGCGGCTTCGGCGATCTGCTCGGTGCGCGCCCCGGCCAGCCCGTTCTCGCTGAACTCCCCGATAGCGGCTTCAAGGATCCTGGCGCGCGTCTGGTCGGCGCGGTCTTTTTGGGGCTTGTTCGCCGTACTGAGATGCATAATTAACTAACCAGTTAGTAAAATACCACCTCGAACGGATCAAGTAAACGCAAAATTATATGTGGGGCTGTGAAAATTCGTGAGAGTCGGAAGGTGCCCCACTCATTCCCCCCGCCTGTGCCCCGCGTATCGCCGCCTTATCGCGATGAGCGGGTCTTCTGACGAGAGCGGGCGGCCCGGGTGCCATTGCCCTGAGTTCTCCCTACGAATGGATACAGGTGCATCGCCTTTGGGCACCGGGGACGGGCCGCGCCTTTATTCGAACAGCGCGAAGCCCTGCTCGATCTTTTTGGGAAGCACAGCGTGCGTGTCATTCAGCTTTTCGCTGATCTCCAGCACCAGGGCAGGCGGCGTTGCCAGCCCTTTGATCCCCGCGGCCGCGGCCTCCCAGTCGATGGTGCCGGATTGCGGCCAGAGATGTTCGTCCTTCTGCCCGTGGTTGTCATGCACGTGCACCGAGACAATGCGCTTGTTCAGCGTTGAAATCGCCTCCGCCACGCCGACCGTCAGGTGCGCGTGACCCAGGTCCAGGCAAACCCCGATGCTGTCCAGATGCCCCAGCTCCAGAATCAGCCCCAGGTGCGTCGGCGTTGTCGCATCGCTGAGAAGGTTTTCAACCAGCAGCTTCACGCCCAGCGGCCGTGCAAAGGCCCCCAGGTGCTCTAGCGCATTATGAGCGTATTCGATCGTCCGCGGCGACCAGCCGTCGTCGCGCTCGCCCAGGTGCACCACCATATGTTTGAAGTGAATATATTCGGCTGCTTCGAGCGCCCGCTTGATCTCATCCATGGCGTCGATCCGCCGTGACTTTTCCGGGTGCAGAATGTTGACCGCCGGCGCCCCGGCTCGCCCCATCTCGCGATCCGGATAGAGCGGCGCGTGCATCGAAAACGGTTCCATAGGGTCCGACCGGAACCACTCCGCCAGCTCTGCCACGTGCTCCCGGCCGGTGTAGTCGAAGTGCTGCTTCGCCGCGAAGATCTCCACCGCCTGTGCCCCTGAGCGGCTCGCGATCTCAAGCAAGCCGGGGTGCAGCCGATGGTTCAAAAACAAATGTGTTGAAAGGACGCGCAACATGACTTGGACTTTTCTCGCTCCGCGATGAGCATCAAGCTTTTGCCGGATTCCGTGGAGTGATGTTGCAGACTGGGCCCGCTTACCCCAAAAAACCCCGCATCCTTATTCTCTCATCATGGGGCAGGCCCAACGGCAGCGCAACGGTATTGAGCCGGATACCGGCTCAGTAGCCCGCCGCCTTGCCGTAATGGCTGCGATGATCCTGCCCCCCCAGCAACTCGCCCGTCTTCGGGTCTACCGCAATGCATTCCCCGTTCGACCAATGGTGTTCGTCGAGGTCAAGCTGGTAGCCCATCCCCCGCAGTCCCGCAATGGTCTCCGCCTCGAACCCAGGCTCCAGATAAAGCTTGTCCGGCTCGTGCTGGTGGTGAAAGCGCGGCGCGTCAACCGCCTGCTGGATGTTCAGTCCGCCTTCCGCCGCCGACAAGAAGATATTCGCCACTGTGGTGATAATCCGAGCGCCGCCCGGAGACCCCAGCACATAGCGCAGCTTGCCGTCCTCCAGCACAATCGTCGGTGTCATCGAGCTGAGCGGCCGCTTTCCCGGCGCAATCGCATTCGCCGGTCCCTGGATCAGCCCATAGATATTCGGCTCCCCCAGCTTGGCGGCAAAGTCGTCCATCTCGTCGTTCATCAGGAAGCCCAAATGCCCCGCCGTCACCCGCGAACCGAAGTTGTCGTTCAGTGTAGTAGTCACAGCCACCGCGTTTCCCTCCGTGTCCACCACCGAGTAGTGCGTCGTGTCGGGTGACTCCTTGCGCCGCCGTCCCGCCGTCTCCGGCGCCGCCGGCAAAAATCCCTTGGGCCTCACCAGTCCCGCGCTCGGTGTTGCAGCGTCTGCAGCGATTCCCGCCCGCCACGCCTCCGCGTATCTCTTGTCAATCAGCTCCGAGACCGGAATCATGTTGTAATCCGGATCGCCCAGATACTCAGCGCGATCCATGTACGCGCGCCGGTAAGCTTCCGTGATCAAATGCACCCACGCCGGGCTCCGGTCGCCCAGTTTTTTCAGGTCGTACCCCTCCAGAATGTTCAGCGCGCTCACCAGCACGATGCCCCCCGAAGACGGAGGCGGTGCGCTCAAAATCGTGTAGTCGTGAAAGCTGCCCGTAATCGGCTGGCGCTCCTCGACGGTGTACTGGGCCAGGTCTTCGAGCGTAATCAGCCCGCCGCCCTTCTTCAGCTCCTCCACCAGCTCGCGCGCCATCTTGCCGTGATAAAAATCTCCCGGGTCGGCCGCAATCCGCTCCAGAGTTAGCGCCAACTCAGGCTGTTTGAACGTTTCCCCCGCCCTGTAGAAATCCCCGTCCCGCTGAAAGATCCGCCTGGAATCGGGAAACTTGGCAAGATCCTCATCGGTCAGTTCTTTGGCCTCATCCTCGCTCAACTCCAAGCCTTCCCTCGCCAGCTTGATGGCCGGCTCCATCACTCGCTTCAGGCCCAGCTTGCCGTATCGCCGTTCCGCGTATGCCAGGCCCGCAACCGACCCCGGAGTCGCGATCGACCGGTAGCCGAGCCAGCTCGCATCCGGAATTAACGCGCCCTTCTCGTCCTGGTACATGGTCTCGGTTGCCCCCAGCGGCGCTTTCTCCCGGAAGTCGATAAAAACCGTGTGCCCGTCGTGCGTGCGCAGCAGCAGAAAGCCCCCCCCGCCCAGGTTCCCCGCGCTGGGATGCACCACGGCCAGCGCAAAACCTGTCGCCACCGCCGCATCCACCGCGTTGCCGCCCTCCCGCAGAACTTCAAGGCCCGCATCCGAGGCCAGATGATGAACGCTCACCACCATTCCATGCCGCGCCCGCGCGGGTCGTTCGTCGAGATAGGGAATCACGTTTTTCGCGCCCTCCTGGGCCCAAACAGGGATGCAGATTGTCAGAGCGGCGCCGCTCACGGCGGCAGGAACGAAACGCATGAGCCGTTTGTTCATCGGGTCGCTTCCAGAATAACTCGGAGACGAGAGATCCTCTCTCAACTGAAAATTGAGCGCAGCCAGCAACCTGGTCCCCGGCGCGAAGCCATCCCCATCGCCTTAAGAGCGCAGCAACCCCTCACACTCCGCGCCCATATTGGAAATGGAAGACCAGATGCGAAAGCCACGCAGGCATTTTTGTCTACGTATAAGCTGATTATGATCCTGGCTGCAATTGCCGAAAGGTCTACACCTCGACCGGAGCCTTCATGCGCACCTCGGAGCCTATGCTCGGCGTCTACTTCCGACTCTAAAACTCACTTCCCGCTAACCAGCATCAGCGGGTCGGGCGTCACGCGGCAGCTCTCGCTGCCTGTAAATCGCCACACCGAGCCATCCGCATAAGCGACCGTCTTCAGCTCAATCGTCTCGACCGCCGTCATCCCCGGCACCCGCACATCGGCCGACTCGGTTTTTCCCTGCGCCCCCGCGAATGAAAGCGTCGTAGTCCACGACGCGTCGGAAGCCTCTTGCCCGCTCGACAACGCCTGCGTGACTCGCGGCTTGTTCGAATAGCCATGAACGGTAATCGTAGCCCCCCTGATCTCCCGCGAGTTCGGATTCGTAACCGTCACATGCAGCCGCTGTCCTGGCCCTTCGGTCTGCGCGCTTTCTTGCGACACGCCGCTCCGCGTCCTTACCAGGCCACCATCCGCCAGGTGCTGCGCCCGCAGCGACACCGGGCAGCCCGTAGTCAACGGCGGCAGTTGGATCACGACCCCCCCGGGTTGCTGCGAGACCTGTGCCACCGAGGGCAGAATCCCTTCCAACTGCGCCACCCCGAAGCTCTGTCCCTGCGCCGTCCCCAGGTTTTGGCCCGCCATCCCCATCGAGCTCATACACACAGCGAACACGCACGAAACAGCGATTGCACATTTCATCGACGTCACTCCCGCACACGAACAAGATACTCCCGATCCGGGCCGTGGACAATCTCGGGTCAGCAGCCCCGCTCTCTCTGCCATCCGGCCACCGCCCGCTGTGTTACCGTTGCATTACGGCGTCCCCGATCGGGGAAAGAGTTACCCCGATGCCAGGCGAATACCATGAGACCTCGATCGAAGGCGGCAGGCGTAAATCAAAGGAATGTCCCAACAGCCGGAATCGTCGTCGTTATCGCTCCCCGTGGGTCCGGCTCCCCTGCCTGGCTCTGCGGGCGCGTCTGTGCCTGAGTCTTCCGAATATCCCGCGGCCGCTTTTTCAGCCGTCGAGACTGGCTCCCAGTCTGGCCCCCGGCTCGCCGCGGCCGCCTCCGAGCATCCTCCTGCTTCGCATCAGCGTATCCCCCGCTGGCTGGTTCGCGTCGAACTGTTCCTGAGAGTCATGTTGAGGATGTACATCGGCCTGGCCATCTGTTACGCCCCCTGGTCGCACACTTTCTGGGACCAGAACCCTATCATTCTTCAGTTCCCCTCTCTTTCAGTCTTTACCGCTAGCGGTGCGGTTCGAGGCTTGGTGTCCGGGCTTGGCCTCCTCAACCTCTGGATCGCCTTTCAGGACGCCGTCCGCCACCGGGATGCGTAATTCGTCTTAGGTCGGCCGTCCGAAATGGAAAGTATATGAAAGAAAACAGCTTGGAATCCGATATCACCTCGCCGCTTGAAGGCGCGGAGACATCGCAAAACAGGCAGGAGCCGGCCCCCACCGCGCTCATTGAACCACCTGCCTCGATTCCCTCCGGCGTCATCCCACCTCCTCTTCCATCCAGCATCCCACCACCACTGCCCTGTGCGCCCCTGGCTTACGAAAATCACGCATTTTTGAACAGCCCCGACGGCCGCCTCATTCGCATCGTGGCCGAGTACCTTGAGCCCCTTTCCCGCTTCCGCCGCGAGCGCATTCAGGACACGGTCGTCTTCTTCGGCTCCGCCCGTTTCCGTGGCCGCGACGAGGCCGATCACGCCCTCGAACTTCTCGAGAACACCGGCTCTGCGCGCCCCGCCCCCAGCGAAGAACAGCCCGCCAGGGCCGGCGAAATTGCCTCGGGCGTTGCCTCTGACCTGCAGCGCAAGCGTGCAGTGGCGGCCGTCGAAATGGCCCGCTACTACGAAGACGCGCGCCGCCTCGCCCAACTGCTCACCCGCTGGGCCATGAACATCCCCTCCCGGAAGAGCCGCTTCGTGGTCACCAGTGGCGGCGGCCCGGGTATCATGGAAGCCGCCAACCGCGGCGCTCACGAAGTTGGCGGAAAAACCATCGGCCTCAACATCGCTCTGCCTTTCGAACAGTCACCCAATCCCTACATCACCCCAGCCCTCAACTTCGAGTTCCACTACTTCTTCATGCGCAAGCTATGGTTTGCCTATCTGTCCAAGGCGCTAGTCGTCTTTCCCGGCGGATTCGGCACCCTGGATGAAATGTTCGAGATTCTCACCCTCGCGCAGACCCAGAAACTGGCCAAGAAGATCACCGTCGTCATCTACGGATCGGATTATTGGAAGAAGGTCTTCAACCTCGACATCCTGGTCGATACCGGCGCAATCTCTCCCAAGGACATCGAGCTGTTCCAGTTTGCCGACACCCCGGAAGAGGCTTTTGAACTGCTCCGTCATGGCCTCACGGAGAATTACCTGGCCGGTGAAGTCGCCGCTGCGGCAGTTCGCGCCGCAAGCGGCGACGACGACCTGATGGCCGGCTGGACGGTCGAGGACTTCCTCGGCCCGGAGATGGCGAAAACACGAAAGTAACGTGAATTCCGGTGCTTCGGCGCCACAAATCTCCTGTCTTCTTCGGGTTTTAAAAGGATTCCCCGGTAGTTGCCGTAACTTTATTGATTCATCTACGTTATTGAACGGTAATTCTCGCCATCTTAATCGGATATTTATCACTCTCCGTCCATACTGATCGCGTAACTCTAGGCCCGGCACGATCCGGGAAAGACTAAGATCAAGGAGAGTAGATGCCCAACTCCTCAATCTCGTATCTCTGGCGCGACCAGACTGCACCCGCAGCTTTCCGGACCGGGATCTCCCTGCACAGCCACACCAACCAGTCCCAGGAAACACTCGATTTTCTGGCTAACTTCGGTAACCAGTTTCCAGCCATTCGCCCCTTCATGGCCCGGTTCGAGCGGCGCTCCGAGCAGGTCCACGGCGTACGCATCAATTACGCGCGCAGTTACTGGACCCCGCCCATGACGCCGAAGCTGGCCTTCGATCTCGAGAGCCGCCAGATCGAGAAGCTCGATCTTGCTTCCATGGTCTCGATCACCGATCACGACACCATCAGGGCGCCCATGCTGCTGCGCACCGTTCCCAGCGCCCGACGCATCCCCGTCTCGGTCGAGTGGAGCGCACCCTACGGCGGCATGCAGTCCTTCCATCTCGGCGTGCACAATCTTCCCGCCACCAAGGCAGCGCAGTGGATGGCTGAACTCGAAGAGTTCACCGCTCACCCCAGCGACGCCCGCTTCACCGAGATTCTGGTTGCACTCAACAACGAGCCCAACGTCCTCGTCGTCTTCAACCATCCGATGTGGGACCTTTATCTCATCGGCCAGGAGAAACACCAGTTCCTGGTCAATGAGTTCCTTCAGAAAAACGGGGCCTGGATTCATGCTCTCGAACTGAACGGCCTGCGCACCTGGGATGAGAATCGCGCAGTCCGCCGCCTCGCCGAGCAGTGGAACATGGTGCTGATCTCCGGCGGCGACCGGCACGGCGTCGAGCCCAATGCCAACATCAACCTCTCCAACGCCGCCAGCTTCACCGAGTTTGTGCATGAAATCCGCCGCCGGAAGATGAGCAATGTGCTCTTCATGCCCCAGTACGCCGAGCCCTGGAAACACCGTATCCTGCAGTCCACCATCGACGCCATCCGCCACTACCCCGAATTCCCGCAGGGCTCCCGCACCTGGGATGAGCGCGTCTACCACCCCGACGCGAATGGGGTGGTCCGGCCACTGAGCGAAATCTGGCCCAATGGCGCACCGCCGCGGGCAATGACCGCCCTTCTAGCATTCGTCGAACTCATGGGCAGGGGTTTGGTCGGCGGCGGCCTTCGCCTTGCCTGGAGCGAATCCCGCCAGCTCCGCCTCGCCTTGGGTGAAACGGACGGATAAAAATACTGCGGAGCCGGCGCCTTGAACGAAAGCAAAGGTAGCAACGGCGCCATCCGTACCGGCGACCCGACCAGCGGGACGCATGCGGAGGGCGCTATTCTTGAATTCATGGAGACCGCATCGACTAATGTTGCGGGCTCCGTAAGGCTTTCCGCCAGCGCTCACTCTTCCGGCCCCGCCAACCCCGGTCGCACCGCCGGCTTCCCGCGCCTTGCCTACCTCCCCGATTCCTTTCACGAGGTCAACGGCGTCGCCCACACCAGCCGGCATTTCGAGGCCTTTGCCCGCCGCCGCAATCTCCCTTTTCTCTGCATCCGAGCCGGTGACCGTGCCCAGCCGCTCGTCGAAGAGGGCAACGTCTGGACCCTCGAGCTGCCCCGCGGCTTTCTTTCCTTCGCCCTCGAAAAAGACCTTCGCTTTGACCCCGCCTATCTCCGCCACATTCCACTCATCGGGGAGGTGCTCGATCGCTTCCGGCCCGACCTGATCCACATCACCGGCCCCAGCGAGATCGGCATGCTGGGCGCGGCTCTTGCTCACCAGCTTGAGCTGCCCCTGGCAGCCAGCTGGCACACCAACGTGCACGAGTACCTCGCCCGCCGTTCCGAATGGTTCCTGCGCCTGTTGCCGGAGCGCCAATCGGCCGCTACCGCCAAAAAAATCCAGGACCTCGCCCTCGCCGCCGCCGGCATCTTCTACTCCACGGCCCGGGTGCTCTTCGCCCCCAATCCCGAGCTGTGCAGATTGCTCGAAGGCGCCACCGGCCGCCCTTGTCACCTGATGCCGCGTGGCGTCGACGCCGGCCTCTTCAATCCCGTCCGGCGCACCCGCAATCCGCAGGACGGTGATCGAGTGCTCGGCTTCGTCGGCCGCCTCTCGGTCGAGAAAAACATCGCCTTGCTGGTCCAGATTCAACAGGAACTCGATGCGATGGGCCTTGAAGACTACCGCTTCCTCATCGTCGGCCACGGCGGCGACGAAGCATGGCTCCGCGAACGATTGCATCGCGCGGAATTCGCCGGCGTCCTGCGCGGCGAAGCGCTCTCCGCCGCCTACGCCAATATGGACCTGTTCGTCTTCCCGTCGCACACCGACACCTTTGGCAACGTGGTCCTCGAAGCGCTGGCCAGTGGCGTCCCCGCCATCGTCACCCCCGACGGCGGCCCCTGCACCATCGTCCGCGACCATGAGACTGGCCGCATCGTCTCCGACAACGAGTTCGCCGCCACCATCGCCGGAATCCTCGCCGACCCCGCTCGCCACGCCGGGATGCGCCACGCCGCCCGCGCCTTCGCCGAAACCGCCAGCTGGGATTCAGTCTTCGAAGGCGTCTACAAGGCCTACCAAACCGTCCTCCCCGCCTTCCATCAAAACTCCGCGGCCCACTGACGCCCTGCGGTGCGCACCAAAACCGTGCCCCATCCATCGGACGTCTCTGTTTTTCGTCCGATGGGTGGGAGTCCGTAGAACTCTCCAATGACTTCTTGTTTTGTTGAAACTGCGTTCTTGTCGTTTTTGCGGCTTCGGGTTGTCATGACCAAGCCGTAGATTCGCCCACTCCGCGCACAAGTCCTAAGATTCCAGGTTGACAAGACGCGGTCTCGGATCGCACCCTCTGTTGCGGCTCGCCTTGCCGATTGCAACTCGGCCGCGAACCGCTTCCGCACACGCCATCGGAATCTTCGATGCCAACATTCCAGAGAAACGAATCATGATCATGAACTCGAAGGCACGGCATCCAGGACGCCGTGTGCGCTATAGCCTTGCGATCCTGGCCGCTCTTCTGCTCGTTTCATCGGGCATCGTCGCCACTGCAAAAGCGATGGTCATTGAGGCCCAATCGGCGCCAGCCCCCTGGCCAGTCCGCCAAGCCTGCCGACAAGTCAGGGTCCTACAGTCCTGTTTATAAAGTCGGCAAGGATGTGAGCGCACCGGTTCCGCTCAACGACGTCGAGCCTGAATTCCCCAAGTCCGCCAAATCCCTCAAGAAGCCATTCACCGCGCTCGTTTTCGTCAGCGTCATCATCGACGCACAAGGAATGACACAGAACCCTCGTATCTTCCGTTCCTACAAGCCCGATTTCGATGCCCAGGCCATCAAGACCGTGAAGCAGTACCGCTTCAAACCCGCAATGCACGCAGGACAGCCGGTTGCGGTGCCCATAACAATCGAAGTGAATTTCACGCTATTTTGATCACTCAGGAGTGGGCGGCCGGGACCCGCCGCCCGGTCCGCACATCCAGCGCAAACGGCGTCTCCCTATCCGTTCTGAGCTCCCAGCCTGCGCCGCGCAGCAGGCCATTCTCGACCCCGCTGATCGTCACGCCCTCATCGGAAAGCCGCTCCGACTCCCACACCACCCCATACCGTCCCCAGGCCAAAATCGACCGGCTCGCCACGAACAGCAGCAATCCTGCCTCCACTACCGCACGGACCTCAAGCACCGGCCGGTAGGGAATCATGGTGAACCGCTCCGGAGCGCTAGTGTCGATCAGGTACGCGTACCCGCCCGCAACCGCGCAAATCTCCCCCGGATCCGGAGCGGACCACAACCCTGTCGGCACCGATGGATCGCGAAAACCCAGCGCGCAAGTCGCCAAAAACGGCTGCGCGCAGGCCCAATCTATTGGAGTAAATCCTTCGTGAGGCCCAGCCGCTCCGGGCCGGACCATCACTTCCAGGGCTCCTCGTTCCACCTCTTCGGCCTCTCGCGGATAGATGAAATGCCGCGCCGGCATAATCAGCGGCCGCCCATCCAGCACCTCCGCCTGCCAGAAGTGCGGAAAGCCGCCGTCAATAAAACTGGCATTCACCTGATGCCCGTCCTCATTTTCTGATCTCTCGTCTCTGATCTCTGACCCCTGATCTCTGATCCCGGAAAAGCTCGCGGTCACGGCTCCGCCTTGTAGCTCAAAATCCATCGCCGTTGCTCCTCGGTGTCGGGTACCGGAAGGCCCCGCGCCTTCTCGATTGCCTTGAGCGCATCGGCTGGCGTCCACCCCAGGTGAACCAGCGTGCAAGCCGCCGTCACCGTCGCCCGGCCGATGCTGCCCCGGCAATGCATCCCGATCCTTTCACCAGCTCTGAGCCGTTCCGAAAGGTCGCTGACGAATGTCCTAAACCTGCCCCCATGCGGCGGAACATGTACGTCGGGGATCGGAAACGAAACGAACCGCATCCCCGCCTTCTGTGCCGCCGGCCCTTCTTGAGCCAGGCCGAGCATACTGGCCTCGTCGGGCTCCAGCAGCGAGACCACCGTCTCCACGCCGCCCCGCCGCATGCGCAGCATTTCGTCCTCAATCCGCCAGTCACCCCGAGGACACAGCACAATCGCCAGCCCCGTCGCCGGATTCCCCTCGATCCAGAAAACCTCATCCATGCGAGCTCACTCTCCCAGATCTGTTTTACCTGATCGGAATGCCGCGATTAAGTAAAATGCTCCCATCCCCCAGCCTCCAGCGGCTGCTTGTGCCCGTCAGTCATCAGAGTCGCCAGCGGCCTTCCCGCCCGCCGCCGCACCACTCGTCCGATGCGCGTCACCGCCACCCCTGCAATCGCTGCCGGCATCTTTTTAGCGGCTGGCGCAGTGAACAGCAATTCGTAATCCTCCCCGCCATCGAGCGCCTGCCTGAGCGTAGCGCCCGGGGACACCGGCAATAGCCCCGCCTCAACCTCCGTCGCCACCCCCGACTCTCTGCAAAGCCGCGCCAGATCCGTCGAAAGCCCGTCGCTCAAATCCATTCCCGCCCTCGCCAGTCCGCGCCGCACCAGCGCCAGCCCCTGCGCGACCCGCGGCACTGGATGGAGATGCGGCTCCAAAGCCGGCTTGAGCCTGGCCGGAATCCTCAGCGGTCCCGCGCCAGCCTCCCGTCCCGCGAGCTCGCTCAGCAACTCCAGCCCCGCTGCCGCCCCGCCCAGCCTGCCCGTCACATAAATCGCATCCCCAACCCGCGCCAGCGAACGCTTGAGCGCCTTCCCCCGCCGCACCGCGCCTACCAGCACAATGTCCGCTGCCGCCACCGGCGACTCGGCAAGGTCTCCCCCGGCCAGCGGCACTCCATATTGAGCACCCAGCGCCAGGAATCCATCCATGAACCGATCGAGCCAGCTCCGTCCCCGCCCTCCAGCCCGCGTCAGCTCCCGCGGCAGCCCCAGCGACAAAAACGCCGCCACCGGCCGGGCTCCCATCGCCGCCAGGTCGCTCAACCCCCGCGTCAGCGTCCGATGTCCCACCGCCTCCGCAGGGTGCCAGTTGAGATTGAAGTGCCGCCCCGCTATCGAAAGATCGGTGGTCACGGCCAGCTCCTCGTCCGGCCGCACCCCGATCAGCGCGCAGTCGTCCCCAATCCCGAGCCGCAGCCCTTTCGCCGCAGCGCCCGCCGCTCGTGCCCTGATCCGGCTCAACAGCTCCAGTTCGCCCGCGTCTCTCAATTTCCTTTTGCCCGCTTCCATTCCATCCGTCTTCCCGCCCCGTATGCTTCGAGTCTAGATCGCGGCCGCCGTTTTCCGGTTTCCCGCGCCGCCGGCCAAAATCAGCCCTCCGCGCCGGATCGTTCCATCCCCCTGAATGCGATCTTTTCCTGCCCAGATCTCCCCGCAGCACGAGCATCCATAACTGATTATAAGAGACTTAATAGCCGGTCCTCCCCGCCGGCCTAACCCTGTGGGCGCTGCCCCGCGTCCATTTTTAAGAGCCCGCAGGGTTAGTCGCCCAGTTCGATTTGGCCGCGCTCGCCCGGGCTCGGGAGCGGTCGATTGCCCGTTTTGAATCGAAGACGGATCTTTCCGGCTTCCCACCGCTGGCGAGTTTGAATAGCCTGCCGATATCTTTTGGTGATTGACCTGGTGAAGTGTCCTGGTTTAGGCTTGACAAAAGAAACCAGATATACGCGCGTTTTACCGCGCGCGTGATATTTTCGAGGGCCAACAGGTCCCGCATCAACCACTGTGCGTGAAATCGCGGATTGTGGGCCTGCAAATTGCAGGGGATGAAGGACGATCATGTTACGAAAGCGCTATTACATACTTTTTGTCGCACGCGATGAAGACGGCCGCATCAGAAAGATTCCTCTGCCCCTTCACTACGCATACGGCTTTGTAGTCGCGTCGGTCGTCGGTGCCTTCACCATCGTTGGCCTGGCCGGCTCTTACACCCGCATGCTGCTCAAAACCGAGCGCTACAACCAGGTTCGGCAGGAGCGCGAAACTCTGCGCAAGGACTACAAGCAGATGGCGCAGATCGCCCACGATCGCAGCGTCCAGGTCGCCTCGCTCGGCGCGCTCGCAAATGAGGTCACAGCTCTCTACGGCCTGCGCCAGAATCGCCTCGCCGCGGCACGCGCCCAGACCGCTTCAAGCGCCGCCGCCGCGCCCACCCCGCCAAGCCTTGTCCAGGCGGATGATGTGAGCCAGCAGCAGGTCACGCACTCCATCGATCAGTTTTACGCCCTGCGCACCGATGCCCTTTCAGGCCGCGTCTCGCGCGCGCTCGAGGGCGGACTGACTCCCACCTTTGCCGGCGACTGGACCACTCTCGCCGACGCGCCTTCGCTCTGGCCCATCGAGGGCCGGGTCGCCTCAAGCTTCGGCGAGCGCGAAGATCCAATCAACGGGGAGGGCGCCTTCCACTCCGGCATCGATATCGACGCCGCCTACGGTACGCCCGTGCATGCCGCCGCCGACGGCCAGGTCTCCGCCGCCACCATGGGCGCCGGCTACGGCCGCCAGGTTGTGCTCGATCACGGCCACGATGTGCTCACCGTCTATGGTCATCTCTCCGCCATCGCCGTCATTCCCGGCCAGCATGTCATTCGAGGCCAGGTCATCGGCTATGTGGGACAGTCGGGCCGCGCCACCGGTCCGCACCTCCATTACGAGGTCCGAGTCCACAGCGTCCCCGTCAATCCCCACAAGTATCTGCGCACGACCTACGAGCAGCTTGCCGACTCAAGCGCCAATCAGGGCCCTCAAGGCCAGTAAGCTTCTGTAGCATTCGGACCTCGCGGCTCCCGCAAGACCGGAGATGTCCTATTGCATCTTTCCTGAATGAATATCGAATCAGCTTCGGCATTCGTCCATGGGTGCGAAATGCCTGCCGCTTTGCAACAAGCGCAAGGCTTTATTGACGACCATATAACTGGCGTCCTGTCGGCCGCGCCGTAGGGGCGCTGCGTTCTTTAGCCCCGCGCTTCAGCGTGGGGAAAGCGAATTGCAGAAAGTTGAGTACGAAGTCCCGCCAGGGACGGTGCAAGGACATTTCTATTGCGGGAATCAATTTCTGGGACGTAACGTCGTCGGAGTGTAGCATTCGCTAGCCCCTGAGGCATCCTTCATCTCCCAGGCGCTTTCGTCGCATGAAGATCCCAATCGATTCCGCTGGTACTCTGAGATAAACGAGGTGGAACACAACTCCCCCGGCAGTCTGGCCCGACGCCGGCCAGACCGGGGGGATTTGTGCGAATCAAAAACCGGAGGTTCGATGGTAATTCAGAGCACGCTGCACGAGATCTTCCAAGTGCATTACATCCACGAAGTCTTACATCTGTTGAGTGGATTTGCCGGCTCGTTCTTCGGAACCTGGGCCTATTTTGCCTTCATTCACAAGCCCAAAAGAATACCGGATTGATTGATCCCCGCCCAGAGAGCTGAAAGCCACAAGCTGGAACCTCCTTCACGGCCCCGAACTCAGACTTGCGTCTCCGCTCTCTTCCATCTTTTTGAGCAAACCCGCCGGCAGCGTAGCCGTTATCACCACGCGCTCGCGCTTCTGCGTCACCTGCGCGGTCTTCAGCAATTCCTTCAACCCGTTATTGGCCGCGTTATCTCCCAGTCCCGCCGTAAAGCCTCGTGCCAGTGAGAAAATCAAATCCAGCGCCGCCTGCTGATGCGCGGCCTTGTCCTCGCTGGGGGCGATCTCTTCCACCTTCACCCGGAGCGACCCGGGCGCCGAGAAGGCCGGCGCCACGCTGGCGATGATCGTCGAGTCGGCTTCGAGCGGCAGCTTCAACCCCAGGATCGAGATCGCCCCGCTTTCTGAGAAGGGCAGCCCGATCTGTCCCACGCCCCAGGCCACCGACAACAGCGGCACATCGCGAAAGTGCCGGTTCAGCAGCGACGAGCCGGCGAAGGGCAGAGCGGCCGCCTGGTGACGGTCGATGATGGAGTGAATCTGCTCCGTGGTCGGCGTGTTCGAAATCGCCACCATGTCGTAGCCGATCTGCGCCACCCTGACCGTTCGCCCCTCCGAGGGAATGCTATAGACGGTCTTCCCGCCGTACGACTCGCGCTCCGTCGCATGAGCGTCCAGCCACGCATTCAGCCGCTTGCCGGTCAACTTGCCCGTGAGCACCATCGAATAAGCCACCGGCCCGTTCGGACCATTGGCGTCGGGCATGCGGTGCAGCGCAATCGCCACCTGGTCCAGATCCTTTTCCCAGTCAATCCCCGTCGCATCCACAAACTGCTGATACTCGGGCACACGGTCCGGCGGTTTCAGTTCTTTGTGAAAAAAAGTGCGGATCGGCTTCAGGTCGACGAAGACAATGCCTTCCGACTCAGGCAAGAGGCGCGCCGCTTCCGGAGGCGCCTTGGAGCGCAGAAACACAGCCAGGGCCAGCAAAACCAAGACCCCGGCGACAATAAGAAGCGTTCTGCGCGTTCGTCGGTGCATTCCGTACCGGTCAAAAGACCGTCAAGGAATACCCTAACATCTTCGGATTAATGAGCGGTCTCCGCTTCCAGCTCTGCGTTCAGGTGAATCGTGCCGCCGGTAACGCTGAGGGTCTTGCTCCAGTCTGCAAATCCCTTCTTCTTCACGGCCACCCGATGACTTCCCGCAGTTACGGAGATCGTGGACGGCGTGTTGCCGACAAACGCGCCGTCGATCTCGACGTCGGCCCCAGGTGGAGTCGAGTCCACCGCCAGCGAGGCCGGCTCGGCGGCAGCCGGAGTCTTGGTTTGCTCGGTCGGGCTATTGGGGGTATCGGGAGGCGCGTCCTTGAGTTTGGCCAAAGACTCTTCGACTCGCTTCTTCAGATCGCCCGCGTCGTTGTTCACCAATCCACTGTAGGCAGTCTGAACCTGCAATTCGCAACTATTTCCATTCTCCATGCTGTTGAGGACGGCGGAGTTGATGCGCTTCCCCGTCAGATTGCCTCCGATATTGTAGGAGGCCGTCATTTCAGCGTTGTCAATTGCGATAATCCCGTACTTTCCGGAATTTCTGAGAGTGTCTTTGAGCGCGAGCCACAGCACTTTACAAGGAACCTTGTAAAGTTCCTTGTGAGTCGAGGCGAAGGCAGGTGACGCAACGACCAACAACAAAACAGCGAGTACGATTCGTTTCATGAGACGCCCTCCTTACTTGGCATGCAAATAGTCTGGCTAATCGAACCGGCACGGTGCCTCAGTTCTTCACGTTCATGGTATCTGAGTCGGCGGCCTTTTTCCTCGAGATACTTCCAGCCTCGGCCGCGATGGCTCAATTTCCGCTTTTTCCCAGCCCGAAGATCTTCTGCAGAATGTTGCGGTGGTCAGGCGGATGATCGCATGTATCCATGGGCCCGGTGCCGTCGAGGAACGCCGCATCGTAACCTTCCGGGCAGGCGTCATCGCTCAACAGGTTGGTGGTTTTGTCGATCTTCTCCACCTGCACGCCCTCCGGGGCAGTGAATTCCTTGGTGTCGGAATACTGTGGCAACTTGACGGCATTCTTCATGAACTCCGCCCAGATAGGCGCGGCCGCGTGTGCGCCTTCGAGCTTGATATCGGTGTAGTCGTCATTGCCAACCCACACTACGCAGATCAGATTGCTGGTGAAACCCGCAAACCACGCGTCGTGGTCGGTGCCGGTCTTGCCTGCGGCGGGGGACACGAACCCCATGTTGCGCACACCCGCGCCCGTTCCCTCGCCGCGCAGCACATCTTCCATCATGCTGGTGGTCAGGTAGGCCACTCGCGGATCCAGCACCGGCTTCGACGTGGGCGTGTAATCGTCGATGACGTCCCCGGTCGGCGTGCGCACACTTGCCAGCATCCACGGCTCCAAATGAACCCCTCCGTTGGCGAAGACCGTATAGGCTCCTGCCACTTGCAGCGGCATGGCGTCGTACGAGCCGATGGCCACCGATGGGGTTCCGCGCGCGTTCACAATTCCCGCGGCTCGCCCCAGAGCCGCCACGCGATCGAATCCAATCATGCCAGCCAGGCTGATGGTTGCGTTGTTGTCCGACCGCATCAGCGCATAACGGGCCGTGACCTGCCCGTAGTATTCGCCCTTGTAATTGCGCGGCGTGTACTCCTGGTTGCCCACGTCATACGTGGTCTGTTCGTCGTTAATCAGCGTCACCGGAGAAAACAGCTTTTGCTGCCCGGGCAGCATCGTGCCTTCCACGGCGGTCTGGAACGCCGCGGCATAGACGAACGGCTTGAAGGTCGATCCGGTTGGCCGCTGCGCCACGGCATGGTTCAACTGCGAGGTGCCATAGCTCCGCCCGCCTACTAACGCCAGCACCTGGCCAGTGTGCGGATTGAGTGCCACCAGCGCCACCTGCGGATAGATATAGGACTTCCCCAGCTTCCGGTCCTGCGTATGTTTCTTGTCCACCTGCTCGTCGATAAGGTGCATCGAGGAATTAACGGCCGTTGTCGCCAGCCGCTGCAGGTCAGGATCGAGCGACGTATAAATTCTCAGCCCCTCGCGGTTGAAATCCGCGTCGCCCAGCTTCTGCAGCAGTTGCTCGTGCACCAGGTCGACGAAATACGGCGCCTCGCTCGCATCCACGCCAGTCTGGGCCAGGTGCAGCGGTTCGGCCTTGGCTGACTCCGCCGCTTCTTTGGTGATCGCGCCCGTCTCCACCATCGAGTCCAGCACCAGGTTGCGCCGCTCGATCGCCCGGTCCGGATGCCGGAAGGGATTCAGTCTGTTCGGGCTCTGAATAATCCCCGCCAGCAGCGCGTCCTCGGCAATATCCAACTGGCGCACGTCCTTGCCGAAGTAAACCTGCGACGCCTCGCCGAACCCGTCGATCGAGAAGCTGCCCCGTTGGCCGAGGTTGATCTCGTTCGCGTACATCTGAAAAATTTCTTTCTTGGTGAAGCGATGTTCCAGTTGAAACGCCACCATGATCTGTTTCAACTTGTATTTGATCGTTCCCGTGTCTTCCAGAAACAGCATCTTGGCCAGTTGCATGGTCAGCGTCGAGGCGCCTCCGCGATGCTTCCGGTCTCCGACCAGGTTATGCCAGCCCCAGCTGACCATGCTCCAGTAATTCACGCCGCTGTGTTCAAAAAACTTGCGGTCTTCGATAGCCAGCACCGCCTGCACGACATTCGGCGGAATCTCGTCATAGGTCAGCAGTCTGCGCTTCGACCGGTTGGTGTCTTCGCTCAGCCCGGTGATCAGCAGCGGTTCGAGCTCGTAGCTCGACAGCGCCTGCCCATGCTCATCGGTGATCGAGTCCACTTCGCCGCCGCTGACGTGAATGGTCGCGGAATCCGGCGCGTGGTACGATTGCGGTCCCGGCCGTACGACTATCTCGTGCTCGCCCTCGCTATAGCTGCCCAGCGGAGAGGCCTGCGAAGCGCCGTCAGTGGTGTAGCCGGCCTCGCGCAGGTCGCTCGCAATCAGCGCCAGCGTGATCTTCTGGCCCGGCCGCACCTCGCGCGGAGCCGCGTAAATCTTGGCCGTGTTGGCGAAGATGGGCGACTTGAGCCGCTCATCCACAACTCCCCGGTATTTCACATAGTAAAAGCTGAAGACACACACGCCCACCAGCGCCAAGACCGCGAAGACGCCGCCGGCGATCAGCAGAATCTTCGTTGCCAGCGGATGCTTGCCCTGGGGCCATGCGAACTTGATCTTCAACACCATCCAAACTCCTCAGATGCAGCTTCCAGCCGCCAGCTTTCAGCCTTCAGCACCCATCCAAAACGGCGAAAAAGGCCAGTCTCACTCACTTGTTCCCAACTACTCGATAAGTTGGGTGCCCTATCCTTTTCGGGCTCTTTCCGAAAAGGGTGGGGAACCACGAAACCCAACAGGCAAAAGCGCAAGCCCCACCGCAGGTGGCGCAGGTGGAAAAGTCAGCCCCACCGCAGGTGGCTAGACGCTATCTCCCAGCAGCCGCTCTTCTTCAATCCGTTCTTTCAGCAGCGCCAGAGCCTCCGCAAGGCTCACATCCACGCTGGCTGACTTGGCCCGCGTCACCAGTTCCACCACTCCGCCTGCGGCCTTCTTGCCGACATTGATGCGGTAAGGAATCCCCACCAGATCGGCATCCTTGAATTTGACGCCGGCACGCTCGTCCCGGTCATCCAGCAGCACGTCGAGCCCCGCCGCTTCCAGTTCCGCAGCCAGCTTTTCGCTCGTTTCTCTGAGCGCCTCGTCCCGCACATTGGTGACCGTAACCACCACCGTGAACGGCGCTATCGAAGCCGGCAGCCAGAACCCGTTGGCGTCATTGGATTGCTCAATGGCCGCGGTGAGAATCCGCTCGATGCCGATGCCGTAGCTGCCCATGATCGGCGTAACTTCCTTGCCGTTCACATCCAGGACCCGCGCGCCCATCGACTCGGAATACTTATACCCCAGCTTGAAGATGTGGCCCACCTCGACAGCCTTGCCGACAACCAGCCGGCCGCCGCAACCGTCCTTCGGGCAGCCCTCTCCCTCGTTGACGCTGCGAATGTCTGCCAGCACCGTCCAGCCAAAATCCCTCTCCGGCGTCACGTTTCTCAGGTGGTAGTCGAGCTTGTTGGCTCCCGCCACCATGTTTCTCCGCCCCTCGAGCGACCTGTCGGCCACCACCGTCAGCCCATCGCCCAGCGGCCTCTCATCACGCTCAAGCCCGACGGGTCCCAGAAAGCCCGCCGGCGCTTGAAGATGCCGCTCCAGCTCCTCGGCCTGCATGGTTCGCAGCTCGGCCGCGCCAATGGCGCCCAGCAGCTTGGTCTCATTCACCTGGTGGTCGCCGCGCAGAAACACCGCTGCCCCATGCCATGAATCTGCCTTGGACGCCACGGACGAAAGCCCCGCCGCGGGAGCGCCGGGTTTGCCCGCCGCGCCGCGCTTGAGCGCCATATACGCGACGCACTTGATGTCCGAGGCCGGCGAAATCCTGAAAAACTCCGCCACATCCGCGATGGCCCCGCATCCCGGCGTCTCCACCAGTTCGGGCGACCCCTCCCCGGTCGGCTCCATCTCGACCAAAGGTTCAAGCCGTGAAACAGCTTTCTCCAAATTCGCCGCATAACCGCAAACCGGGCAGCTTGCAATCAGGTCTTCGCCCGCTTCGGTATACACCATGAACTCCTGCGACTGCGACCCGCCCATCGACCCCGAGTCCGCCTCAACCGCCACAAACTTCAGACCGCACCGAGAAAAAATCCTCCGGTAAACGGCATCATGCAGGTCGAAACTCTTATCGAGCCCGGCCTCGTCGATATCGAACGAATACGCATCCTTCATCGTGAACTGCCTTACCCGCAGCAATCCCGACTTCGGCCTCGGCTCGTCGCGAAACTTGGTTTGGATCTGGTACCAGATCTGCGGCAACTGCTTGTAGCTGCGCAACTCGCTGCGCGCAATCGTGGTCATGATCTCTTCGTGCGTCATGCCCAGGCAAAGCTCCGCCCCCTTGCGGTCCTTGAGGCGAAACATGTTTTCGCCCATCCCCGTCCAGCGCCCGCTCTCCACCCACGGCTCCTTTGGAAGCAGGGCAGGCAGAAAAAACTCCTGCCCGATGGTGTCCATCTCCTCGCGCACGATGGCGATGATCTTGTTCAGCGCCCGCTGTCCCAGCGGAAGGTAGTTGTAAATGCCCGCGCCCAGTTGCCGGATGTACCCGGCCCGAATCAGCAGCTTATGACTTGCGACCTCGGCATCCGCCGGCGCCTCACGAAGAGTAGGAATAAAGAGCTTCGACCAACGATGCATAAAAAGCGAACACAAACTTTCCCGCCAGCAAACTGCAAGCGCAACTACAAATAGCAATAGGATTCATTCTAAATGCTGAATCGAAGGAGGGTGCTGGAGCGCAGCCATCACGGAAAAAGTCCCTCCTGATCCTGGGCGGTCAGTCGGCACGCGGGTATAGCTGCATTTCATCCTCTCATGTTGCGACCGGCCTTTGAGACACGCAACCCCTGATTTCAGCGGGTCTGCGAAGTATCGCAAAACTTACCCTTTTGGGGACAACCGCTCATGTGCGGACCTGAGATTAGTATGATGGTTGATCATGCTTCGATGGCTGACGAAATCACGGCTGCGCGCCGCGTTGGCAATCCTGTTTTTTGGTGCTGCTTTCCTTTGTTCCATTCCTTTGATTATGAGTGCTGATTATGAGTGCGTGGGCGTTTGACGCAGCGCTACCCGCGACGAATCTCATTGCACTTACCGGGATGGTGACCGCCACCGTCAGCGGCGTCGGGACCATCTCCAGAATGGTCTTAGCGTGGCGGGCTGACCGCAGAACGGCCAAAGAAGCCGAGCTTAAGCTCGTCCAGTTATGACAGCATTCAAAGTGGGGGAGGCTATACGCCAGAAGTTCGGGTCAATTGAGAACTTCGTCAACTATGTTTCCAGGAACTTCGATTCGATCTACGAAACAGCGGCGACCCGTGAAGGACACGCTTACGACATTGTTGCGGGTACAACCCGGTTACCCGGGCGATCATGCTGGGCACCCACTCCGACTTCACGACCTTTGCGCACGAGAGCGCCCACTACTACCTGAGCACGCTCACGGAGATGTCGCGCGAGGCGGGAGCCAGCGAGCGCATCAAGGGCGACATGAACACGCTGCTGAAGTGGTTCGGCGTGAAGAACCTGGACGCGTGGCAACAGATGCCCCTCAGCGAGCAGGCCAAGTATCACGAGCAGTTCGCGTACACCTGGGAAAAGTATCTGTCCGACGGCAAAGCCCCGACCGAGGAGTTGCAAATAAGAGAGCTTGAATTGAAACTGACTGGACCATCGAACACGCAACCGAAAGAGCTGGATGCCGGCTCGTAAGTCACCATTTCCGAGACGCGATTAGCCTTCTAATTCATCGTCGCGCCCGCGAGTAGGGGGCTGTCGCTTCTCGCTCTCGATCTGATTGTGGATTTTTCCCGCAAGCCCGCGTACAACTTCGTCGCGCTCGTCGATGTTGGCGTCTACAGAGTAGGACTCTTCGGCTTCTCTGGAGTTTTTTCCCTCTCGGGCCGCCCGCTCTCAATCGCCTTACGGATCGCGTCCGCGTCGGCAAGATCCTGCGGTCGGCCGGAGGCAAGCTTTGCGGCTATGAGATCGTCGGCAGAAATGAAATTCGCCTTCTGACCCGTAGCGGTATCAATCAGGGTTTCAACTCGGCGTTTCCATGCGGCATCAAAATCGACGCCAGGGATGGCCGGGAGAATATCGAAGCCCTTCGGCTCGCGCCCAAAGCGAAAAAAGCTGTCGCGGTCCGTGAAGTCTTCCGGGCGGATGCCTTGAAGTGGCGCGCCAAACTCGGCGAGCGCAGCATAGGTTGCTTCTGCATTCGCCGGGTCAGCTTGTATGAAAAGGTCCATGTCCTTTGTAAAGCGGGGCTGCGAGTGATAAATGACCGCAAAGCCGCCTACAACGAGGTATCTAACGCCATGGGACTCGAAGGCGGACAAAAGGTCCTTGTAGTCTTGGTGCATCAGGCTCGATCTCCCACCCCTTGAGCGCATAAGCGGTTTCGATCATTTCATCAACCGCGTCCAGTCGTTCATGCCCGGGCCGACTTTGCCAGTATCGGTACTCGTCGGCCTTGATCTCGTCAAAGTCGGTGTACTTGCGCAGGGTGATTGGCGCGTCGTTCATGCATTCAGTTTTACCATAGGGCGAGCGCCATGACAACGCTTCAAAACCCGCATGGCTAAAGGGTTTCTAACTGCTTTCGCGATTGTTGAAATTGGACCCTCTGTGAGACACCGCCACTTGTAAAACGGTTTTGGAATGTACGGTTCGATTGACTTGGATTTGCGCAGTTTCGAGTTAAACGGGGGCTGCCGGGTGTCCCATCTCCGCTTCTGGGACCAGGGATGGCAGGAATTCAACCATCGGGCCTTTCTGACCCCTGATCCCTGACCCCTGCTCTTAAATCAGCTCCACGCCCCACAAATCATGCAGATGCACCACACCCTCGACACGCCCCTCGGCATCAACGACCACCAGCGAAGTAATCTTTCTCTCCTCCAGAATGGCCAGGGCCTTGGCCGCGAGTTCGCACGATGCAATCGTCCGCGGCTGCGGATTCATGGCCTCGCCTGCCGTCCTGCCCAGCGCCGCGCCGCCTTCGCGCTCCAGCAAACGTCGCAAGTCGCCATCCGAGATCACGCCGCAAAGCCGTCCGTCTCCCTGCACCGTCGTGATTCCCAGCTTCTTCGACGACATCTCAAAGATCACGTCCGTCATCATGGTTGCCGGGTTCACCACTGGCACATCGTCGCCCCGGTGCATCAGGTCGCGCACCTTGGCCAGTTGCTTGCCCAGCTTGCCCCCCGGATGCAGCTCCGCAAAATCCTCTGCCTTGAAACCCTTGCGCAGACTCACTGCAATGGCCAGCGCATCGCCCAGCGCCAGCATCGCGGTGGTCGAAGCCGTCGGCGCCAGGTTCAACCCGCAGGCCTCGCGCTCCACCGAGCAGTCGAGCGCCACGTCGCTCGCCTCGGCCAGAGTCGAATTCAAATTGCAGCAGAAGCTTACCAGGGCGTCGCCCTTGCGTTTCAACGTGGCCAGCAGGCGCAGAATCTCCTCCGTCTCGCCGCTCGCCGAGAGCGCCACCACCACGTCCCCGGGCATGAGTACGCCCACGTCCCCGTGCACCGCCTCGGCTGGATGCAAAAACAATGCCGGGCTGCCGGTGGAGCTGAGCGTCGCGGCGATCTTCTGCGCAATAATCCCGCTCTTGCCCATCCCGGTAACCACCACGCGCCCATTGCCCTCGCCGCAGCGCAGCACAAGCTCGACGGCACGCGCGAAGGGCTCCGCCATCGATCCTTCAAGCCGCGAAGCCAAGGCTTCAAGCGCCGCTGCCTCGGTGCGCACCAGCGCAGCCGGCCCGGCAGCATTCAAGACCGTCTTATCATCGTTCGCTTCCCCTTGGATCATCGGCCTTTGATGGTATCAGTTTCTCCCGGCATCCTTCCGTGTTGCCACCTGCCCGAGTCCCTGAGTTCCTGAGTCCCTTTGTCCTTTAGTCCCTCAGTCCCTGAGTCCCTCGTCCCTTAGTCCCTCGTCCCCCTTCCTCGTACAATAACGAGAAGAGGTCCATCCCCGTGAAGCGCAACACCCTGGTTCTATTCGCTGTTCTCTTCATCCTGGCCATCTTTGCCTGGGCCGGCTGGGCCAATTGGGAGTACCGCCGGCAGGCAGCCGAGCGCCGGCTCGCCAACGCTGCCCAGGGCGAACTCATTCCCGATTCAGCCGGCGACGCGGCTGTCTTTGTCACTCCCCTCAAAGGGAAGCCCGCGCCCGCTTTCACGCTTCAGGATCTCGACGGCCGCAAAGTCTCGCTGGCGAGCTACCGCGGCAAGGCCCTCCTCATCAACTTCTGGGCTACCTGGTGCGCCCCCTGCAAGATTGAGACCCCCTGGATCGTCGAGCTGCGCAACAAGTACGCCCCACAGGGCTTTGAAGTCCTCGGCATCTCCACCGAAGGCGAAGACCTCAAGCCCGACGACGCAGTTGGCTGGGCCAGGGACAAGGCCGCCATCGGCAAATTCGTGCAGCAGGAAAAAGTAACCTACCCCATGCTTCTCGATGGCGACAGCATCAGCACTCCCTACGGCGGCCTCGACGATCTGCCCACATCGTTCTTCGTAGACCGCAAGGGAGTCGTGGTGGCCGCGCAGTTGGGTCTTACCTCCGAGGCCGACATCGAGTCCAACATCGTCAAAGCTCTCGGCAATTGACCTGGCAGCTACAAGCTCCGCACCACCGGCTAGATTTCGCAATCACCAGCGCGACAGGAGCTAACCTCAATACTGTTCACCTAAGTGTGTGCAAAGCTCGAAAATCTGGGTGCCCCACCCTCGCCGCGCGTCCTTGTTCTTGCGGCTAGGGTAGGATTGGAGACGAATTTCCTCCGTGCAGGGTCCCAGAGTGAACAACATTTGAACTGATCCGCGCTTCTCAAGCCTGGAGCCTTCTTGCCAGAGGGTACGCGGGCTTCCCCGGTCGATCGCCAGTGCGTAAAATTACCCGCCGCAGGCGCACAATGGAAGTGGGAGACTCTCATGTCCGCTTCCGTGTATCGCCTGTGCCCCGTTCTAAAATGTTGGGGTTGCCTGCGGTCCGTACTACTGGGACCCCACCCCCCCTCCCCCCCAATACTGGGCCTGTACGGCAGTAGAAACGCAAGTAAGCCTCTGTTAATAAATGACTTAATCTCGAAGCACCGTTACCGCTCGGTAGACAAAACCCATCGTTTTTGGTTCATTTTTGTTCATTTTCGGCCCCTTCCCGTCGATTTTCGACGCGAAAGAGGCCCAAATCAGCGCAATTCGGGGAGTCTTTTCGAGCCGCTGGCCCTCATGGAAGGTCGCGGTCGTGAGAAATACAGACGAAAGTCGATCGGATCGTTCACTCTACTTCGAGCCGCATTTGTGCGATTCGCAGTCGCTGCTGCGCTCTGCGCCCAGGCCCAGATCGTCAACTCCGGCGCGCAGGGGCATTCGGCGGCCCGCGCTGACGCCGTTGCCTATCTGTTCCCCGAGCAGGTCACCGTCCCCGCCAACAAGCCCAGCCGGGTGGACCTTCATTTCCGCATCGCGCAGGGGCTCCACATCAACTCCCACACCCCCAGCGAAGACTACCTCATTCCCACCAGCTTTTCCGTCCCCGACCATGCCGGCGTGCGGCTTGACGCGGCCACCTATCCCGACGGCACGCAAATCTCGCTGCCCGTCGATCCCAAGACCAGGCTCAGCGTCTATACCGGCGAGTTCGTCATCCAGGTCCGCGTCGTTGCCGCTCCCGGCAATCACCTGGTGGAAGCCAGGCTCCATTACCAGGCCTGCGACAACAACGAGTGCATGCCCCCGAAAACCATTTCCGTCCCCATCGACTTCATCGGGAAATGATCTCGAACGGCGCACTCTTCCATGCTAGACTTTTGAAAATTCCCCGATTCAACCGAGGTGCGGTGATGGCTCAGTCATTAACGGCAGGCAGCGCTTCAATGCCCACGATCGTGTTAATTATCGCGGTCGCTTTTTTCGTTGGTTTCTACTTTCTCAATCCAGTAGGTTTTCATCACATGCTCGACTCAATCGCTCGCCTTTCAGACCACTTGATGAAGTAGCGCCTGCGCCGCGCGTGGCCTTCCGGCGCTGCACAGGCAGGCACTCCCGGAAGACTCCCGCCGTCGCTACGCTCCAGCCTTCTTCTCAATCCTGGCCCACGTGTCCTTCAACGGTAGTGTGCGGTTGAAGACGGGATGCCCCGGGGTCGAGTCCGCATCGACGCAAAAGTAGCCCACCCGCTCAAACTGGAATCTGTCCCCTGCCTTGGCGTTGGCCAGCGAAGGCTCCAGCCTGGCATCAGTGAGTATTTCAAGCGAATTGGGATTGAGATTGCTGAGGAAACTTTCTCCTTCATCGACCTCGCCGGGATCAGCCTTGGCGAACAGCTTGTCGTAGAGCCGTATCTCCGCCGAGATGGAGTGCGCAGCCGAGACCCAGTGCATGGTCGACTTCACCTTGCGCCCATCCGGGGAGTTGCCGCCGCGGCTGGCCGGATCATAAGTACACCGCACCTCAACCACGTTCCCTTCCCCATCCTTCACCACGCTTTTCGCGGCGACAAAATAAGCATTCCGCAGCCGCACCTCCTTGCCCGGCGACAGCCGGTAGTATTTCGGCGGAGGAACCTCGCGGAAATCGTCCTGCTCGATATAAACCTCGCGGCTGAACGGCACCTGGCGTGTCCCGGCGGAGGGGTCTTCGGGGTTATTCGCCACCTCGACAAACTCCTCCTGACCCCCGGGGTAATTCTCGATCACCAGCTTGAGAGGCCGAAGAACAGCCATGGCGCGCGAGGAGCGGCGGTTGAGGTCGTCGCGCTGAAAATGCTCCAGCATCTCGAAGTCGGTGCTGCCGTTGGTGCGCGAAACGCCGCTGGCCGCGACGAAGGCTCGGATCGCTTCGGGCGTAAAACCGCGGCGACGAAAGCCGGAGAGTGTAGGCATGCGCGGATCGTCCCACCCGCGAACGCGATTCTCCTGCACCAGTTGAATGATCTTGCGCTTGCTCAAGAGCATATAAGTAATGTTTAACCGGTCGAATTCGATCTGTTGCGACGGGAAGATTCCGAGCTGCTCGATGTACCAGCGATAGAGCGGTTGATGGTCCGCGAACTCGAGCGTGCACATCGAGTGAGTGACCCTCTCAATCGAATCGGACTGCCCGTGCGCATAGTCGTACATGGGATAAATGCACCACTCGTCGCCGGTGCGGTGGTGCGTGGCATGAAGGATGCGATACATCACCGGATCGCGCATATTCAGATTCGGCGAGGCCATGTCGATCTTGGCCCTCAGTACGCGGCTGCCGTCTGGAAAATCGCCCCTCTTCATGCGGGTGAACAGGTCGAGATTCTCTTCGACAGATCGATTCCGATAAGGACTATCCGTGCCCGGCTCGGTGAGTGTGCCGCGGTGCAGGCGAATCTCGTCCGCTGAAAGGTCATCGACGTAAGCCTTGCCCGCCTTGATCAGCTCGAGCGCCCATTCATAGAGATGGCCGAAGTAGTCGGATGCATAGCAAAGCCGGTCCCACTCGAATCCCAGCCAGCGCACGTCATCCTGGATCGAGTCGACATACTCCTGCTCCTCTTTTTCAGGATTCGTATCGTCGAAGCGCAGGTTGGTCTTGCCGCCGAACTCGTCAGCCAATCCAAAGTCCAGGCAGATCGCCTTGGCGTGCCCAATGTGCAGATAACCGTTAGGCTCCGGAGGAAACCGCGTCTGGATCACCGCGTGGCCGTACTTTTTTGTGCGCACATCCTCCGCGATAATGTCGCGAAGAAAGTTGGAGGGAGTTGCGGCGGCTGGGCTTGGAGCGACTGTGCTTTCCGGATTTGATTCGGTCATGGCTACGATCTATTATCCCACTGAGAGACGGGACTCAAGAAAGACACCGCGGGACTCACATTTCTATTTTCCGCCGTGATTGGGCACGTCTTACTGCGAAACAAATCAGGGTAAGCGAAGAAGCGTCTGAGCCGGCTAAGAAGCGTCCGAGCGAGCAAGAAGCGCCGGAGCCAGCTGAGAAGCGTCAGGGCAAGCGAAGAAGCGTCAGGGCACGACTTCAGTCGTGCCATATCCGAGAGTGAAAAGTTGGAGGGCTTTAGCCCCTGCGATGTCGATACCTTCTCGGCCTTCGGATCCTTCGCGCGCCTCATTTTACCCGCGCACGTTCTTTGTCACTACGCGAACGGCAGGCGGAAGATCGCTCTTCCAGACAACTCGCGTGGCGGCACTCTTTATCGAAGTTCTTCGAACCCGCATGCGCTCCGAAAAAATCACGGTTCACGACTTCGTGATCATGCCGGGTGCCGGGTGCCCCAGGTCTCGACTCTGAGACCTGGGAGTCGCTTATGCTTCGAGTCGAAGGCCGCTCCACCAGATTACTGATGGGGTCTGTGCTCATCCGATCGTCTGCAGGCGTTCTTCGGCTTCGCGGATACGTTCCAAACAGACCTCGCGCCCCAGCACGACCATGGTCTCAAACAGCGGCGGCGCGTTCTTGCGTCCGCACACGGCCACCCGTATCGGCTGAAACATCGGCCCGGCCTTCAGTCCGAGTGAAGCCGCGGCCCCGCGCAACGCCGTGTCCAGCGAATCGTGATCGAACGCGGTAGCGACCAGCACCTCTTGCGCGAGTTCAAGCGCGCGCAGCGTCATCCCCCTGTCGCTCTTCTGCGGAATCAGCTCCAACGGATCGTAAGGCGCAAGCTCGTCAAGAAAGAAAAAGTCTGCCGCAGCAACCGCATCCTTGAGCAGTTTGATCCGTTCGCGGATCAGCGGCGTCACGGCAAGCACCTTCTCAGCCGGCGCATCGAATCCGGCCTCTTCGAACACCGGCCGGAGCAGGGAAGCGAGCTCCTCCACCGGCAACGCGCGAATATGCTCGGCGTTCAGCCACACGGCCTTCGGATCGAAGGGATCGCTCTCAGTAAAGTTCACCACCGCATTGGCGCGATTGACGCCTACGAGAGTGAAGGCTTCCCTCAACTCGTCGAGGGTCAGAAACTCACGATCGTTCTTCGGCGACCAGCCCAGCAGGCAAAGAAAGTTGATAAACGCATGCGGCACAAACCCCGCATCGCGATAGGTGGTCACGCTGACCACCGGCCCGTGCTTGCGCTTGGAGAGCTTTGCCCCATCCGGCGCCACGAGCAGCGGAAGATGCGCAAAACGCGGCGGATCGGCGCCCAGCGCCTCGAAGATCAGCAGGTGCTTGAAAGTGTTGGTCAGATGATCCTGTCCGCGAATGATGTGGCTGATGCCGAGATCGGCGTCGTCGACGCACGAGGCCAGATGATACGTCGGCATCCCGTCGGAGCGAAGCAGAGCAAAGTCCTCGACCTCGTCGGCCTGTTTCGATTGCGCGCCATAAACCCCGTCGACAAAGCTGAGCGCACGCCCCTCTCCGCGCGGCACGCGATAGCGCAGCGCAAACGGCTCCCCCGCCTCGGCGCGCCGGTCGCTTTCATCACGGGTGAGTTCGCGCATGCCAGGGTTCGAGAGCCACGCGCCCTGCGCGGAAGACTGCTCGTCCGCATCCGTGCGAGCGGGCGTGAAGTCGCGATACGCCAAGCCCCGCGCAAAGATGGCCTCAGCCTGCCGCCGGTGCAGAGCCAGCCGTTCGGACTGCTTATGCTCCTCGTCCCAGTCCAGGCCCAGCCAGCGCAGCCCTTCAAAGATCGACTGCACGCTGGCGTCGGTGTTGCGCTCGACGTCCGTGTCGTCCAGCCGCAGCACCATGGTTCCGTGATTGTGCCGGGCATAGAGCCAGTTGAAGATGAAGGTGCGGGCACTGCCCACGTGCAGAAATCCGGTGGGCGAGGGCGCAAACCGAACCCGTACAGGCTGCTGTGAAGAGGGAGTCGAATCAGGCATCGTGTATATAGCTTTCCATTCACGATGCTAGCATTTCGACGCCCGCAGACCCTGTGATCCCGTTCCTACGCGATCGGTGGCTGTGGCGGATAAGGCGGCTGTGGCGGATAGTATCCCTGCTGCGGCACCGGCGCCACTCGCCATTCCGAGAAAGCAATCACGTAGAGCAAAACCACCGTGCCCAGCGACGGAATCACGCACAGGAGCGAGAGCCATGGGCTGAGGCCCGCCTTTTTCAGGATGAACCAGCACGGCACCATGAACAGCGCAATCGCAAACAGGATGAGTATCGGGATGATGGCCATCATGGTCATCACCAGTCGCTGAATCATCACGGGATCCGGTTGCTGTTGTTGCAGAACCAACGCAAGATCGAGCATTAAGGACGCTCCAGATTGGAATGGGAACCAGCAGCCAAGTTAGCGCTAATCGCAACCAACTGCAACGGAAATCGCACGAGACCGGTATCAGCGGGGACCGAGATGCGCCGAGCCGGCCGTTGAGGTACCCGTAAAACGCCGAGATCAAACTATTTTCTTGGGGTATTTCGGAGGCCGCGCCCCGACGAAAGCGGTCCTGGGTCAAAAGATACGGTAGCTGATTCCCGCGCTTCCCCCGTAGGGATACAGCGTCGGCGCGACACGCCAGTCCTGGAACTCGAAATCGAAGGCCCGGATTGTCAGCCGTCTGGAAAGCCGATAATCGAGGCCGCCGCCATAGGCGAACGCACCGGAGGGGCCGGTGAGAAGGCTACCCGTTCCAACCCCGAACAGGAATTTTCCATAGGGTGTCCAGTGCCGGAAGAAGGTGTGGATCGGCACCCGCGGGCCAATCATATAGGTGTTTTCGTTGATCCCCATAAATTCGTTGTAGTGCAGCCAGCGGCCTTCAGCCTCAATCTGCACCCAGCGCGAGAACCTCACGTCCACGTAGGCGCCCATTCCGTACAACCGATTGGGCGATTCCTGCGCGCTGATACCCCCTGCAAAGTCAGGCTGAAAGACTGAAGCCAACCCCCCTGCGGAAACCGAGAGGCCTCGCCGATAAGCTGCCGGAGCCACCTGCGCACGGATGGGAAGGGTTGCGCTGGCCAGAGCCGCGCAAAACAAAACCAGGATCCACCGTTTCATGAGTGCTGAGTACATCCAGTTCTGGGAAAGTGCGACCCCCAAGCGTTGAACTCTTTGATTCGGATGCAGTTTGCCGGCCGTTTGCCGCTCGTCGCGGTTGAGAACGGCCTCATTCGGCTCTCCCTTTTTTACTGGGGGTTCTGAGCCGCGGTGGCTGGTTGCTGGTCCTGTGGAGGGGGCGCTCCTGTGCCCGTTGACTGCCCACCTGCCGGTGAAGCACTATCCGGAGCAGCGGAGGGCTGATCCCCGCCCGCCGGCGCTGGAGGAGTCGGCCCCGTCGGAGGCGGCTGTGTGCTGGCCACGTCATAACGCTGCAGCTTGTAGAACACAGGAGTCACTTCAAACGGCATCTTGTCCCGCGCATTCATTGGCGCATACCGCTTGGCGTTCAGCATGAGTACCTTGTCGTCCCAGGGATCGGTCTTCAGCCAGCTGCCCAGCGGAAGCGCGGCGGTCTGGTTTAGATCGTCCCAATTGATCTTGGGCGCCATGTGCTCCAGATCGCTCATCCATGGCGTTCCATCCGCCTTCAGCAACGAATCGCCCAGTTTTGGCGTGTTCAGCGCCTTCAGCACCTTGCCCCGGTCCATGAGCTGTTCGTAGTAGAGGGCTGCGTCGGGGAGCTGGGTTTTGTACATCGAATTGCCAAGGTATTCCATGGCCTTTTTGGCCGCCGTCCCATTGTCCACATCCGAGTGATACATGTCGATGCGCTGGAAGCTCGACTCGTCCGGAAACAGCAGCCGGTCGTTGAACGCATAGCGGGTATCGATGTGGTGGCCCAGGGCAATGTGCGCCAGTTCCATCGAAAGCACGGATGCAATCGCCGGCTCGTTCGGGAGGCTGTCCAACAATCCCTTGCTGATCAGGATCGTGTTGCCCACAGTGGTCGTCTCAACCGTGTCGGTGAGCAGTACCCGGCAATGAATCTGGTCGGTGAAAGCCAGATTATTCGGGACCTGCAGGTTGATCACAATCTGCCCGAGGATCTTCTCTTCGTAGCCGCCTTGATTCAGCGGCGCCACGAGGCCAGCCTCCACCAACCTGTCGATCACATTGTTCTCGGCCTGCGTGACCCACATGCGCGAGGCCTGCAACGGGCCGACATCCTGGGAATCCTCGCTCTGGTCCACTGCGTCGTCCACCTTCACGCTTACGTTCTCGCTGTCGCGGGTGGGCAGTTTCAAAGAGTAGCCCCAGAAGTGAGTCTGGGCCTTCAGGCCCAATGATTTCGCGCCTTCGGTCCGGTTCGTCTCCTCCACGTAAACCGACACCGGCAGCCAGATCCCAGGCTGCACATTCATTCTCCAGCTGTCGAAGTGAAAGTAATACTTGGAAGAGTCTTCAGATGTCGGCCCCGTATAGGTGCCGTTGAACCGCACCACGTTGCCGTCCTGGTCCTCGATCCAGATGCGCCCATAAAACCGGCCCATCCCCTTCACGTCCGACTTTGGGTGCACGTCGAAAACCCACGTCCGCACCGTTCCCAGAAACTCCTTGCGCACAAAACTGAAGACATAATGTTGCTGGTCGAATCCCGACGGGTCGACAAACATCATCTGCATGAATCCGGTGGGTGAATAAGTGAACTTCTCCAGTCCCAGCGCCTTGGTCAAGCCCGAGATCGCCGCAAACGACCCCTTGAACCACTGATGCCGCCCCTTTCCTTCAGTACGAATCTGGGGCACGTACGACTTGTCAAAAAACCCTTTCCCGAAATCCACCCGGCTCAGCATGTACTGATCGTCAACCGGCACTTCGTACAACTTCACATCCGGCCGCGTGTCCTGAATATAAGTCTCCACAAGCGGCGTCCGCTGCTGGATGTTCTTGATCAGCACCTTCTCCCGGGCGACTGCCCGTTGCACCAGCGCGGCCTGCTCAGGAGTAAGCTGGCGGGTCTGCTCGTACTTCGGTTGCTTTTTCGCAAACGAGCTGGTCGCCAAAAGAAAGAGAAGCAGGAAGGTTAAAGGGGTCTTCCGAAACATCATGTCAAGCTCCTGGTGTTGTCTTACCGGTCTTTCTCTCATCCGCTTGCGTCGTCCCACAGGTCGCCGAGCATTAGACCTTATTGAGTTCTTAACTTCGATATTACAGCCAGTTCGCTAGGTTGGCGCTATGCCAATTGAAACGTGATAGTGATATTGGTCGTCATGTCCACCGCACGCCCGTCACGCGTCGCCGGCCTGAAGCGAATCTGCTGCGCCACACGGCGTGCTTCCTCGTCCAAACCGTGGCCCAATCCGTGTACAACGCTCTGTACCACTACCTGGCCGTTCGCCAGGAATGTCACTCGCAATACCACATCGCCCTGCACCCGTAGCTGCCGTGCTTCGCTGGTGTACTCGACCGGCGGCTTGGATAGAACTTCGAGGCCAGTGGTCGCAGCCTGAACTGGCGCCTTCGGCACAACCGCCGCGACCGTCGTCTGAGTGGGAATCCCGGCCGAAGCAACCTTGCCATATGAACCCGTGTTTGCCGTCCCAGTTGCGGCCGGTATGCCTGCGGAAGCAACCCTGCCCACCACACCGGCATTGGAGCCCGAATGCAACCCGTCTCCGATCCCGGTTGAACCCACAACGCCATGCGGCGCCACTGCCGGACCCTGCATCCCGCCGTAGGGGTTTCCGATCGCCGCCACCGTCGCCGGACGCGTAGCGTTGGGATTGGGAGTAACGCCAAACGTCTGACCCAGATGGACCGGCGCAGTCGATGCCTTGACAGTATTGTTCTGAGCCGGCATGGCCGCCGTCAACGCAGCCTTGGGCTGCGGGGCCTCGATCACTGAGGGCTTGGCCAGCTTGATGACCGGCATTGTCATCTTGGCTTCCATCTGGATCGGCTTCGGCTCAGGTTTCGGCTTGGGCATTGTAATTTTCGGCGCATCCAGCTTTACCTTGGGCGGTTCGGGCGGGGGAGGAAGCTTCGGAAGCACCGGAGGTTTCACCTTGATAGGCTCGGGCGGCGGATTTTGAGGCACCAACAACGTCATCTCATAGTGGTGCTGCTGTATTACGTGCCTGGCCGTCATACCCACGATCAGGATTAGGATCAGTATGGTGAGGTTGACGCCCGCGCTGGTGACAAATGAAACCAATCGCCCCTCCGGCTCGGGAAGCAATCCGAAGGTGGCAGGTACAGGGGAATAGTTGATCGACATCTTCTCAGTCCTCGCTTTGCGCTGCTGCCGCAGCTCAAAATTCGTCAAATGAAGGAGGGTTGCTCAAGGTGAAGCGCAAACCCCAGGGTGCGGTCCGGTCTCCCGCACTCCGCTTATCGGCGACATAAGGTAAAAATTCGACTGAATTCGTTGGCCCAGGTAATTTTCCGCGTCCATCGCTCCGAAAAAACTCTGTCATTTCGCTTCAGCAGGCTGACCGGCAAAGAAACTACTTTTTCGAAGGGCAGCTTTCGAACTTAGTACCAAAGTAATCAAGACCCTTTGAGCTTCGCAAGCTTTCCGGAAGCTTTTCGTGGTCTTCGAACTCGTGATGCAATTCAAACCGCCGGTCATAACCTTCCTGGACGCGGTACACTCCCGCTCCCGATCCAAGGCGTTACCCGTAATTTGTTCGCATCGCATTGAACCTAAACGTTATCTATGCGAACTCAGGTCTAGGATACAGTGCGTCAGATCGCGCGGGGGGATGGCTAGGCCTTGGTTACTAAAATAATTCTGCCTTGGTTACCATCCATTCCGGAATCCCCCCAAAGAGTGATTCTGGACAGCCTGACTGCTTCCCACTGTAATAGACTCAAGGTTACCCAAACTGTTCCCGAAAGGACAGAGATTTTTGTGAAGATTCTTGTGACCGGCGGAGCCGGGTATATAGGTGGTACCGTTGCGGGTCTGCTCGCCGAGAAGAATCACATCCCGGTTATCTTTGACAATCTCAGCCACGGCAGGCGCGATCTTGTGTCCCCATCCATCCCGTTTGTGCGGGGTGAACTTGCGGATCGCGCGGCTCTGGAGACCCTCTTCCTGGCCGCCCGCGAGGCAGGCGAACCGTTTGACGCCGTGCTTCACTTTGCCGCGCTGATCGAGGCCGGCGAGTCCATGCGCCATCCTGAGATCTTCTTTCGCAACAACACTGCCTGTACTCTTTCCCTGCTTGAAGCCATGCTGGCGACCGGACCGCGCAGGCTTGTCTTTTCGTCCACCGCCGCCGTCTATGGCGAGCCAGAATCGGTCCCGATTCTTGAAAATGCGCGCCTGCTGCCCACCAACCCGTACGGCGAGTCGAAGCTGCTGGTCGAACAGATGCTCTCCTGGTTGAGTTGCATCCATGGCCTTCGCTACGCCTCGCTGCGTTACTTCAACGTCGCCGGTGCCCCAGAGTCGGCTGGCGGAATCGTGCGCGGGGAGGCCCACAACCCCGAGACCCATCTTATTCCGCTCATCCTCGACGTTGCCCTCGGTCGCCGTAAATCCATTAGAATCTATGGTGAAGACTACCCTACGCCCGATGGCACCTGCATCCGCGACTACATCCACGTCTCCGACCTGGCCGACGCCCATCTGCTGGCTCTCAACGCACTCGAATCTTGCGACCGGCTGATTTGCAACCTCGGCAACGGCCAGGGCTTCAGCGTCCGAGAGGTCATTGAATCGGCGCGGCGCGTGACCGGCCATCCCATTCCGGCGGAAGTTCACCCCCGCCGGCCCGGCGACCCTGCGGTCCTCGTTGCCGGGTCTCAAAAAGCCGTCCGCGAGCTTGGCTGGAAACCTCGCTACACTCAGCTCGACGACATCCTGCGAACGTCCTGGGTGTGGCACCGGAAACGCTATGCAGCGTGAGGCAGCACGCCTTCCTCTTTCAACATAGGCTCGGTTTCCTTTGAATCGAAACACTTTAAATTCCGGCAATTGATCTCCACCTTTTCGGGGCGGCAGGGACTCACCAGCCCGGGCCGCGACCAAATGTAAAAACGACCCCGTCTTCTGTAAGATTCTGCAACCCTCACACTTCGTTGCATGTCCAATCAGTGGGATCGTCAGATAGGATCTAAAGGGTCAATCGCACCGATGGCAAACTCAAATCGCAAGAGCCGCCTGAAGGCATTTATCGACTTCTTAATCCTCTTCAGCGGAATCTCGACTGCTTCCAACCTGGCCCGCACCCAGGGCCGTCCGCTCAGAGCTTCCGGCTGGTTCCTCTTCCGCAAGCCGAAGAGCAAGTGACGCCCAACGCTCAACGTACCGATTGGGTGAGTTGGCACGACCACTCGACCGGGGAGAACTACTGAATCACCTTTCTCCTAACCCCGGGATTTCCGTTTGGTTGCTGTTCTAAAATGAATTCATGTCTTTGACCCGCCAGCAGGCCCTCGACCATTTCCACTCCCCCGACCTGATTGGCCTGGGCTTTGAAGCCGATGCGGTTCGCCGCCGCCTTCATCCCGAGGGCGTAGTCACTTACATCATCGATCGCAATATCAATTACACCAACTTCTGCACGGAATATTGCAACTTCTGCGCCTTTTACCGGCCGCTCAAAGGCCCCAGGGCAGCCGAAGGCTACATTCTCGAATTCGAAAAAATCTACGAGAAGATCGCCGAAACCGAGGAGATGGGCGGCACCGGCGTCCTCATGCAGGGCGGAATTCATCCCGACTTGAAGATTGACTGGTTCGAGCGCCTATTCACCGGCATCAAGCAGCGCTTCCCGAAGATCTGGCTCCATTGCCTGTCGGCTTCTGAAATCCTGGCCATCGCCGAGTACAGCGACCTCGACCTGCGCACCACCATCGCGCGCCTCCGCGATGCCGGTCTCGATTCGATCCCCGGCGGGGGCGCCGAGATACTCGACGACGAAGTCCGCTTTCGCATCGCCCGCCTCAAGTGCCGCACCGAGGACTGGGTCAGCGTCCATCGCACCGCGCATCAGTTGGGAATGCGCACCACCGCGACCATGATGTTCGGCGTCGGCGAGACTGTCGATCAGCGCATCAACCACTTTGAGGTCGTGCGCCGGCTCCAGGAAGAGACGGGCGGATTCACGGCGTTCATCCCCTGGAGCTTCCAGCCCAAAAATACAGCTCTCGGCGGCCGCGGCTGGGATGAAGCCACCAGCGTGGAGTATTTGAAGGTCCTGGCCATCGCCCGCCTCTATCTCGACAACATTGAGAACGTGCAGGCCAGTTGGGTCACGCAGGGCCTCAAGGTACTCGAAGTGGGCCTGCACTTCGGCGGCAACGATGTGGGCTCGGTGATGCTGGAAGAGAACGTGGTGAAGGCGGCGGGCACCAGCAATTGCACCACGGAAGAAGAGCTGCGCAGAATCATCCGCGACGCCGGCTTCAAACCCGTCCAGCGCGACACTCTTTACCGCACCATGTTTTTGAATTAGTTTAGATGGTCAGCGACTATCGTTTCAGCATGCTCACCAGATCCCAATCGGGATAGAGCTTAGTTTTCTTATCTTCGGCATAAAAGCTATAGTGAAAGTTGATGAAAACCCAACTGGCGCCGGTCCGCACCAACTCGGGTCTAACTTCGGCTCCATCTTGGCCAGTTCCTTTCACAGTCGCTTTACATTTCCCATTCGTAACTGTTGCGTCTCTGACGACATACCTTCGATCTGGATCTTGGCTATTCAGGAATGGATCGGAATCCAGATGGTCGATGCATTGACAAGCTGTTTGACTAACGTCTTCTTTCCTGAGCAGTTCCCGAAGCTCGACGCTGAGCACTTGTGGCTTGAGTTTGACGACGTCGTACCAAGGTGAGCCTCGCTCCAGATACCAGTCGTAGAACTGCTGGACAAACCTACTGCACGAAGCGTCGTCCTTAATCGGATTTTGGGCCCGCGAGGCCGCCCCCGAGATGATGAGGAATAAAGTAGAGACCGCGCAGGCAGAACGGAAGTTCCGCTTACGAATGCAATTCATTGGACCTCCCTTGCGGCTTGGATTGGATCCATCATAAGTGTCTGTAGCTTTTATGCGACACTTACCTCGTGCTCGAGATCGTTCGTTACCGCTTAGAGTCTGGAAAGCACCCCTTCGACGAATGGCTTTGATCTCTGCGAGACAAAACAGCCCAGGCTCGAATTCTCGGCCGGATACGGCATCTTGAAGACGGAAACCTTGGCGCCTGTTCGCCGGTTGGCGAGGGCGTCTTTGAGTTAAGGATTCACGTTGGTGCGGGCCATCGCGCCTACATCGGTCGCCACGGCGCAGTTATGGTGATCTTGCTCTGCGGCGGCGATAAATCGACGCAGCAGCGTGACATTGAGCGCGCCAAGCAGTATTGGGCCGAATGGAAACGGAGGCAGCAATGAAACAGCTCGCAGCATGCAGCCCCTATCACGAATGGGAAGTTGAACTCCTTCGTTCCGACCGGGAACTTGCCATCGAATATCTCAAGGTGGCTCTCGAATCCCTCGACAACCCGGATGAGCGTGGCGGTAGCCTGCTCATGCTTCGCGTTCTCGCCGAGGCCTACGGCGGCCTCGGCGCCGTCGCCGCTAAAGCCGGCATCAGCCGCGAGTCTCTCTATCGTTCGCTCTCGCCCAAAGGCAATCCCACGCTCAAGACGCTCATCGCCGTCCTCAACACCCTCGATCTCCGCCTCACCGTCACTGAGCCCAGGAAGAAGCCTGTGCGCGCGAAGACCAAGAGGAGCAAGCCCTCACGCAAAATTGCCGCCTGACCATTGGCTCCGCGGTGCCTCCTCCCCTATCTTCTGATTCCTGACCCCTGATCCCTTACAATACCCGCAAGCGTCCCCGGAGGCCCTCATGCGTCCCTCCTTTTCCCTGGGCATTGAAGAGGAATACCAGACCATCGATCCCGTCACCCGCGACCTGCGCTCGCACATCGAGTCCGAGATGCTCGCCGCCGGCAAGCTCCGCCTCCAGGAGCGCGTCAAGGCCGAGATGCACACCTCGGTCGTCGAAGTCGGCACCCGCGTCTGCCGCAATATCGACGAGGCCCGCGAAGATATCTACGAGTTGCGCCGCGAGATGATCAAGCTGGCCCGCGAGCACGGCCTCGAACTCGTCGCCGGCGCCACGCATCCCTTCGCCGACTGGCGGACACAGCAAATTTATCCCGACCCCCGCTATCATCAGGTGGTCAAAGACCTCCAACTCGTCGCCCGCGCCAACCTCATCTTCGGCCTCCACGTCCATGTCGGCATTGAAGACCGCGAAGCCGCCATTCGCATCATGAACTCCATGCGCTACTTCCTGCCCCACATCATGGCCCTGGCCACCAACTCGCCCTTCTGGCTCGGCCTCAACACCGGCTACAAAGGCTACCGCTCCAAGGTCTTTGAAAACTTCCCGCGCACCGGCATCCCCGACGCCTTTTCCAGTTATTCGGAGTTTGAAAACTACGTCTCGCTTCTGGTCCGCACCAACTGCATCGACAACGGCAAAAAGATCTGGTGGGACATTCGCCCTCACCCTTTCTTCAACACCGTCGAAGTGCGCGCCTGCGACATTCCCCTCCGCGCCGAAGAGACCGTCGCCATCGCCGCTCTCATCCAGGCCACGGCGGCCTATCTCTACCGGCTCCACGAGTCGAACCTTGACTACCGCCAGTACGCCCGCCCTCTGCTGATGGAAAACAAATTCCGCGCCGTCCGCTACGGCCTCGACGGCAAGCTGATCGACTTCGGCAAGCAGCAGGAGATCCCTCTCCGCGACCTCATCGAAGAGTATCTCGTCCTCATCGACCCCGTGGTCGACGACCTCGGCAGCCGCGAAGCTATCAACGGCATCCGCAAAATCCTCGAAACCGGCACCGGCGCCGACCGCCAGCTCAAGGTCTTTGAAGACTCCCACCACGACCTGAAAGCCGTAGTCGATTACATGGCCATAGAAACCGCAGCGGGATTGTGACCAGGAGATGGATGCCGGCGAAGCCGATCAACGGGAGATGAAACTGTGCCCTATGTATGACAGTGTCGGCCTCTGTCAAGCGCGTTTTTTAAATTCGCGCGCAAACTCTCTCTCTGGTGGTCGGGACGGGGTCCAGGGCACCGTACTTTGGCGTTCATCTTGACCCTTGACGCCGTCCCGGCCACGGGCACAATCGCATTTGGAACGAAGATCAGAGTTCTTTTCTGAGCTTCGTTCCATCCCTGAAAAATCGGTCTTTCGGCATCAACGGCCCAAGCTCGCGTGTTGAACCAATCATTCGCGATGGACATCAGGTTCCATCAACCATGTATTCGGGTCGGACTTACCTCATGATTTCCTGTTCAAACTCTCCCCTCACGGAAAGAGTCGAGGCGTCCAATCATTCAATCGGCCGCTTACAGCGACCACCGGGGCACTCGGACCGCCTCGCATGAGAACCGCGCTCCCTGACGTGCTGATAATCTTCCCCGGAGCGCAACATCCAATACAACCTCACCGCCAGCTTGTGGGCAATCGCCACCTTGGCCACACCGTGATGCTTGGTCGTCGACAGGCGCAGATACTGCCGATGCCAGCTCGGGTCGTACCTCTGCGCCGTGCTCGCCGCCTCCACCAGCAGCCAGCGCAACAGCGTGTTGCCCTGCTTGCTGATGTGTCCCAAACGGCGCTTGTCGGAGCTGGAATCCTCAGACGGAATCAGCCCCAGACCGGGGTCCCCGGCGACTGGTCTTCGTCGCTGGGGTGGAGATAACTGCCCACCTGTTTGCCGCGGGCAAAGCGCTGCCAGTTGCCAATCGTCAACACATAGGCCAGCGAGACCACTGGTCCCACGCCCGGATGAGTCATCAGCAGGCAAGCCTCCGCGTTGTTGGCAGCAGCCTGACTGACCGCCTGATTCAACGGCGCAATCCGTTCCTCAAGCCGATCCAGCAGACCCAGCAGGTCCTTGCGCCGCTCCCCATACCAGCCCGGCAGCGGTAATGCTTCGATGGCCTTGCGACGCTTCCCGCTCCACCCGCCAGCATCCAATAGCCCTTCGTTCTTGGCCATCCCATCCAACTGGTTCGTCACCCGCGTGCGCAACCTGACCAGGCGACTGCGATGCAACAGGAGTTGCCGCAGTTGTTCGTTCTCTGCCGGCGGCTGCCAGATGACGGGGAAACGATCCGCCACCAGCAACCCAGGATATGCTCCGCATCCCGCTTGTCGGTCTTCTGCCGGCGCGGGTTCGAGGCGCGGATCTGGGTCGCATCGCCCACCAGAAGATCGTGGCCCAGTTCGCTCAGCAGGCGTCGAAACCAGCCATAGTTCCCCGTGGCCTCGATGCCAACGCGCACCTTCGCCCCGCTCAACGAGCGATAGTACTGTTCCGCCTCCGCCGTGTGCATCAAGTGCCGCTGACCCCACTCGCCGGTCTCCTCCAGCAAAAAGGAGATCTGTTGAAACCGCGGATGAAAATCACAGCCTATAATCATCATGCTCGGCTCCTTTCCTCCCGAGCTTCATGGTCGTTTAGCCGCAACCAGTTTACTCAGGTCGAGGGAGCCGACGCTGTCATGCAATCCATCCGTCGAGCGCCCCGGGGTTCCCGGCGACGGGCAGGGCTCCCAGCGACAGGTCTTCGTCGATGGGATGCTCAAGTCTTCGTCGCTGGGGTGGGTGGTCGATGGGTGGGGGACCACAAAGGCCAACCGTTCGCCATCGCGCCCATAAACTTCAACGTGAGCGCTACGTAAACCCCATCTCGTGCAGTGCGTGGGAAGTGGCGCGGTGTAGAGGAATCGAAAACATCTACCGCCGGTTTACCGGCATTCGGCGATCAGGGCCGCTTGGCGGCAATGAGCATGGACTTCCATAGATACGGAAATCGTCGCGAACCTTGGAAACTCAGGTCGATGAACCCGATTTCAGCAAGAAGAGACGAAAGTGTCGCGCGGCTGAAGAACTTGATGTGGCCGCCGTCGAAAAGAGGGTTGTGGTGATGATCCCATGCATTAGCGAGGGAGAGCGCCACGTTTTTTAAATAACCGTGATACGGTGTTGAGCAAATAAACTGGCCTCCTTTACGGGTGGCCGCGAAACAGCCAGTCAGATAACTGCGCGGATCATATAAATGTTCGATGACCTCAAGGCTGTAGACAAGATCAAAGGGCTGCTCGCCCAGATTTTCGAGTAGCCGAGAATCAGCGGACAATATCTCAAAGCGCCCTTTGGGGCAGGATGCGCGGGCAATACGGATCCCGGCCTCTGCCATGTCGATTCCCGTCACCCGGAACCCCCGGTTCGCCAGCTCGGCAGCGACAGAACCGTTCCCGCAACCTACATCGAGCATTCGCGTACCTTCAGGTAAACCGGAACAGAACTTCAACATGTCAGGCAGAACATAGCTATGGCAGCCTCGGAGGCCTGCCTGCAGGTACTTGCTGGATTCGAGAAACGGCGGCGATGCGGACATAGGCGAAATCCTGGCTGAACAATCTTGTTGCGGCACAAACACGTCAAGAACGGTCACTTGTTCGCGAAGAGCGTTTCGCCGAACTCCTAGCATAATGCTTCAGGAACCGAGAATGAAAGACTACAACTGTGTTTATTGTTCGCCGCAACTATCCCCAGTGAATCCGCGACGGCGGGACCACCCGTTCTGCCAAATAAGCGCTAGTCTCCCACTGGCGAAGCCGACCCACGATCTATGAAACTGTGCCCCAGGAGATGAAACTGTGCCCCATCCATCGAGCGCCCTGGGGTCCCCGGCGACAGGTCTTCGTCGCTGGGGTGGGTGGTCGACGGGTGGGAGACCGCAAAGGCCAACCATCCGCCATCGAGCCCTTACACTTCAGCTGTATCTCTTGTTAGCGACTCCTATCCCAAGCGAATCCGGCACAGCGCCACACCCGCTCCCTCAATAATCGCTAAAGTAAGGAAACGCCTCTAGGTCGCTCGCACTCAGTCGAAGCAAACCCCGAAGCTTGGAGCTTACGCAATGCCGAATCATGGAGAGTCATATCGTTCCGGCCATCAGGAGTGAGACCTAAGTCATCCGTTATCCCCGGTTCCCAATTGCGAGGGACCGGGGCTACCCTCAAGTGAACAATCTGCCCCCTGAGATCGTGGCCAGCCGCCCAGGAGGCTGCGGAAAAACACCGAATGGAGGGGAAGTCCGGCTCAAGGGATCCCTGGGGGTAAAGCCCCGTCGATTAGTTTGGCTTTATCGGCACGACTGAAGCAGCGCCCCTTCAAAACCTCTCCTGAACGGCGTTTTTCCGCGGCCTGCGGGTTTTCCAGAAGGCAATCCCGCCCACCGCCAGCCGCGCGGGGCCGTCGAACGCACCATGCCCAACCCCCGGGGTGCGTATCGCGCAGGAGTCAGGCCGGACGGGCGATCTGCGCCAAAAAACTGAGCCAAAACCAAACAAAATATGACATAGTAATCAAGAACTTTTCATCTTCAAAAAAACACGCAAACTGCCAAATCAACTTCGCATATCGGTCCTCACATTGGGCCGGCAGCGCGTCACAGGACGAACGAGCGATGAGCCACCCCACTCCCTCGCGGCCCCCTAGAGCGACCCGGTCTTCACGGCGCGAAGTATCCCGCCGCCTTGCAGACCAGGGCACTGCTCTTGCTGGAATCACGTCGGACGATTGGACTGCTCTTCCCGACGAGGCCCGGCGCGTCCTTATCCAGAACGTCGACCAGACCTACAAGCAATATCTGGAGAGCTTTTACAATTCGGCCGACCTTTGCGTCGACAAATACAACGACTTCACCAAGACCCATGGACGTTGGCGTCGCACCGCCATCCTGGGTTCCGGCATTCTCGCTTGCCTTAACTTCATGGCGGCAAGCACCGCTCTTGCGGGTTGGCATCACGGTCTCATTCCCATCGTCGCGGCTGTTTCGGCATTGATCCTTGCCGTCCTCGCGAATCTCGAAACCTTCAGTAACGCGGTCGAAAAGGCGCAAACCTTTCGCGAATCGAGAGAGCTCTTCCTCGACGCCGCCCAGGAGTTCGACCGCGTCTGGACCGTTTATGTTGTCGGTCTCGGCGACAGTCTTCAGGCATACGAAAATGCGATCGAGCTCTACAAGCGAATCATCTCGGCCGACTCCGAGTTGCGCAGCAGTTTCAAAGAAATGGGCAAACAAAAGTAGATAACTCAAAAGGTGCGAATGGCAACCGAACCGACCAACTTCTCGGGACTTGCGAGTGGCGCAGACACCACCAGCGCCTACGCGCACACGCAAAGTACCGAAGAGGCGACGAGGATCGGCGGATATGAAAAGAATACGGAGGGAATCAGGAAGCTGACGCTCATCTTGTACCCCTATCCACGGAAGCAGCCGAAATCCATCTGGTCCCGATAGAGACCCGCCTGCGGAGGATCGACCATCAATCAACCACAAAAAACCGAGATCATCGCGTTCTGCAGCGGAAAAGGCGGCACCGGCAAAACCTTGACCTGTGCGTGCCTGGGGTACGCCCTGGTGCGCGGCGGACAAAGTGTGCTGATGGTCGATGCCGACCCGGGAACAGATGGTCTTTCCCTTTTCCTGTTGGGAAAAGAAGGACAAAGACAGGTCCAATCCTTCGACCCGGAAAACACCTTTGTGGGAACGCTCGCGAACTTCAAGGAAAACAAGCGGGTGGCTTTCCGGCCGCGGCTGATCCATCGCCGAGGGGACGATCATGGCGTAACCTACGACGCTATTATCAGCGGCAAAAGCCTCTACGGCGAACAGGAAGAGCTCACCCGTCAGCTGGCCGTGCCCGATCTCGACCGAACCACCTTCCGCGAGGCGATTCGCTATCAGTTCGACCAGCTCCGCACAGACGGCGAGTTCGACTATGTGCTGGTGGACACGCGAGGCGGGTTCGCTCTCGAAAGCACCGATATATGCGCGCTCGCCGATAGCTTCATCGTGGTCACCGAGCCCGACTTCACCTCCTTCTACCAGGACCGGAATCTGTTGAAACGAATCAACCATGCGGCCGGAGAGTTAAGCTCGCCCTCGGTGCTGCGGGCCATCATCGTGAACAAGGCAACCGACGTGCTGAAGCGCGATGACCGCCCCTATCTTGAAAACCTTGAGGTCTCATTTAGAGCTGAACTCGAACGCGAGTTTCCGATCAGGTTCGACGAAACCTATCCCGTGCCGGTCGATATCGAAGCGCTCCTGGCCTACAAGGTTCAGAAGATCCCCTACGTCACGGCTCCCGGGTCTCTGTTTTCCTACGCCACTCTCGCGGCTTTTTCGAGCATCCTCCAAATCGTGACTTCGCAATGGTCGAAAGAACAAGTTGACAAGTGGAATGAACTGGTGGACCGGGTGTCTGCCGCCCTGCATGAAAAGGAGCGTCTGGAAGAACAACGGGAGTTGGAAAAGAGGAAGCGGGAAACCGAATGGGAGGGGCTGCAAAAGAAGCTTCAGGAAAGCGATGCGACCATTGCGGCTCTCAAGGATCAACTTGCCGAACAAAAACGCGCCCTCGAGAGCGAGCGTCAACGCTCCGATACCGTCTTTCAGCTCTTTTCGCCGTCGAATCCGCAAGCCGCTTCTTCATTCCAGGCGCCCGCTCATCCCCAGGTCCCTTCAAAGCTCCCATCGGGGATCCCGCCAGTCGCTTCTTCACTCCCGGCGCCCGCTTATACAGGGTCGGCACCAGGGAAGGCAGGGGAGCCGCTGAGCCAGCCTGCAAAACAGCGCACGGTTGGCACGATGGTAATCGTCCTGGTTGTGCTTGGCTGCATCTTGTTGCTCGGAGCAGGAGGCTACCTGGTGCTCCGCCACCTGAAATCGTCCGGCTGGATTTCACCGCCTTCGTCACAGGAATCTTCCGGTACCGCCCCGGCAACCGCGCCTGTCGCACCTGCCGCAAACTCCCCGGCGTCAGTCATTCCATCCGCAAATTCGAACGCCAATCCCGCACCGTCGGCGTTGTCAGATTCAAAGCAAACAACGTCCACCGGCGCCAATTCATTGACTCCGCAAAAGGGGTCTCCAGCGAAAAGCCCCAGAATTGCTCCATCATCTACCCTCTTTAATTTCCTGGCGCACTCAACACTTCCTTCAGCAGCTTCTTCCTCTTACAGCCAAACTTCGAGCATTGTATTCAAGCCGTCGGTGGCGTCAGCTTCGAATCCGAACGCGATAACACTCTCAGATATGGCCCAGATCACGACCGCTCTTAAGATCTTTTATGACGCCTACAATGCGCACAGTGTGAACCTCATGCAGGGCGCCTGGAAGGGAATGAAACCTGAGCAGGCTAGCCAATTCGGGGCGTTCTTCAAAGAGCAGCCGACAGCGTCGATCTCGTATGAATGCTCCGATCTCGTGAGCGTATCCAGTGATACGGCGACATGCACCTGCGTCGAAACAACGACGATTTCTTCGGGCGGAAAGCCTCAATCCGACAAAGGGCCGTTTCAGTTCACGTTCAACAAGGACGTCAACGGCTGGTTCATCGCCGATCGGCGCTAAAGGCAGTTGGCGCCGGCTGCCCTCCCAATGAGCACTAAGTTAAGAACAATGCCGACTTTCAGGTCGCTGTTCTTCTACGCGTAGTCGCTTCTCAATCGAGCGGGCACAACCTTCCGTGACGCCGCCGCTAAGACTGCCGCGGTTGCGCAACCGCTGTTCCGAACCTCCGTCAAGGCAATTTCCGGTTATGTCCTTCGGTTTCGCTTTCAATTCCACTCTCCGGGGAGCAATCTCTGTTTATGTCGACTCACGTTGCGGACCTGTCAGTGATCATTTTTGTCGCTGCCCTGCTGGGAACATTTGCAGTTGCGTTCCTCCGATGCAGAGCATCGTGATGCTCGGTATCTCGAAATCAAGACCTGGGGCATCTCGGGTCGTCGCCTATCGAGGTTCTGGGTGAAAGAACACGCCGGCCACAAACGACTATTGTTGACATAGAGCACTGTCCAGAGTCTGGAGTCGCTTATGATTGTCGATCTCAAGCGGTGCGTTCTTGCTTACATCCTCGCATCAGCATTTGTCGGGGCCGGCGCACATGATTCGCTTTCCCAGGATTACGCGGCTTTGCCCAGCGTTTCGGCGCCCGCTGTCCTTGGGCAAATTCCCGCTCCCGCTTCACCAACGCCGCCGCTCTACGAGATCCGGGCGAACCATGACCCGGACGGTACGGGAAAGTTCTACCTCGGGAGGGAAATCGCTCAGGTAATGGGTCCAGGCGGCATAGAGTGGCTGGACCGTCCCCAGCGCGAAGAACAGGAACGCCCCGCTACGGTGCTTGACTCGTTGGACCTTCGTCCGGGGGACGTTGTTGCGGACTTGGGTGCAGGCTCGGGCTACTTCACCTTCCGGATAGCCTCAAAAGTTGGCAAGACTGGCAAGGTGCTGGCTGTAGAAATTCAGGAGGCGATGCTGAATACCCTGCGAGCACGTGCGGCGGCGATGAAAGCGACGAACGTGGAAGTAGTGCGTGGCAGCGAGACCGATCCTCACCTGCCCGTACGCGGCGTGAACCTTGTGCTTCTCGTGGACGTATATCACGAGCTGACTTATCCATTTGAGGTGATGACAAAAGTTCGCGAAGCCCTGAAGACACGAGGCCGCGTGGTCTTCGTCGAGTACCGCAAGGAAGATCCCGCGGTCCGCATCAAGGAAGTGCATAAAATGTCAGTGGAGCAGTTGGAGAAGGAAATGAATGCGGTTGGCTTAGTGCGCGTGCGCACCGTGGAGACACTACCCCTGCAGCACATCGTTATTTTCGAGAAGCGCAATTAGACTCTCGTTTTGGCCAGGGACTATTGTTCGCAGCGACGTCTTGATGAGCAGGCCTCTGAGCGGCCCCCCCGGGAATCTCAGAGTTTAATGGCCGCCAAACGCGCATCTTGTTAGACTGCCCACACCGACCACAAGCCGACTTCTGAGTAGTAATCACCCTCGATATGCCAGATTTTACCCAAATCTGGTATAAGATTTCCGGGTAGCATTTTCCCCCATCCTTCGTGCAGCAGGCGTCCTCGATATCCCATGAAGGTGAATCATGTCGTTCGATTTCATTTCAACTACATCATTCACAATAGGCCGCTTAGAAGCGCTCGTCCCAACACCGGGACGCGGGATCGCGGTTGCTGCAAGCCTGCTCACAGCAGTCACTTCTCTGCTCAAGTTTCTGGCCCGACGCTGGCCGCATTGGCTCGCGATAGTCTTTGCCGCCTCAGTTTTGGCACCCACCAGTTGCGGAAGACAGCCTTCGAATAAGCCAATTCCGTCTTATGTCAGCAACGATGTGGACAACAGCAAGCGATACGGATTAGTTGAACATGCGGCTGCAACATTACCGCTTGGGGGCAACGCATGGGCAATCCGCAGCAATCAGGACACGTTGATTGTAGCTATAGATGACAGAGTCTACGCGAGCACGAACCGGGGAGACGATTGGCATCTCATGACCACTCTCCCATTGGCAACCGATCGGACTAACATCGGTTTCACAGAAAAAGGGCATCTTGTGGAATTTACCTCTTCGGGCGATGCTCTTTTCTGGCAGAACGGCTCCTGGAACAAGCTTGGGCCGCCCTTGCTCCCCTATTTCCACGACGCCACTCGGCTGAGACTTGCAGACAATGATGTGCCGTACCCGTGCGTGAACGACTTTGGGTATTCACTTGCAGAGAGTCTTGTGCCACTTCAGGTAGCAGGACTCGTAGCAGCGGAGACTTCCGGCTTGATTGCCCCGTCGCCTGCGGAGATAAAGAAGCTAGAGGATGCAGCTCTCAAAGGGGCAGTCGAAAAAATCAAAAACAAGAGGAGAAGGGACATAGCTAACCAATTCGGCTCTGTCCAGGATATTTACTCCCTTGGCCACGCTCAGTATGTAAACGCGAGTAAGGGGTTCTTCCGGTGCTATGTGCAAAATAACGCATTCTCAACGCCGAATCCGAAAATCGACGACGTGCTCAAGGCCGCGGCTGTCGAGAAGCTCCCCGCGGTCAAAATCAATGGCCATGTTAGCGCCCTTATGACCACGAATCAGGGTCTCTTTATTGGCGATGACAAGGGTGAAGTGTTGCTGGCATCAAGCGACGGTAAGCAATGCCACTTGATCTATAAGCTAAAGGGGCCGGATACGATAACTGGCATCGCCAGTGCGGCTCCCGACGTGATCATAACCTATGGAAAGTGGGCGGAGCGGCTAAGTTATAAACCAAATGGGTGGACTAACACATCAAAGGACCTACCTCGGCCGCCGGGTGACCACGATCCTAACCTGCTCGAGGACCCCATTGCTGATGTCACCTCGATCGGAGGCGCCGTCTTCGCGGTATCACGTGGACAGATATTTCGTTTGGACTCTGCACAGGCAGATTGGCAAGAATCGTCGAATGGATTGAGATCAAAAATCGAATCTTTCGCCACCACTCCCGATGGACTACTTTTTGCCCCAGGCCGAGATGGAAGACTTTACATAAGCCGAACGCAAGGCGCAGATTGGGAGCGGCCGATCTCCGGCTTCGTTGAAACTTCCGAAGATCTGGACACTTACAAAAATGCTGACGATCCGCGAGCGTGGAAACCAGCCACGCGCGGGAAAGCCTTTTTTGCGAAAAGCGTCGGCGGCATAACCGCGATTCACGGTAACGGTGGATTGTTGTTTGGTGCATTTGATCCGTATGACGATCTGCGTGTGTCAGCCGACGACGGTCAGTCGTGGAAGGCTACCAAAGGGCCGGGAAACCAAGGTGATGTTTTGAGCAAGTGGGCCGAGGTAGAGACATTAGGGAAAACCGCATTTGTGGTCGAAATCTCTGGAAATGTCCTGCGAAGCGACGACGGAGGTTACACGTGGCGCAAAACATCCATAACGGGGGCAGAGCATGTTCTCTACGTCATTGGCCATGCTCTATACGGCATCAACCAGGAAGATCGAAAGATCTGGTTCAGCGCAGATGAGGCTCAGACCCGCCAGTTTATCCCGGAAGACTTCAATGCCGTCATTCTGGCCGGCTCACGCGATGTCCTCTATGCTGGCACTCAATCGTCGGGACTATATCGCCTGAATGATCCCAAGTCGGGGAAAAACTGGATCCACGTCGCGGGACAGGGCCTGCCGCCTTCTCCGATTGTCACTGCCCTTTGGGTCGACGATAGGGATCCCGACATCCTTGTTCTTGGCACAGACAGCGGCCTTTGGTGGAGCAAGGACTCTGGTGAAACCTTCACGCCTAGTCAACTTCCACCTCAGTTATCGGGTCGCCGTCGAATAAGTGCAATTCAAAGATACTCGCAACGATCCTTCTTAGTCGGTACCGATCTTGGGTTATTTTACGTTGAAGATTTTATCCCGCGGGTTAGCACCCGCTCAATTGCTTCAGCGATGTGGCAGTTCTACGGTCAGCATAAAGATCAGCCCTATTTTTGGATCATTTCTACCTGCATCTCTCTACTTGGCACGTATCTCGTCGCCGTGTGCGGCCTAATCTTGGCGGGCACCTCGCAGGGCAGCCTTATCTTTTCTAGGAATTATCTCTTTCGCTTAGCCTCGAAGCCTCTCCTAAATACTCCCGGACTGATTAAGTGGGCGTTATTTCTAGGGTACGGAAAGCGGGTTTTGAATGCGCCGCCGGTCAGGTCGGCCTCATCGTATTTTTATGGCCTTCCTGCGTCTCACGGTGACCAAGTCATACTTCCTGACATAAACGGAACTACGCTGTGCAACGCAGTCGCCTCCGCGCTCGCACCCCAGGAGCCCCTTTTTATCATCGGCGCTGGCGGAGCCGGAAAGACCACTCTGTTGGCGCGCCTGGCATACCTGGCTCTGGAGAAGCGCCTGGGCGAGGAACTGAAAGCTTACCGGCCGATAATTGTTTCCCCTACTTATTATGAAAGCTCTCTCGTCGGGGCCATCACAGCGGCCCTCCGAGAGGGCTATGGGGTCGCGGTCGACGGGGACTCCACGATTTCGCAGCTCCAGGCAGGACGACTCCTGATCCTCTTCGACGGAGTAAGTGAAGTGTCCGGTGATAAGGGCCTGGCGCTGGCTGAAATCATTCGAACGGCGACGCACGCAGACTATGCGGCATGCCGATTTATCGTCGCCACCCGAACCCTTGATTACATCCCTTCCGCGTACACAGCCTTTCATTTGCATGGCCTTCGCCTCGATACCGTGTCGGTCTTACTCTCAGAATCCAAAGTCGATAGGGATGTTCAAGCCCGTGTCACCAAACAACTCCAGGTATTAGGTAAGGACCGCGTCGACCCGCTCCTCTTAGCCATGGTGCTCGAAGCCGGAAAAACTGACGCAATGGACGACACTCGAGCGTCCCTTTACGAGAAGTTCCTGCGCCGGAAGTTAAAACTCTCCGCCGCCGATCAAATATCGTGGGACGGGTTGCGTTCGGCTTTTGAAGTAGTCGCCGAGTATTCCTTGCTTAGGAGCGGGAATCGCGGGCACGGACTTTCGTATGCTGCTCTGATGGACGTCATTGAGGCCGCGCCTGGTCCGGAAGGAACCGGGAGACCTCTCTTGGAAAGGCTTGAGAGATATTTCCATCTCAAATTCAACGATCCGGCAGCCTTCGTCAAACGCGCCGTCTCTGATGGCATTTTGGAAAGTGGAAGACGATGGCGGTTTGCACATGACACGTTCGAAGAGTATTTTGCCGCGAGCCGCCTCGTATCTTTCTTTGAGAACGAGGTCGAGTCGCCGGGAACATGGGATGGTCAACTTCTTGGCAAGTGGTCAGCGCCCGAGAAGGCTTCCGAGCTTGGCACTGTCTTTAGCTTCGTGTCGGAAATAGCCGATCATGCCACCAAAGCAAAGTTAGTCGACGCCGGGCTGCCCATGCCATGGAAGAGAGCGTTGGAAGATGGATTTGGAGACTCCTTATCGGAGCCTGCTGATTCGTGATAAGTGCGAGGGGCTCGCTATGACGATCCGATAAGTAACGGCAAACGCCGCAGCGTCCATTGACGCGATGACGGCCGGTGACCTGCTCACCGATTCAGCCACCCGTCCGTGTTTCGCAAATAGGTAAGTCTGTGTCCCATTCATTCACAGCTTTGTCGCGACAAGTGGGCCGGCGGATGATCGCGGTCCCGTCAATCTTCCCGACCAGGCAGGGAGCCCAGCCAATGTACATTGCGCACAATTACCCGCCCGACGCGCACACTGGAAGTGGGAGAATCTCATGTTCGCTTCCGCGTGTGGCCTGCGCCCCGTTTTAATCTCGGGGTACCGGCGGTTCGTACCCGTTTTTCGGCCCCCCCTACCCCCCCTGCCCCCGGTACTGGGCCTGTACGGCAGTATCATCCAGTGTAAGTCTCATGGAATCAGATAATTAATCTCGGCGGGCAGTTACCGTAAGGTAAACAAAACCCCCTCTTTTCGTTCATATTTGGCCCGTTTACTTCCATTTTCGCGCAAAAACAGGGCCTGGGGTGACCCCCTAAGTTGAGACAGTTTCTGTTTTGCGCATTTGCCGTTCGCTGTTTTTGGTTATGCCGAGAGTCGGGTTCTGGTTGACTCTGATCTCGGCCGGTGAAGCGGAGTCGGGCT